>OLRX01002915.1_pt1 | contig 10296 bp, 8 predicted proteins | sample 1672991 | NCBI WGS metagenome assembly OLRX01 (sample SAMEA3136744, study PRJEB25190) | human gut metagenome | biome: human gut; feature: human-associated habitat; material: faeces | place: Austria | collected 2013
CCAGCCCCGCGGCCATGGAGGCCAGCACGAACCGGTCCGTCCGGGCCTTCAGAATGGGGGCCAGCCCGGAGAGCAGCTGCTCCATCATCTGGGGCTTCACCCCCAGAAAGATCAGGCCGCACTCCCGGGCCACCGTCTCATTGTCCGCCGTCTGTACGCCCAGCTCCCGGGCCACCGCCTCCGCCTTGGACCGGGTTCGGTTGGCCAGCAGAACAGGCGCGCCCTGGGCCCCCTTGACCGCCGCCCGGGCCACCGCCGTGCCCATAGTGCCTGTGCCGATAAATCCGATGGATGAAAACATTTCGATCATACTCCTTAGATCTTAAAATTTGCGCCTCCGCCTTCTTTGAGGCTGAATCGCAATCTGGCCTTCTTCCTTCTGTGCATTTTCACGATCCAACCAGAGCCGATATATTTCATGCGCAGAAACTTTTCTTTTATCATAACACGCTTCTTTCAGAATTCAATCGCTTTTTTGCGAAAAACGGTTTTTTTCACCTGTTCTTCCACTGGAATCCTGAATAAAGTCCTGCTTTTCCGTCGTATATGCCACCCTTGCTTTCTTTGGATTGCATCAAATCGCATCCGAACACTTCATTTTTTGAGCCCGTTTTCTGCAAAGTGGCAGCTGCGTTTAACTCTGCACAAATGGACGCCCCCGCCTGGAACGCTGTTTTCTCAGCTTTGCGCCCACATTTTTGTGCATTTCGCATATTTTTATCTCGATAAACCTGTATTTTTAATTTAATTCAACGGCACATTGAGCGATCTTCAATTTTATCCCGAATTTCTTGAATCATTTTTTGCGTTGCAAGAGAAGGCTTCTTATCCTTCGAAACAGCCAGACCAATCGTGCGGTATTTGTTATGGATCAGGGGAAATGTCTGATAGCTTCCCGGCTGATGCTCCAGGGTCATTTCCGGAAGGATGCTGTACCCCATTCCGCTTTCAACCAAAGCGATCACAGCGCTCTCCAATGCAATATCGTGCTGTTCGCTGACAGTCAGCTTGTTTTCTTCAATAAATTCCTGTATATTTCGGTCATATCCCCGTTTGGCCAAAATCAGGGGAAGGTCCCTCAGGTCCTCCGCCCTCACATAAGGCGGCTCTTGCGGCGCAAAGCCCTGGGGTACGACGCAAAACAGGCGGTCATGGAACAGGGTGATGGTATCGAAGCGCTCTGAGGTAGGCATGGAGACGAACCCAAGGTCCAGTCTGGAATCCTCCACCATGTCCTCAATCTCCTGATAACCGCCCTGATAAACTCTGACCTCAATATTGGGATATTTGGAATGGAAGGACGTCAGGATCTCTGGAAGCCACTGTATGCAGACACTGTTCAGGGCCCCGATCCGTACACACCCCTTCTCCAAGCCGTTGATCTGTGCGACCTCCTCCTGAAGGCGCTGCTCCTCCAGCAAAATAGCCCGGAAGCGGGGCAGGAGCATCTCACCATGAGCTGTCAGTGTTGCCCCGCCGCGATCCCGGTTCAACAATGCAAATCCCAGACTTTTCTCCAGCGCGTTCATGGAATGTGTGACCGCAGAGGGCGTAATGTGCAGTAGTTCCGCCGCCTTGGTCATGTTTTTTTGTTCTGCAATGGTGCAGAAAATCTGATAAGCGGTCAAAGACACTGAGTTTTCCCCCATTTACGTTTATTGAGTTTCTTTCAATTATACTTATCATATTATGAGATTTACAAAATGTCAAAGGTTATATATGATGAATATAACAACATCAGGAATATGGAGGTGCAAAAATTCAGCAAAATATACATCTTCAGGCCGTTTGTCCCAGATCACCCGCTCACATTTTCATCCTTAATATCTGAAACAGGAGGGTAACCATGGAACACAACAACAAAAAAAACACATCTTTGCGAAAGCCATCCCTTATCGAATCTATCATCGTTCTGCTCTCCATGGTCTTTTTTGTCAGCATTGGCTATGGTGTGTTCAAGCTGGAACTTCAGGTCATGCTTCTTTGTACGGCCACTTTTACCGCCCTCATGGCTATGCGTCTGGGGTTAAGCTGGACTGTTCTTGAAAAGGCGATCTCTCAGCGCATGGTCAAGGTTCTGCCCGCCGTGTATATCATGTTTACCGTCGGCGGTCTGATTGCTACCTTCATCTACTCCGGTACGATCCCTATGCTGATTTACTACGGGCTTCAAATCATCAGCCCCCAGTTCCTGATCCCCTGCAGTTTCCTGATTTGCGCCATTCTGGCCACCGCTACCGGCACTGGCTGGGGCTCCGCCGGAACTGCCGGTGTTGCCTTGATCGGTATTGCCATGGGGCTTGAGATTCCGCTGGCCCCTGTTGCTGCCGCAGTCGTCGCCGGGTCCACCTTTGGCGATAAGCTCTCCCCGCTGTCTGATACTACCAATATGGCCGCGCTGAGCGCGGGAACTGATCTGTATGCTCATGTTCGGTCCATGCTGTGGACCACGATCCCTGCCGCTGTTGTTACCGTCATCATCTATACCGTATATGGGCTGCGCTTTGGCGGTGACTTTGTGATGCCGGAAAATGTTTCCTCCATGCTTGCAACAATGGACCAGATGTATACCTGGAATCCTCTGCTTTTGATCCCCTTTGTAATCATTCTCCTGGGTTCTTTGTTGAGAAAGCCCACTCTGCCTGTCATGTATATCGGCATCGCAGTTGCAGTCGCCTTGGGCATGATCTTCCAGGGCTTCACTTTGGGCCATGGACTCACCGCTTTTGTCAGCGGCTTCAAGATCACTATGGTGCCCGGTCTGGATGCCGCGGCCACAAATGCTGATGTTCTGACCCTGGTGCAGCGCGGCGGTCTGACCTCTATGTCCAACATTATTCTCACCATCTTCTGTGCCTACTCCTTTGCCGGGATCGCGGAAGAAGCTGGATTTATGGAAAAGATCATTGATGCTGTTATTGGGAAGATCAAAACCCGCGGGGCTACCGTGGCGGCTGGCATCTGCACTGCTATTACCCTGACGATCATCGGCGTCAGCGGTTACATCTCCCTGATTATGACTGGCGAGCTGTTCCGCAAGCCTTACCTGAAATGGCGCATGGATCTGTCTGTCCTGTCCCGCACCTGCGAGGACGGTGGTACTATGATCTGCAGCATCGTCCCCTTCAGCACCTCTGGCCTGTTTTATGCTGGCGCTCTGGGTGTCCCCGTACTCTCCTATCTGCCCTGGCACTTTATGGCCTTTATCTGCCCCATTCTGGCCATTATCTACGGCTATACCGGCATTGGCATCAAGACGATCTCTCAGGAGGAGGCTGACCGCCAGATCCGTGAGCTTGGTTTTGAGGTGGATTGATCCGTCCCCTATTGAGTACTACAAATCATACCTTTGGAGATGACAAACTACTATGAAACACAACATTCTGCTTATCCATCCCACGATCCAGCCCAATGGTGTAGCCTACTTTGAGGAGTATGCGAATGTATTTTATGCGCCGGACGGTCAGCCGGAAACCTTGATCCGCTGTATGAACGAGCATCAGATCGAGGGGGTCGTGGTCCGCTGCGAGCCCATCACCAAAGAGATCATGGACGCCGTGCCGTCCCTGAAGGTGATCGGAATGCACGGCGTGGGTCTTGACCACATCGACGTCAAAGAGGCCACTGCCCACGGGATCCGTGTCCTGAATATTCCGGACGCCAATTACCTGTCTGTGGCCGAGCATACCATCATGTTTATCCTGGCGCTGAGCCGCAGCCTTCGAATCAATGACTGCAGTGTCCGAGCAGATGCCTGGTACAGCCGTGAGAACCGATGCACGATGGAGGTATTTGAAAAGAACCTGCTGATCGTCGGCCTGGGCCGGATCGGAAAAGCAGTCGCCAAACGGGCCCAGGCGTTTGATATGCACGTCATGGCCTATGATGGCTTTGTATCCCGGGAAGCTATGGAGGAGTTCGGGGTCGAAAAGGTGGACCACTTGGAGGATGGTTTGAGACGGGCCGACTTTGTTACCCTCCACGTCCCCCTGACGCCGGAGACCCAAGGAATGATCTCTACCCCTCAGTTCCAGCGGATGAAAAACAGCGCCTACATCATCAACATGGGCCGCGGACCTGTGTTGGATGAGGACGCCCTCGCCGTCGCTCTGGCACAGGGCGAGATCGCCGGAGCCGGACTGGATGTTCTGAGCGTTGAACCCCCCCGGAAAGATCATCCCCTGTTCCAGATGGACCAGGTCCTCTTTACACCCCACATTGGCGGAGACACCCGTGAAGCCAAGCTCCGCACCTCTGAACGCCTCTCCCGCACAGTCTTGGAAGCCCTGGACGGTGCAGACACCTATAATTGGTTCAACCGCCCCAGATGAGAGTCTATTCACCGGGAATCCACACAATTTTTTAGAAAATCAAACAATAAAGGAGTATATCAATTATGTTGAAGCTTGATGGCATCATGACCGCTCTGGTCACCCCTTTGAATTCTGACGGCACAGTAGACGAACAGACTCTGACTGCGCTGATTGACTATCAGATCGCCCACAAGGTACATAGTCTGCTGCTTCTGGGCGGCACCGGTGAGTACACCTCCATGACCATGGAGGAGCGGTTCCGCGCGGTGGACATCACGGTAAAAGCTGTCAACAAGCGGGTCCCGCTGGTAGTCGGCGTACTGGAGACCGGGGTCGGCGAGTGCCTGAAGTTCTGCAAGTACTGCAAAAACGCCGGCGCTGATGCCATGCTGGTGCTGACGCCCTTCTATATCATGGGCACCCAGGACGCCCTTGCAGAGTTCTACAAAACGCTGGACCGTGAAGTGGATATGCCCATCCTGATCTATAACATCCCCTACCGCACCAATGTCAACGTTCTGCCTGACACTGTGGTCCGCCTGACCAAGGAGATGAAGAACCTGGTCGGCATTAAGGAATGCGCCTCCATGACACAGGCGATGGAAGTGCTGCTGAAGGCGGGCGACAAGATCAGCGTCCTCACTGGCGACGAGTTCAGCGCTGTCAGCCTGATGGCAATGGGCGTCAAGGGCGCCGTGATGGCCACCGCCAATGTGGTTCCGGACGCCTGGGTCAAGATGTACGACCTGGTCCAGGCCGGAAAGATCCAGGAGGCCATGGAGATGTCTCTGGATTACTTCCCCCTGTTCAAGGCGCTGTTCAGCGAAAATTACATCAGCCCGCTGAAATACGCGATGGCTCAGGCGGGTGTGCCCTGTGGCGCATCCAAGCTGCTCCCGCTGCTGGATGAGACCAAGGCCTGGGTGGATTCCGAGATGAAACGCTTGGGTGTGATCTAATCACTGTGGGGAGCCCCGATCTCCCACACCCGCAGGCTCCCGCTCCATATTACAACGTTTAACCGTCTACTGTGTATCGTGCAGAAAGGAAGAACATGCCCAATGCCTATTTTACCATTGCCAAACCCGCCAACGACCCCTTTAAGAGCTATCTGCCCGGCAGTCCGGAGCGCGCGGAGCTGAAAGCCGAGCTGGCCCGGCAGTCCGCTCAGGTGGTGAAGATCCCCCTCATCATCGGCGGGAAAGAGGTCTGGACGGACAAGACCATCCAGGTCACCATCCCCCACGACCATCAGCACGTCATCGCTGAGTGCTGCATGGCGGGGGAGAAGGAGCTGAAAATGGCCGTGGATGCGGCTCTGGCCGCCAAGGACGCCTGGGAGGAGATGCCCTGGGAGCACCGCTCCGCCATCTTCCTGAAGGCCGCCGACCTGATCACCGGCTCCTACCGCCAGGTGCTCAACGCTTCCACCATGCTGGGGCAGTCCAAGACCGTGTTCCAGGCGGAGATCGACATCGCCGAGCTGGCCGACTTCCTCCGCTTCGGCGTCTGGTCCGCCCAGGAGATCTTCAAGGACCAGCCCCTCAGCGTGGACGGGATCTGGAACCGCCAGGATTACCGCCCCCTGGATGGCTTTATCTGCGCCATCTCTCCCTTCAACTTCACCTCCATCGGCGGAAACCTGCCCACCGCCCCCGCCATCGTGGGCAATGTCTCCGTTTGGAAGCCCTCCCGCACCGCCGTGCTGTCCAACTACTACTACATGAAGCTGCTGATGTGGTGCGGCCTGCCCGCCGGCGTCATCAATTTCGTCCCCTGTGCCGGCTCTGATATGTCGCGGTATGTGGTCAGCCATCCCAAAATGGCCGGCTTCCACTTTACCGGCTCCACCGCCGTGTTCCAGAGCGTCTGGAAGCAGGTGGGCGAGCACATCGCCGGCTACGCCAACTACCCCCGTCTGGTGGGCGAGACCGGGGGCAAGGATTACATCTTCGCCCATCCCTCCGCCGATGTGGAGCCCCTGGTGGCCGCTCTGGTCCGCGGCTCCTTCGAGTTCCAGGGTCAGAAGTGCTCCGCCTGCTCCCGCGCCTTCATCCCCGCCAGTATCTGGCCCCAGGTGAAGCAGGGCCTGATGGAAAAGACCGCCGCCCTGAAGGTAGGCGACGTCCAGGAGTTCGACACCTTTATGGCCGCCGTGATCGACCAGGCCTCCTTCCAGACCTGTAAGGGCTATATCGACCGGGCCGCCGCCTCCCCAGAGTGTGAGATCGTGGCCGGCGGCACCTATGACGACAGCAAGGGCTGGTTCATACACCCCACCGTGATCCGCTGCGACTCCCCCTACTATGAGTCCATGGTTCGGGAGATCTTCGGTCCCATTCTCTCCATCTACGTCTATGAGGACAGCCAGCTGGACGAGACCCTGCGCATCTGTGACACCGCCTACGCGCTCACCGGCGCAGTGTTCGCCCAGGACCGTCAAGCCATCGTGAAGATGGAGCGGGCTCTGCGCAACTCCTGCGGCAACTTCTACATCAACGACAAATGTACCGGCGCCATCGTCGGCCAGCAGCCCTTCGGCGGAGCCAGGGCCTCCGGCACCAATGATAAAGCCGGCACTGGCCTGAACATGATCCGCTGGCTCAGCGCCCATGCGGTCAAGGAGTCCTTTTCTCCCTCTTCCGCCATCAATTATCCCTATATGGCCCAGCCCTGATCTGTTACCACCCTCGATTCCTCCCCTTCCGTCCCTGCCCCCGGACGGGATGCCGCGCACGGCGTCCCGTCCGGGCTTTTTCTCTCCTCATCCTAAGAAAATCTTAAACAGTTCTTAATTGACTTTCCTTCTCCGTCTGAGTACACTTAGTGTACTAATACAGTTCATACAGCTACGCTGTCCCGCACCCTTGTGGGACCCGTGGCAGAAGGGAGGACATGGTATGCTGAATCTGGACTACCGGGACGCCCGGCCCATCTATGAGCAGGTGCGGGACGGCCTGCGCCGCCTGATGGTCACCGGCGTGATCCGGGAAGGGGAGAAGCTCCCCTCGGTGCGCGCCCTGGCCAGCAGTCTGGCCATCAACCCCAACACCATCCAGCGGGCGTATGAGTCCCTGGAGGCGGAGGGCTATGTCTGCTCCGTCCCGGGGAAGGGCTCCTTCGCCGCGCCCCACACCGGGGTGGACCAGGCGCGGCGGGACAGTCTGCTGGGCCATTTTGACACTGTGACCGCCGAGCTGCTCTATCTTGGGGTCACCGGCGAACAGCTCACCGCCCGGGTGCGGGCAATGGAAGGAGGGGACTCACAATGATCCAAGTAAACAACGTGGTCAAGAGCTTTGACGGCTTCCGGGCCCTGGACGGCCTGACCATGTCGGTGGAGGGGGGCTCCATTTACGGCCTGGTGGGGCCCAACGGCGCGGGCAAGTCCACCATTCTGCGGCACATCACCGGCATCTACCGGCCGGACTCCGGCTCCGTGCGGGTGGACGGTCAGCCGGTGTATGAAAACCCTGCGGTGAAGAGCCGGATGGCCTGGATCCCCGACGAGCTGTACTACTTCCTGTCCGCCTCCACCCGGGACATGATGAAGTTCTACCGGGGACTGTATCCCCAGTTCGACGACAAGCGGTATCAGGCGCTGAAGGACGCCTTCCCCGCCGTGGACGAGAAGCAGCCCATCCGCCGCCTGTCCAAGGGGATGCAGAAGCAGTCCGCCTTCTGGCTGGCCCTGTGCTGTATGCCGGACATCCTGGTGCTGGATGAGCCGGTGGACGGCCTGGACCCGGTGATGCGGCGGCAGGTGTGGTCCCTTCTCATGGGGGACGTGGCCCAGCGGGGGACCACGGTGCTGGTCTCCTCCCACAACCTGCGGGAGCTGGAGGATGTGTGCGACCATGTGGGCATCCTCTCCCACGGGAAGGTGCTGCTGGAGCGCTCCCTCACCGACCTCCAGGACAATATCCTGAAGCTTCAGGTAGTCTTTCCTGATGGGCAGCTGCCCCAGCTGCCTTCGGATCTGAACGTGCTCCATGTCACCCAGCTGGGGCGGGTCCATACCCTGATCGTCCGGGGGGAGCCGGCGGTCATCAAAAGCCGGGTGGCGGCCTTTTCCCCCATGCTGATGGAGGCCCTGCCCCTGTCCCTGGAGGAGATCTTTATTTATGAGTTGGGAGGTGAGGACTATGCGGTCCGGGACATCGTTCTTTAACGCGGCGCTCTTCCGCAAAACATTTCTTCGCTTCTGGCCGATCTGGGCCCTGTACACAGCGGGGTGGACGCTGGTCCTGCCCCTGCGCCTGTGGGCGGACGCCATGCGCCGGAGCGACTGGGCTGCTCCGGCGCTGGCGGAGTATCTCCAAAACGCCGCGAACGGCGTCCCCGGCCTTCTGGAGGCGGGGGTCCCCCTGGCCGCGGGCGCGGGGCTTGTATGCGCCATGGCGGTATTCTCCTATCTCTACTCCAGCCGTTCAGCCTGTATGATGCACGCCCTGCCTCTCCGTCGGGAGGCCCTGTTCCTCACCCAGTATCTGGCGGGGCTGTCCTTCCTGCTGCTGCCCCAGCTGGCCATCTTTATTCTGACTGCCGCTACGGAGGCGGCCCTGGGGTGTCTGGCCCTCTGGCCTCTGACCCAGTGGCTGCTGGTTCAGAGCGGATTGTGCCTCTTTTTCTACTCCTTCGCCGTGTTCTGCGCCATGTTTACCGGACATCTGGCCGCTCTGCCGGTGTTCTATGGGGTGCTGAACATTCTGGCCTTTGTGATGACCTCCCTGACGGAGGCGGAGTGCAGCCTGTTCCTCTATGGGTTCCAGTCCTTTCCCTCGCCCGTGTGGGAGTTTGCAGATTATCTCTCCCCACCCATTGCCCTCTCCCGGGCGGTCTCTCTCACCTATCAAAATGAGATTCCCAGCCTCTACCAGCCCGGTCTGGTGGCGGTCTACGCCGCAGTGGGTGCGGCGCTGGCCATCGCCGCCCTGCTGCTCTACCGCTCCCGGCACATCGAGTCCGCCGGCGACGTGGTGGCGGTCAAACTGGTCCGGCCCCTGTTCAAATATGGGGTGGCCCTGTGCGCCGGCCTTTCCGGCGGGATGTTCAGCTATCAGCTGCTGTCCGGTCTCTCCAGTCTGACTCTGATGGGCTGGATCCTCTTCTGGGGGCTGGTGGGCTACTTCGCCGCGGAGATGCTCCTGCGGAAGTCCTTCCGGGTGCTGCCGGCCTGGAAGGGAGCGGTCCCCCTGGCCGCCGCCATTGTGTTCCTCTCCCTCAGCGTCCACTACGACTGGTACGGCTTTGAAAGCCGGGTTCCGGACCCCAGCCAGGTCACCAGGGTCACGGTGGACAGCCTTCAAAGCGCCCCCTACGATGACGGGCGCGGCGGTCTGTCTTTAGAGGACCCGGAGCAGATCTCCCTGGCGATCCAGCTCCACCGGGCCGCCATTCAGCTGAAAGGGGAGAGCGCTGGGGAGGAGGACTGGACCGTTTCCTCCGACCAGGAGACCATGACGTTCCTGTACCTGCATCTGTATTACGAGCTGGCCGACGGCACGGTTCTGGAGCGGAATTATCCCGCCCTGCCCATCGTAGAGTCGGACCGCGATGTGGAGGGGAGTCTCACCTGGGCTGCGGAGCAGCTCCTCTCTGACCGGGAAAATGTGGAGCAGATGTATAACTTCCAGCATATTGAGAGCGACTACCGCCTGATGTCCGCCTATTTGGTGGATGTCTGGAACACCCAGACCCGGCAGTACGAGACCGTCTATCTCGACGGCTCCACCGAGAAGCTGTGGCAGGCCATGAGGCAGGACTTTGCCGAGGGGACCATTGGTGTGCGCTACCTCTTTGACAACAGTGTCGAACGGATGGAAAACACCTGTGCCACCGACCTGTACTTTGACTATGAAGTCCCTCCGGACCCCGAAGGAAGGGAGCCCGAATACAGCTCCTCCTTCTCTATCACCCTCACTCCCCAGGCCAGCCACACACTGGCACTCCTCCACGAGCTGAAGGTGCTGGACGAGACCCA
>OLRX01002919.1_pt1 | contig 10277 bp, 7 predicted proteins | sample 1672991 | NCBI WGS metagenome assembly OLRX01 (sample SAMEA3136744, study PRJEB25190) | human gut metagenome | biome: human gut; feature: human-associated habitat; material: faeces | place: Austria | collected 2013
TCTTCCGATTTCTATTTCGCTAAGGATTCCGAAGGCAAATTTGGCGCAGTGAATTCGGCAGGAGAGGTGCTCGTCCCATTCGTCTACGACAGCTATTATGATGCAGGCAAGGAAACAACAGACTACTTCCTCGTTAAAAAAGACGAGGAGTGGTTTTTCCGTAGTATCGATCCACAGATTGTCGATGCTTCCTTCTTGATTCCCGACACTGTTTATGACGGTACACGCAAAGTCGCCATCTCGGGTTCCCATGCAGGAGTCGATCTCGTTGAAGGTATCGATTTCTCTATCGATAAAGTCACTTTCGACTTCGCTTCTGGCGCGGGAAAGGTATTAGTGGAAGGCATGGGCTCTTTTGCGGGCTCAATTGAGGTTTCCTTTAACGTGACGGTTCCGCCTGAGTTAACAAGTCTTGATGTGCCGGCAGATGCCTGGTTCAGTGAGGCCTCGGCTTATGCGGTAGCCAATGGGCTTATTACTGGGTATGACAACGGTCTGTTTGGTCCTACGGACGTGCTAACACGCGCCCAAGCGGCAACGGTATTGTGGCGTTATTTTGCACCACGCGAGGCTGAGGCCTATGACAAGATGACAACGGATAACACGACAGGCATGATCGATGTTGATTCTTTTGAGTGGTATACAGGAGCGGCCAATTGGGCTGTGGCCAATAAGGTGATCAACGGCATGGACAACAAAGATGGTACTTTCTCGTTCGAACCCAATGGTGCTATTACTCGCGAGCAACTATGCGCTATCGTAGGCAATGCGGCTAAAACCTTCTGCGGTGATGAGTTTGTGGGTTCCGATCCAGCCAAGCTTAATTCAATGCCCGATGTCACTGCAGTGAGCGATTGGGCTGGAGATTCTGTTGCCTGGGGTCTTAACAAAGGCGTGATAAGCGGTTGGAGCGAAGCTGGTGTGCGTTATATCAAGCCCCAGATGGAAGTTGATCGCGGTACCATGGCTGCTGTGATGATGAACGCTATAGAGGAGAATGTGATAGGAAAGAATTAGAATCAGGTGCAGCTCTCCAATTTGAGGGAGACGTTGGCGCCTCGTGCAATACTTATATACAGCGGCATCGTCTACTGTGTTGGCGGTGCCGCTTGCTATTGAAAAGATATGAACAAGCATTAAGCGCATTGAGTGCTGCATAGGTGATTTATCGTTTGGGTTGTAGGTGGTATTCTGAAACAGGTTACTGATCTATAGGAAGGTTTACTTGTTCCGGGGTGAAGCAGGATATGGGGCGCAACCGACGAATTGGGGGTTCGTCGGCGCGAGTCAAGAAAAGGGGGAGTGGCATGGCTAAAGCGCGCAAAATTGTGGTTATTACGATCTCGTTTTTGGTTGTAGCATGCGTGGGCGGTAGCATCTTTTTGACCTCGATGCCTTTGCTTGCGGTTGCAGACGTGGGACCAAGAGATTCGATGTCGGGTCGTGCTGATGGTATAACGAGGGCGGAGTAGCTTTCGCATCTTGTGGATGTGTTTGAAGTGAGTGTTGCCGAGGAGAATCTTCCAGATAATTACTTCAGCGATCTTGACGCGAATTCCAAATATTACTGCGATGTTTTGCTTGCGGTAGAATTTGGGATCGTTGATGTTGAGGCGGGAGATCCCATTCGACCGAACGATCCGATTGTACGGGAGTTCGCTGCCCATACGCTCAATTATTGTCTTGGATTCGAGTTTGATGAGGGTGTTTCGTGCACATTTTCTGACGCTGATGAAGCGGAATATCCCGTAGATGATCAAGTTGCGTGGTTAATTTAAACTTTCAAGCAGTTCGTTTCTTTCTGATTTGATCGCCACAAATGCTGAATTGTATGCGATGCTTTCCGATGCTCGTACGGTTTGGCATTCGGTCGATCCGGATGAAACGCATAAAAATACTATCAAGTTTGCTGAAAATGTGAAATTTCTAAAGGAACTAAAGTTGAAGTCGATGAAACAGGGGCTGTTTTCATAATAGACTGCCCTGTGGAGCTTGCGCAGGAAGATATCTTCGCCGTCTATTTTAACAGGATTTCTGATGTACATAATGCAGAAAGTATTACAAATGACAATAATGTGACTATTGTTCAGATGTCCGAGGCAGCTCCTGAAGAAGCATATGAGGCCATGGACATGAGGCCTCGTTCAATTTATAAAACAAGAAGGAGGGGCTGCATCACTTTTTGATACAGCCCCCTGGGATGTTCTTCCTCCGGTTGAGCAAGGGGGTATCGGACTGTTACGCTGGCCTGCAGCATCTTGCCTGTCAGCGGGGCTGTGTCGGAAGTACAGCACGATGTCACGTACCGGTTGTTCCATATGGAAAGGGCAGAGCCCTTTCCATACACTCGGCCTAGGAGGGGTGATTGGGGGCGAGTGCAGGGGGCGTATCGGTTGTAGGAATTCCGTTTGGATGTTACGACTCAAGCATCATTACCATTGAGGCCATGGAGGCTCTCCAGGCATAGCTTTGGGGTTGGATATAATCTTGGCCATTCAAGTGCACGCCGCTCACAAGCTTTTTATCGACGCACCATCCCATTGATTCGTGTGCCCAAGAGCTTACCAGGTTTGCATCCACGCGCTCATCGAGGGCTTTGCAATTGCTATAAATGGTTTCGTGGTTAATCTTGGACGCGTAGTTTGCCAGCATGGCGGCCAGCTGCTCGCGGGTGACGTAGCTATTCGGCCCGAACGTGCGGTAAACGCCATCGCTGTCCTGGTAACCGTTGATGACGCCGGTTGCCCGTGCCCAGCTAATAGCGGGGCCATAGAATTCTCCATAGTCGACGTCGTCGAAAAGGGCGGAGTTAGCGCTGGGCTCACCGGCCATGCGCCACAGTATGGTAGCCACCTGTCCGCGCGTGATGGAATCATAAGGCCCGAAGAGGTTAGTGTAGGAATAGGTGCCCATGAGCTTTCTTTCGGTTACGTAATCGTAGGCTCCCGAAAGCACGTACCAGTCGTTAAGTTCCACGTCATCGGGCTTGTATCCCAATTCGAAATTCAGATCAACGTAGCCGTCGATTCCTTTGATGGTGCCTTTGCTGGTGCACTGCCAGTACTGGTAGTTCTTCGTATAGTCGCAACGATAGTTGTACTGCGCTACCCATCTGGTCCAATTTTCGAATACCGGGTCGGTAAGGAAGTTGTTCCACCAATACAGGTTGGCGTAAATGCCAACTTCATATCCTTGGGCAGTTACCTTGTTGCAAAACGCCGTTGCCATTGACGCAAGAAGAGAGCGATGCTCCGTGGCGGCAAGGCTGTTCTCTTCGAGGTCATAGAACACCGGGTAGGAGGGATTGTGGCCACTCAGCAATCGAAGAACGTGATCCGCTTCGCTCTGCGCATCTTCAATGCTCTGGGCGTACGAGTAAAGGTACACTCCATAGGGTATTCCCAGCCGCTCGCATTCGGAAACGTTGCGTTGCCAGTATAGATCGTCCTGATCGGGGAAGTCGCTGCCGTAGCCGCAGCGAATGATGGCGAATTGGACACCATCGTTTTTGGCTGCTTCCCAATCGATGAAACGGTTGTGTTCGCTGACATCGATACCCTTGCGCACGGCATGGGGAATGACCGATCCGTCGCTGCTCAGGTACCCATCAGCGGTTAACGACCAAGGCACGAAGGAAGAACTGGCAAGCGGCTCGAGGGAGTCCTCGGTGTCGAGGTGATCGCCGTCAATGTATCGCCAGCTGTTCTCGCGAGGCGGCGTATTTGCATCCTCGGAGGCGAAGGCAAGCAGAGGTGTGGCGGCTAAAGCCAGCAGGACGACTAAACAGAGCTGTAAGGTCTTTTTGGCAAGTGCGCGCATTCGTTCCCCCATCATTGAACGTGCCGTTTTATGGATTGTGACTTCGATTGTAGCAGGGTATGGCCATTTCGATACCTGCCGTATTGCTGGTATCATAAAAACAGTCGCTTCGGGGGCTTTGCTGCGACAAAAGTTTCTTCTTGTAATTCGCTCGATCAAGCCTCGCTCTTTATTGTGCAGGTCTTCAATCTATGATCGCATGCAGAGATATGATAACGTTGGCACTTTAAAGAATACGGAAACGATGGGCTCGAAATGCAATCCGACAAGAATACAAGCGGCATGGCGGGTGGCAAGCTATCGAGTGGCTTTGCGCGGGGCGCGAGGCCATCGGTAGCCGTCTTGCTTTGCTCTGGCTTCATCGCGCTGACGCAGCTTGTGGGCTGGTCTTTCGCCAAGGCGCGCGCGGCCGGTTCCATCGATCCTGCCTTTCCCCCTCTTCCCGTGTCCGTTATTGCGGTGCTGGTGCTTTGGGTGTTGCTTTACGCGGCGCTCGCGCTTCTGTTTCGTTGGTTCGACCGTTCCCGGTTACACCAGGGAAAAGACGTGTCGAGGAAAGAGGAGCGCCGCGCGTTCATGGTGGTTTTCGTGCTCATGGTGCTGTGCTGGCTGCCTTACCTGTTAGCTTTTTTGCCAGGATCCCTTCCGTGGGACGGGGTTCGAAGCATGAACCAATTCATTACGGATGCGCCCCTGGAGAACCATCATCCTGTTCTCATGAACGCGTTGTATGCCGGGCTCATGACCTTGGGGCGTTCCCTGTATTGCGACAATGCGGGCCTACTGCTTATTGTGCTGTTTCAGTACTTGGTATGTGCGGTTTCTTTTTCGCTAATGATCAGGCAAATGATTGCTATGAGATCTCCGCGCTGGCTTGTTGTGGCCACCACGGCGTTTTTCTGCTTGTGCCCTCTGTGGGGCGTGTTTGCGCAAGCCGCTTTCAAAGATACGCTATTCAACGGCGTCTTTTGCCTGTTTGTGCTGGAGGTTGTGAAAAACCTTAATGCCGGAACCAAAGGGCTGAAGCCGCACTGGCTTACCCTCTTTGCCTTTTCGCTTATCGTTTGCTTCGTGCGCAACAACGGCGTGTATATTGTGCTACCAACCCTCCTGGCGTTGATGTTGTATTTTGCCCTCGCGCCGCGGAAGGATAGGAAAGCTCGTGCTCGGGTGGCAAGCTCTCGCACATCGTCGGTTTTGGCTGTGGCAAGCGTTGCCGTTGCGGTTGCCGCTGTGTTCTTCTGCGCAACCAAGCTGCTGTGGCCAGCTATGGGTGTTGAAACGCGCGAAGACAAGGAGCTTATGTCGGTACCCTTCCAGCAAACCGCCCGCTATCTTGTGGAGCACCCAGATGACGTGACCGAATCTGAGTGGGCTGCCATCGATGCCATTTTGCCCTTTGACGAACTGGCGGGGTTGTACAATCCCGATCTTTCCGACCCCGTCAAGGAATCCATGCGCGATGAGGGCGGGATCATGGACGCTGATGAGCGCGCAGAGTATTTTGCGGCTTGGGCTTCGATGGGTCTTCGCCATCCTGCAACGTATGCGCGTGCCACCTTGGCAAACACGTATGCATACTTTTATCCCGGAATCAGCATCGGGCAAGATATCGACCGGCCAGTTTTTCCTCTGTATATTCAGGGGCTGCCGATCAACGAAGAATTTGACGTGTGGTATATCGGTTCCGCCGAGGTGCGCGAAGCGGTGGAGGGGGTCTTGGCGGACTCCCTTGATCTTCCGGTGATCAGCGCGGTGTACTCTCCGGCTTTGTATGTGCTTGCGCTTCTTGTGGTGGCAGCCTATGCGCTTTCGAGGAAAGATGCTTTGACGCTGGTTGTGGTCCTGCCGTGTTTCGTTTTGCTGCTCACGGTGCTGGCGGGCCCTCTAAACGGTCATCTGCGATACGTGCTGCCCCTTGCTGCAGCGCTGCCGCTTTTGTATGCATGTGCCTTGAGAGTGCCTGCAAAGGCTCCTCAAGGTTGATCAAACGACATGAATGAAAGGAAGGGTGAGATGTCGGGACGCAAGTTGTGCGCTTTGGCGATGGCGCTGGTAACCTGTTCGGCCTCTACGTTTCCCGCCGCCGCATACGGCATTGACGGGGGCGTGGCGAGGAATGTAGTGGCCAAAGAGGCCTCGGGAGCGGGGGAGGCGCGGGCGTCTGCTGACAGCGAAGCGCCGTTGACAGGTGCAGATGTTGCAGCCTCCTTCGACAAAGCGGAGTTCTATGCTGGGGAAGATGACTCCGTTCTCCTTCCTTATGCGTCCCATGCCGCGTCGGTTTACCCCATGGCGATGTCCGACGAACTGAAGTATTTCGGCAGCTTCGAGAGTGGCAACTACGACCAGGGGTTTTCTTATGGAGATGGCTATCACGCTCTGGGTTACTACCAGTTCGATCACCGCTACGGGCTGCAAGATTTTTTGGTAGCTTGTTATAACTACGATTCTCGAACGTATGCCATGCTCGCATGGCTTACGTCGGATGTCGATTTGACCGTTGAAACAATGTATGATAATGCAGCGGGTGCCCTTACCGAGATGGGGCGCCGCGTGGAGGACTCCTGGCATGCGGCCTATGCAGCAAACCCTCAGAACTTCTCTGCTTTGCAAGATGGATGGCAGTACGAAACGTACTGTGCCCCGGCAATTCGCTATCTGGAGTCGCGTGGTTTGCAGATGGCGGAAAGGCGCGATTGTATCAAGGGTCTTTGCGGCGGATTGTACAGCTTGTTCGGTTCGGGTGGGTGGCGCCGCTTTGTGGGCGGCCAATTTGCAGGAGTTAACTATGCGGGCGCAGGACTGAACAACACGATGAGCGATGGGGAGTTCGCCGCAACGCTGTGCAATTATGTGGTGGATAACGTGGAGCTTTTCTATCCGTCCCAGCAACAATACCATCAGGGTTGGCAGAATCGCTATCGAGCCGAACTTGAAGCGTGTCTAGGCTTTTTGGCGTATCCATCTGACATCGATCACAGTGCTTGGTATGCTGCGTCTTATGACTTCGTAACGGAGCGCGACATTATGAAAGGCTACAGTGATGGAAGGTTCGGTCCATATGACAGCATCACGCGTGGCCAGGTGGTGACCATTCTGTGGCGCTGCGTCGGAGAGCCTGTGATGGGCGCGCTGCCCTTTTACGATGTTCCCGCAGGTGAGTATTATTCTCGAGCTATTGCCTGGGCGGCCTCTGAGGGGCTGGCTGCGGGCTACGGAGATGGTTCGTTCGCGCCCGATAAGCCAGTGACGCGAGAGGAGCTGGCCGTGTTCTTACAGCGCTTCGCGGTGTGGAAGAACCCGTCCCTGGCTTCGTTCGATTCGAATTCGCTGTCCGGTTTTCCTGACGCTTCGAAGGTGAGCCCCTTCGCGGTAAGCGCCTTGTCTTGGTGCGTGGATCGGGGGCTTATTTCGGGGGTGGCCGGCATGCTTGAGCCGCAGGACGGAGCTTGGCGTGCGTCTATGGCTGCCATGATGACCACGCTGTATCGGAACTACGCGCTTTGATGGTGCACTGCAACGCTAGAGCGGCTTGCCGAAGGGACATGGTTTCAATAACCCTTCGGCAAGCCGCATGATCGCACATTTGTCGCTTCGTGCTGCGTTTTTTTGTGCGGTGCTTCAAAAAAACGCGCGCTTACTCCGCCTGAAGGTTTTTGTACGCTTTGCACACCTCTTCAACGTTGCCGTCCATACGCATATGGCCCTTTTCAATCCAAACGGCCTTTTTGCATATGGACTCAACCTGCTCTATGCTGTGCGAGACGAACAGAAGCGTGGTTCCATGGTTTTCCACCAGCTCTGATATGCGGCGCTCGCATTTCTCTTGGAACAGGAAATCGCCAACCGAGAGAGCCTCGTCAACAATGAGAATATCGGGGGTGGTTGCCGTTGCAATGGCGAATGCGATGCGGGCGACCATGCCGGACGAGTAGTTCTTCAGCGGCATATCCACGAAGCCTTCCACTTCGGCAAAGTCTATGATACTTTGGAAGTTCTCGTCGATGAAGGCCTTGCTGTATCCGAGGAGGGCTCCATTCAGGTACACGTTCTCGCGCGCGGTGAGCTCGGGATCGAAACCGGCTCCCAGTTCGATAAGGGGAGCGATAGTCCCACGCACCGTGCACGACCCCTTGGTGGGTTCCAGAACGCCGGCGATAATCTTCAGGAGCGTTGATTTTCCGGAGCCGTTCGTTCCGACAATGCCATAGACATCGCCCTTTCGCACGGTCAGGTTTATATCTTCAAGGGCTTTGAACTCTTTGAAGAAAAGCTCGCGACGGGCAATTTTGATGAAGTATTCTTTCAGGCTGCCCAGTTGCTCGCTTGCAATGTTGAAAACCATGTCGACATGCTCGATGGAAATGGCAATCTCGTCGCTGCTGGAGGTTTTAGAGGTTTGAAGCATAGGCCGTCCTAAACGTAAAGAATGAAGCGCTTTTCGCTCTTGCGGAAAACGAGGAGCCCGATGACGAACGTAAACGCTGCCATGCCAAAGCAGATTGCGTTCTCCATCATCCCGGGATTGATGTTCCACATCATGATGTCGCGGAAATAGGTTATGTAGTGGTACATGGGATTGAACAGCATTGCCTCCTGCATGGTGGGAGAAAGCATGTCCATGGGGTAGAAGATGGGTGTAGCATACGTCCAGGCGGTGCAGACGACGCCCCAAAGATGGATGACGTCGCGAAAGTAAACGGCAAGCGACGACAAGATCATGCCGACGCCTGCGCAGAAGAGCAGCATGTAAATAAGCAGCAGCGGCAGAAAGAGCGCATTGAAGGTGAGGGGAACCTGCGTGAAGATCATAACTATGGCAACCGCCACCAGCGAGATGGCGAAGTTGACCAGCTCGAATATGACCTTTTCCAGCGGGAACACCAGCTTCTCCACGCGTATCTTCTTGATGAGTGAAGAGGCTTGAATGATGGAGGTCATTGCCCCGTTTGTGGCACCTACCATGAAGTTGAACAGGATGGTCCCCAAAATTAAGTACATGGGGTAGTTTGGGATATTGAACCTGAACATGAACGAGAAAACAACGGAGAGCACCACCATCATAAGTAAGGGGTTTAAGATGCTCCAAAGAACGCCGAGAACGCTTCGGCGGTATTTAAGTTTGAAATCCTTCGTCACCAAAGAGGTTAAGACGAAAACATTTCGCTTGGTATCAGAAGTCGCTATGCTCGATGTCATACTGATCCTACTTCAAATCGATGAGAAGGCGAAAGCCCATTATACGTGAGCGCTAAAGGGCCGCCGGACGGTTAACAAAAATAGCACGAACTCCGCCCGGTGTTTGACGGCGGTGGGGGGAGAATGATGGGCAAGAGGATGGGCTGGGGCGTTCGTTGGAGCCGGGAGACGCCGCTGTGGTCGTTCGCAAAATTGTGTGGTTATGGGTAAACGGCGTTCGGTAGAATGAGGAGAACACAAGGAAAGGTGTGAATATGAAACGTATAGGAACATGGATGGCGGTTATGGTTGTGGTGGTACTCGCTTTGATAGCGGTGCCCGGTGGGGGTGCCTTCGCTGAGGAAAACGGGGCAACTGCCCCTGTTCCTGGTGCGGATGCTCCATTTTCCCCTACGACGGGAAGCGATGCGCTTGACGTTGGTATAGCCGACTTCCTTACCGACGAGCAGATAGCTGCTGCCGCCGCCAGGCTGCAGCAGCGAGATGCCGGAGATTGGTCGTCTGCCGACTTTGGCGACGTTCTCTATTTTGCCTCCCGGTATCTTGGTTGGGAGTATGTTTGGGGCGGTAAAGATCCCGTTCGCGATGGGGGATTCGATTGTTCGGGTTATATCTGCTGGGTGTATAACAACGTTTGCGGCACCGGCATCAATGGGGATTACACCAACGCGGCGACGCTCTACGAGGACTTCTGTACGCCCTTGTCAAGTTCGGAAGCTCGTCCGGGGGATGTCGTGTTCTTCCGCGGCACCTACGGACCTTCCTCGTACATTTCGCACGTGGGCATTTACTGCGGCGAAGGGGTTATGATAGACGCCGGCGACCCTATTGGCTTTCATTCCATTTACGGGGTAACGCAGGAGGACGGCTCGCCTGCTCCCATCGTGTTCGGCAGGCTGGTCACCCTTTCCAGCAGCTTTATCGACCTGGCCGATGTTACCGTGACGGTGGCTGATCAGCCATGGACGGGATCGCCGAGGGCGCCGAAACCTGTGGTTGAGTTTGCCGGAAGAGTGCTTCGTCCCGGTATCGATTACGTCTACTCCTACAGCAACAACGACGCTATTGGTACGGCAAGCGTGCATATTGTTGGGTCTGGCCTCTACGTAGGAAGCAGAACGGTTACCTTCTCTATATATAACGACATGACTCATAAATATGGTTTCTGGGATTTGGACTGGGATGCTTGGTATGCCGAAGACGGCATAATGGACTATATCTTAAGCAATAATATTATTCAGGGATATGCGGGCGAG
>OLRX01002921.1_pt1 | contig 10267 bp, 9 predicted proteins | sample 1672991 | NCBI WGS metagenome assembly OLRX01 (sample SAMEA3136744, study PRJEB25190) | human gut metagenome | biome: human gut; feature: human-associated habitat; material: faeces | place: Austria | collected 2013
TACAGGAAATTTGGCGTTATCACAAGAATCCGCATATGTGGGAGTATGTAAGGTCTACCAGGACTGTAGTTCCGTCTATTGTAAAATGGTATGGCGAAGCAGAGCGCGATGCAGACAAACTGCAGCTTATGTTTGCGGATATGCAGGATATAGAGCGTGCCAGAAAAGAGCTGGAAGAGATTCCGGGGCTGGTATTGACGGGATCGCTTGGAAATAACATTGAGATTAATGCTCAGGGAATCGATAAGGGAATTGGAATGATTGAGCTTGGGCACAGACTTGGAATTGACAGAGATGAGATTATGGCATGCGGAGACGGGGACAATGATCTTGAAATGTTAAAGGCCGTGGGATTTGGAGTTGCCATGGGCAATGCAGAGGAAAGTGTAAAAGCGGTAGCAGATTATGTGACGGATACGAATGAGGAAGAAGGCGTGGCAAAAGCAGTCGAAAAGTTTGCTTTGAGATAGGAGGAGAGATATGTTAGAAGCATTAAAAGTAATCATACTGGGGATTGTGGAAGGAATTACAGAATGGCTCCCGATCAGCAGTACAGGACATTTGATCCTGGTAGAAGAATTTGTGAAGCTGAATTTCAGCCAGTCGTATCTGGATATGTTTAACGTGGTGATCCAGCTGGGTGCGATCATGGCAGTTGTTGTGATTTATTTTCACCGGCTGAATCCGTTTTCACCGAAAAAGACAGAAAAGCAGAAAAAAATGACGCTGCAGCTCTGGGTGAAAGTAGTGATCGCTTCCATACCGGCAGGAGTGGTAGGAATCCTGTTTAATGATTTTATTGAAGAAAAATTTAATAATTCTTATGTAGTTGCTACGATGCTGATCGTAGTCGGTGTTCTGTTTATTGTGATCGAGAACAGACACAAAGGAAGGAAACCTCAGATCACCAAGATTTCCCAGATGGGAGTTCCGGTCCTGGATCGGAGTATTCCAGATGCTTGCTATGATTCCGGGAACTTCCCGTTCAGGAGCAACGATCGTCGGAGCACTGGCACTGGGCGTGTCAAGAACTGCAGCAGCGGATTTTACATTCTTTCTGGCGATTCCGGCAATGGCAGGTGCCAGCCTTGTAAAACTTCGTCACTTTGGATTTGACTTTACAGGGACTGAGCTTGGGCTTCTTCTGCTTGGATGTGTTGTTTCATTTGTTGTGTCCATTCTGGCGATCAAGTTTTTATTAAAATACATTCAGAATCATGATTTTAAGGCATTTGGATATTATCGTATCGTACTTGGAATTATTGTGTTCCTGTATTTCGGGATTCATGCACTGCTTGCATAAAAATGAATTATATACAAAAAATATACGTATAAAAATGATAATTTATGCATAATTAGTCTTGCAATTTCGTAAAAACATGGTATCATATATGTATAAAATGAATGATTATACAGACTATGTGTATTTTGTTTTGGGAGGAATGAAAGATGAAAATGAAAAAGTTGACAGGAATCGTTCTGGCAGCGGCATGTATGGTTTCGCTTGCAGGATGTGGTTCTTCAGAGAAAAAAGAAGTGAATGTTGAGAAACCGGAAGATCTTAAGACACTGACGATCGGTGTTCAGCAGGGAACGACAGGAGATATCTTAAGCTCCGAGCAGGTAGAGAAAGACTCTCAGATGAAGCGTTATCCAAAAGGATCAACTGCAATACAGGCACTGAAAAACGGAAAGATCGACTGTGTCGTAATTGATTCTGAGCCGGCAGCAAAATTTGTAGAAAAGAATCAGGATCTGAAGATTATCGACGGCGTTTTTGAAACAGAAGAATATGCAATGTGTGTGAAAAAAGGAAACACGGAATTGCTGGATGAGATGAACAAAGCGCTTGAAGAACTGAAAGAAGACGGTACAGTTGATAAGATCATCGGAAACTATATTGGAGATGATACCGGAAAATATCAGTATGAATCTCCGGCAGATGTAGATCACTCCAAGGGAACACTTGTTATGGCTACGAACGCAGAATTTGAGCCATACGAGTATCATGAAGGTGACGGCATTGTAGGAATCGATGTGGATCTTTCCAGAGCAATCTGTGATAAGATGGGATATGATCTGGAGATTCTGGATATGGAATTTGATTCTATTCTTCCATCCATTGCAGCAGGAAAGGCAGATTTCGGTGCAGCCGGCATGACAGTGGATGCAGAGCGTCAGAAAAATGCAGATTTCACAGACACATATGCAAATGCAAGCCAGGTAGTGATCGTAAGAAAATAATCACAGAATGGTAATGAGATACAATAACAGGGGTGCGGGACAAAAATCAGGCAGCCCTGTTTTGAACTGTTAAAGAAACATACAAGAGAGGTAAAAACATGAGCTTTTCAGAAAAGTTATATCAGAACTTTATTGAAGATGACCGGTGGCTTTTGCTGGTAAACGGTCTGAAAGTTACGATCCTTGTAACATTGTTTGCACTTTTAGTAGGTGTGATCATTGGTTTTACTGTGGCGATCATTCGTTCTCTGCATGATAAGACCGGAAAATTCAAAATTTTAAATGCAATCTGTAAAGTGTATCTGACCATTATCAGGGGAACACCGAGCATGATCCAGGTATTGTTCATGTATCTCGTTGTGTTCGGGGCTTCTTCCCTGAATTCCATCGTTATCGGAGGGCTGGCATTTGGTATCAACTCCGGAGCCTATGTAGCTGAGATCGTGCGGTCCGGTATTATGGCGATTCCGGAAGGACAGACAGAGGCTGGAAGAAGTCTTGGGCTCAGCTATGGACAGACGATGCGTCTGATCATTATGCCGCAGGCATTTAAAAATGTACTCCCGGCGTTGGTCAATGAGATGATCGTGCTGATCAAAGAGACTGCGATCATCGGATATATTGGAGAACAGGATCTGACAAAGGCGGCAATGGTAATTCAGAGCCGTACATTTGAGGCATTTATTCCATTAATCACAGCGGCAGTGATCTATCTGGCACTGGTGATGCTGCTTACATTCTTTATGAACAAACTGGAAAGGAGACTGCGCACAAATGAACGATAAGAACGAAGTATTGATCCAGGTTCAGGATCTGAAAAAGGCATTTGGAAAGTTGGAAGTACTGCGTGGGATTTCTACAGAGATCAAAAAAGGAGAGGTCGTTGTTGTGATCGGACCGTCTGGATCAGGAAAATCTACATTTTTGCGGTCTCTGAATCTGTTGGAGGTTCCAACAGGAGGAACTGTTTTATTTGAAGGGACGGATATTACAGACCCAAAGACAGATATTGATGTTCATCGTCAGAAGATCGGAATGGTGTTCCAAAGTTATGATTTATTTCCGCATCTTACAGTGTTGGACAACATTCTGTTAGCACCGATGAAAGTGCAGAAACGAAAAAAAGAAGAGGTAACAGAAGAGGCAATGAAACTTCTGAGAAAAGTTGGATTGCAGGAGCAGGCAGGTAAGTTTCCAAGAGAACTGTCCGGGGGACAGAAGCAGAGAGTGGCGATTGTTCGTGTATTGTGTATGCATCCGGAGATTCTGCTGTTTGACGAAGTGACGGCAGCTCTGGATCCGGAGATGGTTCGGGAGGTTCTGGATGTGATATTGAATCTGGCAGCACAGGGAAACACGATGGTCATTGTGACGCATGAGATGCAGTTTGCACGTGCTGTTGCAGACAGAGTCGTGTTTTTGGATGAGGGTAAGATCATCGAAGAGGAACCGCCGGAGATATTTTTTAGAAATCCGAAAACAGAAAGAGCAAAACGATTTTTGAGTACATTTACATTTCACACAGTAAAACGTTAAATCAAGAGAAATTATAACAGATGGGAGATTATGATTATGAAAAAGCAGAAATCAAAAAAAGTAGCAGTACTTGCAGCGGTCGTATCCACAGTTTTTGCAGTGACAGCGTGCGGCAGCAAAGCGGAGGATTCTTCTTCAAAAGCAGAAAAATCAGATGCTGTTTACCGCACATTACAGGAAATAAAGGAAGATGGAACAATTAACATAGGCGTTTTTTCTGATAAAAATCCTTTTGGATATGTGGATGAGAATGGAACATATCAAGGTTATGATGTATATTTTGCGAACCGGATCGGGGAGGACCTCGGGGTAGATGTTAACTTTGTATCCACGGAAGCGGCAAATCGTATTGAGTATCTTCAGACGGGAAAAGTGGATCTGATTCTGGCAAACTTTACAGTAACAGATGAACGAAAAGGGGAAGTGGACTTCGCATTGCCATATATGAACGTAGCGCTGGGGGTTGTATCACCGGACAGTCATGTGATCAAGAGTCTGGATGATTGGGACAAGGGTGATCAGATGATCGTGATTTCCGGCACAACAGCAGAAACTTATCTGACAGAGAATTATCCGGATATTCCGTTACAGAAATATGACTCCTATGCAACCGCTAAGAATGCACTGGAAAACGGGAATGGAGCAGCATGGACAAATGATAATACAGAGGTTATCGCGTTTGCCCTGCAAAATAAGGGGTATACACCACTTCTTGTGCAATTATTTTTTATTAATGATCAAGACGACAAGTCTGATATTGATGGTGCGAAAGGAAATGAAACGTTGTTAAACTGGATCAATAAGGAAATTCAATCTCTGGAAGGAGAACAGTTCTTCCATAAAGATTATGATGAGACGCTGGTAGCTACTTATGGAGAAGAGTACAAAGAAGAATTGGTTGTAGAAGGTGGAAAGATAGAATAGTTTTTAAAATGATGGCAGAAGCCTTACGCTTCTGCCATCATTTTGTCGTCTGCTTTTCAACAATATTTCCGGAAAACATCGTTCTGGAAGGCGGAATTTCTTTCTGGAATACCTGCATCATCTGCGATACGGCAGTGACGCACATATATTCTACCCGGTTGTCGATGGTTGTGATCTCCGGTGTGCTGCAGGAGGCAAGCACGGAATTGTTATATCCGGTCACCTGAAAATCTTCTGGAATGCGCAGATGTTTTTTTAATGCATATTTTACAGCGCCGGCAGCCAGTTCATCATCTGCAGCCAGTACACAGTCGAAAGATGTGCCGTCTGCATCGAGTTGTTCCAAGATGGAACATGCTTTGTGCAGGTTGCCGGGTGCGGAAAACGCAATTTTTTTGGAAATGTCCAGTCCGTGTTCCGAACAGGAATCCAGAAAGCCCTTGACCTTTTTCTGTCCGCTGTAATTCAAAGTACGATACAGATAAATAGGAGAGGTTGCTCCGTTTGAAAAGATCAGGTCGGTCATATCCTTCAGTGCCATATAGTCATCACAGAGAATGGAGTAGATATTTTCTCCTTTTAACTCTCCGTTTAGGATGAATACAGGGATTTTGGAGGCGGCATCCAGAATATAGCGGTTTTCTTCCGGGGAATTCTCGATAAAATGAGAACCGATCAGAAGCACTGCATCCACGTTACGGGACAAAAGCAGGTGTAAATAACTCTGCTTTTCCTGCAGTTGGTATCCGGTACAGCAGAGCATAGATGCATAGGAGTTTTTGCGAAGCTCCCGCTCCAGATAATAAATGGCCTGCGCCTGATAAACATCCGAGGAGTCGGAGCAGAGAATCCCTACAGTGTGCATAGAGTTTAAGCCGAGGCTTCTGGCAAATGCGTTCGGTGTATAGCTGTTTTCCTCCATGACAGCAAGGACTTTCTTTCGGGTTTTGTCACTGACCTTGTCACTTCCGTTTAAAACCCGCGAAACAGTGGCGATGGATACTCCCGCTTTCTGGGAGATGTCATATATATTCATAAAATGAATTCTCCTTTAAAAAGATTCCAGGAATATGCGGGAATCTACGGCATTTTCGGGCGTACTGTTTTCAATCGTTGCCTGCAAAAAAGGAGCGCATGTACGCTGCCAGTGTAAGATTTCCGTGTAATCAAGATTTCCGGCACTTCCCGGTGCGCACGGCGTAAGAGTGCCGTTCTCAATAGTATAATCTTTTGCGTGGAGTAATGCAATGTCAGAACTGTTTCTTTCCAGCATTTCGTGAAAAATTACTTTCTGATCGGTGTGATTTCCTTCCCAGAGCATATTGACCGGATCGAAGATCAGTTTTAAATGCGGGGAAGAGATAAAATCCAGTGCCAGCCGGGCGCGTTTCGGGTTGTAGATAATATGTTTCCAGACTGGTTCAATGGCGATCGTAACGCTATAGTGCTGTGCATAATCAACTACAGTTTTCAGATTTTTTAAAAAGTAAACAAGAGCCTCTTCCTCGTGTGCTTCAGGGCAGAAAGAATATGTTGTGTTCGGACATCCGGTCTCTGTACCGAGAAGTGGTGAGCCCAGCCAGTGAGCAAACCGCATGTTCGCCTTGTATTCTTCGATGATCTCATTAAGCTGTGTCTGATCCGGATTGGCAAGATTGAGATAGCACCCGTAAATTGCAATATTTAAATTATTTTTCTCACATTCCCGGCGGATATGCGCGGCAAGACCGGGAGTTAGCCCGTGGCGGTCAATGCCGTATTCTTTGTAAATAATTTTAGAAGCCAGGTGAATGCAGGAAAAGCCCTGCTCCTTTGCAAGAGCAAGGCGGTTTTCCAGAGAAGTTGGTTCCATATCGTGAAGCCGGATTCCCACTTGAAGATTAGACATTCTTAAAATCCCCCTTCCTTAAGCTGCGTTCTGTTCGCGGAGCAGAACTTCTGTGTAGGCGAGGATTAAAGGGGCAACTCCTTTTGCATCATTTTTTACGATTGGTTCCCTCATATAGTACTCAAATGTTCCTTCGCGCATGTCAATATTTCCGAGTCCTGCAACGAGACAAATATTGTCGAGCTGCAGAACACCGTCTTTTTCAGACAGATGGTTCTTGCAGATTCCTTCGAATGCGCGGTATCCGTATGAGTAGTAGGAAGCGTCTAAAAGACCGAGTCGGACTCCTTTCATGATGGCATAAGCGAAGATGGCAGAACCAGAAGTTTCCAGATAATTTGGCTTGATTCCTCCAAGGTTGATCACCTGATACCACATTCCGGTCTCTTCATCCTGATAAGGAAGCATGGCATCGATCAGTTCGCAGAACATCTCTTTCAATTCATCACGTTGTGAGTTCATGGATTCCGGTATGATCTCCCAGGTGTCGGCAATGGCCATTGCAAACCATCCTTCAGCGCGAAGCCAGAAATTGTTGGAAAGCCCTGTTACTTTATCGCACCAGAACATCTCTCTGGAAGAATCATATGCGTGGTAGTACAGTCCGTTTCGTTCGCAGCGCATGAGTTCGCGGACATTCTGGAACTGCCGGAAGCTGTCCATGCAGGCATTTCCGTTACAAAAAGAAAGTTCATATTGCATATAGAACGGCTGAGCCATATAAAGACCATCCAGCCAGATCTGGTTTGGATAAATTTCTTTGTGCCAGAAGTTTCCTTCTTTTGTACGAGGCTGTCCAAGGAGTTGAGAATAAATTGTATCCATGGCTTTTCGGTATTTTTCTTTTCCGGTCAGGTTGTACAGGCGGTACAGTGTTTTTCCTGCATTGACATTGTCCAGATTGTATTCTTTGGGATCATAATATTTGATGGATCCGTCTTCCTGTACGAAATAATCAATGAATTCATCGGCAAACTGCAGGTAGCGTTCATCTTTTGTGATATCATAAAAAGTGATCAGAGCTTTGATCATGCAGCCGTCAATGTAATTCCAGGTGTTCGGTTTTCCGGCGCGGATTTTTTCGATATTCCATGCAGGTTCCTGCGGTGTGCTGTTTTCAATCAACTGTTTAATGTAATTATCTAAAATTTTCATTTTGAATACCTCCTTAATGTAAGTGCTAACATAGGCTTAAAATAAAGAAAAAACAGGAAAATAATAATTCGTTATTATGATAACATATGATGTAAAAAAAGTGTATTGTGTATTTTTGATAAATATATTGAATATTATTGTAAAAAATAGATAATTGACAATTAAAAAACACAATGATAACATACGTTTGATAGGAAAAATGAAAATATAAATAGGTGAAAATGAATAATGTAAGCTGTTACAATATATTAAAAATATACAAAGGAGATCAAGATGGAATTAAAATTGATTTGGAAACATGCACGGGCAGCTGCGTTGGAATGCTGTGAAGGAAGTATCTATGAGATGGCGCAGCTTTGTCAGATTTATCTAAACGGAGAGTTTTATAAAGAAACAAAGCAGGTAGTGAATGTTCTGTATGACCTCGAACCTGAAAAAGAGTACTGTGTTGCGGTTCAAAAGGGAGAAGAAAAATCAGAAATCGTGTTTTGTACAGAGTCTCAGGATTATACGCTGAATGTACATGATTTTGGCGCAAAGGGAGATGGCATTCAGGATGATACGACATATATCCAGGCTGCGATCATGGCATGTCCGAAGAACAGCCGTGTGCTGATTCCGGAGGGAGTATACCGGATCACAAGTCTGTTTTTAAAAGATCATCTTACAATGGAACTGGCAAAAGGGGCAGTCCTTTCGGCATGCACAGAGCGGGAGAAATTTCCGGTTTTAAAAGGAACATACCAAAATGAAAATAAAGACAAAGAATACATTCTCGGAACATGGGAGGGAGATGCCTGTGATATGTTCTCCGGAATCATCACGGGAATCGGAGTGAAAGATGTGACGATTTACGGAGAAGGCACGATTGACGGAAACGCTTCCTGGGACAACTGGTGGTTTGAGGCGAAAAAGATCCGGATTGCTGCAAGACCGCGTATGATTTTTCTGAATCAGTGTGAGGATGTGCGGATCGTGGGAATTACGGTACAGAACAGTCCTAGCTGGAATATTCATCCGTATTTTTCCAACCGCCTGCAATTTATCAAAGTAACGGTATTGGGACCAAAAGATTCTCCGAACACAGACGGATTGAATCCGGAATCTTGCGACGATGTAGAAATCACAGGATGTCTGTTCTCTGTGGGAGATGACTGCATTGCTGTGAAGTCCGGAAAGATTTCCGTGGAAGCAAAGTACAAAGTGCCGTCTTCCAATTTGAGGATTCGTCAATGTTGTATGCGGGACGGGCATGGCTCAATCACTCTGGGAAGTGAGATGGCGGCAGGGATCAGGAACCTGCAGGCAAGACAGTGTGTGTTTATTAATACGGATCGCGGACTTCGGATCAAAACGAGAAGAGGGCGTGGGAAAGATGCGATAATTGATGGTGTTTTGTTTGAAGATATCAAAATGGATTCTGTGCTGACTCCGTTTGTGATCAATTGTTTCTATTTTTGTGATCCGGATGGACACAGCGAATATGTACAATGTAAAGAACCTCTTGCAGTGGATGAGAGAACTCCACAGATTAAAGAGCTGTGTTTTAGAAATATTCAGGCAGAAAACTGTCATGTGGCAGCAGCATTTTTCTATGGACTTCCGGAACAGAAAATTGAGCGGGTGGAAATGAAACATGTGCAGGTCAGTTATGCAAAAGAGGCGGTCAGTGGACAGCCGGCAATGCTGGACGGGATCGATGAGAATATCTGCAAAATGGGAATTTTTGCAAGGAATATAAAGATACTTGTGCTGGAAGATATTCAGGTTATGGGACAGGATGGAGAGGCGATTTTAATGGATGGAATTGATTCTCTGGAATGGACAAAATAAACAAGACTGTATTATACTGTACCTATCAATAAGAGAGAGGATTGTATGATGCAGAAATTAGAATTATATATCCACATTCCGTTTTGCGTACAGAAATGTGCGTATTGCGATTTTTTATCTGCACCGGCAAATGATGCAGTCAAAGCGGAATATGTGGATGCATTAAAAAAAGAAATACAAAGATACCGCGAGGTTGCTTCATCTTACCAGGTATCTTCTGTTTTTGTGGGAGGAGGAACTCCGTCCATTTTGTCGTATGGGCAGATTGATGAGATTTTTAAAATGTTGAGACAGGTATTTACCATCGACAAGGATGCGGAGATCACGATCGAAGCAAATCCGGGCACTGTGACGGAAGAAAAACTGGAAGGATGGAAACTGGCGGGAATCAACCGGATCAGCTTTGGATTACAGTCTGTCAATAATGAGGAACTGAAAATGCTGGGACGTATCCATACGTATGAAGAATTCCGGGAATCCTATGACATGGCACGGCAGGCGGGATTTGACAATATCAACGTTGATCTCATCTCAGCCATTCCCGGACAGACCGTAAAAAGCTGGGAGAACACCCTTCGTACAGTGGCAGAATTGCATCCGGAGCATATTTCTGCATACAGTCTGATCATTGAGGAAGGAACCCGGTTTTATCAATGGTATGGAAAAGGACAGACAGATCAGGAGAAA
>OLRX01002925.1_pt1 | contig 10262 bp, 7 predicted proteins | sample 1672991 | NCBI WGS metagenome assembly OLRX01 (sample SAMEA3136744, study PRJEB25190) | human gut metagenome | biome: human gut; feature: human-associated habitat; material: faeces | place: Austria | collected 2013
ATCAGGCTACCACCGACCGGGATGAGCTGGCGGCACTTCTGAATATTTCAGACAATCAGTTATCCTACATCACCAATGTGGGTGCCGGCCATGGTCTGATCCGCTGTTCCGGGAATCTGGTGCCGTTTGAAAATTCGTTTCCAAGAAATACAAAACTGTACCGCCTGATGACAACCAAGCCGGGCGAAGCGTAAGAGCGGGACAAGCCGGGACTGGAGGTGAGAGATGAAGGATATCAAAACCAAAGAAGTTACAACAAAACCAAAGACCAAAAATCCTGCCTCCAGAATCCCCAAGGAGCTGATGCGGACGGCCATACTGGAGAGCAAGGAAAAATCCCAGACCATCGCAAATGCCAGGGACAATGACATGGGAGAACAGTCCCCATCCGAATATGCCAGTGGGAAAGTCACATCCGCAGAGGAATGGGCTGCAAGAAAGACAGGCAGAACTGTAACCAGAGCCGGAAAGACAGCCGCACAGACTTCCTACGAGAAGATTAAACAGAGAGCCGCTGGCAAAAAAGAAGCGGAGAAAGAAACCGCCAGAGGAACAGGGGACACACAGACCGCCAATCCTGCCAGCCGGGAAGCTCAGGAAGCACAGATCCGGGAAGTACAGATCCAGGAAGCCCAGCGGCAAAAGGTGGTTTCAGATGCCGTCAAAACGAAAGAGCAGAAGATCCGGGCTGCCAGGGAGACACCAAGAATCCAGAACAGACAGGAAATAGCAGAAATGAAGCAGCTCTCCATCCGAGAACAGAGCCGGAAGAAGGAAGCAAAAGATACAGTAAGGCAGACCGCCATCCGACAGAAACAGCCGGAAACCATTCGGATTAAAGAAAAACCAAGGAAACAGCCGGAGCCGAAAAACATACAGAAGCGTATCATCAAGACGGCTCCCCAGTCTGCGAAGATCAGCGTCCAGCCAGAGCAGAAGCTCCGTGCGGCCAGCTCCAACGCCCTGACAGCCCGGATGCAGAAGCAGATGGAACGAAGGGCAGCGAAACAGGCGGCGAAGAAAGCAGCCTTGCAGACTTCTGATGGAATCCGTCGGATACAGAAAACGGCAAGGGCAGGGGAGAATACATTCAAGGCAGCTAGGGCCGCCGTGGAAGTGGCAGCGAAAACCGTGCAGTCCATGATGGCTGCACTGGGAGCCGCCGGAGCAGTTATCGTTCTTTTATTGGTTATCATGGTTGGAATCATTGGCGGTGCGGCATTTTCAGGAAGCTCAGAGAGCAACGAAGCATTGAGTCAGGAAGTCCTTTCCTATACAACAGCTATCCAGAAATATGCCAACCAGTACGGAATCCCCGAATACGTTTCCGTGATACAGGCGATCATGATGCAGGAATCCGGCGGCCGGGGAACCGATCCCATGCAGAGCAGTGAGTGCCCATACAACACTAGGTACTCCAACAGTCCCAATGCCATCCAGGACGCAGATTACTCCATACAGGTAGGAATCCAGTATTATGCAGACTGCCTGAAGGAAGCCGGATGCACCAGTCCACAGGATATGGATAAGCTGAAACTGTCCCTGCAAGGATATAACTACGGCAACGGATACATAACGTGGGCGATACGGAAGTATGGCGGTTACAGTGCCGAAAATGCCCTGCAGTTCTCCAACGAGCAGGCGGCTTCGCATGGATGGAGTGCCTATGGCGACCCAGAGTACGTCCCACATGTCCTGCGGTATTATTCCAGCGGCGGATTGTTTGCCGGCCTGTTTGGAGGCAGCGGCCAGATCGTATCGGTGGCACTTACCCAGCTTGGAAATGAGGGAGGCCAGAAGTTCTGGTCGTGGTATGGCTTTGACAGCCATGTGGCATGGTGTGCCTGCTTTGCCAGCTGGTGTGGGGATCAGGCAGGACTCATCGAGAGCGGCAAGATGCCAAAATTCTCCCTGTGCGATGATGGAATCGCATGGTTCCAGAGCAAGGGAAAGTGGAAAAGCCGGGGATATTCCCCAGCACCCGGAACCCTGATCTTTTTTGACTGGAACGGGGACGGAACCTCAGACCATGTGGGAATCGTGGAGAAAACCGAAGGCAGTACCGTATACACCGTAGAAGGAAACTCCAGCAATGCCGTGAACCAGAGAAGCTATAATATTAATAACGGAACAATCATGGGATATGGTATACTTTGAAAATAAAAATATAAGTTATAACCTATGAAGAGAAATTTGATATGTACAAGTTGACTTTTTTATTTGATTGAAATTTTAATTTTATATGAAATGAAAAGAACCAGTGAGAGAATCGTTAAATTTCACTCACTGGCTCAATTCGTTTCAAATTTTTCGGACAACTCTGTCAGTTCTTTCACCGTTTCCTGGGTGTGATGCAGCAGGGTGTCACGCATTTCTGGCGGACAGCTGGAATAAAGCATTTTCATCTGATTGACACCCTCATCCTCCAGAGAAACATCTGGATTTATAAGTGTATCTAAAGAGATGTGCAGGACCTTTGCCAATGCTCTTAAAATTAAATAAGAAGGATTCATTTTCCCCTTTTCGATATTGGCGATTTGCTTTACAGAAACATGGCTCAAATCAGATAGCTCCTGTTGTGTTAGCTCTTTATTCTTTCGGGCTTCCCGCATTTTCTGCCCTAAAGCAGTTAAATCATCAATCGGCATAATCGTTCACCTCAATAACATTGTATCGTTCTGGTTTGTGCAAAGGAATAACCTAATTATGCCTGATGAACGGTAAGATTATGCTGATTTTTGTAGAGTAATAGGTAGGGATAAACTTGTATTCTTCGAGAAGACGAAATATAATATTTTAGGAGGTGCAAAATGGACTACATAACATTAAAAGAGGCAAGCCAAAAATGGAATGTTACGCCGCGCCAGATAAATTATTTGTGTACATCTGGGCGCATCCCCGGTGCTGTAAAAATGGCGACGATTTGGCTTATTCCTAAAAATGCAGAGAAGCCAGTAGACAGGCGGAGAAAAGAAAACAAATCTCAGTGAGGTTTCTGTGACATTTGGGTGATACACTGAAAATGAAGTCCAGCTAATAAATGTCAATAGTTAAATGAGAAAAAATCTATTTTATTTTCTGACTAAAAAAGGGCGGACTTTCCCCTTGGTGAAAATATCGTTTTTTGAAAGATATTGATTCATTGGGTTCATAGTATTTTATGCAGCTATGTCGCATTTAGCAGAATTGTATTGTTTGATATGCTCCTGAGGAGCAATGATTTTGAATGGTTTGTTGTCTCTGAGTATTGCAAATATCATATTGCATACCTTATGTGAAACAGCTCCCATTGCTACGAGCTTTGGTTTTGAGTCACATTTTTTGAGGTAGTACTCACGAAGAACTGGATTTTTAGCTTCTCTATTACGGGAGATACTGATGCTTTGTAAGGTTAACGTGTGAATAACACGTCTAGCTATGGCAGAACCACGCTTAGACATTTGAACCTTGGTGCCTTCAAATTTACCGGATTGCTTTACTGATGGATCAAGACCAAAATAAGCGAAAAGTTGTTTGGGCTTTGAAAATGCTGAAAAGTCACCGATCTCCCCCATAATGGATACAGCAGACAAGAAACCAGCACCTTTGAAAGTTTCAATCAAATGAATCTGCTTGACAAAGTCAGAATCTTCATTAGCATCAACAAGCTCGTGGAGTGATTCAAGAATGCTGTTGATTTCTTCATCATATTTACGTATGAAGCTGATATAAAGGCGAATACGCTTGATGTTGCTGTCTATGATGTAACCAAACTGATTTGCATCAGTTGCCGCCTGAATTATGGCATTATACTTATTTTGAGCATATGTAAGCCCAAATCGAGCTGTGGATTTGATGATATCAATAATCTCTTGCTTGTCTACTTTAAGAAAAGCTGATGGAGAGGTATAAGTCTCCAATAATGTAAGAGAAGTGTTGATAGTAACCTTGGAAAAGATGCCAAGATACTGTGGAAACGCCATGCGTAATTCACCCTGAAGCTTATTCACATAGGCACTGCGATTATCAATTAAATCGTAGTATTCACGACATAGGTTACGGCAGTTTAGAGCAAGATCTGAAGGCATAAGTGAAACCTTTAAATCAGGTTTCAAACCAACCAAAGCAGCTTTTTTAGAATCAAAACGATCATTATGTACTTTTCGTATGTTGATATTTGTGCTATTCTTAGTGATGATAGGATTAATAACCGAGCAGTTAAAACCCTTATCACGAAGATAGCAGAAGAGTGGGTAATGATAAATTCCCGTGGATTCGAGGAAAATGCGACTTTCCAAAGAATACAACTCTTCTGCTTCTTTTATTTTAGAAACAGCGGTTGTAAGGGAATCAATACTGTTATGTAGGATTTTGTAAGGTTTTCCTACGAATTGTTGGTTTGGAAGTGCTATAGACATCCATGAGAAATCAGCACCGACATCAATACCAACAGAGATGAATAGTTCATCAAGATTAAAAATAACTTTGTTTGACATGAGCAATAGCCCCTTTCTGATAGGAATCCATTTCCAATCTGGCAGGTACACAACCTAGCGTGTTATTCGGGTATGGCCTTCAGGCTCCCAACCAGCTAAAACATAAAACCCTGTCGAATGGACTAATTGACTTTATTGCAGGTATCAGTCACAGAAGTGACTTCCCAAGGAGGTGAACATTCTTTGTCCTATCCTAAGAGATAATACCTTATGTTTTATCTGGTGTCTATCAGGAACCGTCAGACATGATAATTATTATGGATAACATCTGATGAAGGAAGAACCCCTTCTTTTGTTATCTGATTTACAGAAACTTATTAACCAAGTAGTCTTGATTGACTACACCATTATTATACTAGGAGTGTGATACCATGCGAATTTTAGTAGTCGAGGATGATCGACTTTTGAATAATACTTTATGCTATAACTTGAATACTGCGGGCTATGCGGTGGATTCTGCGCTGACAAAATCAGCGGCCGGTAGTTTCTTGACAGAGCAGGACTATGACCTAATTGTGCTGGATGTAAATTTGCCGGATGGGAACGGTTTTGACTTCTGCCGGGAGGTAAAAGAACGCCGTCCCGATACCGCTATTATCTTTCTGACCGCAAATGATATGGAAAGCGATATGCTCAAAGGGTATGAGCTGGGTGCAGAAGATTATGTGACAAAACCTTTCCCTATGAGTGTCTTTCAAAAGAAACTGGCGGTAGTGCTAGGGAGGCTGACAAAACAATATGGTGGTGATACTTATGAGGATGACATACTGACCATCAATTTTTCAGAAATGAGTGCTACTCTATCAGGAAAGCCACTTACATTCACACCACTGGAATATCGACTTTTGAAAATTCTGATGAAAAATCCACAGATTGTTTTGACCCGGCAAGTCTTGTTGGAAAAATTGTGGGACGCAGACGGAAATTTCGTGGATGAACACGCTCTGACTGCGGCTATCAGCCGGGTACGAAACAAAATTGAAACACCCGACCGTCAGTACATCAAAACGGTATATGGTATGGGTTATATGTGGATTGGAGGGGTGCTGAAATGAATGGGCGAAAACTCTCTGTCAACAAAGCCTGTCTCTTTTTAGCTGTTCTCCTGCTGGTGGCAATGGGGACGGTTTCAGCAGCTTTGTATGGGCTAACTCAGAATATAACCGCTGTCTGGTATGTAGTATTGTTCGGCATCTTTGTGCTGCTTTGCGCTGTTTGTTTTATGGTGCTGGTTCGGCGTAAACTGGCAATGTTCTCCGATAGCTTTTGTAGTCTGATAGATAATATGTTGTCCGGGAATATGCAGCCGAAACAGATTATTGAAGAAGAAAGTCTTTTCTATAAAATTGAATATCGGCTGAACCGTTTATATGAAGTCATGCAGGAAAACAAGAACAGCATTGCACAAGAACGGGCTGACCTGCAAGAACTGATTTCCGACATTTCTCATCAGGTCAAGACCCCGATTGCGAACTTGAAAATGATTAACAGCACCCTGCTTGAAAATGAAGTCCCTGTGCAAAAGCAAAAAGAGTTTCTTACAGCACAGGCCAGCCAACTTGATAAACTGGATTTTCTCATGCAGATGATGATTAAAACCTCTCGTCTGGAAGCAGGTGTCATTTCTCTGGAAAAGAAAAGCCAGCCGCTTTATGACACGCTTGCCGCCGCATTGGGCGGTATTCTTCTGAACGCCGAGAAAAAACAGATCAATGTTCAAGTGGACTGCCCGGAGAACTTGGTCGTTTCCCATGACAGAAAATGGACAGGTGAAGCATTGTTCAATATTTTGGACAATGCGGTGAAATATACGCCGGAGGGCGGTCAAATCCGTGTTTCGGTTGAAAGTTGGGAAATGTATGTGAAAATCGACATTGCAGATACAGGCATTGGCATTTCAGAACAGCATCAGGGAGCAATTTTCAAGCGTTTCTATCGAGAGGACATCGTACATGATGTAGATGGAATTGGTATTGGTCTATATCTGGCTCGTGAGATCGTAACCTTGCAAGGCGGTTATATCCGGGTAACATCCGAGGTTGGGAGGGGTTCAACTTTTTCCGTCTTTCTGCCTCGACAATAAAATAAGTACGCTAAAAAACAAAATGTCACAGACCTATGACATTTGAGATTTAATTAAACAGAGGTATTTTGTTTCCCGTGACATTTCTGTGAGGTTTACCTTTTATGATAGAGCCATCAAAAAGAAAGGGTGGTGTTCTATATGAACATATTACAAACGACAGATTTGAAGAAATATTACGGCACCGAACCGAACATTACAAAAGCATTGGATGGCGTGACCCTATCCATTGAGGAAGGTGAATTTGTTGCCATTGTTGGTACTTCCGGCAGCGGTAAGTCTACTTTGCTGAACATGATGGGCGGGTTAGATACGCCAACTTCCGGCAGTATTAAAGTAAAAGGGAAAGAATTATCGAAACTCAAGGATGAACAGCTTACCATCTTCCGCAGACGTAACATCGGGTTTATCTTTCAGAATTACAATCTTGTTCCTGTGCTGAATGTCTATGAAAATATTGTCCTGCCGGTGGAGCTGGATGGTGATACTGTGGACAAGCGGTTTATGGATGAAGTAGTGAAAATGCTGGCTCTCGATGGGAAGCTGAACAGTATGCCTAACAATCTGTCCGGCGGCCAGCAGCAGCGTGTAGCGATTGCCCGCGCCCTTGTTTCCAAACCAGCTATTATACTTGCAGATGAACCGACAGGCAATTTGGATAGCCGGACAAGTAGTGATGTTCTTGGTTTGCTGAAAGTTACAAGTCAGAAGTTCCATCAAACGCTTGTAATGATTACCCATAACAATGAAATTGCCCAGCTTGCCGACCGAATTATCCGTATTGAGGACGGAAAAATCGCACAGTGACAGGGGGTGACATTGATGGATGATATTTTATTTGGGAACAATAATCAGGCAACAATCAATCGTCTTGCCAAAAGAAGCTACCGCGCTAATAAGCAGAGAAATGTTTTCGTTACCATCGCATTATTCTTGACCGCCTTTATGATTACATCTGTATTTAGTTTGGGGTGCAGTTATTTTGAAACCTATCAAATGCAGCAAATTCGTGCGATGGGTACGACTGCGGATGTGGCAATTACAAGTCTCTCAGAAGAACAATATGAAGAATTGAGCCGATCCAGCTTGGTATCCGTAGTTGGTGTCAGTCAGAGATTGGGCAGCATTGATACATCTGGAATGGACGATGCCCTGCTGAGTATTACTTGGATAGACGAAACAGAATGGCAAGAACACCGTGTACCAACAATTTCGGATATACACGGAGATTATCCGCAAGCAAAAAATGAAATTATGCTCCCTACATGGGCTTTGCGTGCAATGGGGATTGATGATCCACAGATAGGGATGAATATTTCCCTTTCCTATCAACTCGGAACAGATTATCAATATATCTCCGATGAATTTGTTTTGTCGGGCTATTATACAGATTATTCGGCTTCACGTGCAGGCAACCGTGGTGCCGCTTATGTTTCGGAGCTTTTTGCAACACAAACAGGGCTTCCCTTTGATAGTGTGTCTACCGCAATGATTTCTTTTTCTGATGACAGTAATGCCCTGCGATCCTGTGAAAAACTAAAACGGAAGATTTCGTTTACAGAAAGTCAGTCCTTTGAAATTGTACCTATTGCTCAGAGCAATTCCGCCACCATTGTTCTTCCACTGGCTGCTATTATCGTCTTTATCATTATCAGCGGCTATTTGCTGATTTATAACATTCTGTATATCTCAATTTCAAGAGATACACAATTCTATGGACAGCTTAAAACGATAGGCACGACAAAAAGACAAATCAAGCGGATCGTGCGTTCTCAAATATTCAGAACGGCGGTGATCGGTATTCCCAGTGGCCTGATTGTCGGTGGTATTGTTTCGCTTGGACTTGTTCCGTTTGCCATGAATATGATGTACTCAAGCGATACAGACCTTGGGGAGATAGTGTCCTTTTCCCCCATTATTTTTGCGGGTGCCGCAATCTTCACATTTTTTACTGCAATCATCGGCAGCATGAAACCAGCGAAAATAGCTGCAAGTATTTCTCCTGTTGCGGCTTCACGCTATACGGAGGCAAATACAAGGAGTTACCGAGATCATAAGAGCCATAGAACAAAATTATCTCGGATGGCACGAGATAATATTTTTAGAAACCCTAAAAGCGCTTTCCTTACTTTTGCGTCCTTATTTTTAGGCTTAATATTGTTTTTGGTTTCTGCTGGTCTACTATCAAGCCTAAGTCCCGACAATTTTGTAAATCAATGGGGAGAAAGTGATTTCGCATTGACTTACAGCATTTCCGAAGAAGGAAACCTGCTCTCTGATGAAATGTTGCAGCAAATTGAAACAATGCAGGGAATTGAAAATCTGCGCGTCACTTATTCTGCTTCACCGTGGCCCACTATGGATGTCATTTACGACGAAAATGTATTCGGGAAATATATTGATTCCTTGGATGGCGTATCAGGTCTTGATTTTTCAAATGCGGAAACACGAAAAAACTATACAGATAATTTTTGGAGCGGCGTTTACGGAATAGATTCCAGATATATCGAAGAACTTAATAAAACGCTTGATAAGCCTATTGACTTAACCGCCTTTGAAAAGGGAGAGTTGGTGGTTTTGTCCGCTATGACGGATGATGAGGGAAACCTATTGATTCAGCCAGGGCAAGCAATCACCGTTGTCGGTGAGTCCGGGGAACAGGTCTTTACAGTGGCAACTGGCTTTCTGGACGCTGATTTTCAGAGTGGTCGAGGAAATGAGAGAGGTACTGCCCCTGATTTGTATATCAGTAAGCAGGCAATAGAGAAGTTGTCTGGAGAAACCAAAATCTTTCGGATTGCTTTTGATACGATTGATAGCAGTTATGACAAAGGGATTATGGAGCAGCTTCAATCCATTACTGCTTCGTCACCGGGCATTACGATTCTGTCACGATATGAAAAGCAGCAAGAAATGGCCGGATATTTGCTGACCTCAAGGATTATAGCCGCAGGGTTGTCCGCTGTATTTTTGCTGATAGGAATTATGAATTTCATTAACACAATGGTTGTTAGTGTAAATACTCGGAAACATGAATTTGCAACACTTGAAAGTATAGGAATGACGAAAAAGCAAATTAGAAATGTATTGCTTTGGGAAGGCGTGTATTATTGGAGTATTTCTTTCCTACTGCTTGCCACACTGGGAACAGCGATATATATTCCAATATACTCAGCCTTTAGAAGAATGGTTCCTTATGCAGCTTTTCACTATCCTGTAATTTCTCTGTTGGTTGTCGCAGCTATTGTTTTGCTGGTCTGCTTGGCAACCCCCGTCATAACTTTCATGCAAAATGTTAAGCAAAGCGTTGTAGAGAGACTGCGGCAGAATTAAATATTTGCGATGAAAACCGGGAGATTATTCTCCCGGTTTTTCAAATCTCACAGGTTCGTGAGATTTCAGCCCATTATTCTGTCGAAACAGCGTGTGTCAGTGACATTTCTGTGAGGATTGCTTGTTAAGATAAGCGCAAAAGGAACAAGCTGCCGCACGACGGCAAAAGAAAAAAAGCCGTCGTACAGCAGCCTATCAACACGCCCATTTGAAACGGCGGCTTTGATTTTCAGAGCCGCCGTTTCTTTGCGATTGCACAAACCAATGACGACTTGCAGGGACACGGTAGCCGATTGGAGGTTAATTTACCGTGTCCCGTTTGCTTTTTCAAAGCTCACATGATCTACATCAGTTAAAAAAAGCATTGCTCC
>OLRX01002928.1_pt1 | contig 10248 bp, 9 predicted proteins | sample 1672991 | NCBI WGS metagenome assembly OLRX01 (sample SAMEA3136744, study PRJEB25190) | human gut metagenome | biome: human gut; feature: human-associated habitat; material: faeces | place: Austria | collected 2013
CACGTCACCCACGTGTCGGTGGTGGACAAGATGCTGCAGGACCTGCTGAACGAGGACGAGGCGGACACGCTGAAGGGCTACCGGTGCATTCTGCTGGGCGGCGCTGCGTCGAACCCGCATACGCTTGGTCGCGCCACCGCGGCCGGTGCTCGCGTATACGCGAGCTATGGCATGACGGAAACGTCCAGCCAGATTGCCCATGCGCAGGTCACGCCTTCGTTCGACGGGGGGTTGCGGCTGCTGCCGGGCTACGAGGCGCGCATCGTAGACCCCGACGCGCAGGGCTTCGGCCGCCTGGCGGTCAAGGGCCCCGGCGTGTTCGAGGGCTACCTCAACGCGCGGGCGGCGCACACGGTGGACGGGTTCTTCCTCACGGGTGACACGGCGGCGCTGGCGGCCGGACGGCTGTACGTGAAGGAGCGCACCACCGACATGTTCGTGTCGGGCGGCGAGAACGTCTACCCGGCCGAGATCCGCGACAAGCTCGTGCGCGTGCCCGGCGTCGCCGAAGCCTACGTGTTCGGCGCGCCCGACGCCGTCTGGGGCCGCCGTCCCATCGCGTTCGTGGAGCGCGAGCGTCCCGCCGCCCCGCAGCGCACGGAGCCGGTTGCGCCGCAGCAGTTCGCCGCCACCGTGCGGGCCAGCCTGAGCACGCGTCTGTCGAAGCTCTACCAGCCGCGCTGCCTCTTCGTGCTCGACGAGTTCCCCCGCACCGGCATCGGCAAGATCGACCGTGCGGCGCTCCAGGCACGCTACGAGCAGCGCATCGAGGTGGTGCGCGTGACGTTGCACCGCATTCGCCTGCCGTTCCTGCAGCCGTTCAAGACGGCGAAGGGCGTTCTGCGCGACCGCGAGTTCGTCATAGTGGAGGTGGAGGATCATGCCGGGCGCACGGGCCTGGGAGAATGCGTGGCGTTCCCCACGGACTGGTACCTGCCCGAGACACTCGACCAGGACGTGCGCGTGCTCAAGGAGGTGCTGGCCCCCCTGGTGCTGAACGAGGCGTACCTGCACCCCTCCGAGGCCAGCGCGTCGTTCGCCGCCTGCGCGGAGGCGGCCGCGTTCCCGCTGGCGCAAGGTGCGCTCGAGCCGGCGCTGTGGGATCTGTACGGCAAGATCGTCGGCAAGCCGCTGTGGCAGCTGATCGGCGGCGCAGTGCCCCACGGGGGAGCTGCGGCGGGCCAGGCGTCTGTGCCGGCGGGCGCCGTGGTGGGCATGGGGGCGGCTGCCGACACGGTGGCTGCGGTGCGCCGTTGCGTCGAGGCGGGCTATCGCCGGGTGAAGCTGAAGGTTGCCCCCGGGGGCTCGCTGTCGTCCGTGCAGGCGGTGCGCGAAGCGTATCCCCGGCTCATGATCACGCTGGATGCGAACCAGAGCTTCGCGGAGCACGACCTGGACGAGCTGCGCGCCCTCGACGCGTGCGGCCCTGCCTGGATCGAGGAGCCGCTCGACCCGCACCGCCTTCCCGGCGTCGGGCCGACCGACCTGTTCGACCGGCTGGCGCGCCTGCAGCGCAGCCTGCATACGCCCATCTGCCTGGACGAGTCCATCGCCCGCCCGGCCGATCTGGCGCGGGCGTTGCAGCATCCTGAACTGGGATGCTATGCGCTCAAGATTGCCAAGATGGGCGGCGTGCAGCCCGCGCTCGACTTCCTGCGGCTGGCCCAGGTGCGCGGCCTTGGTGTGTGGATGGGCGGCATGTACGACACCGGCGTGTCCAAGCGCCTGCACGCCGCGTTCGAAACGCTGCCCGGCATCGACGCGCCCGGTGACGTCGGCGCCACTGCACGCTACTTTGCCGTGGATGTCACCGATCCGCCGTACACGGCCGAGCGCGGCCGGGTGACGCTCAACCGAACCGGCCATCCGCACGGCCTGGGCTGCGACCTCAACCGCTCCTCCTTGGCCGACGTTCTCATGGACCGCACGGTCATCGAGCGGCAGCGCCGTCCCCTTCGTTAACGGCATTCAAAATAATGCATAACGCTCTGACGTAATGCAGGGCGGTGGAGTATCATGATGCGGTCAACCCGACGAGGAACGGTGGTCCCATGAGCGCTTCCGCATCGCACCAATCCGCATCGACGATCGAGGCCGCCTCGGCGGTCGTGCCAGCTGCATCTGCCGACATCCCCCGCCCGCAGGGAGGCCTCGGCATCTTCCGGCTCGTCACCACCGTCATCACGCTCATCTTGGGCGGCGGTGTGTTCTCGCTGGCGGGCGACCAGGCGGCTAACGGCGCCAGCGGCGCGGCAATCCTCACGGCGTGGGGCATCTCGGCGGTGGGCGTACTGTGCCTCGTGCTGACGTTCTTCGCGCTCTCGCGCATCAAGCCGCAGCTCAAGGGCGGCATTTACAGCTACGCAAGCGCCGGTTTCGGCGATTTCCTCGGTTTCAACAGCGCGTGGGGCTATTGGATCAGCGCGCTTCTCTGCACGGTGAGCTTCTCGGCGCTCTTGTTCGGCGCGCTGTCGTACTTCTTCCCCATTTTCGGGGAGGGCAACAACCTGGCGTCCATCGTCGGCGCGAGTTGCCTCATCTGGTTCTACGTGTTCCTCGTGTCGCGCGGCATCAAGGAAGTCACCGGCGTGAACGCCGTCATCACCATTTCCAAGGTCGTGCCCATCTTCGTGGCCATCACGGCCATCATCTTCCTGCAGAAGTTCGACCTGGGCATCTTCATGGCGAACCTTGCGACGGGCGCCGATCCCAGCCTGCCGTTCTGGGAGCAGGTGAGCGGCACCATGATGGTGACCATCTGGGTGTTCGTGGGCATCGAGGGCGCGGTCGCGATCTCCGGTCGCGCCAAGAAGGAACGCGACGTGGGCAAGGCCACCATCATCGCGTTCGTGTGCGTGCTGACCATCTACCTGCTGGTAAGCGTTCTTAGCATGGGGGTCATGCCGTTGTCCGACCTGGCGTTGCTGGAGAACCCGGCGCTCGCGGGCGTCATGGAGGTGGCCGTGGGGCAGTGGGGCGCCGTCCTCATCAACTGCGGCGTGGTGCTGTCGCTCGTGGGCGCCATGCTGGGTTACACCGTGCTCTCGAGCGAATCGCCCTACGAGGCGGCCGAGCAGGGCGTGTTCATCAAGGCGTTCGCCAAGACGAACAAGAAGGGCGCCCCTATCGTCACACTCGTGGTCACGAACATCATCATCGAGGCGTTCCTCGTGATCATGCTGTTCTCGGACAGCACGTACCAGTTCTTCTACACCATATCCGCCGGCATGATCCTGCTGCCGTACTTGCTGTCGGCAGCGTACTTCGCCAAGCTCACGTTCACGGAGCCGCAGGCATTCAAGGGCAAGGTGGGCGGCAGCCTGGTGTTCTGGCGCATCTTCGGCATCGTGGGCGTTATCTACAGCTTCTTCCTGGCGTTCGCGAGCGGCGCGGTGGGGCTCACCATCATGTCGCTTCTGTACGCGCCGGGCATCCTCATGTACATCAAGGGGAAGAAGGAGCGGGGCGAGCCGTACCTGCGCAGCACGCTGGACAAGGTGGTGGTGTTCATCATCCTGGCCGCCGCCGTGGCATCCATCGTCCTGGTAGTCACCGGCCAAGTCGTGCTGTAGGGCCGGAACGAGCGCGGTGCGCGGCTTTGCGGCTTACCAGTTGGGACTTTACCGTTCGCATCGTACCAGCTGCTTGCCGCGCCCGCACTCCGTCCGCTTCCGTATCGCTTTCCGGCTGCTCGGGCAAATGACCCGTTCCCAACTGCGGGCGTGTCCTTTACACTGTCCAGCAGAGGTTTCGCCCGTGCGCGCGGGGGTGCGCACGGCGGCTCGGGAGACGGAGAAAGCGGACGACGGAGGCGGCACGTGGAGCAGTTGGAGGAGCGCATCAGGCGCGACGGGGTGGTGAAGTCGGAGGGCGTCCTGAAGGTGGACAGCTTCCTGAACCACCAGTTGGACATCGAGCTGTTCGACGCCATGGGAGCCGAGTTCAAGCGTCTGTTCGCCGATGCGCCCGTCACGAAGATCCTCACGATAGAGGCGTCGGGCATCGGCATCGCCTGCGTGGCAGCGCGGCACTTCGGGGTGCCCGTGGTGTTCGCGAAGAAGGCGCAGTCCATCAACCTGGACGGCGACATGCACACCACGCGCATCCAGTCGTTCACGCACGGGCGCGTCTACGACGTCATCGTGTCGAAGAAGTTCCTGGGGCCGGACGATCATGTGCTCATCATCGACGACTTCCTGGCGAACGGGTGCGCGCTCAACGGGCTCATCGAGCTGGTGGACGAGGCGGGCGCCACGGTGGAGGGCATCGGCATCGCCATCGAGAAGGGCTTCCAGCCCGGCGGCGACGGCTTGCGCGAGCGCGGTTACCGCTTGGAGTCGCTCGCCATCGTGGACGCCATGGACCCGGTAACCGGCGAGATCGAGTTCCGCCGATGAAGCCGTTCGCAACCGAGGAGCTGTTCAAGCTCGACGGCGACATCCCGCTTTTGCGCGCCGTGCCCTACGGCGTGCAGCACATCCTGGCCATGTTCGTGGCCAACCTCGCGCCCATCGTCATCGTGGCGGGCGCCGCTGGCCTCGGCACCGACCAGACGGGCTCGCTCATCCAGAGCGCCATGCTCATCGCCGGCATCGGCACGCTCATCCAGCTGTTCCCTCTGGGGCGCATCGGCTCGGGGCTGCCCATCGTCATGGGCATCAGCTTCACGTTCGTCACCGTGCTCTGCGGCATCGTGGCCACGTACGGCTACAGCACGGCCATCGGCGCCATCATGGTGGGCGGCATCATCGAGGGCGTGCTGGGCCTGTTCGCGAAGTACTGGCGGCGCATCATCTCGCCCATCGTGGCGGCCGTGGTGGTAACGTCCATCGGGTTCTCGCTGCTGGGCGTGGGTGCCACGTCGTTCGGCGGTGGCAGCGGCGTGCCGGACTTCGGGTCGCCGCAGAACCTGGCGTTGGGCACCGTCTCCCTCGTGTCGTGCCTGGTGTTCCAAGTGCTGGCGAAAGGGAAGGCCAAGCAGCTATCCGTGCTGTTCGGCCTGGTGATAGGGTATGTGGTGGCGCTGTTCATGGGGGCGGTGGACTTCAGCGGGTTCGCGGGCATGCAGCTGTTCGCGCTGCCGCAGCTCATGCCGTTCACCCCGGAGTTCAACCTGGGCGCCATCGTGTCGGTCACGCTCATCTTCCTCGTGTCGGCCACCGAGACCATCGGCGACACATCGGCCTTGACGATGGTGGGCCTGAACCGCGAGGTGAAGGAGAAGGAGCTTACCGGCTCCATCGCGTGCGACGGCTTCGTGAGCTCGCTGTCGGCGTGTTTCGGCTGCCTGCCCATCACGTCGTTCTCGCAGAACGTGGGCCTGGTGGCCATGACGAAGGTGGTGAACCGCAAGGCCATCGCCACGGGCGCGGTCATCATGATCCTGGCGGCGTTCCTGCCGGTGATCAGCGTGATCTTCGCGTCGCTGCCTGAGGCGGTGCTGGGCGGCTGCACCATCATGATGTTCGGCAACATCATCGTCAGCGGCTTCCAGATGATCGCGCGGGCGGGCTTCTCGCAGCGCAACATCCTCATCGCGGCGCTGTCGCTGGCCGTGGGCATAGGCTTCACGCAGGTGTCGGCCCTGTTCGCGAACTTCCCCGAGCTGATCCAAAGCGTGTTCGCGCAGAACTGCGTGGCCGTGGTGTTCCTGGTGGCCGTGGTGGCGAACCTCGTGCTGCCGCGGGACGTGCAGGTGGGGGATGAGGCGGATGCGATGGATGTCGCGGCTGGCGAGCGCGGTGATGCGGCGGAGGGTTCTCCAATTGTGGTGGCTGCTCCAGCGGGCGGGCCGACAGGTGCGCTCTCGCCCTCGGCCGCACCGGCGACGGCTCCCGACCGGGTTCCAACCCCTTCTTCCGCGCCTGATACGGAGGAGGGCGACTTGGCGCCCGCGTAACCTGCGTTCAGGGCGGCTGCCTGCGCCGAGTCGTCCGCTAACCCGCGGCCGCCCGCCTACCGGATCTTCTCCAGCCGGGGCGTCTGCAGCGCCACGCAGACGAACAGGCCTCCCATAGCGGCCAGCGTTGCCAAAGTGACGAGGACTCTCTTCATGCCATGCTCCTTCTCGTAAGGGCCATCTTCGCCTCCCACGATACCGGCCCCACCTTGCGGCAACCTTGCACATGCCTGTGCTTTCGCTTACGTTCTCGTCATGTTGGCGGACGGGCCGTCCGTGAGAACGTTGCAGGACAGTGTCAACTTCTGTATAGAGTGTAGTTTTTCCCTGCGACGGGCGTGGGGGATGGTACAAATTACGAGGACAGTCAAAAATCTGCTGTTCGAGCATGCGGTTAGGCAAGCCGCACCCAGCAGACATTGAAAACCGAACTAAGGAGACCTGCTTTAATGCCTGTTGCGTTAAGCCTTTTTCTTGTCCTTTTCTTCCTGCTCATGAACGCTTTCTTCGTCGCCGCCGAGTTCTCGCTCGTGCGCGTGCGCAAATCCCAAGTGGAAATCCTCGTCGACGAGGGCCGCTCCGGCGCCAAGTACACCAAGCTCGTGGCCGACAACGTAAACGCGTACCTTTCCGCTTGCCAGCTAGGAATCACGCTGGCCTCGCTCGCCCTTGGCTGGCTGGGCGAGCCTGCCGTCTCCCAGCTTATCGAGGGCCCGCTGCTGGCGATCGGCCTGCCCGAGGCGGCCATCCACGGCATCGCCATCGCCGTCGGCTTCATCGTCATCACCGCGTTGCACATCGTAGTGGGCGAGCTGATACCGAAGTCTTTGGCCATCTTCTCCACCGAACGCTACGCCCTGTTCACGGCCACGCCGCTCGTGTGGTTCTACCGCATCACGTACCCTATCATGTGGCTGTTCAACAGCATCACGAACGGCGTCATGAAGCTGCTCGGCCATGACATTGCCAACGAGCACGAGGTGTACACCGACGAGGAGATCAAGCTGCTCATCGACGAGAGCACCGAGAGCGGCCTCATCGACCCCGAGCAGAACGAGTACGTGGACAACATCTTCGACCTGGGCGACAAGGACGCCGAGGCTATCATGACGCCGCGCACCAACGTCATCTGCCTCGACCTCGAGGATTCGCTCGAGGAGAACCTGGCGCTCATCACGCAGTACAAGTACACGCGCTATCCCGTGTGCCGCGGCAACAAGGACCGCATCGTCGGCTTCGTGCACGTGAAGGACCTCTACACGCTGCCGCCCGACAGCACGATGGAAGACCTGCGTATCCGCACGATCCAGGCCGTTCCCGAGGGCATTCCCATCGCGAAGCTGCTGCAGATCCTGCAGGCGAAGCACACGAAGATAGCCGTGGTCATCGACGAGCACGGCGGCACGTCGGGCATCGTCACCATGAGCGACATCATGGAGCAGATCGTCGGCCGCATCGACGACGAGTACGCGCACGGCGGCTCGGACGCCGCGGTGCGCCTCGACGACGGCAGCTACCTCGTGGACGGCGCCATGGCCATCGACGAGGTGGAGGAGCTCATCGGCTTCGAGCCCGAAGAGGCCTCCGAATGCGAGACGACAGGGGGCCTGCTGCTGTCGCTGTTCGACCGCATCCCCGAAGAGGGCGATTCCGTGACCATCGAGCATGACGGCCTCAAGGCCACGTTCACCGTGGTGGACATGGACCGTCACCGCATCGACAAGGTGCGCGTAGTGCTGGAGCAAAAGCCCGAGGTCGAAGGCTCGGAAAAGGACCGCTAAACCCTCACGCCCGTGAATCGCTCGGCGTTCTTCCAGAGCATTTTCTCCAAGTCTCCGTCGGAGAAGCCGAGCGACGTGAACGTGTCGTACTCGTGCGCCGGGTCCCACATGGGGAAGTCCGAGCCGAACATCACGCGGTCGGCGCCCCACAGGTTCACGAGCTCGCGGGTGCGCCGGTTGCCGAGGAAGGCCATAGAGCTGGACACGTCGATGAACACGTTCTCGTCGTGCAGCACGTCGTAGCCGATCTCGGGGACGGACCAGCCGCCGAAGTGGGCGGCGTCCACCACGAGGTCGGGGAACGTGTGCAGGATGTTCTTGAGCCGGCGCGGATGCGAGAAGTCCGTGCGGTAGTCGCCCGTATGCACGATGAGCGGCAGGCGGCCCTCGATCATCTCGTAGATGCTCATGAGGCGCGGGTCGTCCATGTTCACCTTTTGGGTGTCGGGATGCAGCTTCATGCCGCGCAGGCCCAGGCCGACGGCGCGCTCTATCTCCGCCTCAGGGTCCTCGAGGTCCTGGTGCATGGCCATGAAGCCGATGAGCTCGGGGTGGAGGCGGCACTGCTCGGCGATGAAGTCGTTGATGCTGGCCACGGCGCTGGGCTTGGTGGCCACCGAGTGCACGACGAAGTGCGTGAGGGGCGCCTGCTCCTTCGAGGCCAGCAGATGCGCCGCCGTGCCCTGCCCGTACATGTCCACGAGATAGAACTCGCCCACGGCGCCGACTGCCCGCTCGGCGATCTTCTCGGGATAGATATGGGCATGCACGTCGATGGCGGTCATGGTCAGGCTCCTTGCTCGTTTCGATATGCGGCTCGTCGCGAACCGCGCGTATGGTTTCGCTGTCGATTGTACTGTATCCGCGCAGCGCACGCGCCAATCAGTCTGGCCGAACCGCTGGGCTTCGCAGTGAAATCCGCTTAGGGAAGCACTGATTAACGCAACGATACTCTTCTTGATTGCGCTAGGCTTACAGTGTCCGCACACGGCCCTTTTAACATGACTGATTAAGTCATGGACGAAATCAGAGGCTAGGGATGCTTGAGCGAGTTTCTGCCGGCACGAAACCGAGAAACCCCTGGTGGCGAAGAGTCGCCCCCGGAGTTCGCCGTTGAAATCATGCCACAGCCTCCGATTTCGTCCTGCCCCTTCTGCTGTCTCTTCCGGACGCTTGGGAAGTGCAATTAATCAGTGTTTCCTTAGCTGAATTCACTTCTTGATTTGCGTGTATTCTGTGGAGGTAAAGATAAGGCTTGCCCTCTGCATGAAACATGAGTAATATTCAATCTTGCCGCTTTTCCTGTTTGCAGTATACCGGACAGGAGGGGCAGGCGCCAACGTTGCGGGATGGAGCAGTCTGGTAGCTCGCCGGGCTCATAACCCGGAGGCCGGAGGTTCAAATCCTCCTCCCGCGACCAAAAGCCCAGGTCAGAGACGTATTTCGTCTCTGACCTTTTTCTTTTTCGCACCTCCGGCCGAACGCGCCGGAGGCCCCTCCGGCACCCGCCCGCCGGACCGGCGCGGGGCCCTCCCGCCCCTCCCGCGAGACCCCGCTCGGGGGGAATCAGGGGGGGGAATCTCCAGCGCGCTCGGTTTCGCCAGGGGGCGCGGGGGATAACGCGGCTGCACGCTGTCGCCTCCCCGCCCCGCCGCGGGCCGCCCGTGCTCGTTCCGTGAGCCGATTCCCTAGGATGCCTTACAGACCGATAGCGCCCCCTCGCGGCTTGCCCGGCCGCCCCTCCGCCCATATAAATCGAACCGAGACGGGGCGACCCTGCGTTGCACGGGAGCCCCGGGGAAGGCATCGGATTGCAGGAGGTGTCCCATGGAGGAGACGGAAAGGCCGGCCGCGGGCGCGCGGCCCTCCGGCGGCGGAATGGGCGGGGAAAGCGCCCCCGCGTGGCTCGGCGTGAGCGACGTCCAGCGGTACCTGGGCATCTCGCGCCCGCTCGTGTACCGGCTGATACGCGAGGGGACGATCCCGTCCATCCGCTTGGGGCGGGCGATTCGCGTTAGCCGAACAGCGCTCGACCGAGCGCTCGAGTCCCTCGATCCTCATGCAAACTGAAACAGTTGCGGCCGGACCTAGTGGGGAGGGAAAGGCCTCGGACGGCGCGCGCCCCGCGCTGGGGGACGCGCGCGGGGCAAACGTGAACTGCGAAATCTGTCAGAAGCTCTCGGACTCCCTCGTCTCGATGAAGGAGTACTACAGCATCTCCGAGGCGGCGCGGGTGCTGCACGTCCACTGCCAGAGGATCCGGGAGCTCACCGCGAGGCGGGAGGACCCTCTCCCATTCAGGAGGTTCCCCGGGCAGCAGCGGGGAGGGTTCATCCACCGGGAGGATCTGCGAGCATGGCTGGAGAGGAACACCGAGCAGCTGTCCGGCCGGCGCTAGGGCCCGGGGGGTACGGCGACTTGGACGACGGCGAGACCTTCGTGCTCGTGCGCCGGTGGATGTGGAGGGACCTGAACCTCGCGGGCGTGACGCTACTCGTGTTCGCCCGCGTCTGGTCGTTCTGCCGCAAGGGGGCCGGCGAGTTCTACGAGAGCAAGCCCCGTACAGCG
>OLRX01002929.1_pt1 | contig 10247 bp, 9 predicted proteins | sample 1672991 | NCBI WGS metagenome assembly OLRX01 (sample SAMEA3136744, study PRJEB25190) | human gut metagenome | biome: human gut; feature: human-associated habitat; material: faeces | place: Austria | collected 2013
CCTCCAGCTCCTGGATCAGATCCCCCACAAAGGCGTCCATCTCATGAATCTGGTTCACATAATACTCCAAAGCCCAGCGGTACGCCTCATCGGGGCACACTTCCACCGTGACGGCCGGGTCCTCCAGCTCCGGCTCCATGGGGTATTTGCCGTGGCCCTGCACAGAGACCGTGAACACCAGATCCGCCTGGTCCTCCGTCACATCCAGCGCCTGGAGGATCTGGTCCTTCAGCACACCGTCCTTAGCCCAGTTGGTGGGCGTCTTCTCCACCGCAGGCATATACTCCAGGGCGGTAAAATCGTCAAAGCCCAGATTGGGATAGACCTCGTTCCGGCTGTAAAAGGCCGCCCGGTGATTGTGGATGGCATGGGTCGCGTAGCCGTTTTCCTTCAGGTCGTAGGCCACAGACTCCACGGTCTGATCCTTCAGGCAGGTCTGGAAGGGGTACTCCCCGGGTCCGAAGAACCGGCTGCTCATACCGGTAAGCACCTCGAACTCTGTATTGGCTGTGCCCGCGCCCACCACCGGCACCGTCAGATAGCCGGAGGAATACGCTTCCTTCAGCGCCGTCCAGTTGGGCACCGGATCCTCCGACAGCTCCAGGCCCTGGATCATGGATGGATCAATATAGGACTCCAGCTGGATGAAGATCACATTCACATCCGTCTGCGGATCGGCGGAGAGCGCCGCCGTCTTCTCCTCCACCGACCGGACAATATCCGCCACCGCCTTCTGGCTGTAATTGGCCGGGCGGCGGATCCCCCGGTTCAGCCAGGTCTGCAGGAAGCAGTAGGAAAAGCCGTAGTCCTCGTAGGCAAAGGCCAAGTTGGCAAACTGGTCTGACAGGTTGCCTGTGAAAAAGGCCAGGGCGCATCCGCCGCCCATCAGGGCGCCGGAGACCGCCATCGCTCCGATGCCGGTGAGAATCCGGGTCCGCAGCGGACAGCTGCTGCGGGGCCCCTTCCAGAACAGCAGTACCAGCCCTGCGGCCACCAGCACCAGCGCCGCGATCAGCAGAATGATGTAGCCGGTGGAGAGATAGTTGGGGACCGTGTCCAGCCCCGTTTCAAACACCGTCAGATCCGCCACGGTGAAGGGCGTCATACGGTTGAGGAGGATGAACCCGTTCACGCCGCCGCAGATCAGCCACAAGAAGGACACCAATGCGCACCAGAACGCCCGCCGCCGCAGAAAAAAGGCGGGGCAGAGCGTCAGCAGTACAATCAGGAAATTCACCAGAAATGCCAGCGGTTCCTCCGTCATAAAGCGCCAAAAGCCGGCGGGCCCATCTGTGAAGCTCTTGTGATTGAACAGCTCCACCACGACGGTGACCGCTAAAGCCAGCAGCGGAAGATACAGGAACGCTCTGCGTTCCTGTCGATGCCGTTCGGCATCCGCGGCCGCCGGCGGCAATGTCTGTTGCATCGGAATGACCTTCTTTCTTTTCATAGATTTTTTATTATAGCGCCTTTCCCTCTGCAATTCCATGAATTTTTTGCGAACTTTTTTCTTTTTCTTTTCTAAAATTTCATCTGATTTTGAAGAAAGTCTCCCTGCTCCATCGTATTGGAAACTGCGGCGGAAACCTCTTGACAGGCGGCCCCGTTTGTATTATTGTACTATCGTAATAGTACATTGAGAGGAGCGGATTTCATTTGCAGCAGCGATCCAAGTTCATTCAAAGAACCAGCGCTCTGGCGCTGGCGGCGGTCCTGGCACTCGGCATGGGTGTTCAGGCGGCCGGACCGGGCGCATTCAAAGTGGATGACCGGCGGGAGGACCTGACCATATTTTATGAGACGCTGAAAGACAGCCATCCGGATCTTTTTGCCAACACGCCGGAGGAGACCTTCCTGGCCCGCAAAGCAGAGCTTACAGAGCATCTGGACACCGCAAGCGACGTAGAATTTCTCTTCGGCCTGCAGAGTCTGGCCGCGCTTGTGGGCGACTCCCACACCAGCGTCCAGGTGGCGGACAGCGTGGTGGACCAGCTGAATGCCTATCCCATGGTGCTGTCCTGGCGGGACGGGCACTGGTACCTGACCACAGTTCCGGCTGAGGAACAGGATCTGCTGGGCGCGGAGGTCACCGCCATAGGCGGCCGCTCTATGGCAGAGGTGGTGGAGACCTTTGGCCGCGTGCTCAGTGCCGACAACCCGGTGAAGCTGCGGCGGCAGTACCGGCAGGTGTGCAATGTGGCGGATTACTACGCCTATCTGGGTCTGGCAAAGGCGGGTGAGCCTCTGGCCCTCACCCTGGCTGACGGCAAGACCGTCTCCATCGCTCCCATGCCCTACCTCTCCCTGGGAGAGGCGGAAATTGTCCAGCTAGGCGCTGAGGTGCCCCAGCCCGCCACTGCCCGCCAGAAGTGCAATTACTGCGCACTTCCGCTGAGCGGGCAGGTCTACTATATCCAGTACAACGTCTGCCAGGAGGACCCGGCGCTGCCCATGGAGGGCTTTGCCGCCCAGGTGCAGGCGGACCTGGAGGCCGGAAGTTACAGCCGCGTTCTCGTGGACCTGCGGAACAACGGCGGCGGGTCAGACGGCGTAATCTGGCCTCTGCTGTCCGTCCTGCGGCAGGAGATGGATGATGGGACCGAGGTGGTGGGACTCATCGGAGAGGCCACCTTCTCCTCTGCCATCATCAATGCCGTAGAGCTGCAGGAAATGGGCATCCCGCTGGTGGGAGAGCCTGCCAGCGGCAGCGTGGACCACTTTGGCTCCGTCAGTGGCTTTTCTCTGCCCAACTCCGGCATCCAGATTGGTGTCTCCTCCAAATACATCGACCTGGGCACACTGCTGGAGGCCGGGCTGGGGGCCCAAGTGGAGCCCCTGGTCCCCACGGTCCGGGTGGAGCAGACCCTGGACGACTATCTGGCCGGGCGGGACACCCTGGTGGACTGGCTGCTGGCCAACGGCGCGGACTATACCGCCCCCGAGCAGCCCGACGCCCCTCTCACCCGGGGCCGCCTGGCCTGGATGCTCTGGCAGGCCGCCGGCGCCCCGGAGGCCGAGCCCGCCCCCTTCTCCGATCTAATGCCCTTCGCCTATTATGCCCCCGGCGTGGGCTGGTGCGACCAGACCGGCGTAGCCAACGGCGTGCCCGGCGGGGCCTTCCGTGCCTCCTGCGCCGTCACCCTGGAGGAGGCCGCCCAGATGCTGGTCCGTTTCGTCCGGCAGCAGGGGCTGACCCCGGCAGAGGTGCGCTCTGGTGCCCCCGTCCTCGCCTCCGATCCCGCCCCCTGGGCATCGGAGTCCGTGGCGCAGGCGTGGCGCTGGGGACTGGTGGCGGAGGGGGCCGATCCCACCGGGGTCCTCACCCGCGCCCAGGTCGAGGCGCTGCTGGCACGGCTCACCTCCTGAAAGGGCAGTCAAATTTCTGGAAACAGCGTCGACTTTTTCCGTTCCCTGTGGTATGATAAGGATATACACGGCAGGCACGCTCCGGCGTACCTATGCCCTTCGGAATGGGAAAGGAGATCATGTGATATGAGGAACAAACGGTTCGGCAAGCTGCTGTCCGCCGCTCTGGCGGCAGCCATGGCGCTCTCCCTCTCCTCTGCCGCCCTGGCGGCCGGGAACGGCGAGACCCATCTGACCATCATCGGCACCTCGGATACCCACGGCAATATCTGGGGCTACTCCTACGAGGACATGAAGGAGAGCACCGGAGACGGTCTAGCCCGGGTATCCGCCTACGTCAACCAGGTGCGCTCGGAGAACCCCAACACCATTCTGGTGGACGCGGGCGACACCATCCAGGGCACCATCATGACCGACGACCTCTACTCCAAGGACACCGCCAGCCACCCGGTGGCCGCCGCCCTCAACTACATGGACTATGATGCCTGGACCCTGGGCAACCATGAGTTTAATTTCGGTGTGGACACTCTCAAGTCCATTCTGGAGCAGGTGGACATGCCGGTGCTGGCGGCCAACATCAAGAACGCCGACGGCAGCTACTTCACCGGCGCGGGCTACACTATCGTGGAGCGGGGCGGCGTGAAGGTGGCCATTATCGGTGTCACCACTCCCAACATCCCCCGCTGGGACGGCACCAAGCAGGGCGTGGCTGACCTGACCTTTGAGCCTATGGCCGACGCCGTGGCCGCTTGTATCCAGGAGATCGGCGGCCAGGCCGACGTCATCATGGTGTCCACCCATGCCGGCCTGGGAGCCGAGTACTCCGCCGACGGCTCCGATGCAGCCCAGACCATCCTGGACAAGTGCCCCGAGGTGGACGTGCTCCAGTTGGGCCACACCCACACCACTTACATCAACAGCGCGCCCATCCCTGTGGGTGAGGCCAAGAACAATGCCGGCGAGGTGGTGCGCTACGACCTGACCCTCAACGCCGACAAGGAGATCACCTCCGCCACTGTGGAGACCGTATCCATGGAGGGCATCGAGCCCGACCAGGGCCTGCGTGAGCTGCCCGCCGTCAAGAGCGCCCAGGAAAAGACCGTCTCCTTCATTCAGGACAACGTGCTGGGCCATGCCTCCGCCGACTTCCAGCCGGTGGACGAGATCAAGGGCATCCCCTCCGGCCGCATCGAGGACACCGCTGTCATCGATCTCATCGGCACCGTCCAGCTGGAGAACTCCGGCGCCGACGTGACCGCTGTTGCGTTGTTCAAGGACACCAGCGACCTGAAAAAGGGCGATCTCAACTACGGCAACCTGTTCGACATCTACAAGTACCCCAATGTGCTCTACACCGTCAAGGTGTCCGGCGCGGAGATGAAGGCTTACATGGAGTGGGCCGCCGCGTGCTGGAACCAGTGGAAAGAAGGGGATGTATCCATCTCCTTTAACCCGCAGAAGCCTGGCTATCTCCACGACCACTTCATCGGCCTGAACTATGAGGTCAACCTGTCCAAGCCCGCCGGGGAGCGCATCGAGAATGTGACTTTCCAGGGCAAGCCCCTCACCGACGACATGACCCTCACCCTCTGTGTCAACGACTACCGCTACACCGGCCTGAAGAACGAGGGCATCATCTCCGGCGAGAAGGAGTGGGAGTCCTCCGCCTCCGTCCGCGACATGCTGGTGGCCTATCTGGCCGAGCACGACCCCCTGGAGCCCGCGGTGGACCACAACTGGAAGATCACCGGCGTGGATCTCCAGAAGGACAACCCGGACCGGGCCACCCTAATTGAGCTGGTCAATACCGGCCGCCTGGAGTCCCCCTATAGCCAGAGTCTCAACCTGGACACCTACTCCGAGGTGCTTGGCATGGTGGACAATGTAAAGGTCAGCGATCTGGACAAGACCGGTACCGCCGCCTCCTTTGTGGGCGCCGACGGAGCCCCCTACTTCCGTATGCGGGATCTGGCATACACCTTTAATGGCTCCAAGAACCAGTTCAACGTATCCTGGGCCGATGGTAAGGTGGCCATTACCACCAGCACGGCCTATGACGGAGAGCTGTTCCCCCTGCCCGTGCGCATCCCCGCTGCGGTTCAGGAGCAAATCCCTGCGGACATCACCGTATCTGTGGACGGTACGGACATCACCGTGCCCGCCATTCTCTTTGACGGCCACTACTACCTGACCGTGGACGGCATGAACGCCCTGCTGGGCACCAACGCCACCATCCAGGAGAAGGCCGCCTGATCCTGTTCCTCCCCAAGTTCCCCGGCGGCATTGCCGCCGGGGAACTTTTCTGTTACAATGACAGGGACACGAGTGAAGAAAGGATGTGACGCCCATGGCGCTGCCCAAGCTGATTGTGGTGCTGGGTACCACCGCCTGCGGCAAGAGCGGGCTGGGGGTGGAGCTGGCCAAGCGCTTCGGCGGGGAGATCGTCTCCGCCGACTCCCGGCAGGTGTACCGGGGCCTGGATCTGGGCACCGGCAAGGTGACGGAGGAGGAGATGGAGGGGGTGCCCCACCACATGCTGGACGTGGTGGAGCCCAACCAGCCCTATTCGGTGGCCGAGTTCCAGGCCGGGGCCTATGCCGCCATCGACGGCATCCTGTCCCGGGGAAACACCCCCTTCCTGGTGGGGGGAACCGGGCTGTACGTCCGGGCGGTGACCGAGGGCTTCACCTTCACCGACGCCCGGCCCGACCCGGCCCTTCGGGCGAAGCTGGAGGGAAAGACCACAGCGGAGCTCTACGCCCTGCTGCGGGAAAAGACCGGCGTCACCCTCACCGGCGGGGAGGAGTTCAACCGCCAGCGGCTTATGCGCTCGGTGGAGAAGGCCCTCTCCGGCCAGTGGGAGAGCCCCCCGCCCCGCCCCCGGTACGACTGCCTGCTGCTGGGGGTGACCTTCCCCCGGGACGTGGTGTGCCGCCGCATTGACGAGCGGCTCCAGGCCCGCCTGGACGCCGGAATGGTGGAGGAGGTGGCCGCCCTCCGCGCCGGCGGGGCCGACGACTCCTTTTTGGAGGGGCTGGGACTGGAGTACCGCTATATCCTCTGGTACCTCACGGGGAAAATCCCCACCTTGGACGCGCTGAAGGACGAGCTGGGCCGGGCCATCAAGCGCTTTGCCAAGCGGCAGATGGTGTGGTTTCAGAAGGATCGGGACGTGCTTTGGCTGGACATGGAGGGGGACTTTCTCACCCAGGCCGTCCAGGCAGTGGAGGATTTTCTGGCGTAATGGTTTCGCCTTTTATCAGAAAATCTTTACCAAATCGTAATCTTCTCTCCATGGACTCTTTCGCTTTTCACGGTATACTAAGAGGCAGATACCAAGCAAAGGAGTCCCGGCCATGTGGAATTTCAAATACAAGAACCAATATCTCAACTACGTCTCCGATCTGATGCAGGACACCGCCGTGCAGTCCATGCGCCTGCTGCCCCAGCACCGGGCCGGGGTGAGCTGCTACCACCACAGCGTGCTGGTGAGCTACGCCAGTTGGCGGGTGTGCGACTGGCTGGGACTGGACGCCCGGGCCGCCGCCCGTGGCGGCCTGCTCCACGATTTCTACCTCTACAACTGGAGGGACGCCGCCTCCCATCCGGGTATCCGCCACGGCTCCCAGCACCCGGAGGTGGCCCTGCGCAACGCCAGGGCCCGCTTCTCCCTCACCTGGCGGGAGGAGGACATCATCCGCTCCCACATGTTTCCCTATACCCCCACCAAGGTGTACCGCTGCCTGGAATCGGCGGTGGTAAGTACCATGGACAAGCTGTGTGCCGCCGCCGAGCTGGTAGGGCTGGTGCCCCTGCTCACCCGCTTCCGCCGGGAGACCCCCTTCTGGCTGGACGCCGACTGGGCTCCTACCCCGCTGCGCAAGGCCGGCTGATTCCAAGGCGCATGTCCTCGGAAATGACGGATTTTCATTCGATTCCTGCGGCTGCGGCCGCAGGAACTCTGCGAGGCTTTCCTTCGGGGAAGGTTTTTCGACAGACTGAGCGCCGCCCAATGGGCGGCGCTTTTTTCACCCTTTTATGGAAAGTGCACTTGACATACAGGCCCTGCTGTGCTATAACATAGATGTAAAGTCAGCTTTCCAAAGGAGGTGCACGCTTGAAGAACCGGCTGGAGGAACTGCGCAGGGAGCGGGGGATCACCCAGGAGGAGCTGGCCGCCATTCTGGAGGTCTCCCGGCAGACCATCAGCTCCCTGGAGAAAGGCCGGTACAACCCCTCGATCCTGCTGGCCTTTAAAATCGCCCGCTGCTTCGGGCAGAGCATCGAGGAGATCTTTTTGTATGAGGAGGATGCGCAATGACCAAACGGAGACGGCAGGGCTGGATGCTCTTTCTGGCGGGGCTGCTCCTGCTGGCCGGGGCCTGGCTGCTGCTGAAGCTGCTGCCCGGCCTGGATACCACCCCCTGGCGGGCGGTCCCCTTTCTATGCCTGGGGGTGGGCTGCGGCCTGTTCGGCGGCGGTACAGGGGAGCTGCTGGCCGTTCAGGCCATGAAGAAGCACCCGGAGCTCCAGAAACAGAACGAGATTGCGGAGCGGGACGAGCGCAACGTGGCCATCGGCAATGCCGCAAAAGCCAAGGGGTACGACGTGATGACCTTCGCCTTCGGGGCCATGCTCCTCTTCTCCGTCCTCATGGAGGCGGATCTGGCCCTCACCCTGGTGATGGTGGCGGTCTATCTGTTCATTCAGTTCTACTCCCTGTGGTGGCGCTTCAAGCTGGAAAAGGAGATGTAAGGATGGAACCCAAGGAATTTCTGGCCTTCCTGGCCAGGCTGGAGAAGCTCAAGTGCAACACCCGCCACTCCTGGACCTCCTCCGGGCGGCACGAGTCGGTGGCGGAGCACTCCTGGCGGCTGGCCATGCTGGCCATGCTGCTGCGGGACGCGCTGCCGGAGGTGGACATGGACAAGGTGCTGCGCATGTGCCTCATCCACGACGTTGGGGAGGCGGTCACCGGAGACATCCCCTCCTTCCAGAAGACCGACGCCAACGAGGAAACCGAGCGCCAGGCCATCGCAGAGCTGCTCTCCCCCCTGCCCGACGGGCTGCGGGGGGAGCTGACCGCCCTCTTTGCCGAGATGGACGCCCTGGCCACGCCGGAAGCCCGGGTCTACAAGGCTCTGGACAAGCTGGAGGTGGTGGTGCAGCACAACGAGGCCCCCCTGGACACCTGGCTGCCCCTGGAGTACGAGCTCAACCAGACCTACGGCATTCCCGAGGCCGCCCCCTTCCCGCCCCTGGCGGCCCTGCGGGAGCAGGCCCGACTGGATACCCTGGCCAAGCTGGCAGAAAAACCCGGCGGATGCTGACGCATCCGCCGGGTTTCGCGCTATTCCGCTCCGCCGGCGGGCGGCAGCAGCTTGCCCAGTTCCCCCACCGCGCTCTCCAGCAGCCGGGCCACGGGCAGCTCCGCCACTCCAGCCACCAGATTGTCACACTGGTTCAGGGGGATGAGGATCCGCCGGGCCCGGGCCTGCCCCACCGCTACCGCCATGGCCGGGGAGATCTCCCCCATCAGGGCGTCGGCGATGACGATGCCCAGGGGGCCCAAAATCACATCCGCCCGGCGGCAGGCCACCAGCAGGGCGTTCTCTCCCGTGGCCCCCTGAGACGCGCCGCCCTTGAGCATGGCGGAGGTGGCCAGGCTGTTGGTTCCGATGGCGGTCACCTCCACCTGGGGATATCGGGCCAGAATCGCCTTGATGAGCTGCTGCCCGATCCGGCCGCCCTGGCCGTCAATCACTAAAATCTCCATCGTTTGACCCCTTCTCTCTGTTTCCATTGGCCTTATTATAATCTACCCTGGGGCAGGCCGCAAGCGCCGGGATGAGAAAAGTGCATTCCCTTTTTCCCCAGGCTGTGGTTTAATAAGAACAGGAACTTTCATCCGGGGGGAATGGAGATGCTGTCCAATCTGCTGACGGTCACCGGACAGGTGGCCACTTTGTTTTTGATGATGGCGGTGGGTTTTGTGCTGGGCCGGGCGGGAAAGATAACTGAGGCGGGCCGCAGCCAGATGTCGTACCTGCTGCTCTACATCGTCTGTCCCTGTGTGATGGTGGACTGCTTTCTGGTGGAGCGGACCCCCGCCTTGACGCAGGAGGTTGCGGTCGGCTCTGCGGCGGCGCTGGCCTGCTATCTGCTCTTCTTCGCCGTCTCCCTGCTGTTCTTCCGGCGGCAGCCGGCGGATGCCCGGGACACCCTGCGTTTTGCTGCGGTCTACGGCAACATCGGCTTCATGGGGCTCCCCCTGGTCCAGTCCATCCTCGGGGAGGAGGCGCTGGTCTACGGCGCGCTGGCCCTGCTGGCCTTCAACCTGACCAGTTGGACGCTGGGCGTGCTGATCATGGGAGGCCGGGCGGCCTTCTCCCTGCGCAGGGCGGTGCTCAACCCAGGTGTTGTCGGCATTGGGCTCGGGCTGCTTTGCTTTCTCAGCGGCCTGCGCTTTCCTTCCCCCGTGGGAGCGTCCCTCTCCTTCCTGAGCGACCTGAACACCCCCCTGGCCATGGTGGTCATCGGTACCCAGCTCGCCGAAGCCCACCTGCCCAGCACCTTCCGCCAACCCAGGAACTACCTGGTTTCCTTCCTGCGCCTGGCCCTGTTCCCCACCCTGACTGCCCTGCTGCTGCTCCCCCTCCGCTCCTCCTCCGGCCTCTACTGCGCCCTGGTGCTATTGTCCGCCACGCCTGTGGCCGGTACGACCAGCCTCTTTGCTCAGCAGTTCGGCCGGGATACCGCCCCTGCGGCGGAGTCCATCACCCTGTCAACTCTGCTCTCCATCCTCACCCTGCCCCTCTTCGCCGTGCTGGCCAGAGGGATCAGCACGTTCTAACCGTAAGCGCAGACGCGGCCGCCCCAGA
>OLRX01002936.1_pt1 | contig 10229 bp, 10 predicted proteins | sample 1672991 | NCBI WGS metagenome assembly OLRX01 (sample SAMEA3136744, study PRJEB25190) | human gut metagenome | biome: human gut; feature: human-associated habitat; material: faeces | place: Austria | collected 2013
TCTGGTTTTCGCGTTCACCGCGAAAATCCAGGCGCTCAAATCTCCCGGAGGGGTATCGCAGCCGAAGGGTGCGGTATAATGTCTGTAAAACAGACATTATACCATGGCGCATCTGGCTTCTGCCTTCCTGCAAAATCCCAGATGCCCGGATTTATAGGAGAATGGTAATGCCAAAGCAATATATTAAGATCCGCGGTGCCAACGAGCACAACCTGAAGAATATTTCCGTGGATATCCCGCGGAATGAGCTGGTGGTCTTAACCGGCCTTTCCGGCTCGGGAAAATCCTCCCTGGCCTTTGATACGATCTACGCCGAGGGGCAGAGACGGTATATGGAATCCCTTTCGTCCTATGCCCGCCAGTTCCTGGGGCAGATGGAGAAGCCCGATGTGGAGAGCATCGAGGGACTTTCCCCGGCGATCTCCATCGACCAGAAATCCACCAACAGAAACCCGCGTTCCACAGTGGGAACAGTGACGGAGATCTACGATTATATGCGTCTTTTATATGCCAGAATCGGTATCCCCCACTGTCCCAAATGCGGACGGGAGATCAAAAAGCAGACCGTGGACCAGATGGTGGACCAGATCATGGAACTGCCGGAGCGCACACGGATCCAGCTTCTGGCTCCCATGGTGCGGGGAAGGAAGGGACGGCACGAAAAGGTCCTGGAGCAGGCGAAGAAAAGCGGCTATGTCCGTGTCCGCATTGATGGCAACCTTCATGAGCTGACGGAGGAGATCCAGCTGGAGAAGAACATCAAGCATAACATCGAGATCGTGGTAGACCGTCTGGTGGTGAAGGAGGGGATCGAAAAACGTCTGGCCGATTCCATCGAAACAGTGATGAAGCTGTCTGGAGGCCTGATGATCCTGGATGTTTTTGACGGAGAGCCGGTGAATTTCAGCCAGAGCTTTTCCTGCCCCGACTGCGGGATCAGCATCGAGGAGGTGGAGCCCAGGAGCTTTTCCTTCAATAATCCCTTCGGGGCCTGTCCGGAGTGCTTTGGACTGGGATACAAAATGGAATTTGACGAGGATCTGATGATCCCGGATAAGTCCTTAAGCATCAAGGAGGGGGCCATTGCGGTCCTGGGCTGGCAGTCCTGCGCCAAGGAGGGAAGCTTTTCCAGGGCGATCCTGGACGCTCTGGCCAAAGAGTACCATTTTGACCTGGATACTCCCTTTGAGGATTATCCCAAAGAGATCCACGATATCCTGATCTACGGGACCCAGGGGAAAAAGGTGGCGGTCCATTATACGGGGCAGCGCGGCACCGGTGTTTACGACGTGGCCTTTGAGGGACTTATTGAAAATGTGAACCGCAGATACCGGGAGACCTTTTCCCAGGCCAGCAAGGCGGAATACGAGACCTTCATGCGGATCACCCCCTGTACTGCCTGCCATGGAAAGCGGCTTAAAAAGGAATCCCTGGCGGTGACCGTGGGCGGAAAAAATATCTTCGACGCCACAGATATGTCCATCGTGAAGTTTAAGGAGTTCATCGACGGCCTGGAGCTTTCGGAGATGCAGAAGATGATCGGAGAACAGATCCTGAAGGAGATCCGGGCCAGGATCATGTTCCTCATCGACGTGGGACTGGATTACCTTTCCCTGTCCCGGGCCACGGGGACCCTTTCCGGCGGCGAGGCCCAGAGGATCCGTCTGGCTACCCAGATCGGCTCTGGTCTGGTGGGTGTGGCCTATATCCTGGACGAGCCCAGCATCGGCCTCCACCAGAGGGACAATGACAAGCTCTTAAAGACCCTGACCCATCTGCGGGACCTGGGAAACAGCGTGATCGTGGTGGAACATGATGAGGATACTATGATGGCTGCGGACTGTATTGTGGATATTGGTCCCGGAGCGGGAGAGCATGGTGGAAAAGTGGTGGCCGTCGGGACGGCTGAGGAGATCATGAAGTGTGAGGATTCCATCACAGGCGCATACTTAAGCGGCCGGAGGTCCATTCCGGTGCCGTCAGAGCGGCGGCAGCCCACAGGCTGGCTGAAGGTGCGGGGTGCCAGGGAGAATAACCTGAAAAATGTGGATGTGGATATCCCCCTGGGGGTGATGACCTGTGTGACAGGCGTGTCCGGCTCGGGAAAGAGCTCTCTGGTCAATGAGATATTGTATAAGTCCCTGGCAAAGAAGCTGAACCGGGCCAGGACCATTGCCGGAGCCCATGACGGAATCGATGGCGTGGACCAGCTGGATAAGATCATCGCCATCGACCAGTCGCCCATCGGCCGGACGCCCAGGTCCAACCCGGCAACGTATACGGGCGTGTTCGATCTGATCCGGGACCTGTTTGCAGCGACGCCAGACGCCAAGGCCAAGGGATACAGCAAGGGCCGGTTCAGCTTTAACGTAAAAGGCGGCCGGTGTGAGGCCTGCAGCGGCGACGGGATCATAAAGATCGAAATGCATTTCCTGCCGGACGTTTACGTTCCATGCGAGGTCTGCGGCGGAAAGCGGTACAACCGGGAGACGCTGGAGGTAAAATATAAGGGAAAGAGCATCTATGATGTGCTGAACATGACCGTGGAGGAGGCGCTGAAGTTCTTTGAAAACGTGCCGTCCATTTTCAGAAAGATCGCCACCTTAAACGATGTGGGGCTTTCCTATATCAGACTGGGGCAGCCGTCCACAGAGCTTTCCGGCGGCGAGGCCCAGAGGATCAAGCTGGCCACGGAGCTTTCCAGAAGAGGAACGGGAAAGACCATTTATGTCCTGGACGAGCCCACCACGGGACTTCATTTTGCGGATGTCCACAAGCTGGTGGAGATCCTGCGCCGTCTGTCTGAGGGCGGAAACACGGTGGTGGTCATCGAGCACAACCTGGATGTGATCAAGACCGCCGACTATATCATCGATATGGGACCCGAGGGCGGCGACCGGGGCGGTACGGTGATCGCAAAGGGAACGCCGGAGCAGGTGGCAGAAAGTCCGGTTTCCTATACGGGAAGGTACGTGAAGAAATATTTGGAAAAGCGGGAGGAAGTATGATACAATGGAGAAAGAGATCCATCGTATCATGGCGCATATCGGTCTCTGTGTTTTTATGAGACCATGCGCTTAAATCGCCCGGAGGGGTATAAAAACAAGGAGGAGCAGATATGCTATTAATCAAAGGGGCAGAGGTGTATGCACCGGAATATCTTGGAAAAAAGGACGTGCTCATCGCCGGTGAAAAGATCGAGCGGATCGGAGAGGATCTTCCGGAATATGAGGGCTGCCAGGTGATCGACGGAACAGGACGGATCGTGGCGCCTGGATTCATTGACCGCCATGTCCATATTACAGGCGGCGGCGGTGAGGGAAGCTTCCACACACAGGCTCCCCAGGTGCAGCTTTCTGATCTGATCAGGGGCGGCGTGACCACAGTGGTGGGACTTCTGGGAACCGACGGCATCAGCCGGAGCACAGAAAATCTGGTAGCCAAGGCCAAGGCGCTCAAGGAAGAGGGAATTTCTGCCTACTGCTGCTGCGGCGCATACGGACATCCGGGTCCGACCATCACAGGAAGCATCAGCAGGGATATCATGTTCGTGGACGAGATCATCGGCCTTAAGCTGGCAGTCTCGGACCACCGTGCCCCGAACATCACCGTGGACGAGCTGATCCGCCTGGGAAGCGATGTGCGGACAGCCGGTATGTTAAGCGGAAAAGCCGGTTTTGTATGCCTCCATATGGGCGGCGACGACAGGGCCTTAAGTCCGGTCTTTGAAGCCCTGGAGCGCACCTCGATCCCTGTAAAGACGTTCCAGCCCACCCATGTGGGAAGGGCAAAGAAGCTCCAGGAGGACGCATTCAAGCTGGCAAAGATGGGCGGAACCATCGACTTCACCTGCGGACAGTTTGAGGAAAAGATCAAAGAGCTGGCGGCGTCCCTGCGGGCGGCAAAGGAGGCCGGGGTTCCCATGGACAAGGTGACCATCAGCTCCGACGGACAGGGAAGCTGGTCCAACTATGACGCAGCCGGAAATCTTACGGAAATGGGTGTTTCCAGCGTGGATACCATGTACCGTCAGGTGGTATATCAGGTCCAGAATGAAAATATGTCCCTGGAGGAGGCTCTGTCCCTGGGAACCAGAAATGTGGCGAAAGCTCTGGAGGTATATCCCAAAAAGGGAGCCGTCCATGAGGGAAGCGACGCAGACGTGCTGGTGCTCAACGGCGATCTCTCCATGAATACGGTCATTGCCCGCGGCAGCCTGATGATGCAGGACGGCGTATTATTAAAGAAGGGAACCTACGAGGCATAGCTGTTAAAGGGCGCACCAGGACAGCTTGGAAAGACTGGAAACAGATATATTCCCAAACGGAAAATCTGCCGGATAATCAGGGATTTTTAAACGGATCACTGGTGTTTCTGCTGTTTTTTCCGGACTTACAGTTTTTTTCTTGCAAAGACAAAACCTTTCAATTATAATGATTACAAAATTTTTGTACCTGCTGAAAGCATGCTTTTCGGCAGGTACAGCTTTTCAACAAAGGTTGACAGGAGGCTCTCGATGAATCAGGAAAAAATTATTGTTATTGATTTCGGCGGCCAGTATAACCAGCTTGTGGCCCGCCGTGTCCGCGAGTGCAGCGTATACTGTGAAATTTATTCTTATAAAACAGATCTGGAACAGATCAAGGCCATGAATCCCATGGGGATCATCCTCACGGGAGGCCCCGACAGCTGCTATGAGGAAGGAGCCGCATCCTGCAGCAAAGAATTATTTGAGCTGGGGATCCCGGTGCTGGGCCTGTGCTACGGAGCACAGCTGATGATGCATGTGCTGGGCGGCCATGTATGCAAGGCTCCGGTCCGTGAGTATGGAAAGATCGAAGTGACGGTGGACAAGACCAGCAAGCTGTATGGAGATGTGTCCGAAAAGACCATCTGCTGGATGAGCCATAACGATTATATTGAAAAGGCGGCTCCCGGCTTCCGGATCGTGGCCCATACGGCCGATTGTCCGGTGGCGGCTGCCGAGTGTGCGGAGAAGAAGCTGTATGCGATCCAGTACCATCCGGAGGTCCTTCATACCCAGGAAGGCACGAAGATGCTGCACAATTTCCTTTATGAGGTCTGCGGCTGCTCCGGAACCTGGAAGATGGACGCGTTTGTGGAGAACAGCATCCGGGCGATCCGCGAGAAGGTCGGAAACGGAAAGGTGCTCTGCGCATTATCCGGCGGTGTAGATTCCTCTGTGGCAGCCGTTATGCTGGCCAAGGCCGTGGGCGATCAGCTGACCTGTGTGTTCGTTGACCATGGCCTGCTGCGGAAAAATGAGGGCGACGAGGTGGAAGAGGTATTCGGCCCCAACGGCCCCTATGATCTGAACTTCATCCGTGTAAATGCCCAGCAGCGCTTCTACGATAAGCTGGCCGGTGTGGAAGAGCCGGAGAAGAAGAGAAAGATCATCGGCGAGGAGTTTATCCGCGTGTTTGAGGAAGAGGCGAAGAAGATCGGAGCTGTGGATTTCCTGGTGCAGGGAACCATTTATCCGGATGTGGTGGAAAGCGGCCTGGGCGGTGAATCCGCTGTGATCAAGTCCCACCACAACGTGGGAGGACTGCCGGATTACGTGGATTTCAAGGAGATCATCGAGCCCCTCCGCGATCTGTTCAAGGACGAGGTGAGAAAGGCCGGTCTGGAGCTGGGGATCCCGGAAAAGCTGGTGTACCGTCAGCCGTTCCCGGGCCCGGGACTTGGGATCCGTATCATCGGAGAGGTAACGCCGGAGAAGGTGAAGATGGTCCAGGAGGCCGACGCCATTTACCGGGAAGAGATCGCCAGGGCCGGTCTGGACCGGAGCATCGGCCAGTACTTTGCCGCACTGACCAACATGCGCTCCGTGGGCGTCATGGGCGATGAGAGAACGTATGATTACGCTATCGCGCTGCGGGCTGTGAACACCATCGACTTTATGACCGCCGAGGCAGCGGAGCTGCCCTGGGAGGTGATCGGCAGGGTCTCCAACCGGATCGTAAACGAGGTCCAGCATGTGAACCGTGTGCTGTATGACTGCACGGGGAAGCCGCCGGCGACGATTGAGTTTGAATAGTAAACAGAGAGCCGGGAAGCAGCATAAACAGCGGACTTTCCGGCTCTTAGTATGTGTTGTGATACCTTTTTGATACCTATATCTTGATTATTCATCTGGTTTGCACTATAATCTGTAATGTAATCAAAGAGCCTTTGATTGTTGGCTTGGCAATTTTTTCGTGCGCTTCGTTTGAATTTGAGTTCAATCTTTCAGAAAAAGTGAAAGCAAAAATCTGTATGGAGGGAAGAATGATTATGATAATGATGATTGCATGTATTAAAATGGTGGTTGTGGGCGTTTGTGGAGTGTGCCCTGCTAAGTCAATTTAGATAAGGATTAAACGCCGAGGGGTTCAAATCCCCTGCACTCCATTAAAGTAGGCTACCGAAATGGTAGCCTTTTCTATTTCTTATTTGTTGTTTAGAATATCTTGTACAATAGTTTTCCATACTTCATCTGGCATTCTACAAAAATCAAAATATCTTCCAATGGTGGGAGAACCATAGGGAACGTCCTTAAATAAGGTTCCCGATTTTTGGCGATTATCGTTAGAAGCATATGGGTAGAACATTTTAATAACTTCCAGTAATTCCTCAATATTTTGAATATTAAATGTATTTATAAAATTTGTGGTTGCTTCTTTTGCTTTATCTATATCTGAATATTGAAAACTAGCTGTAACAGTCAAATTATCTTTATCTGGTAATTTGGGTGCATTTAGAGAAATATCAATATAAGTTTTGCATAAATAGTAAAATTCTTCATCACATATATGTTCTTTGAGCAACTTGCACATTTCTGGATATTTTTCATATTCAGTATTGTTTTCAATATTTCCCCAAAAGTGTTCTTTCTCATTTCTATATACTGGCATATAAACTCCTTTCTTCTATCAGTTATTTTCTCCATTGATAGCTGCTATTTTTCTTGTCATGTCCTTTTTCATCAACACTACTGCTGGAAGCAGGCCAGTTGATTTTCCATTCAAAGTATTCGTCCTCTGAAATCTCTCCGCTTTTTAGCTGTTCTTTCCGCAAATACCATTCACGCAGAAATTCATTTACCAGACCATAATCAATCCACATACCGACAGGGGCATGAGCAGGCCATTCGTCACTATCATTATAGCGAACAGACTTATCATCAGAAGCGTTGCACTTGCCGGGATTGCGGACAAGCTGGAACAGATGAAAGGTATTGCGGTTGTCCTCGTCAAGCCAGAAAAAAGTCTGCATAATGTCCTCGGCGCAGCCGGGGGCTTCGGTAATAAAATTGATATAGTTGACATTCAAAATTTTGGCAATTTCCATGAGAGTATCTTTTTTGGGAACACGATAGCCGGATTCATATTGTGCCACACGAACATCAGCGTTGCGCTCCTCATATCCCAGCTTCAATCCTAGTTCTCGTTGTGTTAATCCCCGAAATGTGCGGATTCTCTTAATTCGTTCTCCCAGTATCATAATCCTGCGTCCTTTCTAAAAATCATATAGATAGCGATAAACATACAGCGTGGCAGACTGCCATAATTAACGGTCCAACTGTACGCATTTTACTTTTTATAACGATACCGATAATACAGTCAACTATCTGTACTATCAGCATTGCCATTGTAGCAACGAATAAAATAGTAGGTGCATTTCTGCATATAGGAATGACTGCGGCACACATTAAAGCAAGGCTTCTGGCGAACATATACAGGGCATTTGTCCTACTCCTACTGGTTTCCGTTTTTGCTATGACCGCTCCTATTGAGAAACAAACACCCAGAACGGCACTGATTAGTGTTGTGTATGCGTTTATATAGTATATCAATGTCTGTCCTCCCGCCATAGCATAATCCATTCGTCTCCGTTTTCCTTTATAATTTCAAATCCTATTTTTCGATACATTTCAGCCGCATAATTAGCCTTTTGAACAGAAAGTGAAACACGTTTATAACCATGTGTTTTCAACAAAGATAGCATTTCTTTCATCATATCGGTTCCTATCCCCTGTCCCCGGTATTCTTTGTATAGAGAGATGGCAAGAGAGGGCGTTTCATCATCAATATGTCCGTAATCGTGTATAATGCGTACCCAGACAGCACCAACGATTTTTTGTTCAACTTCTGCGACTAATGCGAAATCAGCTTTTGATGCCCCGAAGCGGTCAACATAAATTTGTAATTCGGGAGAAGCGATAATATTTTTCGGTGGCGGCTTTATACCGTTTGGAATAAAAATAGCTTCGTATAGAAATTCATTCAATAGAGGATATTCCATTACCGTCATTTCTCGTATCGTGTATTCCATAAAGCCCTCCTGTGAAAATAGTTATCCCGTTTCCTACATTGTAGCATACCTAAAATAATACGGCAACAAAAACTTATCAGAAATGCTAAATTTAATAAAAAAGATAAACTTAACAAAAAAGCTATTGACAATAGCAGAAATGTTAAGTATACTGAAAATACAGAACTTAACAAAAAAGTTAAAAATCCAAAAGGAGGACGTGTATTTGAAAAATGATTTATTTGTAACAGCCGGAGAAGTGGCGCAGGACTTAGGCATTTCCAAACCATTTGCTTATAAGCTGGTGCGGCAGATGAACGAAGAACTGGAAGCAAAAGGTTTTATCACAATCGCCGGACGAGTGAGCAGAAAATACTATGAAGAAAAATTTTATGGCATGGCACAGGCGAATTAGGAAAGGAGTGAGATTATGGCGGCGTACAAAGACGAACAGCGGGGAACATGGTATGTGTCCTTTCACTATTATGACTGGACTGGTAAGAATTGCCGGAAAGTTAAGAGGGGATTTAAGACCAAACGGGAAGCAACAGAGTGGGAACGGCATTTCCGTATGAAAGAAGCGGCTGACTTGGATATGACTTTTGAGGAATTTGTTCAGGCATACACAAGAGATATGAAGCCGAAACTGAAACACAATACCTGGCTGACGAAAGAGCATATCTTGAGGACAAAGCTACTGCCCTATTTCAAGGATAAGAAAATGCGTGATATTCGTCCGAAAGATATTATCCAGTGGCAGAATGAACAGATTTCCTATCGTGATGAAAAAGGAAAGCCCTATGCACCGACTTATTTGAAAACTCTGCAATCAGAATTGAGTGCACTGTTTAATCATGCGGTACGGTTCTATGAACTGAAAAGCAATCCTGTTGTAAAGGCGGGGCCGTTGGGAAAGGGAAAAGCGGAGGAAATGTTGTTCTGGACAAAAGAGGAATATCTGAAATTCATTGAAGCGGTAAAGGACAAACCATATTCCTATCATGCGTTTCAGATATTGTACTGGTGCGGTTTACGAGTGGGCGAACTGTTAGCTCTCACGTCGCAGGATATTGATTTTGATAACAAAGTCATTCGGATAACAAAATCTTATCAGCGATTGGAGGGTAAAGATGTAATTACAGACCCGAAAACTCCGAAAAGCAAACGAAATGTAAGTATGCCGGATTTCTTATGTGAAGAACTGAAAGATTATATCGGCAGATTATACGGGATTCTTCCCACTGACCGTATCTTTCATCTGACAAAAAGCTTTCTGCACCATGAAATGACAAGAGGGGCGGAAAAAGCGGGAGTGAAACGCATTAGAATTCACGATTTGCGACATTCTCATGTATCACTGCTTATCAGCATGGGATTTTCGGCGGTATCAATCGGAAACAGGGTGGGGCATGAAAGCGTGGATATTACTTATCGCTATGCTCATATGTTCCCGACGGAACAGACACAAATGGCAAAATTGCTGAATGAAGAATTTAAGGAGGGCGCAGAGGAATGAGCGGCACACACAAATATCCGACAATCAGTTTCCGTATCTCTCCCAGAGAGAGGGAAGAAATCGAAGCAAAGATTTTCACAAGCGGCATGAAGAAAAAAGATTATTTTGTCCGTTCCTGCATTTATAACCGGGTGTGCGTGGTAGGCAAGAAAGAAACAGTTTATCAGATTGTGGAACGGTTGCAGGAAATGGAGAATCGGCTGGTGGAACTGGCGGAGCAAATTGATGGCAAAAATCCGGGGATTACTTCCAAAGAAATCAGAGATTTGCGGGAAGCCTATGAAGATATGCTGAAAGCAATTCTTTGGATGTTGGACGGTGCAAGGTATCTGTGGCAAGGCGAAGAAAAAAGCCCTGACAGCGGCAACTGTTAGGGCTGTGATAACTGGAAAACCTC
>OLRX01002938.1_pt1 | contig 10225 bp, 9 predicted proteins | sample 1672991 | NCBI WGS metagenome assembly OLRX01 (sample SAMEA3136744, study PRJEB25190) | human gut metagenome | biome: human gut; feature: human-associated habitat; material: faeces | place: Austria | collected 2013
ACATTGCAGATAAGCTGCCTATTCTGATTGCAGAAAAAATGGGACCGCATTTTGCAGTTGGTGATACCTGTTACAGCTGGTCTGAGGATACTGCCATGTACAATCCGGATGGAAAAGAAATCATTGCAAGAGATAATGAAATCTCCATTCTAAGAAAAGAAGATATAAGCAAGGCGTACTTTGGCTGTCATACGGATATTACCATTCCTTATGATGAATTGGGAAGCATCTGTGTTCCTGGAAAGAATGGGGAGAAAATTTCGATTATTGAGGATGGCAGATTTGTGCTGGCCGGAACGGAAGAATTGAATAAACCTTTTGAGGAATAAAGGAAAGTTTAAAATCTAACAGCAAAATTAATTAGCCCTATAAAATTTTTCTTTGCCTCAATCGTATTGACAGAAAATGTTATTCTTAGTAGAATTTACGCGAATGGTAGTTCTAAATATAACTAAAAGAGGAGAATATTATGCCAAAAGTAGGAATTGTAATGGGCAGTGATTCAGATATGCCGGTAATGAGCAAGGCAGCAGACATTCTGGAGAAACTTGGGATTGATTACGAAATGCGTATCATCTCCGCACACAGAGAGCCGGACGTGTTCTTTGATTATGCGAAGACAGCTGAGGAAAAAGGATTTAAGGTCATCATTGCAGGTGCCGGTATGGCAGCACATTTACCAGGAATGTGCGCAGCGATTTTCCCGATGCCGGTTATCGGAATTCCTATGCACACTACATCACTTGGGGGAAGAGATTCCCTGTATTCCATTGTACAGATGCCATCCGGCATTCCGGTAGCAACTGTTGCAATTAACGGAGGGGCAAATGCTGGTCTTCTTGCAGCGAAGATTCTTGCAACATCCGATCCGGAGCTTCTTGCACGTCTGAAAGCCTACAGCCAGGAGCTGAAAGAGCAGGTCGAAGCCAAGGATGCGAAATTACAGGAAGTGGGACATAAGGCTTATACAAAATAGAATTATACAGCAGGGGCAGAATAACCTTTTCTGCTGATGCAGGTGAAGAATCCTGCGAGGCAGGATCTTTCTATGAAAACCATAATAAACACCATAATAGAAACCATAAAATTCTGGGAGGAAAAAGGCATGGATTACAAGAACGCGGGCGTTGATATTGAGGCAGGATACAAATCAGTAGAATTAATGAAACAGCATATTGCAAAGACTATGAGACCAGAAGTACTTGGAGGAATCGGCGGATTCTCAGGTGCTTTTTCCATGAACAGCTTCAAGGATATGGAAGAGCCTACACTGGTTTCCGGAACTGACGGAGTTGGAACCAAGCTGAAACTGGCATTTATTATGGATAAACATGACACTGTTGGAATCGACTGTGTGGCAATGTGTGTAAACGATATTGCATGTGCAGGCGGAGAACCTCTTTTCTTCCTGGACTACATTGCCTGTGGAAAGAACTATCCAGAGAAGATTGCTGAGATCGTAAAAGGTGTTGCAGAAGGCTGCAGCCAGTCAAGCGCAGCCCTCATCGGCGGCGAAACTGCTGAGATGCCAGGATTTTATCCGGTAGACGAGTATGACCTGGCTGGATTTGCAGTTGGCGTTGTTGATAAAAAAGACCTGATTACAGGAGAGAATTTAAATACCGGAGATGTGCTGATCGGAATGGCATCCTCAGGCGTACACAGCAATGGTTTTTCTCTTGTCCGCAAAGTGTTTGAGATGACAAAAGAGTCTCTGGACACATATTATGATGAACTTGGAACTACCCTTGGTGAGGCGCTGATCGCACCAACCAAGATTTATGTAAAAGCTCTTAAGAGCATTAAAGATGCAGGGGTTAAGATCCACGCATGCAGCCATATCACAGGCGGCGGTTTCTATGAGAATGTACCTCGTATGCTGAAAGAGGGCACAAGAGCCGTGATTGAGAAAGACAGTTATCCGGTGCTTCCGATCTTTAAGCTTCTTGCAAAGACTGGAGACATTGAAGAAAAGATGATGTACAACACCTACAACATGGGACTTGGTATGGTTCTGGCAGTTGATCCGGCTGATGTAGATAAGACTATGGAAGCAATCAAGGCAGCAGGTGAGACACCATACGTAGTAGGACGTATTGAAGCAGGAGAAAAGGGAGTGACATTATGCTAAAGGTTGCTGTCCTGGTATCAGGAGGCGGTACCAATCTCCAGGCAATCCTGGATGCCATTGATTCCGGCAGGATCACCAATGCGGAAGTTTCCCTTGTGATCAGCAATAATCCAAATGCTTACGCACTGGAAAGAGCGAAGAACCATGGTATAGAGGCTGTCTGTATTTCTCCTAAAGAATTTGAAAAACGTGAAGAATTTCATAAGGCACTGTTAAAGAAATTGCAGGAAAGCGGTGCAGAACTGATTGTTCTTGCTGGCTATCTGGTTGCAATTCCACCTATGATCGTGGAGGCATTTCCAAATAAGATCATCAATATCCATCCATCCCTGATCCCATCCTTTTGCGGCGTAGGATACTATGGACTTCATGTTCATGAAGCTGCCTTAAAAAGAGGCGTGAAAGTAACAGGTGCTACTGTTCATTTCGTGGATACAGGTACAGATACCGGCCCTATTATTTTGCAGAAAGCAGTAAAAATCGAGCCGGATGATACCCCCCAGTCTCTTCAGAGAAGTGTAATGGAAAAGGCAGAGTGGAAGATCCTTCCGAAAGCAATTAATCTCATTGCCAATGGAAAGATTTCGGTAGAAGATCATATTGTGACTATCAGCGATTAAGGAGGAGATTATGAAAGTACTGATCGTAGGAAGCGGCGGAAGAGAGCATGCAATCGCATGGAGTGTATCCAGAAGCCCTAAGGCAGATAAGATTTACTGTGCACCGGGAAATGCAGGAATTGCAGAGTATGCAGAGTGCGTGAACATTGGTGCTATGGAATTTGAAAAACTTGCTGATTTTGCTCAGGAAAATCAGATAGACCTTACCATCATCGGTATGGATGATCCGTTGGTAGGCGGTATAGTAGACGAGTTTGAATCCCGCGGTTTACGGGTATTCGGACCTCGTAAAAATGCAGCAATCCTGGAAGGCTCCAAGGCATTTTCCAAGGATCTGATGAAGAAATACAACATTCCAACGGCCGCATACGAGAATTTTGATGACCCGGAAAAGGCACTGGTTTATCTTCGCACCGAAGCAAAATTCCCTATCGTCCTCAAAGCAGACGGACTTGCTCTTGGAAAAGGTGTTCTGATCTGTCAGAATCTTCAGGAAGCAGAAGCTGGTGTGAAAGAGATCATGGAAGATAAGAAGTTTGGAAGCGCCGGAAATACCATGGTTATTGAGGAATTTATGACTGGTCGTGAAGTTTCCGTTCTTTCTTTTGTAGATGGAAAAACAATTAAAACCATGACCTCCGCACAGGATCATAAGCGTGCAAAGGACGGTGACCAGGGCTTAAATACAGGCGGAATGGGAACCTTTTCTCCCAGTCCTTTCTACACAAAAGAGGTGGATGAGTTCTGTAAGAAATATGTATATCAGCCAACTGTGGATGCAATGGCCGCTGAAGGAAGAGAATTTAAAGGAATCATTTTCTTTGGTCTGATGCTGACAGCAGATGGTCCGAAGGTACTGGAATACAATGCCCGTTTCGGAGATCCGGAAGCACAGGTTGTTCTTCCGCGTATGAAGAACGACATTGTAGAAGTTATGGAAGCCTGCATTGATGGAACTCTGGATCAGATCGATCTTCAGTTTGAGGACAATGCCGCTGTTTGTGTAGTTCTCGCAAGTGACGGATATCCGGTGAAATATGAGAAAGAAATCCCGATGTATGGATTTGAGAATTTCAAGGATAAAGAGGGATATTACTGTTTCCATGCCGGAACCAAGTTTAAGGATGGACAGATCGTTACAAATGGTGGACGTGTTGTAGGAATCACAGCCACAGGCAGCAATCTGAAAGAGGCCAGAAAAAATGCCTATGCGGCAACAGAGTGGATCACTTTCGCAAATAAATATATGCGCCATGATATTGGAAAAGCAATTGACGAAGCATAATTAAGTGGTATAAAATAGGCAGGAGACAAGAGTGTTTCCTGTCTGTTTTTGGTTATGGAAGTCCTGACAGGATGAAAATACAAAAGTCAGAGAATTCTGTGTTGCAGAATTTATTTAGCAAAAGCATTAGGAGGAACCATTATGTACAATGTGAAGAAAGTAAACGAAGATTTATACTGGATCGGTGCAAGTGACAGAAGACTTGCCCTTTTTGAAAATATTTACCCGATTCCAAGAGGAGTTTCCTACAACTCTTATGTGATTCTGGATGAGCAGACCGTGCTTCTGGATACAGTTGACAAGTCTGTGAGCGGACAGTTTTTTGAAAATCTGGAGCATGTTCTTGGAAACAGACCTTTGGATTATATGATCGTAAACCATATGGAACCAGATCATTGTGCAATTGTGGAAGAGGTGGTAAGAAGATTCCCGGAAGTGAAGGTTGTGGGAAATGCCAAGACCTTTAACATGATGAAACAGTTCTTTACCTTTGACGTGGACGCCCATGCAGTTGTGATCAAAGAGGGAGATACCATCAGTACAGGTAAACATACCCTTGCGTTTGCCATGATCCCCATGGTTCACTGGCCGGAGGCAATGGTTACATACGATGCATATGACAAAGTGCTTTTCAGCGCAGATGCTTTTGGTACTTTTGGAGCGCTGAATGGAAATGTGTTTGCAGATGAAGTAAACTTTAAAGAAGAGTGGCTGGATGACGCCAGAAGATATCTGGTAAATATTGTTGGAAAATATGGCGGACCGGTTCAGAGTGCCCTGAAAAAGGCCCTTACACTTGATATCGCCATGATCTGCCCCCTTCACGGTCCTATCTGGAGAGAGGATCTTGGATGGTTTATTGACAAATATCAGAAATGGAGCACTTATACACCTGAAGATCATAATGTTGTGGTTATGTATGCCTCCATTTATGGAAATACAGAGAATGCAGCCAATATCCTGGCCTGCAAGCTGGCGGAGAGGGGAATCAGGAACATTGCGATGTATGACGCTTCCTCCACCCATCCTTCCACCATTATCTCGGAGGCGTTCCGCTGCAGCCACCTGGTGTTTGCATCTGCCACCTATAACGGAGGTATCTTTAGCAGCATGGAGCATGTGCTTATGGATCTGAAGGCCCATAACCTGCAGAACAGGACTGTGGCCCTGATGGAAAACGGATCCTGGGGCGTGCTGTCAGGCAAGCAGATGAAGGAAATCATCGGCACCATGAAGAATATGACGGTTCTGGAACAGATGGTGACTGTAAAATCCTCCCTTAAGGAATCCCAGATGGAAGAACTGGATGCCATGGCCGATGCCATTGTAGACTCCATGAAATAGCAGTACCCAATCAGGGACAATCGTGATTTATAACGGTTTGCCGGATGGCTTTGTTTGAGCCATCCGGTGTTTTATTGTGTTTTATTGTACTTTTTGTGTATTTTTGGTTGTGAATATTGCATTTTTTTGTGAAATTTAGTAGTATAGAACATACATCCCGTAATTTAGAGCATTGAAATATGGGATGCTCAGGAAAATACAAATGATGCGAGAGGATATGATGACATGGGGATTATGAGACTGATTGAGGGGATAAGGGCGGGGAAGGCAGTCAGTGTGTTTTCCGGAAACCAGGAATATTTATTTTCTGCCGGTAAACCGGGCCCTGCCTGTCCGGATGGTTTTTGGGAAATTAGCGTCAGATGCAGGCCGGAGGCAGTCTCTGACCGAACCGGGCCGGGTAATGGTCCCTTTTTATTTTTCGACAGCAGAACCAACCGGTTTCTGGATTTTACCGGGGGTATTCTGGAGGCACTGTTTCCCATGTCCTCTGAACATATCTATGATATGGCTGTCCTTGAACAGGAAGTGAACCTGAGGGTGAACCGGTATATTACTCACAATCTGATATATAAGATACAGGAAGGTGCGGCAAAATACGGGCGGGAGGAGTTTGATGAAGGAGAGATACGGGAGCAGGCATATGTATGCTATATGACAGGGGCCTGGGGCCACCTCCATGTGCCGGCCCGGGCTTTTGACATGGAACAGTTCTGCCGTATGGACGGGCGCCGGTCCAGGACAGGAGAAGGGCCGTTTGTGGAAGCCTATGCCCGTCTCATAATGCTTCATTTAAGTGAACAGTTTCCATCCGGCGAAGTGGCCAGAAGCTTTCTGGAGGATAGATGCAGAAAAGATACGGGCCGCCAGCGCAACTACGATGTCATCTGCCGTGAATATGCAAAGGACAGCTTTGTGGAGCAGGAGCTGGAACATCTGATGCGGGAGGCAACTGACAGCATGAAGCGGGCCAAGAGCCTGTGCCAGCTCCTAAAGGCAAAATGCAGTGTGAAGCCGCAGGTGGAGCTGGACCAGGAGATACTGTCGGTTTCCCTTGCTTCAGACTGCCCCGGCCCTGTTATAGGAAGGAAGCGGGATCTGTATTACTCCTGACGGCAATAGTACGGCATGTCTGCCAAGAGGTGCAGGACGCATTTTTGGGACGCGTCTGCAAAGGGGGCCGGCCGTTGACGGACCAGGGACAGGATGGTACAATATGGATAGCTATAAGGAATGACAGGAGGACAGGAATCATGATTAGAAGAAAAGACGAGATGGAGCCCGTGACCAGGCATGAGCTGCAGAAGGGGATGGGGGATGTGACCTTCCACACCTTCATGACAAAGGAGGAGGCTTATGGTTCTGGCAGGACCTTTGCCAGGGTTGTGTTTGAGCCGGGTACATCCATTGGGATACATGAGCATCATGGGGAGTTTGAAGGGTACTATGTTCTGAAGGGGCAGGCCCTGGTAACGGATAACGGCGTGGAAACCGTGCTGAATCCCGGAGATTACCACATGTGCAAGGACGGGGACAGCCACGGCATTGGCTGTTACGGGAATGAAACCATGGAAATCATTGCCCTTATTATCAATGTTCCGGCATAAGAGATACCGGAGGAGAGATTTTATCCGGGACATTGGACAGGGCTGCCTGCTTTGGAAGGATTGTTTGTATCTGGTTCCTGGCAGGCAGCTCTATATTTTTGTCTGAAACATGCATTATAATACATTAAAAAACTGTAGTATAATGAATATTATGTTGTGTTTTTAAAATCCCTGTAGTAAAATAATATCTGATTATGGGCTTTCAGACCCATGTCTGCGCATCATTTCGGCCAGACAGCGTATGACGGGAAGAAGCTCCAGGGCTTCCTTTTCGCTCAGGCTGTGGAGCTCCCAGAACAGCTGCTGCTTGCTGTCGCCCATAGAGTCGGTTTCCGGGTAAAAGATGCGGTCGGCGGGAATTCTTAAAGTGGTTACCAGAGGATAAAGCACCTCGAATTTGGGGTTTCCCCGGAAATTTTCTATATTAATAATGGTACGGACATCTATGCCCAGCTTCTCTGCCAGGGAAGCCTGGGACATTCCCTGTTCTTCGCGGGCTTTTCGGATGACCGTACCTAAAGTTTTAACGTAATCATGCATTGTGATTCACCTCAATACTAGTGTACACTACACTTCTTATATTATGAATCACTATGCAATACATATAAAATATGAATTGAAATACACCAAACTCCTGGATGGTATACCGGGAGGGGGAAAGGAAGTTTTGCATGGGTGAAGGGACAGAAGACAGAACGCAGGCGTATATGAAACACGTGGTGCTGGAACCGGAGCATGAAAAAGAGTATGCCCAGCCGCTTCTGACATTATTTGACGAACTGCTGGCCTGGGACCTGGCATCAGGGGACAGCCGCATTATATTTTATACAGAGGGCAGGGGCCGGCTGTGGGAAAACCGGACAGAGCAGGAATTTCAGGCATTTGCCTGGAGCCATGTACATCCCCGGGAGTGCAGCCGGTTCCGGGCATTTTTCAGCGCCGTGCACATGAAAGAACTTTCCGCGGACAGAAATCCTGACAGGCTGGTTTACCGGCAAAGGACGGAAGAGGGAGATTATGTGTGGGTGGAGGTGGTGGCCATAACAGCCGGCGGCGGTACCATGCTGTGCTATGTCCGGGACATGGGAAAGGAAGAGCAGAAGCGGTATATGCAGGAGCAGATTATTGACCAGTACGTGTATAGAAAATGCGATTTCTTCCTGTGCCTGGATGGGGACACGGGTTACTATGAAATCCTGCAGAAAAATGACAGCCGTATTCAGGGACAGATGCCACATTCAGGAAATTATGAACAGGAGCTGGAGGCATGTATCAGGAAGTATGTGGTGTCGGAGGACAGAGACCTGCTTCTGGAGAAGGCATCTATGAACAATGTCCTGGATGTGTTGGAGCGTGAAGGCGAGCTGATGGTATCCTATGGTGAGAAGGGGATGGACGGCCGGTATGCCCGCAAAATGCTGCGCTATGTATACTTTGACAGACAGGAGAGAAAGATTCTCCTTATGCGCCAGGATATCACGGCAGAGTACCTGGAGCAGCGCAGGCAGAAGAAGCGCCTCAGCGACGCGCTCCTTCATGCAAGGATTGATTCCCTTACAGGTCTGTATAACCGCCAGGCAGTAAATGCCAAGATCAATGGAATCCTTAGGGAGGCAGCGGTGATGCCGCCCTCTGTGCTGCTTTTTATTGATTTGGATAATTTCAAGACAGTGAACGATACCCTTGGCCACCGGTATGGGGATAAGGTGCTGTGTTCTGTGGCAGAGTGCTTCCGCCAGGTCCTCCGCACTTCCGACATAATCGGAAGGGTGGGAGGCGACGAGTTCGTGGCCTTTCTCTCAGGAGTCGCTTCCCTTGATGAGGCAAGGGAGTGCGCCGGACGCCTGTGCCAGGCGGTGAGCCGCATACCGGATTTAGACCTGAAAGGCTGCGGGCTGTCCTGCAGCATCGGAGGGGCTGTGTGCCCAAGGGACGGAAGGGATTACGATTCCCTTCTCATAAAGGCGGATATAGCTGTCTATGAAGCCAAGCGCCGGGGTAAGAATCAGTTCGCCTTTTACGAGCCCGGAATGAAGCCTCATTCCGAGCCCTGACCTGTGCGGGCGTGACTAGCTTGTCACTTCAATGTGATAGGTTTTCAGCCAGAAGTTGACCTGGAGGAGATAGGCCAGCATCTGAGGACCGGCCATGAGCTGGCCGTACCATGGTTTTCCGTAGTCAGAGGGGCTGGTGAGGAAGCGGGCCAGTTTTTTCCGGTCCAGGAAGTCCATTACCGGGGCGTGGCTGTCGTCCATCATTTCCCTTACACGGTCCACAAGCAGTTTTTCATAGGCGGTATCATAGGTTTTAGGATAGGGGGACTTTTTCCGGAACAGTATTTCATCCGGGAGAAGTCCTTTTCCTGACTGGCGGAGCAGGTTCTTTACCAGTCCGTCCCTTGTTTTCATGTCCCAGGGTACGTTCCAGACATATTCCATGATTCGGTGGTCCGCAAAGGGAACCCTTGCCTCCAGACCGGAGTACATGCTGGTGCGGTCCATGCGGTTGAGAAGAGTCTGCATGAACCAGCGCAGGTTTAACCAGGCGATTTCCCGGCGTCTTGCTTCCTCCGGGGAATCCTCTGCCAGGACAGGGGTCTCTGCCACGGAGCGCTCATAGGTGTCCAGCACATACCGGTCCATGTCCAGATACTCTAAGAAGTTGTCGTCCAACAGGGCTTTTCTGGGGGCCAGGTCCATGGTCCACGGGAAGGTATGGGCTTCAAAGCATTCCTTTTTATGGAACCATGGGTAGCCGCCGAATATTTCGTCGGCACATTCCCCGGTCAGGGCCACCTTGTTGTGTTCCTTGACCATGGAGCAGAACTGGAGCATGGAGGAGTCGATATCCCCCATGGCGGGCAGATCATGGGCCAGGACAGAATCAAACAGACGGTCAGCCTGGGTCAGGTTGCCGCATTCCAGGTAATGATGGTCGGAATCCAGGAATTTTACCATCTGGTCCACATAGGGGCGGTCCTGGGAGGGCTGGAAGGAGTTGGCCCGGAAGAATTTATCGTTGTCCACAAAGTCGAAGGAGAAGGTGGTCAGGCGCTTTCCCTGTTTTTTCAGTTCCTTTGCGCAGATGGCAGACACCAGGCTGGAATCCACGCCCCCTGAGAGAAAGGTACAGATGGGCACGTCTGAAACCATCTGCCTGCGCACGGAATCCTCCACCAGAAATGACGTTTTCTCAATGGTCCTTTCATAGCTGTCCTCATGGGGACGGCTGACCAGCT
>OLRX01002940.1_pt1 | contig 10219 bp, 7 predicted proteins | sample 1672991 | NCBI WGS metagenome assembly OLRX01 (sample SAMEA3136744, study PRJEB25190) | human gut metagenome | biome: human gut; feature: human-associated habitat; material: faeces | place: Austria | collected 2013
TCATCTCCGCCCATGGAGCCCGTAAGGGTCTGTCCGATACGGCTCTGCGTACCGCTGACTCTGGTTACTTGACCAGACGTCTGGTAGACGTTTCTCAGGATTTGATTATCCGTGAGACCGACTGCTGCGAGGGCAAGGAGATCCCCTACATGGAGATCCGCTCCTTCATGGACGGCAACGAGGTGATCGAGGATCTTCAGGAGAGAATCACCGGCCGTTATATTGCGGAAACCATCACCGATCCGGATACGGGAGAGGTTGTGGTAAAGGCCAATCACATGTGTACCCCCAAACGGGCGGCCGCTGTGATGAAAGTGCTCAACAAGACCGGACGTAAGTCCGTTAAAATTCGTACCGTATTAAGCTGTAAGTCCCACATCGGCGTGTGCGCCAAGTGCTACGGCGCCAACATGGCCACCGGCCAGCCGGTTCAGGTAGGTGAAGCGGTTGGAATCATCGCCGCTCAGTCCATCGGTGAGCCCGGTACACAGCTGACCATGCGTACCTTCCATACCGGCGGCGTGGCCGGCGGCGATATCACACAGGGTCTTCCCCGTGTAGAGGAGCTGTTTGAGGCCCGTAAGCCCAAGGGTCTTGCCATCATCACCGAGTTCGGCGGTGTGGTAAGCGTAAAGGACACCAAGAAGAAGAGAGAGATTACGGTGACCGATGAGTCTACCGGAAACTCCAAGACTTATCTGATTCCTTACGGTTCCAGAATCAAAGTAACCGAGGGACAGGTGCTGGAGGCCGGTGATGAGCTGACGGAAGGAAGCATTAACCCCCACGATATTCTGAAGATTAAGGGCGTGCGGGCTGTACAGGATTACATGATCCAGGAAGTACAGCGTGTATACCGTCTCCAGGGCGTGGAGATCAACGATAAGCATATTGAGATGATCGTTCATCAGATGCTGAAGAAAGTGAAAGTGGAGGAGAGCGGAGACAGCGATGTGCTGCCCGGCGTTTCCATGGATGTACTGGAATTCAACGAGATGAATGAGAAGCTGATTGAGGAGGGCAAGAAGCCCGCCGAGGGCAAGCAGGTGATGCTTGGTATCACCAAGGCATCCCTGGCTACGGATTCCTTCCTGTCCGCGGCATCCTTCCAGGAGACCACCAAGGTTCTGACCGAGGCTGCCATCAACGGCAAGGTGGACCACCTGATCGGTCTGAAGGAGAACGTGATCATCGGTAAGCCCATCCCGGCTGGTACCGGCATGAAACGCTACCGTCAGGTGAAGCTGGATTCCGAGCTTGCGGCTCCCGAGGATGAGCTGGTGCTTTCCGGCGAGGAAGATGAACTGGACTCCATCAACGAGGACAATGTAGCTGAGGAGGTTCTGGACATCGACGATACGGCGGAGTCTGTGGAAGAGGCCGCTGCAGGCGAAGGCGATGCCCCGGTATCTTCGGAGAATGACAGCGAACCGGAGACAGAAGAAGGTTCTCAAGAGGAAGAGAATTCAGAAGAATAGAGTATTTGAGGCATCTGATCAGCAGGTGCGGATAGAAAAATAAAAAAGAACCGCGGAGTACGGAAACGTGCCAGCGGTTCTTTTTGACTTGAGGATAGAAAAATAAAGGAGTATAATCATTTACAGAGCGAAAAATCGCATTTGAACAGAAAAATGGAGGAAGTACGGAAAATGAAATACGATTTTACATCCATTATGAACCGTAAAGGAATGGACGCTTCGGCAGTGGACGCCCTGGGGAATGGAGGAAGTGCTCCGGCGGCGCCCAAAGAAGGCTTTGACCCTATCCCTATGTGGGTGGCGGACATGAATTTCCCTACGGTTCCTACGATTATGGAAGCGGTAGGAAAGCGCCTGGAGCATCCGGCCTTTGGATACTTTGCCCCCAGAAAGGAATATTTTGACGCCATTATCAACTGGCAGAAGAGCCGCAACGGCGTGACCGGTCTGACCCCGGAGTGCATCGGATATGAAAACGGCGTTCTGGGCGGCGTCATCAGCGCTCTGAATGTGCTCTGCTCCAGGGGAGACAAGGTTCTGGTCCATGCGCCCACCTATATCGGCTTTACCAACAGCCTGACCAATAATGGTTATCATATTGTCCACAGCCCTTTGCTGAAGGATGAAAATGGCGTATGGCGGATGGATTACGAGGATATGGAGAAGAAACTTTCCGAGGAGAAGATTCACGCCGCGATTTTCTGCTCCCCCCACAATCCCTGTGGCCGGGTGTGGGAGCGCTGGGAGATTGAGAAGGCTATGGAGCTGTATCAAAAGTACGATGTGACGGTGATTTCCGATGAGATTTGGTCCGACCTGATTACCATAGGACATCATCATATTCCGACCCAGAGCGTTTCGGAGGATGCGAAGATGAGGACCATTGCCCTCTATGCCCCCTCCAAAACCTTTAATCTGGCAGGACTGGTGGGAAGCTACCATATTATTTATAATCCATACTTGAGAGACCGGATTTTAAAAGAGTCCTCTCTGTCTCACTATAATTCCATGAATGTGCTGTCTATGTACGCTCTGATTGGAGCTTATACCAGGGAAGGGCAGGAGTGGCTGGAGGAATTGCGGCAGGTGATTACGGGGAACGTCGATTTTGCCTGCGATTATATCAAAGAGCATTTTAGAGGGGTAGAGGTGTTCCGGCCGGAAGGCACCTACATGCTGTTTGTGGACTGTACCAAGTGGTGCGAGGAGCATGGAAAAACCATTGAAGACGTAGAGCGGGCTGCCTGGGATGTAGGGGTTGCCTTCCAGGACGGCAGAATGTTTTTCGGTCCCTGTCATGTGCGAATTAATCTGGCCCTGCCCCGCTCCAGAGTGGAGGAGGCCTTCAGGCGTCTGGATGAGTATGTGTTTCATGCGTAGAGCATCTTCGTCTCGCAGCAGAGGAGGACGGCAGCTTTCCCGGAACCGCCGGATCGGCATGATTTGTGATAACGATGGTTGGAAAGGAGATATGGCATGAAGCTGGAAGTATTTTTCGACTATATATGCCCCTACTGCTACAGGGGGCAGGACAATCTGGATGCGATGCTGAAAAAATATCCCAGGCTGGAAATCCTGTGGCGGCCCTGTGAGGCCCATCCCAGGCCTGAACCGGCCCGGGTCCACAGCGATGTAGCCATCGAAGGGATGTATTTTCTTCAGGAAGCGGGAGGGGATGTGGACCGGTACAATCACCTGGTATACGAGGCCCACTATGAGCTGGGGCAGAATATCGCGGACCCAGCGCTCCTGGCCAAAATCGGCGGAACGTGCGGAGTCAATGCAGGGGAGATGGAAAAGGCCCTGAGAGAACACTGGTATAAAGAAAAGGTTGTCCAGGGAAACCAGCTGGCCTGGGGAGAGAAAAAGCTGGAAGCGGTTCCCAGCTACTGTGCCGGCGACCGGGTTTTAGGTTCCCGAGACGGATTTATGGTACCCAGGGACGATTTGGACCGTTTTTTGGAGAAATTAGATAATCGATAAACAGGCAGGGAGAAAGAAGGCCGGCAGAGCCGCGGAGGATCCGCGGCTCTTTTTAAGTGCAGTTTATGGGATGATTGAATATGTGCAGATATTAGAGTATAATGAAAGAAATTTTAGTGTTTTAAAACCAGGTCGCCGGTTGAGTCGTCTAATTGATGTAAGAAGAAAAAATATGATTTTGGAGGGAATGACCATGAAGCGAAATTTGGTAAAAATGATGATGGCAGCGGCGGCATTGGGCGCGACAGCGGCTCCTGTTCCGGGACTTACTATGACTTCCTATGGAGGCGTGTGGCAGCAGGGAACCGGTGAGAATGCGGGAAAATGGTGGTATGACGAGGAGGACGGCACATATGCCGTCAACGGGTGGCGCTGGATCGATGGAAATAACGATGGAATTGCGGAAAATTACTGTTTTGACCAGAACGGCTGGCTTTACGTTTCCACCACAACTCCGGATCAGAAGACCGTAAATGAAAGCGGAGCCAGGGTTGTAAATGGGGAAGTGGTTACAATGGCATTGGATTCAGGCGATGAAAGCTTCTCCGTTTCCGGAGGCGGAACTTTGGAGGAAAAGACCTACGAAGGGATCGAATTCAGCCTTGAGAATCTGGGGATCAGCAGTATGGCGGTGGGCTCCATCCTTTATCCGAAGGCGAATACCGTAACGGCTCAGCGGATTCTGGAGAAAAAGGCATTTTATGAAACGGGAACCGACAGTTCCTGGATGACATCTCAGCAGCAGAACGCGGTGGACCAGTTTATTGCAGACTGGAAATCCGGATATATCCAGGATTCCATGTCCGATGAGGAGAAGTGCAGAGTCATTTATGACTGGCTGACAGAGAATGTAACCTATGACAAGAGTGCGCCGAATGACCAGTCCTCCTACGGAGCACTGATTGACAAAAGATGTGTCTGCGGAGGATTTGCAAACAGCTTTATGGCGCTCGGAAAAGCCTGCGGACTGGATGTAAAATATCTGATTGCAACCAACCATGCCTTAAATCTGGTGAATCTGGATGGTAGGTGGTACCTGATGGACGCCACCCAGAAGAAATATAAAGGAGGAAGTACCACGGACGTTTACTACCTTCATACCACACCGGAGGGAGAAGAGTCCGTAGAGGAAAAGGCCGAGGAGAGAAAAGAGAAATATGCCAACCGGACCAGTGAGATTGCTGGGGATAATGAACGCCACAGTCAGTGGGCTGGGGAGAGCATTGCGGAAGGGGCAGTATACCAGGCGGACGATGGAGATTTGATTCCGGAAATCCTGGATTACGTCTATGGTGAGGTGATTGGAAAAAATAGTTCCCAGCGGATTAATGTTGTTGTCTATACGGGAGGAAGAAATTTCCAGGCATTCAATAAAATGGAGTACAGCTACAACGGCGTAACCGGCCGGCTGGATGACGTGCTGGAGGAGGCTGTCATCGGCCAGGAGGTCAATGGATTTCTTATTGGCGATACATCATCCTGCACGATTACCTGGCAGAAAAATTCAGGGACGGATGGGGTCACAACTTTTGTGACTACATGGAAAGATGAAAGCGGGCAGGATTATGTGATTTTGTCCTTTAATATTAATCCACAGAGGTGAAAAATTTGAAAATAATATTAATGATGGCGGTGGTACTGAGCATGACAGCCTGCGGATTCTGGCCGGGGAATTTGTCGAACGGGACAAGACAAAATGGATTCCGGGAAGAGGAACCTCAGGAAATGACAGCTGACGAGTCTGAGGAGTACAAGCCGATGGAAGAACCAACAGAACCTGCCAAAGAGGATGCCAAGGCAGTATATGACCAATTAAGCGATGAAAAGCGACAGGAGCTGGCAAATTTGATTCTTCCCTATCTGGGGCCTTTTACTAAAGGGGAAGAGGGAAGCGCCAGCTATCGTGAAGAAGATGAAGAGCCTGCTGCAAAGGAACCTGAGCTTGTGCTGCTGTCTGCCAAAACTGGCCCTAGGACAGAGGAACTGCCGAAGCTGAGTTTTGTGCATGTCGATGGGGATGGAAATTGTATAGAGGTTCAGGGGGCTATGGAATTTCGGAGCCAGTCGGGAGATTTTAAAGGAATTGTTCAGGCTGGCTTTGCAATGAATCCGAAAGAGCCGTCGGGATTTCGCCTGCAGTGGATGAGCAGTAAGTGGATTCCTCTTCCCATCAGCCGAGAAAGCAGTCAGGAGGACTACGAATATGATACGGGAGATTTGTCCGGTTTGTTTTCGCCCCTGGTAATTTACGCGGATTTGATTGCGGAAACGGCTGATTACTGGGAATTTTGGGCTGAAGCGATGGAATTCAGCGACGGCGGCGGTGGGGGAGAGATCATGGTGAACACAATCATCCGGCTTCGGAAAGATGCCCAGGTCAGTTATGGACCGGTGACTATAACGGCGGAGGAATATCTGAAGGGCAAAAGGGGAATACGGATTTTATGGACTCTGGAACAGGACGAGGCAGGATATATTACAAGATTTCAGGATATGAATGCGGGATAAAGGGACAGATGAGAAGAAAGCATATTTTTGTATGAAAAAGGCGGGGTGGAGGAAGTTATGGAAGATTTAAAGCATTTGGTAGAACTATCAAAGAAGGGCGACCAGCAGGCCATTGCCCAGCTCTACGAACAGACCAGCCGCAGGGCCTACTACCTGGCCAAGCAGCTGGTAAAGGATGAGGACCAGGCCCAGGACATTGTCCAGGACGCTTATGTGAAGGTATTTACCAACCTTCCCCTGCTGGAGTAGGTGGAGAATTTCCAGGGATGGCTGAATACCATTGTGGTGAACCGGAGCAAGGATTATCTGAAAAAGAAGAAGCCCATGCTCTTCTCCCAGATGGTTTCCGAGGAGGACGAGGGAAGCGAGCTGGATTTTGAGGACGAGGGCGGATATTTCTCCCCGGACCAGAAGGTGGACTATGCGGAGACAAAGCGCCTGATTCAGGGGATGATTGACCGTCTGCCCCAGGAGCAGCGGATGGCGATCGTGCTGTTTTACCTGGAGGAGATGCCGGTGAAGCAGATTGCCTGTGTGATGGAGTGTTCCGAGGGGACAGTGAAGAGTAGGCTAAATTATGGAAGAAAGGCCATCAAGGCCCAGGTACTGGAGCTGGAGAAGAAAGGAACCAAGCTCTACTGCGTACCCTTTATTCCGTTCCTTTACTGGCTGTTCCGCCAGCAGGTACTGTCTACGGTGGTACCTGGGGCAGTTGGAAAGGCAGCTGTGGCAGCCGGAATGGCGGCGGCCGGGAAGGCAGGAGCCGCTTCGGGAGGGGCCGCTGGAGCTGCATCTGGAAGCGGTGTTGGAGTTAGCGTGGTCTCTGAGGCAACTGCGGGAGCCGGAAGCGCAGTGGCTGGGGCAGGAGTCTCTGGTTCGGTGTCTGGCCTGGGGACAGCAACTGCTGGAAAAGCCGGGGCGACAGCTGCAGCTGCCGCTGCCGGAAAAGCAGGAGCAGCGGCAGCTGGAAAGGCCATCAGCGTGAAAGTAGCAGCGGCGGTGGCGGCGGCCTGCATCGGAGCCGGTGGAGTCGGTGTGGGGGCCGGGGTGTATATTTATAATCGTCAGGAGAATACCAGAGAGGCGGAGCTTGAAAGGGAGCAGGAAGAGGAACCCACAGAGCTTGCGGTGGAAGAGACTTCGGCTGTGGAGGAAACTCAGGAGTCCGAGGCAGTTCAGATGGAAAATGAAGAAATCCTACAGATGATGGAGCGCTACCCCTCAGAGTTTTATTCCGCATATCTGAATGCAGAGGAAGCCTTAGATATGGGGGATTACTATGAAATCAGGGCCATGATCTGTGTGCCGGTTACATTCGACGAGGATCCTCTGGAAGGAGCTGTGGAGGGAGATGTAATTGAATTTTCCGTAAGCGATCTCACGGGGGAAATGCGTGAAATGGAGGTTAGTGTACAGGAATCTTCGCCGAACATGTGGGAGTATACGATGGGGCGCATCTCGGAGGATGAGCTTATATGGGAACGAGAATTACGGTTAGATGGTACATATTACAGCCATTACTCGGATCCGGCAGATGAAGGGGATGGCAAATGGCATCTGGTAGGAGACGGTGATATGGAGCCCCTGAAAGAGATTTTTAACGGAACGATTCGGTTGAGAAAGGATGCGGATATTCAATGGATCAATAGCGATTGGACAGGCCTTGAAAGCATTTCCGCCGCTGAACTTCTTGGACAGACAGAACTGCTGGGACAGCATAACATGTCAGATTCATTGGATATTTTATGGGAAGAAATGCAGACAGATTATGAATTTTTAGAGGATAGCGGAACATTTCAAGAAATAGGAGAATCACTCCACACGTTTTCGAGAGAAGGACATCCTCCCTATGAGTTAAGTTTAAATGAAGAAGGGGAGATCACTGGAATGACAGAAATGCTTTCGCTTGCAGGCTGAGAATAAAAATGGAGGAGAGAGCCGTGGAAAAGGATTTAAAGCGTCTGGTAGAGCTAGCCAAAACCGGCGACCAGCAGGCCATCGCCCAGCTCTACGAACAGACCAGCCGCAGGGCCTACTACCTGGCCAAGCAGCTGGTAAAGGATGAGGACCAGGCCCAGGACATTGTCCAGGACGCTTATGTGAAGGTATTTACCAACCTTCCCCTGCTGGAGTAGGTGGAGAATTTCCAGGGATGGCTGAATACCATTGTGGTGAACCGGAGCAAGGATTATCTGAAAAAGAAGAAGCCCATGCTCTTCTCCCAGATGGTTTCCGAGGAGGACGAGGGAAGCGAGCTGGATTTTGAGGACGAGGGCGGATATTTCTCCCCGGACCAGAAGGTGGACTATGCGGAGACAAAGCGCCTGATTCAGGGGATGATTGACCGTCTGCCCCAGGAGCAGCGGATGGCGATCGTGCTGTTTTACCTGGAGGAGATGCCGGTGAAGCAGATTGCCTGTGTGATGGAGTGTTCCGAGGGGACAGTGAAGAGTAGGCTAAATTATGGAAGAAAGGCCATCAAGGCCCAGGTACTGGAGCTGGAGAAGAAAGGAACCAAGCTCTACTGCGTACCCTTTATTCCGTTCCTTTACTGGCTGTTCCGCCAGCAGGTACTGTCTACGGTGGTGCCCGGAGCTGTTGGAAAGGCAGCTGTGGCAGCCGGAGTGGCGGCGGCTGGGAAGGCAGGAGCAGCTTCCGGAGGAGCCGCAGGAGCTGCCTCCGGAAGCGCAGCAGCTGGAGTGGCAGTGGCCGGAAAAACGATTAGTGCAAAGGCTGCGGCCGTGATAGCGGCAGCCTGCATCGGAGCTGGCGGAGTCGGCGCAGGGGCCGGAGTATATCTTCACAGCCGCCAGGCAGCGCTTGAAACGGATGCAGACGAGACCGCTGCGGAAGAATCGGAAAACAGAGAAGAGCGGGAGGAGATCGAAGAAACAAGTTTTGCAGCGCAGGAAAACGGACCGGTTCAGGTGGAACAGAATACGCAACTGATTATGGAGCATCTGTTGTCACCGCTGATTTACTGGAACGGACAGGAGTCTAACTTTTCTGTGGAAACGGCTGATTTGAGTAATTCTCAGCGGCTCGAACTGGCCTACTGGAATATGAACAATAACGAGGATTGGGAGCTGCTGGATGCAGGTCTGCAGATTTTTGACACAGAAGGAAACAGCAGCGATGCAGCAGGAATCTACAGTCTTTCCCAGGTAGCGGACCGACTGGCGGATATGTATGGAGGGGATATCAGCGAGGAACAGCTTTTGAGTGAAGCAGAGAATGGAATGTTACTGAAGCTTACGCCGGAAGTAGAAGAAGGTCAGATTACCTATGAGCCAATGGACGGAGAAGGGTGGACTACGGTAAATTTTGAGGAATTTACTATGAATGGAGGAAAACTGGAAGCTGACGGCACATATAAGATTGATTTTAACTCCGGCGACCGTCTGGAGGGGAAGATCGAAGCAGTTTTCATTCCCAATCCGGACAGCTTCTTCGGCTATACATTGGAATCAGTGACCGGAGCAGAAAGGGAAGAGAGTCAAGAAGTCCAGGCTTCTGTTGCGTCTCCGAGAATCTATTCCACTAACGAATTGGGGAGTGAGTATCCAGAAACTTCCGCGGCAGAGACAGCCCCGGAGACATCAGCATCTGCCGAAGCCTCCAATTACACCATGGCCCGCTGTGATATCTGTTCGGATGAGACCATGTGCCGGAGCGTATGGGTAGAAGCCTTTGGAGAGAGTCTGATGATCTGCGACAGCTGTATGGTAGAACTTCAGTGGATCGGGCAGCAGGTTCAGGCAGAGATGAATGAATAAAATGTTAAGAAATGAGGGGCGGGGCCCCTCATTTTTTCATGCAAAAAATTTAAAAAAATTTTTTAAAAAGATAAAACCGAATCCCAACCTCCATCGTCTTATAATCAGAAGTCAATAAAAAACAAAAATAGGAGGATTTGAAAATGAGTAGATACGCAAACAAAGTGGAGAAGATTGAGAGCGGAAATTGGGTTATGAAGAGTCTGGTTCTTCTCGGAGGATGGATTTTGGGGATGGTGGCCTTCGGACTCCTTGGAACATTGGGAACAGCTGTGGGATTAGGATTCCTGGAGGCAGCCGCCGGAGCAGTCAGCGGAGTTCTGTTTGTAGCTTATCTGGTTTTAACCCTGGCCCTTTATACGGTGACCGGAATCTGGGGTTACATCGGACATCTGTTTAAGGAAGCGTTCCTTCTGCCCTGGAAGTTTACCCCCGTATTTGTATTCGCATGGATGTTTGTGGCAATCCAGGTTG
>OLRX01002944.1_pt1 | contig 10211 bp, 11 predicted proteins | sample 1672991 | NCBI WGS metagenome assembly OLRX01 (sample SAMEA3136744, study PRJEB25190) | human gut metagenome | biome: human gut; feature: human-associated habitat; material: faeces | place: Austria | collected 2013
CCCAACCTCCTAAAGAACTGCAGCCCGGTGACAAAGTCTATGTAGCGGGCTTCGGTTGGGTGGAGTACGAGGGTCCCAACCACTGTGAAGAAGGTACGGATATTTACGAAAACGGCAATAAAATTGGAATCATGGGGTGAAATGTGTAGTTACCCATTGCATTCGCTTCCCATTCATGTTATCATGATAACGCTAAATTGTTGGACCATCCTAAGTTTCAGTCGTTCGTATCATGAGAGTACGAATTATACTGAACCTATGTAGTGATATAGACAATTTTGCAGACAAATGAGTAAATCCTCGAAACTATCGATTCCAATCAAATTCTCATTATGGAATTGAGAAAGCAGTTTGCTGGTTGACTGTCGTTGTCCCCCTGTTGTTTCGATGCTTTGCACCACAAAATCGAACCGAAGAAAGTGTTCTTTCGTCGGCTCTGTTTTGTTGCGTGCAAAGCGGTCTTCCGGATGATCGCAGTCCACGCACAAAGCAAAGTGCGTGGACTTTTTTCGGCTCAGAAAGGAGGCCAATTATGGGAAAGGTATCAGGAAAAACACATACCAAAGAACAGCTGGATCACTGGGCGAATCTGCATAATCCCAATAACAAGGCATATCGGGCTGACGCTGACAATCGTGCCAATCAGAAGAATCCAAACCACAGATCGCACCAGAAAACTCACAATGCAAACCGCAGAAACAAAGCATATTGGGTACCCGACTGGGTACCTGACTATCCGGAATACGATGATTAAAAATTGGAGGTACATGATATGTCAAGGCGCTTTTTTGACTACGATGACGGCGACTTCGCCATGAGCATTTCGGATAATATGGCGATGGACTCCGATGGGGATCTCATGATGCGCATGGGCGATCACATGGCGATGGATATGGACACCGGCGATATTCACATGATCTCATCGTGGCCCGATGATGACGAGTAAATCATAGGCAGCAGCTCAGCGGTTGAGCCGCCATAGACAAGGAAAACATTTTTCAGGATCCGGGCAGAGAAAGCAGCGGGACAGGTCGTAAAGGCTTGTCCCGCTACTTGTGTATTATGGCAGATATTCTTCTGTGACCCGATACCGGCTGATGCCAAAGGCGCTGCTCCGCTCCACGATTCCCGCCGGGATCTTGGGCAGATACTTCTTGCTGAAGCTGGTGTCCCCAAAGTAGGCGTCAAAGTTCGCCACCGGCAGAACCACCCATTCGCAATCGTCCTGCCGGTTGGCAAGATAATAGCGGATCAGCGTACAGACAACCTCGGCTGGAATTTCCTTCGGAAGCGCCGCTTTCACTTTCTCTGTCAGCTCGGGCGACAGCTCCGGCCCCTCTCTGCGCAGCGGGCCAAGCTCCAGCGCATCAGCAAGAACATCATCAAAGCGCAGTGTCCACGCACCTTTGGTTTGGGGAGCGAAAATTGGGATCTGATATTGCAGCACCTTGCTTCGCCATGTGGCAGCAAACTTGGACTGAATGACCTCCGCATACTTGAGTGAGGTGCTGCGCACCTTTTCCGGGTATGTCAGCATGAAGTCTGCAGCGCGGAGGACATGGCGGAGGAACCAGCCGGTCCCGTCCGCATCCACCAGTTCCGGAAACTCCGTGTGCAACTCCGAAAAATCCGTCTGGAACTGCCATTTCTTGTCCGGCGCACGCTTCCCGTCCTCCGGTACACTGCACCAGGCGCAGAGCGCACGGCGGGCGTAGTCGATCCGGTCATGCGTATCGCCCGAAACGACCGCGCCGTCCTTGCTGTGGAACAGATATCCGCGGGCCAGAACGGTCAAGATCCGCGCCATCCCCTCAAACTCCAGGATCGTGGCAAAGGTGAATCGACCCAGCCATGTCGTATCGCTCTTCTTGCTGGCGGTATAAGAAACCGTTCCGGTATACGCGCAGAATTCTTCCCATTCGTTAATCATCCCGCACCTCCAGAACATTTTTCTCGATATACTTCGGCAGTAGCTCCCACAGCAGGTCGCGCCTGCCGAGAGCCACCACATAGCGCACGGCCAAAGCCGGTCTCACGATAGCGGTCAGCAGCTCCCGGCACTTGGCCGTCACGGCGTCTCGGTAGCCCTGGGAAGCGGACTTGTCCGCAAAAGCGCTCATCATGGCGGTGAAGGCTTTCGAGTCGCTTTCGCGGAACAGCTGCTTTTTCTCCCTGCCGGTGTTCTCGTCCTCTATATCACAGACAATGTCTCCCAGGATGCGGTAGCCACCGAAGCGGAAATCGGTCAGCAGATCGTAAATATCCTCAAGCTCCGGCTCCGTCAGCCATTCCCGCAGGAAGCACTCCCGTGCATCCTCGTCCATGAGGTGCCAGGCCTGTTTCTGAATGGCCTGCCGCAGAGCGGACACCTTTTCTGGCGGCAGACTGCCGAACAGGGCGTACAGCTCGTCGGGATCGTATGCATCCTCCTGCCCTCTGGCATACAAAATGCGCTCCACATCGCTCTTCCGCTTTTTCTCCTTCACTGGAACGCGGCAGGCCCGGATGCGGGAGAGACAGGCGTCGTGATCCCGCAGCAGCGCATCCACCGCCGCCAGCTTATCGGAGTTCAGCTGCCCTTTCCAGTCCGGCTGCCGGGCGAAGGAAAACAGCTCCTCGTCCCTGGCGGGCTTTGCCTTGATGCGCGGCGTGTTCTTTTTCAGCTGCTGCGCCAGATACGGCAGACGCTCCACGTTGGAGTCCACCTTGCTCCAATCCACCTTCTTGAAAAACGCTTTCACCTTGGCCGCATGGGTTGGCTCATACCAGACACGCCGGGTCTCCATTTCTTCTACCAGCGTTTTATATTTGAGGAAGTCGCTGCGCTTGACGGTCTTGTGGGTCAGGTACTCATCCAGATCGGGGCGGATGCCGCTCTTAGCCGAGTCGATCTCCAGCCCGGTGAGGATGGCCAATGTTTCCGTCTCCTTCCGGCAGCGCTCCCGCTCCTCGGCGTCGGAGTTTTCGTTGTAGGCGATAATGCTGCGATCCAGCGCGGCATTGCAGATCTGACCGACGCGGGAGGAAAAGGTGCTGCGAACCGTTTCAAAGCGTGCCTCCCAGTCGTCGGCACTGCGGATCTGGGGCTGGGCCGTAGGGATCATCAGCAGAGGAATGTTCTCTGTGTTGGTGAGGGATTTGTGTTTCTCGTAGCGGTAGAGGTTGTAGTTGCGGCGGACGCAGGCATTCAGGATCGGATCAGATATGGTCTTGATCATATCGCCGTCGTAGTCAGCGCCGCCCAGCCGCTCCGCAGCCAGCATATTGGAATCCACCATCACCACATCCGTCAGGTGCCCGAAATAGTAATGCCGCATCTGCTTTCTCTCTTCCTTCGCGTCGTAGAAGGAAAGCTGTAGCTCCTCGTTGCGGGCAATGTGCGGATTGCGTAGCAGCGTGCAGGCGTCGTCATGGGCATAGGCCGCCTGGGGTGCATAGAAGGAACTCTCCGGGAAGTGGTCGGTCATGACGGTGCTGTAAAACATCCGTTGCCTGCGTTTGCGCGGCGGAACAGTCGGGAGCAGAAATGCCAGAAAGTCCAGAAGATCACCGGAAAGATAACGGTTGTCTCCCGCTACGATCAACCGGCCGACGGCGTACTGCTCCACGATTTTATCGGCTTCATCCTCCAGTCGCTTGGCATAGACCGGTTCGTTGATGAAGCTCGGATTCTTTTTCAGCACGGCGGCAAGGATCTGGTCCTTGCCCTGGTGTCGTTCCCACCAGCTGACCCGCTCAAACTTCTCCAGAAAGTAATTCTGCCGAAACGATTCATCGGCGCAGAAATTGTAATACGCCAGTTCCGTCTGCTTGGTGAGCCAATTTCGCTCGTCTGTCTCCGGGCTGTGGTCCCAGCCGTCCGGCAGATCGGCAGGGCGGAACTCGTCACCCTGAATGGAAACGGTGGTCAGAAACTGATAGTTCAGCTCGGTGGTCTGTTCCGGTTTCTCCTTGCTCACATTGGTGATGTACAGCGCATGGCGGTACTTGCGAAACACCGTCCGGTAGTCCTCCCAGTTCATGCCACTGGCAGTGAGCCAGCCGTATCCCTTGAACATGCTCTTGGTGAGGATGATGTCCACATCCCGGACGGAATGCTCCATGCCCCACAGATCGGTGATGGTGTCCGTCCCGCAGAGGGTCAGGAAGTCTTTGAAGTCCACCTCGTGCAGCATACCCTTGACATAGGGCATACGGATCTGGAATGAGGTGTGGACTTTCTTCCCGCACAGCTTCTCGTCCACGACGCGGGCATATTCTTTTGAGATCAGCCCCTCGCCGTCGAAGCAGGTGATTTCGATGTCCTCTTTTTTCTCCACCCGGTGATATTTGCGGGTACTGCTCTGCGTTCCGTCGTCCTCTACGGTGATGACGCTGACATTCCGCTCTGTGCGCGTAGGATTGTCGATGACCACCACCCGGTGGGGCCGGTCAATGCCGATGCCGTCAATGCGGATACCGCTGGACAGCATCAGGCCGTTGTAGGCATAGAGCTTGCTGAGCTGGCAGTCACCGATGGTCATATCCATCATGATGCGGCGGCGCACGGCGTCATAAAAATCTTCCCGAATGAAGGACAGCCGCGCCTGCCGGCTCATGCTGCCCGAACGCTCAAAGGCAAGATAGCGATGCGGGCCGGAGCCAAAATCAAGGCTCACGCCCTCGGAACGGAACAGGGCCTTCGCTTTTTCCTGCCGGACCCGGTATTTCTTTCTGGCACCGCTCCGGTCGAAGATGCCGGAGAAGTCCATATAGAAAATGATGTCCGAGAGGTCAGTCACCAGATGCCCACCGGGTCTTCCGGTGAAGGCATCGCCGTGCAGCACGCACATGATCTGATAGAACAGTGCGTTATCGTCCTGCTCGTGAGGTGCGGAAAGTGATTTGCATCTCTCTGTCTCAGCGGCGCTGAGATGGAAAGTATATGTCCCGTCCTGCTTTCTGCCGTAACTGATCACGGCTCTGGCGGACAGCTCATAGATCCTGTATTTCACCAACGGCATCGGCTCACCTCCTGATGCTTCTATTCTATCATGAGGTTCTAAATTTGCAATATAGATACTGCTCCCACTTTTTCGGTGGGAGCTTTTTACTTGCAGCTCTCAACAAAAATTTATAAAGGAGGAATCCAATGCAAGAATCCACATTCACCAACTACGATCAGCTGCCGCTGTTTCTCAATGCGAACACGGTGGCGCAGGTGCTGGGCGTGTCCATCTCCAGCGCCTACGAACTCATGCACGAAACGGGCTTCCCCGCGCTGCGGATCGGAAACCGCATCGTGGTGCCAAAAGAAAAGTTCCGTCAGTGGGTAGATGCGCAGACGGGAGGTGATGCCTGATGTACCAGCGCTGGCCCAAGCGGGACCCGAACAAGCACTACTACCTTGTTCCAAACGAGGTCTTCAATCTCGGACTCAGCTCTCACGAGATCGCCGTCTACAATTACCTTCTGCGCTGTGAGGATCGCAGGACCTACCAGTGCCACCCAAGCTACCGCACCATCGGTCGGGCGGTGCGGTTGAGCGAAAACACCGTGCGGAAATATGTGGCCGGTCTGGAGGAGAAGGGGCTCATCCGCACCGAGCCCAGCACCGTCACAACGAAGGATGGCCGCATGCGCAACGGAAGTCTCATCTACACCATCCGCCCCATTCAGGAAGCACTGGAGCTGAACTATCAGCGGCAGTTCCTGCGGGCGGAGCGTGACATAGAGCGGGCAAAGGCAGAGAAACGGCTGGCCGAATTGAATCGGCAGAACAAAAAGGAGGAAAGCGCATGATGCAGCAGCTTGCAAACTTTATTGTAGACCATGACCCGATGATGGTTCTCCAGCGCACGCACGACACAGTACGCTACATCCGGTGGGCGTGGAACAAGGATCATGCCGACCTCATTGATGAAGACGGACTTCGCCTGCTTCTCTGCGATGAACATCGCGGCGATCTGACCGAGGAGCAGAAGGTTTTCGCCCGCCGATGCCGCGACGAGATGCGGAGCGTCTATGAGGAAATGTGCGTGCGCTTACTGCAACATGAGATCATGCTGGAGCGTGGCATGGTGCCGGATGTCAGTACCTACCGCAGCGTGTTCTGTACGGAAGGAGGTGATGCGCCATGGATGCTTGACCAAGCGGGATGACTGCCTTTTCCGCAAAGCGCCGCAGAGCGGCTGAAGTGCGCGTCAGCGCCGAAAATTCTCGCTTCGAGAATGACAAGTTTCGCCTTCGTGGTACGGAACGGGGCGATTGCCCCGTTCCGACCCCTTTTGCAGGCGGGCTATGCCCGCACCCCTATCAACACAAAGAAAAATGAATTTAAAGGAGATAAAGATTATGACGAAGAACACCTATAATCCCTATGAAATTATGATGGACAAGTACGATAAGGAAGAGATGCTCAGCGATGTGCGGGAATCCATGCTCTATCAACTCGGCGCGGATGTCTCCTGTGAAGAGTTGGATCACTTTTTCACCGGCAAGGGCAAAGCCGCACTGTCTGGCTGTGCGGAGTGGCAGCAGTGCTTTGCAGTCGAAAAGATGCTGGAGTTCTATTATGTGCATGCGCGGGACGAGACTCTGGCTAAGCAGATCGAGACGATGACTATGCTGGCAAGCAGAGGTAACGAGCACCATGGCTAAGAATCAATTTATCCGCGCCCGCGTTGCCGGGTGGGAAAAGGACTGCATCCGCCGCAAGGCGGATGCAGCTCATATGACCGAGAGCGAGTTTGTGCGCCGGGCGGCTATGGATCGTGAGGTCACGGTCATTGAAGGTATGGATGAGCTCCTGCGGGAGCTGCGCTATCAGGGAAATAACCTAAATCAGCTCACGGTCATGGCTCGGCAGGGGCGTATCACGCAGGTGAACTATGAACCCTTTACGGAGGTGTACCGGAACGCATGGCAAACATTAAATTCATTGCTGTCTCACGCAGTCTGAGCGGTATCCTGGACTATGTTACCAACCGTGAGAAAACGGTGGAGCGTCTCATATCCGGTGTCAACTGCATGGCTCAAACAGCTCAGGATGAATTCGAAGCGGTAAAGAAACAGTTCCGCAAAACAGATGGCCGCAGCTACTACCACATCGTCCAAGCCTTCGCCCCGGACGATCCGCTGGATTTTGATACAGCGCATGAGATCGGGTTGAAGTTTGCGAAATACTTCAAGGGCTACCAGTGCGTGGTGGTTACGCATATGAATACGGCGCACATCCACAATCACATCATCATGAACTCGGTAAACTTTGAAACCGGCCAGAAGTTTCATCAGAGCGCCCGGGAGATGCAGCAGGCCAAGGAATACAGCAACCAGCTCTGCCGGGAGTATGGCTTGTCCTTCACCGAGAGCAAGGCGGATCCGTTCCGTATTCCTGCTTGGAAGAAACGGCTGTGCCGTACCATTAAGGAAGCTATGGAGAACTGTGCTACCCGTGAGGAGTTCATCGCATTCATGGCGGAGTACGGCTACAAGGTGCGATGGGAGGCGAATCAAAAATACATCACCTACACCACACCGGAGAATGTCCGATGCAGAGACAATAAGCTCTTCGACCAGACGCTTCTGCGCAGCAGCATGGAAGCCTACTTCGATATGGGCGGCTGTGAGTATCTGGAAAGCCGCATCGATGCCACCGAGTACGGTGAACTCCTGCCTACGGTGGACGATGCCGTCTGCGGTTTGATCTCCATTCTGGATGCGATGAACACCGGCGACAATGACCGCTTCCATCTGGAAACGCTGCATCACAGCAAGCAGGAGATCCGGCGTATTCTGGAACGCGGCGGCAAGATCGACCGCACGGTGGAATACGCCGTAGATGACGAAGATGAAGAGTACGAGCAGTACCACGGGTTTTCTATGCGGATGTAATGACGAACCATTTCAAAGTTCTGATAGCTATTTCCGCAAAAGTGTGGTAGTTGTTTGTGTTGCAAAAAAGAAAATGAATCCAAAGGAAGTGAAATACATGACAAAACGAAGACCGGCCGGTGACGGCATGGTGCGAAAGCGTGAGGACGGACGCTGGGAAGGTCGCATCGTCATCGGCCACCGGGAAAACGGCGAGCCGCTGTTCCGTCATGTGTATGCCAAGACCCAAAAAGCCCTGCTGGACAAGCTGCACCAGAACATCGAGTGCTACCGCGATGTGGAGCTGACCGAGGACAGCCGCATGACGCTGGGCCAGTGGCTGGATCGCTGGCTCACGGAGTACAAGGCGGGTACGGTGCGGCCCGGTACCCTCGAGGGCTACCGCCGCTACATCGAATACTACATCAAGCCGCAGCTGGGCGACAAGCAGATCTCCCTCCTCTCCCAGCAGGACATCCAGCGGATGTACCGCCGCCTGAAAACGGAGGGGCGCATCCACGAGCATCCCGAGATGGGGCATCAGCTCTCCGACTCCATGGTGCGCCACATCCACTCCACCCTCCACGCCGCGCTGAAGGACGCGGTGCAGGCGCATGTCATTCCCAGAAACCCCACCGAGGGGACAACAGCGCCCAAGCCCAACTACAAGCCCAAGCGTATCCTCACCCGTGCGGAGCTGGACGCCTTTCTCGCAGTGGTGGAGCAGGATGAGGTGTGGCGTGACTTCTTCCAGACGGAACTGATGACCGGCCTGCGCCGGGGCGAGATCTGCGGCCTACAATGGATTGACTTCGATGGGAATACCGGTACGCTGAAGGTATGCCGAACCCTCCACAGCCAGCGGAAGGGCGAATACACCGTCGGTGAGACGAAGACCAATCAGGGCATGCGCACCATCATCCTGCCGCACAGCGTGACTGAAATCCTACGGCGGCGAAAAGCGGATGCCATCAGTCAATGGATATTCCCTGATCCGGTGAAGCCGGAAGATCCCGTCGATCCCAACGCGGCCTATCGCCACATGAAGACGCTGCTCCAGCGGGCAGGACTCCCCAGCATCCGCTTTCATGATCTGCGTCATACCTTCGCAACCCACGCCCTCACCAGCGGTGTGGACGCCAAAACCCTGTCCGGTATCCTGGGCCATACCAACGCCTCCTTCACGCTGGATACCTACACCCATGTCACCTCAGATATGCAAAAGCAGGCTTGCGGCATCGTAGGCGGCTTCATGGAAGATATCTTCGGGAAGGAGTTGAAACCGTGGCAAGAAAACGAAAAGCCGGAGACGGAACCGTAAGGCAGCGCAAGGATGGTCGGTGGGAGGGGCGCATCGTCATCGGTTACGATGACAACGGCTATCCCAAAACGAAAAATGTTCTCGCTAAAACCAAGAAGGAATGCGTCGAGAAGCTCCAAAAGCTCAAGGAGGATTGCGGCGGGCTGAAGCCGGAGAAGGTGCGGCTCGAGATGCCCTTCGGGGACTGGCTGACCTACTGGTACGAGAATCACTCCAAGCCTAAGATCCGCCCCACCACGCAGGAAACCTATGAGAGCCGTATCCGACTGCACATCATTCCGGAGATTGGGGACATCCCGCTGAACAAGCTGACGCAGAACGACCTGCAGCAGTTCTACGGTCGGCTCAAGAAAAACGGCCGGAAGCGGTTCACCGACAAGTACGGCGAAGGGCTGTCCGACCGAATGGTGCGTATGTGTCACGCCACCTGCCGCTCCGCATTGGAGAAGGCGGTGCAGGATGGACTGATCCGTGTGAACCCGGCCATCGGTTGCAAGCTGCCGCCGAAAAAGGCACGGGAGATGCAGGTGCTGACGCGGGAGGAACTTCAAAGGTTCCTCATTCAGGCGAAGTTCGAGGACTACTACGAAGTCTTCCTTCTGGACTTGGCCACCGGCCTGCGCCGGGGTGAGCTCATGGCGCTGCAATGGGATGACCTGAACTTCAAAACCGGCGTACTGAATGTGAACAAGCAGGTCTACGATGTGCGGGGCCAGCTTCAGATCAGCACCCCCAAGACGAAGAACTCCGTCCGCAAGATCGTCCTGCCGCCTGCGGTGGTGGCGGTGCTGCGGGAATACAAAAAGACGGTGGATTCCCGCTGGATGTTCCCATCCCCGGTAAAAGAGGACTGCCCCATTACACCCGGCGTGGTGCGGCGCAGATTGCAGCTCATCTTGGAGCACGCAGGATGCAAGCATGTTCGATTTCATGATCTGCGTCACCCGTATGTCAAGCACACGACAAAAATTTTTAGCTTACGCCTGATGGATTTTCAAGCGCAGGCTTATCCTGATGCTCGGCGAAAAACTCGCGGAGC
>OLRX01002945.1_pt1 | contig 10210 bp, 10 predicted proteins | sample 1672991 | NCBI WGS metagenome assembly OLRX01 (sample SAMEA3136744, study PRJEB25190) | human gut metagenome | biome: human gut; feature: human-associated habitat; material: faeces | place: Austria | collected 2013
TGTTGGGCGACAGCCCTCCATGAAATAGCCCGCAAGGGCTATGAATGGCTCGGCGCAGCCTCAATAGCGACAGCCGTCCATGAGGAAGCAGCGTCAGCGGATTCCGAATGGCGCATGGCTTGTATACGTATATTAGCGGCAAGGGAATTTATTCACTCCCCGGCTTGCTTTTCTTTTTAGACGTGTTGGGCGACAGCCCTCCATGAAATAGCCCGCAAGGGCTATGAATGGCTCGGCGTAGCCTTATTTTAACTCCATCGCCACTTCCACATCATTCCCCACAGAAGTCACCTTTGCATAGCTTCCACAGATCAGCGGCATCGCCGGTGGAATATGCCCGATATCCAGATCCATAATGATCGGAACATTATATTTTCCAAGAATTCCTGTCACAGCCTCATACTGATCCAGCCCTAAGAATTCCTCTCCGTTACAATATGGACGGCCGATCAGAAATCCTTTGACATGGCCAAACCATCCGGCCTGCTCCATCTGCCATAATGCACGGCGGATTCCCATGACATTCAGATCACAGGCTTCGATAAACCAGATGATTCCGTCCTCTTTGTAGCGCTCGGTAAACGCCTGTACTTTATCGTATTTTGTACCAAGAAGCAGTGTCAGTACATCGAGACAGCCGCCGATCAGACGTCCTTCCATTTTGATATCTGTATCCGGTACTTTTTTACGGATGCATGGCTCTGTCACATTATAAGGTAGTAATGGATTTTCCTCATCCTTTAATCCTTCTTTTTCATACAGATCATAACCTTTGATCGTCAGTTTTTCTCCGGTCAGCACGTCAAATGCATCCTGAATCGCCGGATGCCACGGCTCCATACCAAATGCTGCCGCACACGGTCCATAGACAGATGCCACATCACAGAGTGTGGTCAGTAAAAATGTCATGTTCGTATTGTCTGAATATCCCAGATACCATTTCGGTTTTGCCATTCTGATTTTTTCAAAATCCACATAGGGCAGATCCTCACACATCAGTTCCCCGCCACCGCAGGAAATCAAAACGTCACTGGTATCATTACAATAATACTCCATCAGTTCCTGTCCGCACTTCTCCGGCGTGTTACTGATACCGATGCCGCATCCTTCGTAACAGTTTGGTCCCAGTTCCGTGCGGTAACCCATTTTTTCAAATTTATCCAACGCATGTCCAAAAGCTGTTTTGTACGGTTCAATATTGCATCCAAAAGATGGTGCTACAAAGCCGATACAGCCATTCTTTTTTAAAAATTCCGGATATCTCATAATTTTTACTTTCCTTTCTACTATTGCCTAAATCTAAATTTATTTAAACATTGTCAAACAAATCATCCAAAACAATTACATTTGAAAATGCACTGCTATATTCATTATAATTCAGACCGAAAGTTGTTATCAATGTACTGTGGATTGCAAATTTAGGTGAAATCCTTTCAGCCAATATTGCTTGTCGTCTTAAAATTTTTTCGTAATAACTTTTGGTCACTCTAAACTCTCCACTGTAATACTTTATTTCACACATATTGATAACATTATCGTTTCTGCAGATCAGCAAATCTATTTGTGCTCCTTCCGTATCATCTTCTTTTTTTGACCATGCACTTGTCTCTGTAATCACTCCAGATATCCCAAGAGACCGCTTAATCTGTTCTATATGATTGAAGCATACATTTTCAAATGCAAAACCTCTCCATATAGAAACAGGTGCTGATGTAGTATTTTGCTGCCAAAATTTTTCACTTATTTTCTTTTGTTTCCAGATAAAATGCAAATAAAAAATACAAAATGGATCCACAAGTTTATAGTGTTCTTCTCGCTTTCCATACCCAAACGGAACATACTTCATAATAAAATCACTGGATATTAATGCATTTAGATTGCTGGATAATCTCCCACCATCAGTTATTTCAAGTTTTTCAACAATTTCTTTTCTGGTGAATCCTGCATTTCGCGTATATAATAATTGTACAATATTCTTAACCATATCCGGATTTACAAACACAGATGCAAACAGTCGATTATATTCATCTCTTAAAACAGCATTTTTCCCAAAAAATAATTTGTCTACATTCTGCGCCAAACTCATTTCCGGATTCACGTAACCCATATAATATGGTATCCCACCAAATATCATATAACTTTGTGCAATATCATATCGAGACATGTTTACATTATTACTTTTATACAATTCTTCACATTCTTTTAAATTAAAAGGTGATAATTTTATCTCATAAGTAACACGATTATATAGCCCTCCATGATTATTTAACAGTTTATCTTGTATCCAGGAATTTGCGCTTCCACATACAATTACCATTAAATTTTTACGATGACATCCCCAAGTATTCCAAAATGCTTCAAATGCTCGTATAAATCCAGATTTTGGTGTATCCAGCCACGGCAATTCATCAAGAAATATCACCTGTCTGCTTCCATCATCCCTATTTTGCAAAAATTTTTCCAACAACACAAAAGCATCTAACCAATTTTTAGGTTTTTCACATTTTTCCATTCCCTGAACGTTTAACGAATTATAAAAATGATCCAATTGTAATCTTAGTAAACCTTTTGAATTTTCATCTGCCGGAGAAAGACCAGCATGACGAAATGTGATTTTTCCCTCAAAAGTCTCATCTACAAGGTATGTCTTTCCTACTCGTCTTCTCCCGTAAATAGCAATTAGTTCTGCCTTATTTCGATTATATAATCGATTTAATTCTTTGACTTCCTGCTTTCTGCCAATCATATATGACCTCCCAAAGCGGCGGTCAACACTCATTTTTATCAATTCACCGCCGTTTTAATCATTATAAAATGTTTTAAAGCGGCGGTCAACACTCATTTTTATCAATTCACCGCCGTTTTTAACATTTTGTGTGCATATTTAACAAGAAAGTGTGCTATCACACACTTACGCGTTTAAAATTGTCAATAGCACATCTTTCTTGCCCGCGCCGAGCACGCTTGCAAAGCAAGAATCTCTTCTCGTGCGAGTGCGCATCGTTTGCACGAAGTGCTTTTGTTTGATAGGAAATTCATCGTAATTTCCTATCAAATTAAAAAAAATGCCGCCAGTCCAAAAGACTGACGACATTTTCATATTTTATATTAATTTGAACATGTTCCCTTCTTGAACTGACGTTCAAGAAGTATCACGTTTGCAAAGCAAGCACTTTACTCCAGTTCAAACGCACCGGTATACAGCTGATAATATTTTCCTTTTTCTTCAATCAGCTTCTCATGGCTGCCACGCTCAATGATATGTCCCTGCTCCAGAACCATAATAACATCCGAATTCTGTACGGTAGACAGTCTGTGGGCGATAACGAATACGGTACGCCCTTTCATCAGTGCATCCATACCACGCTGTACGATAGCTTCTGTTCTCGTATCGATAGAAGAAGTTGCTTCATCCAGAATCATAACCGGCGGATCTGCAACGGCCGCACGGGCAATGGAGATCAGCTGTCTCTGTCCCTGGGATAAACCACTTCCATCGCCGGAAAGTACCGTATCATAACCGTTTGGCAGCATCCGGATAAATCCGTCTGCATTTGCCAGCTTTGCTGCTACGATACATTCTTCGTCCGTTGCATCCAGTTTACCGTAACGGATATTCTCCATTACAGTTCCGGTAAACAGGTTGACCTCCTGAAGTACCACGCCCAGGGAACGGCGCAGATCTGCTTTTTTGATTCGTCCGATATCCAGTCCGTCATAAGTGATCGTACCTTTCTGAATATCGTAAAAACGGTTGATCAGGTTTGTAATGGTCGTCTTACCGGCTCCGGTTGCTCCTACGAAAGCAACTTTCTGTCCCGGCTCTGCATACAATGTAATGTCATGCAAAACCGTTTTCTCCGGGACATAACCAAAATCTACATCATGGAATTTCACATCACCACGCATCTCTACCAGCTGAACGCTTCCATCTGCCTGCGGCACTTTCCATGCCCAGTGACCGGTACGCTCTGCACACTCGGTCAGTGTATCGCCATCCTTTTTTGCACGGACCAGAGTGATAGTTCCCTCATCTTCTTCCACTTCTTCATCCAGAAGTTCAAAAATACGCTCTGCACCTGCAATGGCCATAACAACGAAGTTTAACTGCTGGGAAACCTGACTGATCGGGTTTACAAAGCTTCTTGATAACTGCAGGAAAGATGCGATGGCACCAAGTGTCAGTACGCTGACACCTGTCAGGCTGATGTTTGTCACACCACTGATAGCAAGAGCTCCACCTACGATTGCTACAACAACGTAAAGGATAAATCCGATATTGTTCAGAATCGGCATCAGAATATTTGCATAAGAATTCGCCTTTGTCGCATTGACACAGAGTTCTCCGTTTTTCAGATCAAATCCTTCTTTTGCCTGCTCCTCATGGCAGAATACTTTGACAACCTTCTGTCCGTTGATCATCTCTTCGACATAACCGTTTACATCACCCAGAGAAACCTGCTGCTTGATAAAGTATTTTCCGCTTCGGCCAGCCACAGAACCGATTACTTTCAGAATGATAAAAACAAAAGCAACCACGATCAGCGTCAGCCAGAAACTGATACTCAGCATGGAAATAAATACGACTACGATCGTCATAACAGAGTTCAACAGCTGCGGAATACTCTGTGAGATCATCTGACGCAATGTATCGGTATCATTCGTATAATGACTCATAATATCGCCATGTGCATGAGTATCAAAATACCGGATCGGCAGCTTCTGCATGTGTGAAAACATCTCATCACGGATTTTTTTCAGAATTCCCTGCCCGATGACAACCATGAAGCGGTTGTACAGGTAAGCGGCTACTGCACCTGCAAACAGGATTATTGCAACTTTTACCAGATACTGTTTCAGACCGGTAAAATCAACCTGGGACTGTGTCAGTAACGGGGCAATATAATCATCGATCAGATCCTGGATAAACACAGCGGAGTAAGCAACCGTTGCTGCAGAAACCGCAATACAGATGACTACAAAAATGAAGCGGAGTTTATATGCGCTCAAATATCCAAGGAGACGCTTCACGGTTCCTTTTGTATCTTTTGCCGCAGACATCCGTTTTTTATTATTACTGCTCATCGTCACTTCCTCCTTTCACCTGTGATTCATATACTTCACGATAAATATCGCTACTCTTCAATAATTCTTCATGTGTGCCGTAAGCACTGATCTTACCATCATCCATAACAATAATGTGATCCGCATCCTGAACGGAAGAAACACGCTGCGCAATGATGATCTTGGTCGTATCCGGAATCTCTTCCAGGAAAGCCTTACGGATCAGCGCATCTGTCTTGGTATCTACCGCGCTGGTAGAATCATCCAGAATCAGGATCTTTGGTTTCTTCAGTAATGCACGGGCAATACACAGACGCTGTTTCTGTCCGCCGGAAACGTTATTTCCGCCCTGCTCGATGTACGTATCATATTTATGTGGGAATGTCTGTACAAAATCATCAGCCTGAGCCAGTTTACATGCATGGATCAGTTCTTCATCCGTTGCTTTCTCGTTACCCCAGCGTAGATTTTCCTTAATAGTACCTGAAAACAATACATTTTTCTGAAGTACCATAGCTACGGAATCACGCAGTGTCTCAAGATCATAATCGCGCACATCTACGCCACCGACTTTGACCTCACCGGAAGTAACATCATACAATCGCGGAATCAACTGTACCAGACTGGATTTGGAAGAACCGGTTCCACCGATGATACCAATCGTCTCACCGGAATTGATTTTCAAGTTAATGTTATCAAGTACCGGTTTATCCGCTTTTTTCGCATAGGAAAATGCAACATTTTCAAACTCGATGGATCCGTCTGGAACTTCTGTCACCGGATTCTCTTTGTTCTGAATATCACTTTCCTCTGTCAGAATCTCAACGATACGCTCTGCAGAAGATCTTGCGATGATAACCATTACAAATACCATAGAAATCATCATCAGACACATCAAAATCTGAATTGCATAGGAAAACAGACTCATCAGTTCACCGGTTGTCATACCACCGGCAATACCCGGTGTATTTCCACTGACAATGATCGCCTTAGCTCCGATCCATGCAATAGCCAATAAGCAGACATTGATGGCACACATCATTGCAGGCATATTAAATGCCAGCATTTTCTCTGCTTTTGCAAAATCCACATAGATTTTTTTTGAAATTTTTCCAAACTTCTGATCCTCATGCTCCTCACGGATAAAGGATTTTACGACTCTGACTCCGTGCAGATTCTCCTGAACCACCTCATTCAAACGGTCATACGTATTAAATACACGTTCAAAATAAGGGTGTACATGCTGCGCCAGCCAGATCAGAATAAATCCAAGTACCGGAATGGTTGCCAGAAAGATCAGGGAAATCTTCACATTAATAGTGAATGACATGATCATTGCGAAGATCATCATAATCGGTGCACGGACTGCAACGCGGATGAGCATCTGATATGCATTCTGTACATTTGTCACGTCCGTGGTCAGACGGGTTACGATACTTGCCGTCGAGAACTTATCAATGTTGGAAAAAGAAAAGTTCTGGATCCGATAGTACATATCCTTTCGCAAATTCTGTGCGAGACCGCAGGATGCGATCGATGCCTGATGGCCTGCCATTGAGCCGAAGGCAAGTGCGATCATTGCAAGTACTAAAAGGATGATTCCATATTTCCAGATGACGGACATACTTCCGGCTTCAATGCCTTTGTCGATCAGACTCGCCATAACAAATGGGATCAGCACTTCCATGATAACTTCTACGGTTACATAAACCGGCGTCAGAATACTTGCCGTTTTATATTCCCGTATGGATTCCATTAACTTTTTTACAAGTTTCACGTTTTGTTTTCCTCCTGTTTCTTATTTTTTTAAACCTATATTACAAAAACCATCTTTCATATTTTGCTGCATGCGGTGCATATAATCAAAGAACTGCTCCAGTTCCTGCTCGGAAAAACCTTTTGACAACGTCTCCTCCACCACACTGAAATCCTCCAGCATGAGCTCATCGATTTCTCTTCCCTTATCTGTCAGAATAAGTTTCTTCAGACGTGCATCCCAAGGTACACTCTGTCGCTCCACCATGCCCTTTTCTACCATCAGATTAACTACCTTTGATGCCGTAGACCGGGTAATCTCAAAATTTTTCTCTAAATCTTTCTGAAATACATCTTCGTTATTTTTTGTTTTATCCGAAATATATCCAATGATCCAGGCATTGGCACCTGTAACACTGTCTATTTTCTTTTTATTCGGTGAATTTTCGATCCAACGGTGAATCTGATGTGACAGGATCCGGATATCATTCCCGATGCAATCCTTTTTCATAACGCTCCTCCTTCCCAAAGCTTTGTTATTATAACGCAAAAAATGTTTGCTGTCAAACAGTTTGACAGCAAACATTTTTATGTTTTATGATACTTTTTATTCAAATCAACCACTGCAGTTTTTATTTTTTGAGGTTATGTGTGTACTCGGTTGACAGTATATAACCATCCTTATAATGTAGCCAATAACGACAAAGCTTAAAATGAAACATAGTACGAAAAAAATGGTGGAATGATTGGCGTCATGAAAACGTTTTAAGCCAATTATATAATCGTATACAAAATATAAAATATTGATAATTATAAAAATAACAGTGGACAATGTTATTTTATCTGCAAACCAGGTCTGCCAGGCACTGAAATATACAATTTGAATAATTGTGTAAACGAGGATGCCAATAATAAATAGGCGCCAGAAATCATATCTGCCAAGATAAGACGATTTACTATTAAGGTGTTTCATAATATCTCTCCCCTTGTCTATTAGTAATTTACATTACTAATAGCACCTGATGCAGAGCATTTTAACCCGATTGTTGTGGATGAAGTCGCTGTTAAATATTTAAATGTGGCGCTTCCTTTTGCAGTGTTTCCAGAGCATGTGGAAGTTTTGTTTTTGCAACTCCAACCGTTTTGATGGATGGTATAGCTACAAGATGCAGCAGTTGCTTTTGATGTAGTGCCATTGTATTGAAATGTAGCGGTTAAGGAAAAAGTCCAGCATTTTTGACCAGCTGCATTGTATTTTGTTGAGTTGCGTACAGCAGTCGTGCTTTTTGTACTTGCTATAGGAGAAATGATATTATTATCTGGAATAATTTGAAGTTCCTCTATAATATAGGATCCATCTTCAAATGTTTCAACATTTGAAATAATATTGGAATTAGAAAAAGCAAATGCTGGTCGAGCAAATAAAAGTATGCATAAATTTAATGATAAGGTAAAAAGTATAATGTGTTTAAAAAGATTTTTTTTCATAGCTATTTCCTCCCGTAATGAATATACTAATCTAAAATGTTCTCTGACTCGTCAACAGATATTGATTTGTATATAATAGTTTCATCTTCAGAATGCACGATGCGATTTCTGGACAAAGCATGCACAAATAAAAGTAAAAAGATAATTACACTTGTCAATGTAATAAAAATTAATATATTACGTTTTCTAAGTTTGACTCGATGTGAAATCGAGTTTGGTTTAACAGTGTCTATAAAGTCCTGTGCAACGTTTTCTGGTGAACCAAATTGTGAAACAAGATCTTCATAGGTACAACCTGGAAATTGTTGTACATATTCTTCTAGATTTGTACGAAGATCTGACAGATATGGTTCATCCGGAATTAGATGGTGTAGAGCTTTTTGCACATTATTAAGATACTTATCAATTATGTGATTCATCATTTTCTCCCCCAAAAAGAATTGAATTTACGGCATCAGATAATGCAAAATATGTGTTTGTTAATTCAGTCAGATAGTGTCGCCCGTCATCCGTAATCTTGTAGTAAACACGAACGCGATTATCTTTAGAAATTATGCGTTGACTTTGTGTGACATATCCATCAGATTCTAGTTTGTTTAGTACAGTATAGAGCAGTGGCATTTTATAGACGTTGTTACTAAGCGATAATGTCTCACGAATTATGTCATATGCATACATTTCTTTTTGACTTAGTAAAAATAAGACAAGAAGTGGTGTAGTGGAACGTTTAAACTGAGCTTCGAAATTTTGTGTACTATCTTTAGGCTTCGTCTCAGCTATTTTCTTATTCATTATCTTAATCCTTTCTACAATATATATTTCAATTGCATAAGTTAACAACTCATATATATTATAACACTATAGATATATAATTCAATATATTTCGTTGACATATATTAAGTGTGATGATAATATAAAATTATCAAAAAAGAGGAGGTAGAGTCCATTGGATATTATTGTTGAATAAGAAAAACTTTTTGTATTTGGGAGGATAATGATGAAAATAAAAAAAGTATTAGTTAGTTTGGGAATTGCAATGGCAATGTTTTTGAATACTGTTTGTGGGTATGCCCACACAAATTCTGTGGATCTGGCAGAAAATAATGCGATGTCTAATCTGGAATACGTTAACTGGATAAACGAATTAGAATTAACAGAAGATGATAAAGAGTTTTTGCTTCAGGATGAACATTTTCAGGATGTTTATGAGCAATATGCTGAACAAGATATTGAGCTTAATGATATTGAAGTATTAGATGTATGCACAACGCAAAAGTCAGCTCGCGGCACGACCACATTGTCAAATGGGAAAGTAGTATCATATTCACACGTGCAGCCAACAAAGACTCATACTTACTATGCCAACAAATTGTATAGTACTTTTGCAAATGTATCGGGATATGCGTCAATTGCAAATTCTTTTATCCCATATAAGTGGTCTTGGCTAGTATCAATATTCTTTTCACTGCCAAAAGAAGCTTTTGAACCGTATTTTAATACCGGTTATGTAAAGACTGTGGAAAATTCAACTGTTTATACTAAAGATGCTTACTATAAAGAAGGAAGTAAGTACTATATAGGTTATGCAGTTCAAAAAGACAGCCACAGTATAAGCATGATAAATTATTATCGCGACAAGGAACAGGCACCACATCAAGCAAGTAAATCATACAATGTAAATTTTGTGTCACCAAATTATTCTGCATCTAACACTCAGTTAGTTGCTAAAGCAAAAAAATACTACAATACGGGTTGGAAATTAGAAGCTATTTCTTACAGCGATGTAATTATTCGTTAAGTTGCATAACATAGTTCAACTTTTAGCACATTGAAAAAATCATTATAAAATGGTAGTGTAAATTATTCTGTGTAAACCTCTCAGATTGATGATAAAATCATAGGT
>OLRX01002967.1_pt1 | contig 10157 bp, 9 predicted proteins | sample 1672991 | NCBI WGS metagenome assembly OLRX01 (sample SAMEA3136744, study PRJEB25190) | human gut metagenome | biome: human gut; feature: human-associated habitat; material: faeces | place: Austria | collected 2013
GGCCACAAATATAGGGTATCGGTTCTCTTCTCGGGCTGTCTTTGGCTGGATTTTGATCGAATTAAGATAGTGGTTGTGGGGATTTGAGGGAGCAGGTAGAAGTTTTCTGCTTGCTCTCAGAATATTGTGAATAGATATTTTGTATTTAAATGAAAATGGTAATGAGTTGAGATTAATAACAACAGTCTGCTTTTTGTTCTGAAATTATTGAATATTGCTGTGATAATCATTGAAAAAGAGGGATTTCTATATTTTTTAAGTTCCGTTTTTATGAGTTATATGTACATACCTATGGTCATTCCATAAAAATTAGATAAAGAACTAGATTTTAACCAAGTCTAGCATGATTATCTTATGTTATCCGCAATATTTATAAAATCAAATTTAAAATATCAATTTTTTGTCTCTATATCTATATCTATATCTATATCTATATCTATATCTATATCTAGTCAAATCATATCTTCCATATCCCAGTCTTTCAAGTAGTCTAAGCATCTAAGCATTAGATAGATTACTCTATCTGCCAAATCATACCCTCCATATCCCAATCATTCTCGAGTAAGTAGAAGACTTGGCATCTCATCCCCAAATCCTCCCACCTTCTCTTAATTCATCCTCTCCAGCCACGGCACAGAAGCCATTGCCCCCAATAAGGCATATTTGTGGTCTCGGAGCAAGGTTTGGATGCGAGCGGATAAGCGAACATTCAAACCGCCGCGACTAAAATCACAAATATGCCTTATTGGGGGCAATGGCTTCGTCTGTAGTTCTCTTAATGAATTAAATAGTAATTCTTCTTACGATGATGGTAATTATTAATGCACTGATAAATGCATATGCTAAGATAATATATATTCCCCTGTCTATTTTTACTTCCTCTCCATATCCATTTACACCTGCCTGTAATTTTAAATCATATTTTCCATCGCCATCTTCATCTATATTAAGCAATGTTTTTTTTGAAGTATTGGCCACCGTATCTATTACGGTATCTTTATTAATATCAATATCTTCAAATCTTCGGAGATCATTGTACTCGCCTTCATCGTTCACGAAGCCTATCGTATAATCCATCTCCCCATCGCCAGTTCCATTTATTTTTATATTGTAGTCTGTTCCTTCTTTTAATCTGAGAATTTTAACCTTGCTATCGGCTTCTTTTAAATATGTTTTGCTATATCCGCTACTTTCTTCTTCATTATTTCCCTTCCCCTCATTCTCCCTAAATGATAAGGTTCCAAAACTTGTTCTAAGGTTTTGATCATTTTCTGCCGAACTTAATGTTTCTCCTTTATAAGTTACTGACACATCTACTGGACAGGCAACTTTCACATAGATATATTTCTGTCCACCGATCTGACCTGCAACATCTTCAAAGAAAAAGACTAAATCTTCTGAACTGGATACTTCATAGTGACATCCTTCACTTGCGATTTTCTCCATAAGGTACTGGCCTTCTGCTTTATATTCTTCTGTATTTTGGAAAAAGCCAAGTGTATAGATTAAGACTCCCTGATCTTTTATTTTTTCTGCATACTTTATTAATTCCTCTCCGTCCTTTCCAAGTGTAGGTAGTCCATCACTCATTAAAACAATAAGTTTCTTTTTGCTCTGTCCCAATTGTAGCATACTGTAAGCTCTCGATAATCCATCCTCTATATTGGTATTTTCAGCACTGGAAAGACTTGTTATAGTATTTTTCAAAAAAACATCATTACTGCAAATACCAGAAAGACTTGTTGCTTCATCACTATAAGAGACAAGTCCAATATTTGAATTTTTATTAAGAATAGAATCAACAAATTTTGCTGCAGCTTTTTTCGTTTCATCTAAAGGAATACCATCCATACTCGCTGATATATCTAATGTCAAAACAATATCTCGCTTCTTTGATGTTACTTTTAATCCATCATTTCCAGTAACAGAATAATCTCCCCACTCACATAAAAATACATTATTAAAATTCGTTTCGCCGCCACTAAATGTATCGACCTTCCATGTAGCATCTTTTGCATTCTCGTTAAATCTGACATAATATCCATAATCACTGAAAGTATTATCCGGTTCATTTTTTGCCCATTTTGTATAAATTAGTAATTCACCATTATTCCACTGATAGGCTTTTCCGTCTTTTAAATTATTAAGGCCAAAATAGGCACTCGAATATCCTTTTTTCCTTACATAATTAAATAAAAATTTATTTTCTTTCTCAGATGTAATTGTTGCCAGGTAACCGCCTTGCTCCTTGCAGTAATTTTCTGCAGTTGCATAATCTTCTGCTTCATTATTACAACATAAATAATAGTAATGCCCATTATATTCTACAGCACTGTCTGGAATATTTAACGGTCCTGGCTCATCGTCTACCAGACTCGCTTCCAGATGATTCAACTTAACAAGTGTATTATGATACATATCATAAAATCTTCCCACCTGATTATAATACTTTTTCGTAACATCTATATCTCCATCTAACATTTCATTTATGTCTTCATACATTTGAATATGTTTATTTGGAAATAAATTGCAAACTTTATTTTTTGCTCCCTCCAGTAAAGTCTGTGCTATATAGTTTTTAGATTTTTCTGAAGCATATGCCTGATAATTTGTATAATTCAAATATCCATCAATTAAACTTACCGCTTTATCGCTGCTTGTATCTTCTTCATAATCCAATCGAATTTCTCTATATGCGTCTGTAAAGCTCTGGTTTATCATGTATAATACCGTAAGTTCTATACGTGCTGTGGCAGCATTATCCTGATTAAATATCCATTCAATACCTGTTTTTTCTAATTTGATTGCGGCAGCACTCAGAGAAACATTTGTCCCATCTCCCAATGCTTCTTTAATAATCATATCCCAGCCTATCTGATAGAACTTCTCTAATATGATTTCAGCAGATTCATCAAAAGCAATCTGTTTCAGTGACTGATTTAAATTTTGCATCACCACACTAATTGCATTTTTTAAATCCTTATCCTTTGTCGTCTCCCAAACTTTTCCGAGAAATTGTATTTTCTCATTACAAGCCTGTTGTACAGCCATAGCTTCCGAAACCCTTTTACAATAATCAAACCCTGTTGTAGCAATTTCCCCAGCAATAGAAATCCGTTTTGTATGTTTTGCAAATTCATCATTTATATTATAGAAATCATCATCCAACAGTTCCTGTGCTTTTTCAACAGACATATTTTCCAGATTATCTTTACTATATATGTCAATTTTCTTCGAAAGATATTCGATAATTTTCCAGTTAATTTCTGCCGTACTCTTTGCAAACTCACTTTTAAACTCTTCACTTTCAAACTGATATTTTAACCAGTCCATTATCAATGATTCATACATAGTCTGCTTCCATGTAACTAAATTCACAAAATCTGAATCCAGACATTTCCCTGCATTTTCCCAGAAAACACTTTCTCCCATCAGCCATTTATCGTCAATAACACCTTCCGCCATTATTTTATAAGTATATTGTCTAATGGTAATCTTATAAGCATAATTTTCAACGGACATTTTTTGCTTCTGATTATTCGTTACTACCATTCGTAACATATCTGCTGCAAATTTATCTGCGTCAGAATACCCGAAAGGATAGGAAATATTTTTATTATTTTGTGCCAGGACTTTAATTCCTGTAGCGCAGGCCGAACTGATAATAAACATAGCGGAAAATAACAGTGAAAATGCTTTTATATATATTTTTTTCATACTCCTACCATTTTCTCCTGTTTATAAATCTCTTATAAATTTTACCATCCCGTTTTTGCTATGTACCACTTGTGGCCCAATCTGACAACTACCAAATCCATATCAGTCTTATCATTCTTTTCTCCATTCTCTGACTGAAGTCTGAATTTCACAGTTACATTTTTCATTCCTTTAATTTTCCTGTTAACTTTAACATTAGAATCTTCCAGGTTCTGTTTCCATTCGCGAATTTCCTTTCTGCTGGCATCTTCTACCTTTTTTATCTCAAAAGAATATTTCCAGTTTTCTCCATATTCATTTTCAATTAATTGCATACCATCTTCATAATCCTTTTGCCTTTCCTCCAGCATTTCGGCTTCATCCGCACCATCATTATCTTCCTTATAAGAATTTATCATATATTGCTGATATTCTTCCGGCAATAATTTATACTCTTTCTGTATATAATCCTCTTCAGCCATCAATTTCATATATTTATTTACCACATGCTTACAATCCATGTTATAGATATAATTTCCTATAAATGCAGCCACAATAACGATACATATTATTCCTGCTAAAATTTTAATCTTCTTCGTTTTCTTTGGTGACATCTTTTTCTTTTTTACCTGATTAAAATTTCTTATCTTATCAGATGCTATCTGCCTGTTTGATGAATCAGCTACCTTTTTTCCCAGTTCACCGCCACATATCGGACAGTAAGCTGCTCCGTCATTTATCTTATTACCACAATGTTTACAAAACATAAGTTTTCTCCTCTTTTTATCACTTACCCTTAAACTCTTTGCAAAATCAGCTATATTAAATTTTTAAAACTTCTTTAATGCAAGCCTCCTATAGCAAAAGTTAACACGAGCATAACAATACTGATAACTATAATAACCGCTACTAAAACTACCGCAATACAACTCACTATATATCCAGCATATCCCAGACCGGTCAATGGCTGTTTTTTCTTAAATCTTTTAAACATAAAGTAAGAAATTCCAATAAAGATTAATCCTATCAAAAATACTGGTGTTCCATGATCGTTTAACCAGGCTTCTGTTTCTGAACTGCGATTTGCCAATGAATTTACCAGTAATAAGTATATAAAGAATACTAATCCAATTCCTTCCATGACTAACGCTTTTGTTGGCTGTTTCTTTTTATCTAATTTATAATTAAAATTTGCACCTTGCTGTTGCCATGAATTTCTGTTTCCATCTAATCTTGTTCCATCATATGGACAAAACTTTGCTCCATCTTCTATCTTATTACCACAATTTGGACAATACATTTTCTTTCCTCCTTAGAACGTGTTTGAAAAATGCTCTCTGCAAATTGGACATGTAGGTTGTAGGAATGATTTTTCAAACACAATCTCGTTCTTTAATATCATTTTTAATGTTTTATCAACTACAATAATTTCCCAAATATTTTTATCAGTTGCAGACTGTTTTCTCTTAACTATTTTTCTTTTCTCCCATCCGATCATGATTAAAATCATCCCATGTTCTTGGTTTATAGGTTGTTCCGCTATGCTCGCAATAACGATACATACAATCAAGCATATAATTTTGCGCGGTGTAATATGTACTGGTATCAGAAGAACCATATTCATAATCTAAGGTATATATAGAAGAACCATTAGAAACGATAACTTTATACATTCCATTTCCACTGCCATTCTGTCCATCTGTATAGTTTCCACCTATAATGCAATGTGCCCATCCCTCTTTTACTTTATCAGACACAACTTTAACTCCATGTTTATCTTCGTTGGAATTAATAAGACTCGCATTTTTATTTGCCGCATCTCTTACATCCTTTACCGCATCTCCACTTCCTGATTCACATAAAATATACATGGTATCTGAATTATCGCTGGTAGAAAATGTGTAATTTTTGTTGTATTGCTCTACCTTACTGAAAAATCCAGATGGATAGGAAAAACTAAAATCAGTATCGACTGTTAATTTTTCGTAATTATCCGGAGAAAGATAGTTCTCATAGTCTGGCACATTGGATGCAGCTACCCCAGGCAGAGTGACTTCTTTACTATCATTTGCATCTGTGCTTCCCTGATTATCAGACATTCCCGTTGTTGCCTGCGTTGCTTCTGTAGTAGCTGCCGTTGTCTGTGTTGTTGGAATTGTATTTCCTGCAGTATCTGATTCTGCCAAATCTTCTGTATTTTCCCGATTCTCAAGAGATGCCCAATCATCCAGTGTAGTTCCCTCTGCCTCTTTCGATTTTTCTTCTTTAGAATCTGCGCCCTTTTTAAGGTTTCTGCTGTAGTGACTATTTGATGAACCTGTTAATGCCGATAATATTCCTGAACTCCATCCAAATATTCCCACTGCACCGATTATCAAAAACGCAACGATAAATATTGCTGTTGTTTTTACTATTCCAGGACCTTTTTTCTCTTTTATTTCTCCTTTTTCAAAGTCATATTCTCGATTTGGCGCTCTGAAATCATCTTTTTCTTTCTGATTATAAATAGTCATCTTGTTATTTGACTTTTCCTCAAATTTATAACCACACTGGATACAAAACTTCGTACCTCTTTTGTTTTCATTTCCACATACCGGACATTTCATCCAACCACATCCCTTCTTTTATTTATCTATATTCGATTCCCACAGTTTCCACAGAATGCTGCTCCTTCTTCTACCTGCTCTCCGCATACTGGACATAATAACGGTTGCTCTATATCAGAAACTAATTTGTCTTGTTTATCTGTTTCTTTATACTCTGGCTCTGACTGTTTTTGTGCAATGATATCCTGCCCTGATGTTTCCTGCTCAAATGTTATGGCAGAACCCACTGCTATTGATGAATCCACTGCCTGTTTTGTAGCTTCTTCAAATGTTTTCTCAACGGGCAATCCACATTTTTCACAGAATTTCGCATCTTTATCCAGAACCGCTCCACATCTACAGCATGCAAGTTCGGACGCATCATTGGCAGAATGTAATACCATATTAGAATCAATTCTGCTACCACAGAAACTGCAAAACTGTCCATCCCCCACAACCGTTCTTCCACATACCGGACAAGTATGCGTCTGCTTTAACTCCTCTGACTGTCTTCTGTAAGCTATTAAATTATTTTTCGATTCTTCTACCAAACTCATTAATTCCGCAAATTCCGATTCATAATCATTCTTATGAATATCTGCATAAATCTGACCAATTCTCTGATAATAATTCGTAAGCTTTTTTTCTTCCTCTCCCACCATAAAACTTAACTTTGAGCTTTCTCTTATTACCTTTGCTTTTGCTCCGATTCCCTCTGTTCCTTTCCCGATTGCAAGACCAATCTCATTAAAAATCGACATATCTTTCCCTCTTTTCTTTTATGCAAACCATTAGTATTTATTATAGTTTTAATTATACGTTTATACATATTATTTTGCAATGTTTTTGTTCACTATAATTAATATTTACATATAGATTTTTATTGTATGAATTATACTCAGAAACGTACAAATTATTAGAATATTTTTCCAATTATATTGTCTATCAGTCTATTATTTCTTCATAAATATATTTAATTCAAGGAGACTTATATGGATATTTTAAAAAGAATTGTTGATTTAAGAAAAGAAAGAAATTGGACAGAGTATCAGCTTGCAGAACATTCTGGACTGACACAATCTACAATTTCTTCATGGTATCGTAAAAATATGCTTCCTACGATTCCATCCTTAAGCAAAATTTGTGATGCATTTGGAATTACACTATCTGAATTTTTCCTGGAAGATAACAATAAAACAGTTATGTTAAATGAACAACAATTACGTTTAATTTATTACGCTGCCAAACTAAATCCTGAACAATACGATTCTCTACTTCAGTTTTTAGAACTGTTATAACCTGTCTTTTATGCCGTAACAGATGATATCGATTTTCTGCTTTTCGCTAAATTAAAATCAAATTTAATATAATAATAAAAAGATTTGCATGAATAAAATTACTATTTTTCCATTTTTTAGTTGATTTATCCTCAAGACATGATACAATGGTTATAACAAAAGATATTAAAAGGGCAGTTACCTTTATCCGGATTATATTGCAATAACGATGAGTACTCATTCTACAGTCAACTATTTTTAATAAAGGAGAATATTTTAATGAGTCTTAATTTGCAGCAATACCACAATCAGATTCAGGCATTACGCCCTATGGATGATGTATTTTTCGAAGTGCTGATACAGCAACCCGGCGTATGTGAGGAGATGCTTCGTGTCTTACTTGATTGTCCAGATTTAATCGTTTTAGACATTCACGCACAGCATAGCATCCGTAATCTTTTAAAACGTTCTGTTCGTTTAGATGCTCTGTGTAAGCTCCCAAACGACAAGCTTGTGAATATTGAAATTCAAAACAAAGATGATACAAATCACTTTAAGCGCGTTCGCTACAACGAGGCCTGTGTAACTACGCTAACAACAGATCCTGGTACAGCTTTTGAAAATATACCAACAGTATATAGTCTGTATATTTCTGATTTCGATATATTTAAACAGGGAAAAGCAATCTACCATGTTCGAAAGTCCGTTATTGAAACTGACCAGACAGTTGATGATGGTACTTTCGAAATATATGCTAATGCAGTTATTAACGATGGCAGTAATATTTCGGAATACTTACATCTTCTAAAGCAAACATCTATAGATAATCCTAAGTTTCCTCATCTTACTGAGGGAGTAAAATATTTAAAAAATGAAGAAAGAGGAGTTGAAAAAATGAGTGGGTTTTTAGCAGAACTTTTAGAAAAAGAAGTAAAAAAGGGCGTTCAAGAAGGAATTCAGAAAGAACTTCAAAAAGAGCTTCAAAAAGAATTACAAAAGGATCGTAATAAAATTGCGGTTTCAAAAATCTGCAAAATGATTGAGCTTGGATATAGTAAAGAGGATATTTTAAATCTGGATTATACTAATATGGAATATGCTTTAGCTCTGGAAAGACTTTCCAACAGTAAATAGAATCTGCCTCAGGCAAAGCTGATGCCCGCAAAGAGAATCTGTTTCCTATATTTGTATTCTCAGAGCAAAGGTTAGATATGAGTGTGAAAACGAACATTCACCTGCAGCGACTAAAGTTACAAATATAGGGTGTAGTCTCTCTTTTGGGGCATCAGTTTCTTAACGAATGAAATAGTAGCACATTCCCTCTTTCTATGTTAGAATAAGGTCATTCTGAATCTTAGTATCATTCGTCATTTTAGAGCGTATTTCAGTAATCACAACATGAAAGGACTTTATTTATGAAACGCAAAGCATTAAAGTATGCTTTCCCGTACACCCTGCCAATCTGTGCCGGTTTTTTATTTTTGGGAATGTCTTACGGTTTTTTTGCAAACAGCAAGGGATTTTCTTTTATTTATCCTCTTTGTATGAGTATGTTTATTTTTGCCGGTTCTATGGAATTTGTGACAGTAAGCCTGCTTTTAGCTTCCTTTAATCCAGTTTATTCTTTTTTACTGACATTGATGGTAAATGCAAGACATCTTTTTTATGGAATTTCCATGCTGAACACTTATAAAGATTATAGTGGAATTAAAAAGTTTTACCTGATTTATGGAATGTGTGATGAGACTTTCTCTGTGAACTGTTCCATCACCCCGCCATCAGAAATCGACCGGGAATGGTTTATGATATGGGTAACTCTGTTAAACCAGATTTACTGGGTTTTCGGAGCTACGATAGGAGCTGTGCTTGGTTCTGTGATTCATTTTGATACAACAGGAATTGAGTTCGTTATGACTGCACTGTTCTTCGTAATGTTTCTTGACCAGTGGGATACCGCAAGCCGACACTTGCCTGCCTTAATCGGCGTCATATGTTCCCTTGCCTGCCTGCTTATCTTCGGAAAGAACAACTTCATGATTCCAGCTATGGCATTGATTATCTTAAGCTTTTTCTTATGCCGAAACAGATTAGATGATTCAGCTAAAGTCGTAAAAGCTCCTAAAACAAAGGACGGTGTAAAGGACAAAGCAGCCAATGAAAACCTACTACCATCTACCAAATCCCTAAATAATAAAATGAACGAAAGCGAGGAAAATGCATAATGACTACCACACAACAGATTATCACCATTGCTGTAGTCGTGCTCGGCACCATGACAACACGCTTTCTGCCATTTATCATTTTCTCCGCAGACAGTGCCTCAGAGTTTGTAAGATTTCTGGGACGAGTTCTACCCAATGCAGTAATTGGGCTTCTTGTCATTTATTCTTTAAAAGATTCAATCGGCGGAGTAAATCATTGCATACCGGAACTTATCGCACTGGCGTTTATTTTCATTCTACATAAATGGAAAAAGAATACATTGCTCAGTATTGCGGGAGGAACAATCTTGTATATGTTCCTGGTACAAATAGTATTCTAAGTAATTCTGATTTGTTGAATTGGCAAAACTGACGAAACATCGAAATCCCATCGTCCA
>OLRX01002972.1_pt1 | contig 10141 bp, 9 predicted proteins | sample 1672991 | NCBI WGS metagenome assembly OLRX01 (sample SAMEA3136744, study PRJEB25190) | human gut metagenome | biome: human gut; feature: human-associated habitat; material: faeces | place: Austria | collected 2013
GGAAACGATGCATGCCGATCTGCGGTTCGAGAAACCCGCCCATGTTCTCGTCGGCAACCCGAACTGCCGAGCATCGCCGACTTGCAAGCCGCATGTGCACGGCAATCCCCTGCCGAGCGGATCGCTCCTGCGCTTGGATCGCGAGACGACCCTCACCGCGCCCGCAACCAGTTTCGTTCACCTGGCGCGACAAGCGAGCGAAACGGCGCTGCTCGAGCTGGGATGGGAGATGTGCGGCTCTTACCAGACCAAACGGACCGGCACTCGACCCGCCTACCAGGTCGAACCGCTGACAAGCACGCGGGCCCTACGCACCTACGTAACGAAGAACCCCTCGATGGGCGGAGCACGCAAAGTCCAGCGCATCCTGCCCTACCTTGCCGACGGATCGGCCTCCGCGCGCGAATCGAAGCTCGCACTCGTCCTCGGGCTGCCCCTGTCACGCGGAGGATACGGACTCGGCATCCCCCGGATGAACTACGAGGTGAGCGCGAACAGCGCGGCGCGCGCGATCTCCGGAAGGAGAAGCTTCCGCTGCGACCTATGCTGGCCTGAAGCCAAACTCGACGTCGAGTACCAGAGCAGAGAGCACCACGAAGGAGAGGTTAGCCGTCTTCGGGATTCGAGAAGGGCTAACGCTCTGGTGGCGATGGGATGGATCGTCATAGGCGTCACCAACGACGAGCTCGACAGCATGCTGGCGACCGACACCATAGCCGCATCCATCCGCAAGCGCCTGTGCAAACGATTGCAGATGCGCTTCCCCGACCATCACGCGCGCAAGCTCGGGCTTAGGAGAGAGCTCGGGCTGCCCGTCGGATTCGACTGAGGGGCCGGGGCGTATCCCGCATCGAGCCGCAAAACTTCGTTCGGCTGCTGCAGAATCGCCGATTTCGGCGGCCTCTTCGCCGTGCGGGCCCCCCTTTGCAGTCAGAGCCTTGCGCAGGTAAAGCAAAACACCTGGTCGGACAACGGCCGACGGGGGATGCTATGCTGTTGGCCGCGTCTTTCGCCCGTCAATCTGCCGAAATCGGCGACTTTGCAGCAGCGTCGCGAGCGTGGGCGTGAATTCGAAACGCGGCGCTTGTCTTTGGAGAACCCGCGAACAACACGTTACCGAACGGTGACGAACCTGTCGCCAGCACCCCGCCCCAGGCGCATGGCTCCGTGCTGCCCGTATAATCGCAAGCAACACGCGGCTTCGAGCCGCCACCCACCATAAGCGAGGAGACCATGAGCGACCACAGCCCCATCATCGATGTCAGCCCCGTCGCCAGCGCAAGCGAAGCCGCGCGGAGCGGACGGCCTGCAGGCGGCGACGCGTTCCGCGCGCCGTCGTACGGGAAGAACGCCGCGCAGGCCGCCTCTGTCAACGCTACCATCATCGACGGAGGCCCTGCCTCCGGGAAGAAGAAGCCCAGCCGCATCGGCGGCGCCGTGCAGACGGCCGTCGGCGGCGCGATCATGCTCGTGGGCGTGCCGATGCTCATCCTGCCCGGCCCCGGCCTGCTGGCCATTGGCGGCGGTGCCGTCGTGGCCGCCAAGGGCATCAAGAAAGTGCTCGGCAAGTAGCCGAAGCGAACGCGCGCAAACGAAACGGGCCCCTCGCCGAGGGGCCCGCTCTTCATGCGTTGCCGCTAGAAGGAAAGCGGTGTGAGCGGGGCGAATGCCCACCGCTCCCGTTCGGCCGACGCTCCTTCTCGGGCAAGTACGCGTTGCGGATGTCATCCGAGCAGCATCGGCGCGTGGCAATAGAAGCCGCCGAGCAAAGGGTTTCCATAAACCAGCTGCTGGTGTCGCGTATATAGGCAACTGGCAAATCACCCGGGACTAGCCCCACAGGCAACCGTGCGCGAAACATCGGCAACAATGGACTGACCGAGAGCAGGCCCGTCACCACAGGCGAGGCCCAAGAACGCCCGCACGTCAGGGTCGAGCTCTTCCGGCTCGAAGAGGGCACGGGCTTCCCGCACCGCGCGCAGACGGCCGTCCAGCACCACGCCCACGCGGTCGGCCAGCGTGCGGGCCTCGTTGAAGTCGTGAGTGACGAGCACGATGGTGCAGTCGAACCGCGCATGCACAGCGCGCAGCGTGGCGTACAGGCGCTCCTTCGTGGCCGGGTCCAGCGCCGAGAACGGCTCGTCGAGCAGGAGTATCTCCGGCTCCAGCACCAAGGCGCGCGCCAGCTCCGTACGCTGCGACTCGCCGCCGCTGATGATACCGGGATACCGTTCGGCCAGATGCCCGATTTCGAACAACGAGAGCATGGCCTGCACGCGCTCGTCGCGCTCGCGCGGCGGGCAGCCGTTCATCCGCAGGCCGTAGGCGATATTCTCCCGCACGGTCATATGCGGGAACAGCGCGTAGTCCTGATACAAGATGCCCAGGTGGCGCTGCTGGACAGGCAGCGACTCAACGTCTTTGCCGTCCAGAAGGATGCACCCTCCGTCAAGCGGGAACGCGCCCGCTATCGACTCCATGAGGACGGTCTTGCCCGACCCGGTGGATCCCAAGATGGCAAACACCTCGCGCGGCCTAACGGAAAGGCGGGACACCTCGAGCACGAACGATCCTCGCTCCACGCGCAGATCCCGCACCTCAATGCTTCCGGCCATGCCAAGCCCCCTTCCCCGCCGCCTTGCAGCCGGACCCGACACGGGTCGCCCCCACCGGGCGGTTCAGCAGGTTCGCCACCACGAGCGTCGCCGCCGACAGCAGCAGCATGATCATGGCCGTGGCCATGGCTGTCTCGTTGTTGCCGGTGGAGATGCTCAAATAGATACTTCCCGGCAGCGTCTCGGTCTTCATGCGCGTCACACCCACCAGCATGAGCGTGGCGCCGAACTCCCCCATGCCGCGTGCCCAGGTGAGGACGAACGTGCTGATGAGCGCGTTACGGCACTGCGGCAAAATGATGGTGCGGAACACGTCGCCCGGCGTAGCGCCCAACGTCTTCGCCACGAACTCCATGCGCGGGCTCACGTCGGCGAACGCCGTGCGCACCATGCGGATGGCGAACGGGAGGTTCACGATGAGCTGGGCGAACACGATACCTGTCGGCTCGAACACCACCGCGAGCCCGGCCTCTTTGAGAGCCTTGCCGAACGGCGACGAGAAGATGAGCAGGAGGGCGAATCCCAGCAGGATGTAGGGCAGCGAGAGCGTGAGCTCCATGAGCACCTCGGCCACGCGTTTGAGCGGCATGTTCGTACGCGACAGCGCATAGGCCGTCGGCAAGGCCAGCACCAGGCAGAGTACGGTGGATATGCTGGACGTGACCACGCTCATCCTAAGCGAGAACAGCACCTCGGCAGAGGTGGCGGCCTCGCCGAAATGGGCGATGCCGCCGGCCACGATGGCCACGATGGCACTGCCAACGAACAACAGCACCACCGTGGCCACGACCAGGGAAACACCCGAGAATACATCGTGCTTCCGGCCACGATGCCGCCGCTCGCGGCCCGCCGCGGCGGGCCGAGCACCCACCGCGGCAGTCTCGCGTGCTTTCACGGGGTTACACTCGCTCGTAGCCGTAAGCAGCCCAGATGTCCCACGCCGCGTCGGTCTGAAGGAACTCGTTGAGCGCCTTCACGGCCTCGGCATCCTTGGCGCAGGTCAGCTGCGCGGAGGGCACGGTCTTAACGAAGGCGTCCAAATCGGGGGTATCCACGATCTTGACCCTGTCGCCCTTCACGTTCTCCTTCCACACGATGCCCGCGTCGCCCTCGCCATTGGCCAAGGCGGTGGAGATCTGCGGAGCAGTGGTCGTGGTGGTGAGGACGTTCGCCGCCATGAGCGAATCCCACAGTCCCGCCTTCGTCAGGGCGTTTTTGGCTATCTTGCCGATGGGGGTGGACTCGGGGTCGCCTACCAGCACGCGCGAGGCTCCGGACAGATCGGCCAAGCCGGCGATGCTCCGAGGATTCTCGGCGGGCACGGCCAGCACCGGGATGTGCTTCACCAGGTCGGTGCTGGACTCGACGAAGGCCTCGACGGGCTTGAGCTCGTCGGCCGAGCCGGCTATGAAGAAATCGCCCTGCTCGGTGGTGGTGATCTGGGTTTGGATCTGCGCAGCGTTGGCAAATGTAACGTTCACGGTACAGCCCGTCTCGGCCTGGAACGCATCGGCGATTTCCTGGAACGGGTCGGTCATGCCGGCCCCGCAGTAGACGTCGAGCGTTTTGCCGTCGAGCGGCTTCCCAGCCGCCGGTTCGGGCTGGCCATCAGCCTCTTCCTGTGCAGGCGACGAGCACCCTGCGAGCATGCCAACCGCCAGCACGGCACACAGGCATACGGCGAGCGAGAGCGCTCCCGCAAACCTCGGGCGGCAATGACTCTTCGATCTTGAATTCATGAAACCCTCCTCGACTTTCCTTTGTCAATCCTCGACGGTCCAGGACCGAATTATTCCAATTTTATAATATTTCTAATTGGAAGTATATATATTTGAGGCTAATATATTTACTCAAGGATAAGAAGGGCCTTCGGAGAAACAAGTGGAAGAGAATTATGCGCCACCCGAAAAACGAGCGGTTCGCGCCAAGGATGCAACCCAAGGGGGAACAGGGCTGTATCGAATGCGATGCAGCCCCGTTCTCATGGTTCGCCGCTAGAAGGAAAGCGTCTGCGACGCGTCAGATTCCTCGCGATACCCGCCGAACGATGCTTGGTACTCGTACTCCGTCAATCCGCGCAGCTCCTCGTCGCTGGCCGCGTAGTAGGAGGTGATCAGCAGCAGCTCGCCAGTCTGGTAATCGTGTTTCTGGTACCCGATCGCCGTGTGGTAGCCCCAGCACTTCTCCCCGGTCTCCTCGTCGATTGTTTCGACCTCGCCGTTGCGTACCACCATAACGCATCCCAGCTCGGAGGTCGCGAAGCGCTCGATACCCATGGTCTTCTTGCCCTCGCTCGTGGCGAACGTGAGATCCTGTGAGCCCGACTCGCGAGGCTGGGCCACCGTGCCGAGGTCGGGGCCGAAGTCGAATGTTAAGGGCTCGTCGCCTTCCTCGCAGGGCTTCCAAGTCGCCCATCCTTCCAGCTCGACATCCACTGGCGATCGGGCACTCGTCGCGAAGGTGACCGCATTCCCCAGACTGCCCCCTGCGGACGACGATCAGGGGGCGGCACCGGAGGGGATGGCCGGGTGGTTGCACCCCGTCGGCAGCTTCGGGGCCCTCAGCGTTTCTGGCCGGTGACGCCGTCGATGCCGGCGGCGCCGAGAAGCTGGTCGAGGGTGTACTCGTCGAAATCGTCGTAGCGGTAGAACATGCGGTAGAACTCGACAGTCTCGTCGCGCAGGTTGATGTCGGCGGCATAGGCGGGGTAGAGGACCTTGAGCACCCACAGGCAGCCGAGCACGCGGGCGGCCGAGGGCGGGCGGCCGAACCACGAGAACGGCGACTGGGGAATGCGGTAAATCTCCCCCGCCTTCACGCAGGGCACGTTGCTCCAGTGCGCGTCCTGCCGGATGGCGCCGTAGATATCGGAGCTTTCCGAATCGCTCATGTTGAACTCAGCAACGAGCACGGCGTCGGGATTCCACGTGATGACCTGCTCAAGGTTCACGGAGGGCATGCCCATGCCCTTGCCCTCCGTGCCGGGCATGTCGGCCACGTTGCCGGTGTTGATGAGATCCAGCGCGTCGGTGACGTGCATGGATCCCACCGGATCGGTGGTGAGGCCGTCGTTGCCCTGCGCGAGGAAGACGGACTTGCGCTCCTCCTTGGGAATGCTGGCGGCGACGCGCTCGATGACGGCGAGCTTCCGCTCGCAGAACGCGGCCAGCTCCTCGCCGCGCTCTGCGCAGCCGACGAGGTCGCCCACAAAGCGGAACATCTCGGGCGCGTGGCGCACGTCGTAGTCCACCAGCACCACGGGAAGGCCGGTTTCGTCGCGGATGTCGTCGGCCATGTCGCCGCCCACATCGTTGGCCGTCCAGTAGCACAGCAGCACGTCGGGATCCTGCGCGGCGATCTCCTCCGCGTTGGGCACCGAGCCCGCCCCCATCCACACGCCGAGCGACGGCAGCGCGAAGTACTCGTCGGGGATGTACTTCTTGTTGTCGCCGGCCGGGCGGAAGTTCCAGCCCGCCAGCTTCTCGGGCGCGAGCGCGAACAGGTCCACCGTGCCGATGGGGTTCGTGCAGAAAACGCGGTCAATCTGCTCGGGTACCATGACGCTGCGACCACCCATGTCGGTGATGTTGGCGAGGTTGCCCTGCGCGAAGCCGGCGTCTGCGCAGCCGGAGAGCAGGCCCCCCGCTGCCGCGCTGGCCGCGGCGACGACCGCCCAGCCGAGGAAGCTCCGGCGGCTCAGGGCACGCGCAGGGCGTACGGGGCGGGCCGCCTGCGCGGCGCGCGAAGGATGCGCGTATTGGTCGGATTGCGCAGGCTGCGCGGTGTGCTTGGAATGCGCAGGCTGATCGGGCTGCGCGGGCCGCAAAGGCCGCAGTTGCCAGTTCTTCATAGGATGATCCTCTCGCTTTCCAAAAACGGCGTGCAGGCCGTTCCCGTCTTCCCGTGGAGGCCGCTCACTTTCCCCACGCCCACCTCGATACCGTAGAGCGAACCCAGCGCCTCGGCCGTGAGCACCTCGCGCGCCGCGCCCGCGCGAACGCCGGAACCGCGGCCCACGCACACCACGTCGCTGCCCAGCAGAAACGCGTGGTTCGGATCGTGGGAGGTGATGACCACGGCGAGCCCGCGCTCAACGAGCGCGAGGATGCGCCGAAGCACGACGACCTGGTTGCCCAGGTCGAGGTTCGCACAGGGCTCGTCCATGACCAGCAGGCGCGGCTGCTGCGCGAGCGCACGGGCAACGAGCACCATCTGGCGCTCTCCGCCCGAGAGCGTGGTGCAGTCGCGGTCTGCCAGCGCCGACAGGCCCAGCTCCTCGATGGCGGCATCCGCGATGCGCTCATCGTCGCGGCGGGGGCCGGCGAAGCCGTCGAGCGACGGCGTGCGACCCATGAGCACCATCTCGCGCACGGTGAAGCCGAACGCCGACTCGTGCGTCTGCGGCACGTAGGCCACCGAGCGCGCGTAGCGCCTGCGCGTCCAGCCGCGCGCATCCTCGCCCTCGATGAGCACGTCGCCGGCAAGGCGCGGCAGGAAGCCCAGGATGGTTTTGAACAGCGTGGTCTTCCCCACGCCGTTGGGGCCCAAAAGCACGAGCGCGCGGCCACGGGCGAGTGCGAACGACACGTCGTCGAGCACGGGGACGCCCCCGTATCCACAAGCCAGATGGCTCACCTCGAGGGCCGGGGCGCCAGAGGCCGCAACGGGTGCGGGCGGGGCGGCGGGGGGGGCCGCACGGGCGTTCACGCGCTTCTCCGCGGCGCTCATGATGTCTTCCTTTGCCGGCAGATCAGGTACACGAACAGCGGCGCACCCAGGATGGCCGTGAGAATGGTCAGGGGTATCTCGGTGGTGTAGATGCTGCGGCACACGTCGTCCACGAGCATAAGGAACGCGCCGCCCAGCAGCATGGACGCCGGCACGAGCACACGGTGGTCCGACCCCACGAGGAAGCGCGCCAGGTGCGGCACGATGAGGCCCACCCAGCCCACCATGCCCGCCACGGCCACCGAGGCCGAGGTGAGCAGCGTAGCGCAGCTAATGACGGCCAGACGCGTGCGCTTCACGTTCACGCCGAGCGACAGCGCCTCCTCGTCGCCCAGCGCCATGACGTTCAGCCGCCAGCGCAGCACCATGATGCCCACCGTGCCCACCGCGAACGCGGCCAACAGGCCCACGAGGTCGCCTTCGCGCACGGACGACAGGCCGCCCATGAGCCAGAACGTGATCTCGGGCAGCTGGGAGTTCGGGTCGGCCAGGAACTTCACCGCCGACGTGAACGCCTGGAAGAGGTTCCCCACCACCAAGCCCGACAGCACGAGCACCAGCACGCCGCCCATGCGCCGGCCAATGACGCTGGAAAGGCCGTAGCTCACGAGAACGGCCGCCACACCCGCGACGAACGCGGCCGCCTCCACGCCCACACTGCCGAACGACAGCAGGATGCCGAGCGCCGCCCCGAAGCAGGCGCCGGCAGAGGCGCCCAACAGATCGGGCGACACCATGGGGTTCTTGAAGATGCCCTGGAACGCGCAGCCCGCGCCCGAGAGCGCGGCCCCCACCACGAGGGCCGCCAGCACGCGGGGCAGGCGGATGGTGAGGAACACATTGGCATCGGCCGCGGACGCATCGGCCGCGCCGGAGAACGGGGCCGCCACGAGCGCGAGCACCTGGCCGAAGTCCATATCGTAGCGCCCAAGCGTGAGGGAGAACAAGAAGCTGGCCGCCACGAGCACGGTGAGCGCCGCGAGCACAAGCACCTTGCGGCGACGCGCGGCCGGCGCGCCATCGACGACGCGTCGCACACACTCGGCCGGCCGAGCAGGGGCGTCGGCTGCCGTGTGGCCAGAGGATTCCGGACGGGGACCGCCGGCCATGGCGGGCGAGCCCGCAGCAGCGGGCGGCGCCCCGACCGCGGCGATGCCGTCGGCGCCGACCAGGGACCCGCCGGCCATCAGACGCCCTCCCCCGCGCCTTGGGACGCATCGTACGTCCCGCCCTCGACGCCCACGCCTTCCACGACCACGGGGTCGAGGACTTGGCCGTCCTGTACGGCGGAAGCCGTCAGCGTGACCATGTCGCCCGCCGCCTTGGCGGAGATGCCCAGGCCAGAAGCCTCGCCCACCACCTTCGCCAAGTTGGCCGCGCAGTCCTCGGCGGAGGCGTCGGCGAACGCATGGTTGTGCTTCAGCAGTTTCGTGGCGCCCCCATCGGGCGAGAACCACGTGATGGCCCGCACGAGGGCCGGAGACGTCACCCGGAACACCGTCTGGGCAGGCAGGTCTTCCGCCGCGGAGCCGGCGCGCTCCTCCACCACCTCGATGGCCAAACCGCTGGGCAGCGTGCCCTCAACCGTCCCGTCGAGCACGGCGCACGAGCCGGACGCCCCCGTGACGGACGGCAGCGCGCCGTCCGCCCGCTTCGCCGCCACGGAAAACCCGCTCTGATACAGCGCGAAGAACGTGCCCTTGCCACCCGCGGTGCTGGCGCCGGACGCGGGATGCAGAACGAACGTGACGCCGTCGGCCGAGCCGCGCACGTCGAGCGCCACGGCGCTGCCGTCGAGCGGGCCGCCGTTGAGCAGCACCTCGAAATCGTCCGCGGCGTTCGCCGCCACCGACACGCCCTGGTCGAACACAAGCCGAATCTCCACGCTCTGCGACGCCTCCGTCATACTGCTCGACGCCGACAGCCTCACGTCGGCCAGGCGCGGCGAGTCGCTCGCCACCTGCGCCTGCCCGCAGCCCGCCAGCGCGCAGAGCGCGCACAGCGCGAACGCGGCCGCCAGCGCGCGCGTGAGCGACGACCTGCGCCCGGCAGGCTGGCGAAGGGCCTCACCCTTACGATTTATCCGCATGTTGCCTTCCCCTTCTCCTCATTGCATGGCGCACGGCCAGCACGACGGCCGCCATCAGCGCAAGCGCCAGCAGGCAGGCGCCCAGGAGCGCGGCGTCGGCCAGCGTCGGGCCGCCCACGGTCACGGTCAGCTGCGCTGCGGCGTCGGCGTGGTACCTGAGCGACGCCGTGCACGTGACGGTAGCGGTGCCGGCGGACACGGGCACGAGCCACGTGCGGCCCGCCGCCTCCGCCACGCGCACCACGCCCTCGTTCGAAGACGCGTAGGCCAGCGTCGGGGCAAGCGTCTCCAACCCGTTGCACGAGCACCCGCCCCACGCGTCTGCCGAGCCGCACAGGCACGGCTCGATGCCGCACATCCAATCCATGCCGCAGTCAATACCAGCCTCGATGGACGCAGGGTCACACACCGCCGAGAGCGCCAGCGGACAGAACCGCGCCACGGCAAGCTGCCCCGTCCCGTCCTCCACGGCCGTCGAAGACTCCACGCCGAACGCCCCGGCGCTCACCTGCTGCACCGCCACGGGTTCCACGATGCGATCTTCTGTGGAGGCGAGCCCTAACGCCGGAGGAACGCCGACAAAACAGGCGACAAGCATAAGAGCGGTGATCGCAACAGTCATCCAAACGCACGCCCTTCGCCCAAAGCAAGCGCCGAAGGCGCGCCACCGCCCTCCCCCCTCGTCCAGCCGACAAAGCGAGTCGACCGC
>OLRX01002975.1_pt1 | contig 10125 bp, 10 predicted proteins | sample 1672991 | NCBI WGS metagenome assembly OLRX01 (sample SAMEA3136744, study PRJEB25190) | human gut metagenome | biome: human gut; feature: human-associated habitat; material: faeces | place: Austria | collected 2013
TTATCTCTTCGCTGTGATTTAAGAATATCGGCGTTTCGCAATCAAGAGGCGCGAAGGCCATGCCCTTGTAGGCCGATTCTGCCACAGCCGTCTCGCTTCCGGAGGAATCCGTCAAGGACGGGCAGAAAGTACATATGCCGAAGGCCTTGCCGGAAGAATCTATACTGAAGTTTCCCTCGATATTTACTGCCGTCGCTTCTGCCGGCGTTGCGAATATGTCTACTATCAGCCTGTTCAGATTTACCCATGTGATGCGCAGGCCTATCTTTACCGAGACTCCGAAAGGCGAGTCGGCGCCGTTCAGCTCCTGTGCAAACAGAACGTGATTTTCACCTTCCTCCATGACGTTCCATACGGTATCGGAGAGGACTTTTCCCAGAGAGCCTCCCAATATTGGCAGCGTGTTTGCACCCGCCAAATCTTCCATGGACATATCGGGACGGTGAACATATATGCCCGATATGGAGGCTCCGTAGTTTGTCACGTCTACGTAGTCGTCCGTATTGTTGGGTATCCTGAATTTATATACGGGATTGCCTTCAGCAGTTTTGAAGAGCAGTTCTTTTTTTATGCTTTGAGTCATTTTCCACACCTCCGCGTTTATCGATACACAATTTTAAAATGCAAAAAATATGCCAATGCCGATAAGCTAAAATACAGCCTCGTGATACGGCTCTGTAAGTTGAAACCAACTTGAAGGCAGAACGGAGCAAGTTAAAAATGAATTCGTACCCGTGCAAATCTGCAAAAATCCCACGGCAAGCATATGGCATGGCTCTTGCATTAGAATATTAAAGAAATATTATCATATTACGCATTCAAGATGCTTAAATAAGAAAGGAGATTTAATTATGGCAAAAATTATGTACGGCAATTATAACGATCTGCCATGGATGCCAAACCACAAAAAAGATGTAGACGGAAAGGTGATGTGCTACATGAAGTGCTTTGCGATGGAAGCGGCCAACCTGCATATGTGCATGGGAAAAATGTACAACGGTATGCCTATAGGACCTCATACCCATCCCAACGAACAGATAGCTACCTGCGTAAAGGGTGAGTGCGATTACTGGGTAAACGGAGTTCCGTACCGCTTGGCTCCCGGCTGCTGGGTAAACGTTCCGCCGCATTACGTTCATTATGCTCACGTATACCGTTCGGTAGGCCCGTGCTATCAGCTGGATATAATGTCGCCGAGAAGGTCTTCCAGCTGCGACGAGTACATAGCATGGCTGAAGGAAGAACACGACATAGATTGGAATGCGGGAGGAATAGAAGTTCCCGACCTTGACGCTCCTCAGGACGATACGGCAGAGGTGAGAGCGTAACCGACAAGAAGGAGGGAATTTACTATGCAGATGCGCAACTTAATCAAAGAAAAAATCGCAGCCAACGGATATGCCGTAGGAGCGTTTGTGGCGTCGAGCTCGGCTACCAATTGCGAGATATTGGCCATGAACGGCTATGACTTTGTTATCATAGACTGCGAACACGCCCAGACTGACAGCGAAACGGCGGTCAACATGTTTAGAGCCTGCGAGATGTACGGCATGGCTCCGATGGTAAGAGTCTACAATCCTTATGACGGCCCGATGATGAGCAGATTGCTTGACGTGGGAGCCCACGGTATAATGGTGCCGTTGGTAAACGACGCCCCGCAGGCTAAGAATATCGTGGACAACACCAAATATGCTCCTGTGGGAAGACGAGGCGCCAACGGAGGAAGAGGCCCGAGATGGGGCGCATATGACGACTATGTAAAAGTATGCAACGACAACACTCTTACCTTCGTCCAGTGCGAATCCATAGAGGGCGTGAACAACATTGAGGAGATAGCGGCTCTGCCGGGAGTGGACGGCGTCTTCATCGGCACCGGAGATTTGTCCCTTGAGATGGGTATAAAGTTTAAGGCGGACTCTTCGGCAAATCATACGGTAGACTCGCCGGAAATGGTTGCGGCCATAGATAAAATCCTGCAGGCCTGCCTTAAAAATGGAAAGATACCCGGCATCGTAACCGCCAGCGCGGAGGATACGGCGAAGCGGGTGAAGCAGGGCTTTCAGTTCGTTACATGTATGAACGATTTGGGATTTTTCTGCTCGAGGACCAAGCAGCATTTGAAGAGTATAAGAGAGCTGGTAGGCAAATAAAAATAATAATAGTATCCTTACTGAAAAGGACGCCCGAATCTTTAAAATCGACGGGCGTCCTTTTTCTGTGCTTATTTGTTCTGTTCTATGCCTAACATGCGCATCTTTCTGACTATCGTAGACTGGGACGTTCCCAGCGCCTCCGCAACCTTATAAGTGGATTTGTAAAGGGTGAAAGCGTCGGTTATCATCTGCTTCTCCAGCATGTCGACGGCAGTCTTTAAATCGGAAATTCCCGACGTGGACGACGGCTCCCGGTTGTCGGACGAGACGAAGTCCATTATGTATTCTACCTGAGAGGCGGTGATGGAAGGCTCGTTGCCGACTATGACCAGTCTCTCCACTATGTTCTCCAGCTCCCGCACGTTTCCGGGCCACGAATACCTCTCCAGCGCTATTACGGACTGGGGAGTAAAGAACTTGGACTTCTTATATTTCTTGTTGAACTTGCTCAAAAATGAAGAGGCCAAAGGAGGCACGTCTTCGGGACGCTCCCTGAGAGGCGGTATCTTGATAGGAAACACGTTCAGCCTGTAATACAGGTCCGTTCTGAAGGTGCTGTCCTTTACCATGTTCAGCAGGTTCTGATTGGTTGCGGCTATTACCCGCACATCTATAGGTATGGTCTTGGTTCCGCCCACTCGCCTTATCTCCTTTTCCTGAAGGACGCGGAGAAGCTTGGGCTGCAAGGAAAGAGGAAATTCTCCTATTTCGTCCAGCAGAATGGTTCCGTGATTGGCCATCTCAAACAAACCCACCTTTGAAGAAACGGCTCCCGTGAAGGAACCCTTTTCGTGTCCGAACAGCTCCGATTCCAGCAGGTTTTCCGGAATGGCGGCGCAGTTGACGGTGATGAAAGGCTGGTCCTGACGATCGCTCTTATAATGTATTTCCTTGGACATGACTTCTTTTCCGGTGCCGCTCTCCCCGTTGATTAGAATGGTAGCGTCTGACGGAGCCACTATGGAGATAAGCTTTCTGAGCTCAGCCATCTGTTTGGAATTACCCAGTATGGTGGAGTTGTTCAGCGCTCCTCTGAGAAAAGCCAGCTCTTTTTGAGCTGCCTGATTCTTTTCGCTTATGCTGGTCATGAAGTCGTGCCAGCTTGCAAGCATGGTAAGATCCTGTATGAGGGTGAACACGCAGGTGACTTGGCCGTCGTCGTCAAATATGGGAGTCGATGTGACCATAACCTGATTGTTGGCAGGGGTCTGTGAAAGCATGGTAATCTGGCGCTTTTTCTCCGCGGCCACCAAGGCAGCTGAACGGTTATCCGGCTTTTCCAAGAACTTGTACTGGAATTCCGAAGGCGTAAAATTGAGAGGATCGTCCAAAGATACATAGAAATTACTTATGTCTACCACATGCTCTATGTGCTTGCCGAGAGCTTCTTCCAGCGGAACGCCGTAAATCATGCACCATGATTGATTTACGAAACGGACGATACCGTCTGGCGTGATTATATGTATGGGCTGGTTGACCATGTCGGCCATGCTGAAAATATCTATGTATCGCTGATCTATATAGTCAAAATTTGAATTGTACATTTTTAGCCCTCCTGAGTTGGAATTATTGAGTCGATATTTGCTCGGCAAGTCAATATTGGTTTGAAATTTGGTTTATATCATTATAACACATTTGATTTTGTAAGCAAGTGCAACATTTTGACACTGTTAAAAACTTGGCATAAAGATTGCAATGTATATGCGTGACAATAAAAAGTTTTTATACGGTACTGCTGAGAATAAAAACTTTTGAGAAAGGAACTATATTAAAATGAAAAAGAAGAAAATTTTTATAACGGCAGCGTTGACCGGAGCAGTACATGTACCAAGCATGAGTCCGTATCTGCCGGTAACGCCGCAGGAGCTGGCGGACGAAGCCGTAAGAGCATACGAGGCCGGGGCGTCTACCGTACATATCCATACGAGAAACCCAAAGACGGGGGAGCCGGACGCCAGTCTGGACTTGATGAGAGAAACGCTGAAGCTTATAAAAGCCAGATGTGACGTGGTGTGCTGCGTTACCACGGGAGCCAGCCAGCTTATGACGCTGGAAGAGAGACTCGCTCCTGTAGCCGAATTCAAACCGGAGCTGGCCACCCTCAACGCAGGATCCATGAACTTCGTGCTCTCTGATATAGCCAAAAAGATTCCCGATGGGTTCGGCTGGGAAAAGCCGTATCTCAAGGCCACGAGAGGCAACGTGTTCGCCAACAGCTTCAACAGCCTGGAGGCATTCATAGAGACCATGAACAAGAACGGCACCAGACCTGAGTTTGAGGTATACGACGTGGCCATGATAAACAACATCGCATACTTCATCAAAGAAGGAATAATCAAACTGCCGGTGTACATGCAGTTCGTGCTTGGGATTACAGGCGGCTTGCCTGCATCGGTGGGAAACCTGAACTTCCTGTACGAAACGGCTTGCAGACAGATAGGTGAAGAAAACTTCATCTGGTCCGTAGCAGGCGCAGGAAGACATCAGATGCAGATGGCGGCAGCAGGCTTGGCGCTGGGAGGCAACGTCCGAGTTGGGCTGGAGGACAACCTCTATCTGGAACCGGGTCAGTTGGCCAAGTCCAGCGGAGAACAGGTGGCGGCGGTCAGAGACATGGCCATGATAATGGGCTACGACATAGCGACTTCGGCAGATGTGAGAAAACAGCTTAGCCTTAAAGGAGCAGAAAAAATCGTATTGTAATCAAAGTTTTTATTTAAGTAGGAGGAAAAAGATGGGACATGACAACAGTGTAAATTGGGAACAGTTAGAAAAGGATTATGTGATTTGCCACGGAGACTTGCTGGAGGGGGCAGTAGACATGCACCTTCATGTGGCACCGTCTCTGATGTACAGAAAGTGCGACATCGCAGAACTGACCTTGCGCTGCGAACAGTTTGGATACAAGGCAGTAGTGCACAAAGATCATCACATGATGACAGGTCCGGGCTGCAAAATAGTAAACGATCATATCAACAAAGAAGGCAAGTGCGTGGCGATAGGCTCTGTGTGCCTCAACAATACCAACGGCGGCCTCAATCCGTATGCCGTAAAGTCGGCTATTTCCGCCGGCTGCAAAGTCATATGGCTGCCTACGGTGTCGGCTCAGAATCACATTAACGCAGTGCTTAAAGGAACATCCTTTCCTAAGCTGGCCAACGGAATAGTGATAGAAGAGGAGGCCATAAAGCTGGTGGACGAAGGGAGACTGCAAGAAAGAAATCGTCGACATCCTGAACGTAATCAAGGAGCATCCGGGCGTTGTCCTGGCGACAGGCCACGGCGACTGCCACGAAATAAACAAAGTAGTTGAGAAGGCCTGCGAAATGGGTATGCAGGACCAGATAATGGTAGATCATCCCGACTTCATGCTTGAAACGCCTGACGAGCTGCTCCAGCACTGGGTAGATTTGGGAGTTTGGATCGAGTGGGTAGGAACCATGTTCTGCGGCATATCGCGCCATCACATGTGGGATTACGCCAATATGGCGGAGAAAATCAGAAAGACCGGCGTGAACAGAACCATAATTTCCACCGACTTCGGTCAGCTGGATAACGTCGATCCTGTTAAGGGTTTGGATAATGTTATTGACGGACTTCTCAAGGAAGGATTTACGAAAGATGAAATCCGCACCATGATAAGCGTCAATCCATCTAAAGTCTTGGGAATATAAAATAAAATCGAAAAGGAGAGAAGAGATGAGCGAAATTATGTCCGGTAATTGGAACGAAATGCCTTTCAGACCCTTGAGACAGGGTATGAAGCAGGTAACTCTGGCGATGGGTGCAGACGATTGCACCGTAACACTGGGAATTGTTCAGGAAGGTCACGAAAAACGACCCCATTCACATCCGGAAGAGCAGGTTGCCTTAGTCGTAGCCGGCGAATGTGACTATTATGTAGACGGAACATGCTATCATCTGACGCCGGGAGGATTTGTAACGGTTCCGGCCAATGTAGAACACTACATAGACGTACACGATACAGACATTCCGTGCTTTCAGATGGATATATTCGGAACACCTCGTCCGGAGTTTAAAGAAAAGTATATGGAATTTTTAGGAAGTTTGAAGAAATAGGCAGATAATTAAAGAAAGGAAGAAGAAATGAAAAAGATTTTAGCGGTATTATTGGTGGCTGTTATGGCCTTTGCGCTATCTGCTTGTGGAGGCGACAAGGAATCTGAAGAAACTGTATATACTCTCCGCTTCGCTCACGGCTCGCCCACAAGCGAGCCAATCCACATAGCGGCTGAATACATGGCTGCGGAACTGGAAGAGCGTTCGGACGGCAGAATAAAGATGGAGATATATCCAAGCGCTACGCTGGCCGATCAGGTTCCTGCATGCGAGATGATGATGGATGGAACTCTTGACTTCTTCGGCGGATCTGTAGTAGCCGTAGAGAACTATATAGACGAATTTAAAATCGTCGACCTGCCGTATCTGGTAAGCGATTACGAGTCTGCTGACGCCCTCTTTGAGGGAGAAATAGGACAGGAGCTGTCCGACATGCTGCCTGATATAGGACTGGAGAATCTGGGATGGTGCGAATACGGTTTCAGAAACACCTTCAACAACATCAGACCTATAGAAAGTGCAGATGATTTTAAGGGAATAAAGATAAGAGCGATAGAGTCCCCTATTTCCGTAGGAATGTGGACGGCATTCGGAACAGACCCTACAGTAATGGGCTGGTCTGACGTTTACAGCGGATTGCAGATGGGAACGGTAGAAGGAGCAGACGGCCCTAACGCATTGTTCGCGTCGGCTCAGATGGAGACAGTATGCAAATACATGTCCACCACTCAGCACATGTACACTCCGGGAGTCATTTTAGCTTCAAAGGCCACCATGGACAAGCTTCCTGAGGACCTCCAGGCATTGGTTCGCGAAGTAGGAGCTGAAGCTGCGGAAAAGATGAAAGAGATCACGAGAGAGACTCAAGAAGATGCGGCTAATCAAATGGAAGAGAACGGACTTATCATAAATGAAGTCACCGCTAAGGTAAGGGAAGAACTGGCCGATATGTGCAAGGGCGTATATGAAGAAAACCGCGACATCATCGGTGCAGAATTTTACGATAAAGTTATGAAGCAGCTTGGAAGAAGCTAAAACAAAATTTTCTTTGGGGCAAAGGAAATCTTTGCCCCATTTCAAAAATTACGAGAAAGGAGACTTTTTCTTATGAAATTCGTTCATAAATTCGAGGAAGTCTTTGGAGGAACGATATTGGCGGCCATGGCCATAATAACATTTCTGGCGGCCGTTAACAGGTTTACGTTTAATTTTCCGATGCCTTGGAGCGAAGAAATAGTCAAGTTTCTTCTGATGTGGATGACCATGATAGGAGCAGCCCTCGGAATAGGAAGAAGTGAACATGTAGGAATAGACGTTTTTGTAGAGAGATTTCCGCAGAAGATGCAATTTATCATAGGACAGATTATGTCGCTGGCAGGAGTGGTGTTTTCTGTAATCTTCTGCTATATAGGATATCTTATGGTGATAAAACAATACGCCCAGAAGTCCACCGCCCTTGAAATAAGCATGGGAATAGTGTACATGTGCGTTGTTGTCGGAGCCATACTGATGTTCATAGAGTTCGGATATAAGTTTTACAGAGGCTTTAAGGATAAAAAAGACGGAGAAGGTGTTTTAATAGAGGGAGGTGAACAGCAATAATGGCAGATATGATAATTCTGATGTTCGCATTTTTCTTTGCCCTTGCATTGCTGGGATTCCCAATCGCATATTCACTCGGGTTTGCCGTCATAGCGCCTTTGCTCATAACAGGTAACCTTACCCTCAATACTGCAGGCTCATGGATGCTGCAAGGCATAAGCTCGTTTCCGCTGCTGGCTTGTCCGTTCTTCATACTGGCAGGCAACCTTATGGAAGGCGGAGGTATTTCCCGACGGCTTGTAGACGTAGCCAAGACACTTATAGGTAATGTACCGGGAGGTCTGGGCATGGTTGCCGCCGTTGCATGCGTATTCTTCGGAGCCATATCGGGCTCCGGCCCTGCTACGCTGGCTGCCATAGGCGGAATCATGATTCCGGAAATGATAGCCGCAGGTTATTCCGCAGGCTGGTCGGCTGCATTGTGCGCCACTGCAGGCTGTATAGGAATATTCATTCCTCCCAGCGTAGCCCTTATCAACTACGCCGTAATAGCAGAAACTTCCATAGCGGATCAGCTGCTGTCGGCCATAATCCCCGGACTTTTAACCGCATTTTTCATTTGTGTCTACGCTTTCTATACAGGAAAAAAGAGAAAGTACGGCGGCGGCGAAAAATTCAGCTTCCAGAACTTTATTGAAGCGCTGAAAAGAGGCATATGGCCTCTGCTGATGCCGGTGCTGATACTGGGAGGAATCTACGGAGGATTCTTTACCCCGACAGAGGCTGCAGCGGTAGGATGCGGATACGCGTTCTTCGTGGGAGTATTTATAACCAAAGAATTAACATGGGAAAGACTCAAGGACATAATGGTTCGCAGCACCAGCTCGTCAGCTACCATAATGCTGATAATAGCCGTTGCGTCTGCTTTCGGAAAGATGCTCACCATAGGACAGCTTCCGGCTACCATGGTCAACTTCATTCTTTCTCACGATGTTTCAAAGGGCATGTTCCTGCTCATAGTGATGGTAATGCTGCTGATAGCAGGCACGTTTATGGATCAGATTTCAACGGTGCTTATTCTTACGCCTATGCTGCTGCCGATAGCCACCGCTCTGGGTATCAATCCTATTCACTTCGGCGCGCTGATGGTTGTAAACATCACCTTCGGAATGCTTACTCCTCCTCTGGGAGTTCATCTTTTCATGGGATGCGGAATAGCTAAGATAAAGTTCAAAGATATTATTAAAGAAATGCCGATGTTCCTGCTGATATGCCTCGTAGTTATCATACTGACTACATACATACCTGAGGTATCGCTCGCTTTCTGCGGAGATTGACGGAGGTTTGATATGAAAGTTATAGAACTTGAAAAGAAATACGATTTCTGGCTGAAAAACGGACACGTTATAGACCCGTCGCAGAATATAGACGAGGTTCGCGACATACTGGTAAAAGGCAACAAGATAGTAGAGAAGCCTAAGGACGGAAAAATTGATCCTCAGGACGTAAAAGAGGTAATCAACTGCAACGGATATTATGTGTTTCCGGGGCTTGTGGACAATCACGCCCACTTCTCTTGGAACTTCAACAATACGGGAGTACAGCCCGACTTATACACGTTGCCAAGCGGAGTTACCTCGGTTCACGACGCAGGTTCCTGCGGCAGCTCCGGATTCGAGGCCTTTATAAGAACCACCATACTGCCGTCGCTTGTAACCATGAAGGCTTCGATAAACGTGGCTTCCGGCGGCTTATGCACTCCTCAGTACATGGAGAATATAGAGCCGGAGAACTTTGACGAAAAGGGAATAGAAGAGCTCTTCGACAAATATCCTCAGTACATTTACGGACTTAAGCTCAGACTGGGAAAGGACATTTCCGACGGCATGGGAGTCGAGCCTTTAAAAGCGGCGGTCAAGCTGGCGAGAAAATTCGACACCAGATTATCGGTTCACGCCACCTACCCGCTTACGCCGATATCCGACATAGTCGACGAGATGGGCGAAGGCGACGTGCTGTGCCATACCTTCCAGAAGATGGGGCCGTATAACATTTTGGACGAAAACGGCAAGGTACTAAAAGAAGTTTGGGAAGCTCGCGACAGAGGCGTAATCTTCGACTGCGCCCACGGCAGAATACATTGCTGCTTCCCTTTGACTAAGGCTGCCATAGAGCAGGGCTTCATGCCTGACTGCATATCCACCGACCTCATAACCTTTTCGGCATATCAGGAGAGACTGTTCTCGCTGCCTGTAGTAATGACAAGGCTGTGGATGCTGGGAATGCCTTTGAACGAAGTCGTAAGGGCCGTCACTCAGACTCCTGCCAAGCTGATGGACATGGAGGGAAA
>OLRX01002980.1_pt1 | contig 10093 bp, 8 predicted proteins | sample 1672991 | NCBI WGS metagenome assembly OLRX01 (sample SAMEA3136744, study PRJEB25190) | human gut metagenome | biome: human gut; feature: human-associated habitat; material: faeces | place: Austria | collected 2013
GATGGTAACCATTTCACGGGCGGAATATGCGTCTCTGAAAGCGGAAAGAGACGAGTTGAACCAGAAACTGGACTGGCTTCTGGAACAGGCACATCTGAGCAGGAAGAAACTCTGTGGGGCGTTCTCGGAGCGGCTGGGAGAGGAACTGATGAACCGGTTGAGACGCATGTTTGATGAGACAGAGGCATGGCTGTCCAAGCGGAGAGATAAGCGGACAAAGGCGGCCGCCCATACCCGGCGCTCCTTGAATACCCCCACCCAAACTGAACGGTGACAGATATCTGTTCAGTTTGGGCGGGGGTATTCATAACGGGTAGAGGCCAGCGCACTGCGCAGCATTTCACATTCCCGTTTGCCCATGTCAACACCTTCACGCAAAGGCATCTGGCTGTGGTATTACGGAAAAGGTTACTCTTTCCTCTCTTAGAAATTCTGCGATTGCATTCACGGCTTATCCTTCTTTTCCGTGATTGCCTTCATAACTTCAAAGATCCGGACCGTACTGTGTTGGGCTTCTACAAGGAGGTCGGGCATGATTTTAGCTGTGGGGAATCTTTTGCGAAGCGTGTGGATGATTTTATCATCCACAGCATCTTTGCCGCCTGCTTCGTATTCCTGAAGCAGTTTGCTGAACTGTGGACAAGCATAGGCACAGCGAATGATCCGACAGATCTTACCTTTTCCGTCGCTCAGGAAAGGTTTTTGACCGATATCTCAACAATGGCGGAAGCTCCGGTTTTAGCATGGTCCCTGAGGTAGAGATTCCCATTTTTTCATCTTTGTGTTTATCACCGATTTCTGCTGCCGATTATTAATCATTGCTTCCCATTTTGAACAGCGATAAAATGATTCACCGCTCGGTTTTATCGATTGCTTTGTAAATGTACGCGGTAAAATTGTTTGCTCTAGCTGCAGTTCCGCGACTGATGGCCCTATTCCTTGATTCGGCCTAGCATCTCCTGAGCCGCTTTCTGCCGGTATATTTCGGAGCATATCAAGCAAACTAAGAATTACCACGAAAAAGGAGCGGTAGATATGTTTAAGCATGAAAAGCAGTTATTCCATCCGGTGGCCGTGGAGCGGCCGAATCCCCAGTATGCAGCATTGCTGCAGGAGCAGCTGGGAGGCGGCAACGGTGAGCTGAAAGCGGCTATGCAGTATCTGTCCCAGAGCTTCCGCATCAAGGACCAGAAGATCAAGGACCTGTTTCTGGATATCGCAGCAGAGGAACTGGGACACATGGAAATGGTGGCCCAGACCATTAATCTGCTCAACGGCCACGATGTAGATGCAGATCAGGTCAAGGCGGGCGAGATCCAGAGCCATGTGATCTTGGGCCTGAACCCCGGCTTAATCAATGCCTCCGGCTATTCCTGGACCGGCGATTATGTGACCGTGACCGGCGATCTGTGTGCGGACCTGCTCAGCAACATCGCTTCTGAGCAGCGGGCCAAGGTGGTCTATGAATACCTGTACCGCCAGATCGACGACAAGAAGGTCCGTGAAACCATCGACTTCCTGCTCAACCGGGAGGAGGCTCACAACCAGATGTTCCGGGATGCCTTCAACGAGGTGCAGGACAGTGGCTCCAACCGGGATTTTGGTACGACCAAGGCGGCGAAAATGTATTTCTCCCTCTCCAATCCCGGCCCCAATACCTTTGCTGGAAACGAGGTTTCCGCACCTAAGTTCGATTGATAGAATAAGAGAAACGACCCTACCCAATCTGAACAAGTTTGTAGGACTTATCAGATTAGGTAGGGCTGTTTTATGTGCGAAATCCTTGCAGCACAAGCTTTTTTGAGGAAAGGTATTCGAAAGTAAAATGTGACATAAAAATGGGAACAGTTCAAATTCTGGCTGCAAGCAGTCTGATTTTCTAAGTCTGAACCTCTGTGTCTCACGGCCATCAGCTCCTTACGGAAATCCATCGGCCTTTTGCAAAGTCAAACAAAATCCGCAGTCACTGTGAAAAATGAATCCTGTCTCTGGCTTACGCAACTCATACGCCATTTTGTAATGTAGCCGTAATGAGCTGCGTGCTGTTTTTCGGGAAACTTTGTGGGCGATCACTTTACGGGAAAATAGCTCCAAGATCACGCAGATATAAAGATATCGATTCTCTATACTTAAAACAGGCCACATCACTGGCCCGGATTTGATTGCTTGTCTGCTGAAAATTGCTGACGGAGGGTATTTTCTTCTCCTCCGGTTCTCGCAGTTTCAAACTCTGGATAACCCCATCTCCCGCATCAGGTCAGCGCCCAATTTGGCGCCGACCTGATGCCCGCGCTGTGCGAGAATCATCCAAATCTTTTCAGCGCCAAGTACCTGCCGATATTCAGCAAAGACCTCACAGATCAGAAGGCGGTATTCCTCCCTGCGTTTCTCAAACTGGGCATTCGCTCGTTTGTTGCGAAGAATGTGATTGCAGAGTGTGCCGCGTGGTATCTCCAATGCTTCGCAGAGAGTATGGACATCATCTTGCCCACAGGCAATGCCCCTCTTTTTCCGGGTCCAACACCTGGAAGGGCCTCCGCGATTTTGATATTCATAACACAAGGCGTAAAGTGCTATTCCGCCGAGATACCGCCCCTTGACGGAATACTTGTACGTACGGTGCAGAACGCCGATTCCTGATGAAAGGCCCCTCACCCATTCTGCGCGTCGATCTGTTCTTTCAGCTCATTCAGATATACCCACCGCTCCGTCTTTTCCTCCAGAGCGGCCTCCAGCTCCGCCTGACGGGCCTGGAGCTCCTGGAGCTTCACATAGTCGCTGCCGCAGCTCTCCTGCTCCGTCTGGCAGGCGGTGATCTGAGCCTCCAGCTCCGCCAGGTCCGCGTCGATGGTCTCAAATTCCCGCTGCTCCTTGAAGGTGAATTTCAGTTTCCGTTCCCGGGGACGCTCTGCCGCGGGCTTGGGCTTTTCCGCCTTGGGAGAGGGGGCCTCTTCCGCCCGGCGCTTGGCCTGCCAGTCCGTCCAGTTGCCGGTGAACCGGTGGATCTCCCCGTCTCCCCGGACCTCGAAAATGGACTCCGCCAGCTTGTCCAGGAAGAACCGGTCATGGGATACCGCCAGAATGGGGCCGGGGAAGCCCAGGAGATAATCCTCCAAAATGGAGAGGGTGGTCACGTCCAGGTCGTTGGTGGGCTCGTCCAACAGCAGCACGTTGGGGGCTTCCATCAGCACGGACAGCAGATACAGCCGCCGCCGCTCCCCGCCGGAGAGCCGCCCGATGGGCACAGACTGAAGATCACCGGGGAAGAGGAACCGCTCCATCATCTGGTTGGCGGAGAAGGTGCCCTCATCGGTCCTGACCTCATCGGCGATGTCGTGGATAAAGTCGTAGACCCGCTGGTTCAGGTCCAGCTCTCGTCCCTCCTGGGAGAAGTGGCCGATCTTCACGGTGGCGCCCACCTCCACCGTGCCGCTGTCCGGTGCCAGTTCGCCTGCCATCAGGTGGAGCAGGGTGGACTTCCCGGCGCCGTTGCGGCCCACGATGCCGATGCGGTCACCGCGCAGCAGGTTGTAGGAGAAGCGGCTGACGATGGGACGGCCGTCAAAGGCCTTGGACACATCCCGCAGCTCGATGATCTTCTTCCCCAGGCGGCTGGAGGCCGCCGCCATCTGCACGGCCTCGTCCGTTTCCGGTGCCTCCTGGTTCAGCAGGGCCTCGTACCGCTGGATCCGCTCCTTGGACTTGGTGGTCCGGGCCTTGCAGCCCCGCATGATCCACTCCCGCTCCACCCGGAGGATAGACTGGCGCTTGCGCTCACTGGCCTCCACCATCTCTGCCCGCTGCTCCCGCAGCTCCAGGTACTTGGAGTAGTTGGCCTCATAGTGGTACAGCTTCCCCCGGGAGAGCTCCGTGATGTGGTTCACCACCCGCTCCAGGAAGTACCGGTCATGGGTCACCATGACCAGGCCGCCCTTGAACCGGCGGAACCAGTCCTCCAGCCAGGCTACCATCTCGCTGTCCAAGTGGTTGGTGGGCTCGTCCAGAATCAGCACGTCCGCCGGGTGGATCAGGGCCGCCGCCAGGGCTACCCGCTTCCGCTGGCCGCCGGAGAGCGTCCCCACCTTCTGGGCAAAGTCTGTGATCCCCAGCCGGTTCAGCATGGCCTTGGCCTCATACTCATTCAGCTCCCGGAACTCGGCGGGGAAGTGGAGGAAGACCTGCTCCAGCACCGTGGCGGATTCCTCCATTGCCGGGTTCTGAGGCAGCAGACTGACCTGGACGTTGGGGTTCCGGGAGATGGTGCCGCCGTCCGGCTCCGTGACGCCGGAGAGAACCTTCAAAAAGGTGGACTTGCCGGTGCCGTTGATGCCGATAACGCCCACCTTGTCCCCCTCGTTGAGATAGAAATTCACATCATCCAGCAGCTGGCGGCTGCCGAAGTTGATGGAGAGATGTTCTGCGGATAAGAGCATGGGAGTTCCTCCTGAAAAAAACTGCTCCTATTGTACCATGAAGGATGGCGTTTTACTAGAGCCAAAACCCTTGCAAACAGAGTGGCGTCAGAGTACAATAACAGAGAAATGAGGTTTTGCCATGCAGGAGTTCCGGCCTTTTGAGCCCTGTCGTTCTTTCTGTTCTGCCTGCACCGGGGGCGGTGGGCCTACCTGCTGGGCGGTGGATATGTGCTGTTCGACCTCCTCGCCATCGCGGCGGAGCTGCTTTTCTGGCATCGGCTGCTGGTAGCCATGTTCGACACGGCGGCCTGGTACTGGAGCGGTCTGTGGGGTGTGTTCGCCGCCTTGGACGCTGCCTGTCTGCCGCTTGGGATTTTTCTGCTGCGCCGAAGGAGAGGTGTCCGATGGAGACGATTTCATATACCCTGCCGCCGGAACAGGACGGCGCCACGGTCCGGCATATCCTGAAGGCTGCGCTCCATGTCTCCTCCCACGCCATATCCCGGCTGACCCGGACGGAGAACGGCATCCGGGTCAACGGCATCCATGCCCGTACAGTGGATATCCTTCACACCGGCGACGTGCTGGAGGTGGAGACCAGCGACCACCGTCCGCCCCGGGTGCGCCCCACGCCGGGGCCCTGGCCCCTGCCCATCGTCTGGGAGGATGGCCATCTGCTGGTGGTGAACAAGCCTGCCGGTATGACGGCCCACGCCTCCAATTTCCTGCCGGACACGCCCACCGTGGCCGGAGCCCTGGCCTGGCAGCGGGGCGCGGACTTCGTGTTCCACCCGGTGAACCGGCTGGACAAGGGCACCACCGGACTGATGGTGGTAGCCAAGAGCGGCTACATCCACGACCGGCTCCGGTACGCGCTCCACACGGAGAGGTTTTGCCGGGAGTACCGGGCGGTGTGCATCGGCTGTCCGGATCCGAAATCCGGCACTATCGACGCCCCCATCGGCCGGGACCCGAATTCTGTGGTGGGCCGGTGCGTCCGGCCTGACGGTGTCCGGGCCGTCACCCATTATGAGGTGCTGGGGAGGTCGAACGGCCTGTCCCTCCTGCGGCTGCGGCCGGAGACAGGGCGGACCCATCAGCTCCGGGTGCACATGGCCTCCATCGGCTGCCCCCTGGCAGGGGACTGGCTGTACGGGGAAGAGGACCCGGACCTGATCCCCCGGCCGGCCCTCCACGCCTACGCTCTGGATCTGGACCATCCGGTGACGGGAGAGCATCTGTCCCTGACGGCGCCCATCCCGGCGGACTGTGGCATGGCGCCAGTTGGAACTTTGTGCTGTGGGGAGCTTTTTATGGAATCCTGCTGATGGTGGAAAAGCTGGGACTGCTGCGCTGGCTGCAAAGGATACCGGCGGTGTTTTCCCATCTGTATCTGCTGTTTATCACCTTGATTGGCTGGACCCTCTTTTACACCACCGACCTGAGCCGTCTGGCAGGCTATTTTCAGGTGATGTTCGGCGGGTCGGGTAATCCGCTGACCGACCCGCAGCTTTCCATCACCTTTGCAAATCACCTCTTCTGGCTGCTGGCAGCGCTGCTGTTCTGTCTGCCGCTGACCCAGTGGTGCAAGAATCATCTGGAAAACTGGGTGGTACAGGACGGCAGAGGGCAGGGCAGACAGGCGCTTGTTTCCATTGGGACAGCGATGATGAATGTAGCGCTGCTGCTGGTGTGTACAGCGCTTCTGGTAGGGGACAGCTACAATCCGTTTTTATATTTCCGTTTTTGATGGCGTTAATCACCGGTCAAGGCGCTGCCAGGCAAAGGCAGTTGCCCTGTCGGTGGAAATAAGGAGGAACTATGAAACAGTCAAACCGCTCTCAGCAGCTGTATCTGGTCAACGTCAGTGTGGTGATTATGTTGCTGGTCCTGGTGGGAATCCTGGCAGTCGTTCTGCCCAAGCCCACCGTTTCCGAGGTGGAAAAAAGAGAGCTTGCAGCAAAGCCCCAGTGGAGCCTGCGCAGCTGGTTTTCCGGCGAGTATGCCGAGCAGTACGATGCCTACTATGCCGACACCTTTCCGCAGAGGGAGCAGCTGGTGTCGCTGGCATCGAAGCTGGAACAGATGCAGGGTGTTCACCCGGATGATGTTCGCATCCATCCGGCAGGAGGAAATGCTCAGCAAAGCCAGCAACTGCCGCAGCCTGAGCCGGAAGCTGAGCAGGAGCCACAGCAAGAGCTGGCAGAAGAGCCGCAGTCCCCGACAGTTGACTATGACGCTTACAGCGACCCGAATGCACCGGGAAACGGCTTGAGCGAGCAGGGAACCGCAGGCGAGCAGGTGGGCAGCCTGTTTTTGTACCGCAATATGGGGATGCAGATTTTCGGCTCCAGTCAAACGTTGTCGGAAGAGTATGCGCGGGTCATCAGCTCCTATGCCCAGCAGCTGAATGGGGTACAGGTGTACAATCTGATTGCACCGACCTCCATCGAATTTTATCTGCCGGAAAAATATCAGGGCATTGCAAGCAGCGAGCGGGAAAATATCGACTTTGTGGCACAGCAGATGAGCGACAAGGTCATATCGGTGGATGCATACAGCCAGATTGAAAAGAATCGGGAGGATTACCTGTATTTCCGCACAGACCACCACTGGACGGCGCGCGGCGCTTATGAGGCATACATCGCCTTCTGCAAATCGGCAGGGTTGACCCCGGTTTCGCTCGAGGAGATGGAACATCAGCAGATTGACGGGTTTTTGGGTACCTTTTACAGTCAGACCCACGACAGTCAGCTGGCACAGACACCGGATTTTGTGGAATACTTTGTTCCGCCGGTTCAAACGACCACCACCCGCTATCAAACGGGTGCGCCGTTTACGCCGATTGACAGCAGCATCTTTGCTTCCTATGCAACCGGCGGACAGAACACATACAGCGTTTTTCTGCACGGGGATTTTCCGTTGACCCACATCCAGACGGACAACCGCACCGGCAGAAAGATCCTTCTGGTCAAAGAATCTTACGGGAATGCCTTTGCCCCCTTTTTAGCCTGCAACTTCGATGAGGTCTATATTGTGGACCAGCGATATTTTGAACTGGGTCTGGTCGATTTTGACAAGGACAATGGCATCACCGACCTGCTGTTTTTAAACAACATCTTTGCAGTCAATACCGATGTGCGCATCCGGGAACTCAGCCGCATCCAAAACCAGAGGTACCAGCCAATTTCTCAACAGCCGGTGCAGCAGCCGACCCAGCAGACGCAGGAAATCGAGAAAGAAGCGGAAGAGCAGAGAGAGGAAATGAGCAATCAATCGAAAGAACAGGCAGAGAATCAGGAGAACGAAACACCGTCAAAGCCATCCAAAACAGAGGACCCGCCCAGGAGGTTAGGTCATAGAGAGTAAGCAGATGAGAAAAGAGGAGGGACAGGATGCGCAGGATAATGAAGCGGTTGGGAGCAGTGGCAGTAATCCTCTTGCTCCTTTCTGGATGTACACAACAGGCGGTGCAGAAGGAGCAGGAGGAACAGCCGCGGACGATGTCGATGGTGATTGCCTCCGATGCACCGACGAGCATCCAACTGGCAGCGCAGGAATTTGCCAACCGTCTGGCATACTATTCGGATGGGGAACTGGAGGTTTTATTGAGTGCCAGCGACCAGCTGGATGCTGTGCTGACAGCGGACGACACCCAGTTTGCTTTTGTGGAAAACGAGCGGTTGAGCAAAACCATCGAGCCACTGGAAACCTTTGCGCTGCCCTTCTTTTTTCAGGATGCCGATTACCTGTTCAGTGGGTTGAATTCCGAGCGCACCCGCAGGCAGCTCAATCGTCTGTTGGAAGAGGAGTATCCGATGGAAATTCAGATGTCGGTGGTGTACGGCTACGAGGATTTGGCAGCGGATGCAACGGTTGATTTGACCGATTTTCGCAAACGCTATCCATTGGCGGTCACCCGCTCCTTCTTCTCACAGGAGCAGCAGCAGGAGATTGGTGCATTGGAAATCGAAGGGGAAGAGCCGTTGCAGATGCTGCTGAACAAAGAGGTGGAAATCGCGCCGGTGGAGCTAAGCGAGCTTGTGCAGGCGGTGCAGAACCGGGATGACACACTGGTGCTGCTGGAAAGCAGCCATCGGCTCAAACCGGCATATCTGATGATGCAAAAGGGACTGTACGAGCAGCTGACGCCCAAGCAGCAGGCGGCGGTGGAGCAGGCGGTGGTGATGGCGTGCGGGTATTGCCGCACCGTTGCCGACCAAAACCGTCAGGAGGACCTGGAGCAGCTGCGGCAGCTGGGTGTGCGGATGGAGTCAGTCAACCGGGAAAAGTATCTTGCGCTACTGGCAGACATCTACCAGTATGATGCGGGCAATATGCTCTATCGACCGGATGCCGAGCTGGACCAGATGGTGCGCAGCGATGCGGTCAAATACAGTGTTTCTTAAAAGGGAAGGGGGCTACGGCTCTCCTTCTTTTTGAATTTGCCGATATTTTTGATAAAAGAAGATGCCAACCAGCACCAGACAGGGCATCAGCAGCCCGCCTGCGATGCCGAACAGGCGCAAGCCGGCATAGATGCTCAGCAAGGTTACCAGCGGCGGCAGACCGATGCTTTTTCCCACCAACTTTGGCTCCAACAGGCTGCGGAGCAGGTTGATGGCAAGATACAACAGCAGCAGCCCAAATCCCAGCAGGCGGTTGCCTTGAAAGAGGGAGAAAACCGCCCAGGGAATCAGGATAAAGCCGATGCCGATGACCGGCAGCAGGTCCAGCAGGGAGGTCAGCAGAGCAATCGGGAAAAAGTTTTGGACACCCAGCAGCCACAGACCGAAGGAAAGCGCAGAGAAGGTCACCGCCATTAAAATCAGATAGGCTCTTGCCATGCAAAACAGGGTGGAAAAGAGAAAGTGCTTCATCTCACAGGCAAGTGAGCGCAGCGAGGGCGGAAGCAGGCGGAGCAGAAACTGGGTTACACGCGGGTAGTCCAGCGAGATAAAACTGGAGCAGAGGATGGTGACCACCACGCCAAAGAAAAAATGAGGCGTACAGGCAGCAAAAGAGGTACAGCACTTCAGCAGGGAAGAGGACAGGGAAGCGGACAGTTGGGCAGCGGCTGCGGAAAAGCTTTGCCGCCACAGGGCGACGGTCTGGGCAAGGTCGGGAGAAAAGTGGGACAAAAAACGGCTGAGCCATTCGAAGAAATCAGCAGTAGCAGGCAGAAAAACCGTCCGATAAAGCTGTGGCGCGCGTGCGGTCAGGGAGGAAAGCCAGTTCCACAACAGCAGGAGCGCCAGCCAGAGCAGCAGACCCAAAAGCAGGTAGAACAGGGTCATCACAAAGGCAGCAGCGCGGCGCCGTCGCAGATGTAGCTTTTGAGAAAAGAGCAGCGACACCGGACGCAGCAGAGCAGCGATTGCCAGCCCAAGCCAAAAGGGAAGGGTGGCGGGTAGGAAAAAACGCAGGACCAGCCAGCCAAGGAAAAGCAAACTGCCGACTGCCAGAGCAATCGCAATCAATTTATCTGCCGCTTTCATTCCATTTCCTCCTTCACCGTTTCAATATCTTGTGTCCATTAGTGTGCCCGAAGAGCTTGAAGGGATGAAAGAGAAATATTTCCCGGGAAAAGCTTCCTGAATTGGGGAAAAAGCGAAAATTTCCCGGGAAATTATTTTCCGGGAAATGATTTTTGAAAACAGCGAAGAATATGGCAAATC
>OLRX01002982.1_pt1 | contig 10088 bp, 11 predicted proteins | sample 1672991 | NCBI WGS metagenome assembly OLRX01 (sample SAMEA3136744, study PRJEB25190) | human gut metagenome | biome: human gut; feature: human-associated habitat; material: faeces | place: Austria | collected 2013
AACTGGAGATGCAGCATATACAAAATTTGCTGGACATGAACCGTATAAGCGCCGCGCAACAAATAACGATGCAGAACAATGTACTCGAAGCCCGCAGAGCGCAGTTAGAGCAGCTGCTGAACGATGAAACTTTGAACGCAGAAAAGCGCGCCGCGATAGAAAAGCAGCTTGCAGAAGTAATTAAGCAAGCGCATCAAAATGCAGCATATGACATGCGCTCCGGGTGGAAGTTAGCACTTGAAGAGATTGCAAACCAACAGAGTGATTTTAAGCAAGCTACCTTGAACATCTTCCGTGGCATTGAAGATAGTATGGTAAACTTCATGACTTCCACGGATTCTATGAGTAAGCGGCTTAAAAATCTGTTTAAAGACTTGGCAAAAGCGATTGTACAGGAAATTTCCCGGATTATAGCGAGGGCCCTTGTGGCGCAGATGGCCACCGCATTTTTGGGGCAGTTTGGCGGGTCAAAACCGAAGTTTTATGCGGGCGCTGGAAACCCGTCTAAGTATTTAAATATTGACCCAATGGCGCCATTCAAGGCTTCCGGCGGCCCGGTTGCCGGAAGCAGAACATACATTGTTGGTGAGCGTGGCCCGGAGCTGTTCACTGCTTCTCAAAATGGCTATATCCACAATAATCGTGATACATCAAGAATGCTAAATAGGAATCCACAAGTAAATATAACTGTGAATAATCACACGGGGACAGCAATGAAAGCCAGACAGGAAAGCCGGCAGTCATCAGATGGTCGTTGGTATCATTCCATCATATTAGATACAGTACGGGACGGACTGTACACCAACGAGGGCGGGCTTCGCGATGCAGTTGCAGGAGTAGCAGGAGGAAGATAAAATGCTTCAATTTCCGGCGATTATGCCACCGTCTTATGCGTTAGAAGAACGACATCAAGACCATACTATAAAAGGGCAGACAGACAATGTAACAATTCTTACCCGCCCACGGTTCACCAAAATGTTAAAAACATTTGTTGTATCGTGGCGGGCATTGCCTGTTGCCGATATGAATAAATTGAGAGTTTTTTTTGAAACGCAAACGTATGGCGGGGCAGTAGAGTTTATTTGGACATATCCAAACGATGGTGGGACGTATGCAAATAAGCGGTTTAAAGTGCGTTTTGAAGAAGATTTAGTGTTTAGTTTGACGCAGTTTGGAAGATACGAGGGAAATATTAAGTTGACAGGAACAGAGGTATAAACATGGATTTATCGACAGCAAGCATCATCGAAAAGAATAAGGTATCTACAAATGGCGTATGGTTATTGCTGTGTAAAATTCAATATAAAGAAGAAACGCCCGTATGCCTTGTCTGCAACAATGAAAACATCGTTTTTCAAGGCGTTACTTATTATGCCTATCCATTTGATATAAGTGTGATAAAAAGAAGCAGTACGGAACTTCCTGACGTGTCCATGACAGTATCTAATGTTACCGGCACAATACAAGGCATACTTGAACGATATGATGGCGTTAGCGGGGCAGACGTGACAATCACGGCAATTAATACCAATATTCCTGATGAAATTCTTGACGAAGAACACTTTAAAGTTACTGGCTCAAGCTCTGACAGGCAAAATGTAACACTGAAATTGGGCGCAGGGTTTTCTCTTTCAAAGAGATTCCCTTGCGAAAGAGTGCTGAAAGACTTTTGCCAAAAGCGATTTAAAGGATTGGAGTGCGGATATAACGGCAACGAAACGTCTTGCGATCATACGTTGTCCTGTTGCCGCAGATTGGGGAATAATACAAGATTCGGTGGTGCGCCAACAGTGCCGCAAGGAGGATTGTATGTACGTAACTGACCTCATAGGTAAGCCGTTTTCTGAAATGAAATGTTGGGATTTAGTAAGAGAATATTACAAAAGAGCAGGGAAAGAACTACCTGATTATAAAGAACTGATATTAAAAGGTGAAGCATACCCCGGTGACGTGGTTCGTGAAATACAAGAACCGGTGCCGGGGTGTATTTGTGTATATTCTCTTAAATGCGCAGGAATTGACCATGTAGGCATTTATTTAGGCAACAACAAGATGATTCATGCGACAGAAAAAAATGGTGTATGTATTGAACCGTATAGCCGTTATATTCGCAGGCTGAAAGGATTATACAAATGATTCATTTGATTGTAGTGGAAAATCCGTTTGATAGAAGATCGAGAAAAGACTATTACCTTGAATATGAACAGGGCAAGTCTGTAAGTGAATATAAAAGCTATCCGCAAGAAATGGTGTATGCACTTGACGGACAGCCGGTAAATAAAGACGTAATCCCTGTTGACGGGCAAGAAATGATAGTCATGCCGTTGGTACAGGGCAAGGCGTTAGGACTTATTCTTTCCGTAGGATTGGCTGTATTTTCCGGCGGCATTGCTACAGGAGCGTATGCATTTACCGCAGGCTGGAGTGTTGGCGTAAGGGCGATTGTAGCTATGGCTATATCTTGCATTGGCGGCGTGTTGGTAAACAAACTTACGCCGATGCCAAAGGTTGATATGAGCAACACAGAACAATCAAATACTTACGGTTGGGGCGGTATGAAGTCTTTGTCCGGACAAGGGTATGTATTACCTGTTGTTTACGGTACGATGAAAACGGCAGGAATCATGTTGCAACAACACGTTGTATCTGACGGAGAAAAGCAATATTTAAATGTGCTTTACGCTTTGGCAGAGGGTGAAATTGATTCTATTGAAAATATCCGGCTGAACGAAAATCCGTTCAGTTATTTTACTGATGTTTTGGTAGAAAAAAGATTCGGGACGAACACGCAGCCTATTATAGAGAATTTCAACGATTCTTATGCGGACACGCCATTATCTTTTGAACTAAACCCAGGTAATGATTGGTCAATGTATCAATTAGACGGAAACACAGCACAGGCTATTGAACTTACAATTTCATTCCCACAAGGGTTGTATTATAGCAATGACAGAGGCGGGTTAAGTCGAACGTGGGTAAAAATTGAAGCGCAAATTCGAAAAGTTGGAAGTGCTGACTGGATTGATTTACCGATATTGAATGATGATGGAGAAGATACAAAAAAAGGATTTTTGGTTGGCAGAATGCGCCGTAAGCATAATGGCGCATGGGAAGCAATGCAATCTGATAATACAGCTATTTATGGGGGCGTGTTGCGGGGCGAAACAAATACCCCATTTTATAAAGTATATGGCTTTTATGATTTAGAGCCTGCGCAATATGAAGTACGGGTACGTTGTGCGGCAAAAGACGGTACGACTGTTCGCTATGTAAATAAAGTGCAGTGGTCCGGTGTGACACAAGTTATTTATGATGATTTTACCTACCCGGGAAAAGCGTTACTTGGATTAAAAGCGCTTGCTACTGACCAATTATCCGGGAACAATCCGTCTATGACTTGCCATGTAAGCCGTAATTGGATATGGGCATGGAATCCTACCGCACATGAATGGCAGCAAAAACCGGCAAACAATCCGGCGTGGGCAGCGTATGACATCTTGTTGCATTGCCGGCAAATTGAAAATATCCATACTAACACAATGGAATTTGTAATTGACGGTGATATAGCAAAAGAGCAGATGGACTATTACGCCTTTGAAGCGTGGGCAAACGCCTGTACAGAAGCAGGAGCGGAGTTTAATTATCTGTTTGATACCGCTATGCGCAAATGGGACGCTGTTAATTATCCTTGCCGAGTGGGGCGTGGGGCGGTGTTGCCTGTTGGCACGAAATTGACTTGCATCTATGACTATGCCAGCGAGCCTGTACAGCTTTTCAATGTTTCTAATATCAAAAAAGATAGTTTCAAAGAAGAATTTTTAGGACTTGAAAACAGAGCAAACGCCATTGAAATATCGTTTTTAAATAAAGACAAGAACTATGAACGTGATGTACTCACGGTATATAGCGATGGGTTTGACAGCACTACAAAAGTACAACAACCTACACAAATTGAACTAATGGGCTGTACCAGCGCAGAACAGGCATACAGATATGGCAGATATAAATTAAGAAGCAATCAGTATGAGATACGTACAGTGACGTTTGACGCTTTTGTGGACGCAATTGCCTGCAATATCGGTGATGTCATTATCATACAGTCTGATATAACCAATTGGGGCAGTGGCGGGCGTGTTATTTCCGTGACAGGAAACACGATTAAAGTTGATACAGCAATTGACGAGGATTCATCGGAAGTTATGGTCCGTGACCAGTCCACAGATAAGATTTACAAAGCAGTTATTACAGCAAGGCAAGATGAATTTACGATTACAGTTGATTCCGCCACAGGATTTTCGCCAGATGCGATTTACACAGCCGGCAAAACAGGCAGGGAAGCAAAACTATTTCGAGTGCTGACAATCGAAAAGTCGCAGAATGAACAAACAAGAACAATTGTAGCGGTAGAATACTATCCCGAATTATATAGTGCGGATTTAAGTGCTGTTCCGGAGATTATACCGTATGATACGTCTGTTCCTGCACCATATAATTTGCTGGCAAATGTAAAACTGTACCCGGATTCGTTGTGCAAGATTTTTTGTACATGGAATAATCCGAAACAGGCTTACCGTATTTATCTTGAAGTGCAAGAAGAAAACGGCAAATGGGAACAATACGGCGTATTCACAAGAAATGAATCTGCATACAGCTTCGATGCAGATCCAACAAAAATTTATAAAATTCGAGTTTATGCGGAAAATGAGATTGGCGTTAAAAGCCTATATGCGAAAGCAACGGTCAATATTTCTTCGTTGGTGCGTCCTGCTATGGAAGCCGAAGATATACAAGCGTACACAAGGTATCGACAATTAAAGGACGGTACTTCAATGTATGACCTTGTTGTAACGTGGAAACCAGATTCTCTAATGGCGCAGATATATTACAAAACCAATCACCAACAAGCCTTTGAAATTAACGTAGTAGAGGGCATGAAAGCAGATGACTTAGGCTTTTCGGGCGCATGGATTTATGCAGGACAGGGAAAGGGACAAATTAGCATTCCGAGAGCAGTACCGGGAGATACATACCGTATTGCTATTTGTACGCAAAACGAGTTAGGCGTTTATACATTGCCTGACGAAGCACAACGTATTGAAAAAACGGTACAGATTAAAACCACAACGCCCAACACGCCCGATGGATTTTCTATTTCATTTGACAAAGAAGCGACTTGTCGATGGAATGCAGTTACCAATACAGACATACAGTTTTATGAAGTACGCAATAATCAAAATGCAGGGCAAGAGGGAACCGGACTTTTGGCAAGAACAAGCGGACTTTCTGCGATTGTTCCCCTGTCTGTCAGAACAGGCACATTGTACCTGTATGCTTTTGGAACAGACGGCAAATATTCTGCGCCGGCTGTACTTACGTATAACAAGCCGGCCCCGCCGAAACCGAATCCGCCGGAACTTAAAGCAATGATAAGCGGGTTTTCTGCTAAAACAGACCCAATTCCTGCCGGGTGTGTAGGAATGGTGCTATATATAGACGGTTATGGTCTAACAACAATAAGGTCAGAAAATAACGCTTATACGTATGCTTGTCCTGCCGGGATATATGATGTAAAGGCGGCATTCTTTGACCTGTTTGGCGAGGGCGAACAGTCAGAAGAAAGTCGGATTGTTGTAAAAGATTCTGTGTCAGCAGAAATGTTAGAGGATGAAGCGGTAAGCCTTGCTAAAGTAGACACGGCGTTGAAAACCGCAGTTGCTAATGCAAATGCAGCAATACCACGTTTAGACGGGTTAGACACTGATATAAGCCGGATAGACCAAACAACAGCAAGTATTACGCAGACCGTACAGGGGCATACTTCTGATATATCTCAAATCAGACAGACGGCAACATCAATACAAAGTACAGTACAGAGTAACAAAACAGCACAAGACGCCGTGAATAGTGGATTTACAGGTGACATCTCACAATTACGACAGACCGCAAATACAATTCAAAGCACCGTACAGAGCAACAAGACAGCGCAAGACAGTGTAAATAGCGGGTTTAGCAGTCAAATTACGCAAAACTCAAGCAGCGTAACATCAATTGTGACAAACTTGGGAAGCCTTGCGAAAGCTAAACAATACTACACCGCATTTACGCAGTTAGATAATGCGATTAATTTAAGAGTGGCAAAAGGGGACGTGATAAACCAAATCAACATCTCACCGACAACGACAAAAATTGACGGTAAGTATCTTCACGTCACAGGGCAGACAGTATTTGACAGCAATGTTATCGTGAGCCGTATGTTACAGGCAGGAGCAGTGACAGCGGACAAAATAAGCGCAACAAGTTTATCTGCTATCTGCGCTACGGTCGGGCTTCTTCGCACGGCTACAAGCGGCGCAAGAATGGAAATTGAGAGTAACCAGTTACGAGTTTACGATTCTAACAACAAATTAAGAGTAAGACTGGGGGTATGGTAAAAATGATGTATGCGATTTTAGCGGGGATATTGATTGTAGCGATTCTTCTATTACAAAAGAAGAAAAATAAAGAACCAGACGCCCCGGAGAAACCTAAACTGCCGACTTCTATTGAAGAAATAAAAGTACCGATTGAATTACCGGTACATTGGTTTGAAAACGGTGTGAGAAAAGAGGGGGTGGCAAACATGGCGCAAGGGTTAAAGGTGTTTGATACTAACGGGAAATGTACAGTAGATATTACAGACAGACTGACAAAATATTTAGGCAAATTTAGAACCTACGCAAGTCAGAACGAAGGTATTGTAGTAGACGACAGACTAACGGCGGACGGTGATTTGTGGTATATGTCAGTGCAACGGTATGGACAAAGTTTTGACCCTGAATGGAACAACTCAGTTGTTGTGACTAAAGAGAATGGACAGTTGCGGTGGCGTTACCCTCAAAACAAAGGCATTAGATACGATTTTGATATTATTTATGGGGTGTACTGATATGACAGCAGGTATGGCAGTTTACAACGATAACAATAAATTGGTAATTGATGAAAAATACATTAATTTAGCCTTGTTGCGAAAAATCAAATATACGGATTTACCATATGCAAGCGGTTCAAATCAACCATTTAGGTTGCTCACGTTGAATCAAGGTGAAGTCTTATTTGCTTTTAGTTTTGAAAAGGATAAAAATTTTTGTCTGTATCCTTATAAAATAGGGGAAAATCAATGGTGCATTTTTGAACCGAATAGTACAAGCTTGAACAGTGGCGGCAAATATCCAATTACGGATTTTGCTAATGTATATGTGTACATTTTTGGCTTCGATAATCAACCCTCTACTGACGGGTGCGGATTGGTTGTCTATGATAAAAATGGGAAAATTTGCTATGACAGTGGCAAAAAGTATATGAGGGTGGATAAGTGTGTACATGGGCTTGTTATAAATGGTATTGTGCAGATACCTTCATCAGATAAAGTGTATGTACCGTCAGATATACTGAATAGAAAATATGCGATAGTGTACATCGGAATTGTACTTATTAGCGATACACCGCTACTCGGGTTTGAAAACCCGACAGCAAACGGCGCTTTTGTAGGACATATACGCATACCATATTGGCATGGCACATTGACAGAAGAAAAGGTTGAAGTATTTACTTATTATCCTAACATCAATTCCCATGACACATATTCGGGCGCAATAATGAACCACTACGGGTACATGATATTAGATGTGACAAATTATTGAAATGAGGTGAAAATATGCTACCACAGGCATTCCAGCCGGGCGAGATACGAGATAGCAACGACAATATCATACGCTCCGGCGCATATGGTAAAAATACACCGCTTGTTACAGCGGACAATCAGGGAATACTGGACTATATCATTAATAACTTTGACGCCGTATATAAACTCGCAAATAGTAGTGGAGGAGGAAGTCAAGGGCAGCAGGGTGATAGCGCATATCAAGTTGCTGTCGCGAATGGTTTTACCGGCACAGAAATAGAATGGCTTGCTTCCTTGGTTGGCCCGCAGGGAAAACAAGGGGAAATTGGACCCGCCGGGCCAACTGGAGCAAAAGGAGATAAAGGGGACACAGGACCGAGAGGATCAACTGGTCCTAAAGGAGATACGGGGGAACAAGGGCCGCAAGGTCCGCCATGCGAATATGAATTGCCAATAGCAAGCCAGACGATTTTGGGTGGTGTTAAAATCGGGACTGGACTTGCTATCAATGCGCAAGGCATACTTTCTGCAAAGGACCAAGGCTTCTGGAATCAGGGTGTACATAACGGATATACAATTTTTGAATTTACTTTAAACGATTCTCTTCGCATCTATTTGCATCCCCAACTATTTATGGGAACAATACCTTTTGGAACGAATATTAACTTTGGGTCACCGTTCAATGAAATTCCGATAGTAGTGACGGATTCCCCTATGGTGGCGGTTAGCGAAGTAACAACAACGAGTTTTAAAATGTCTGTAATACCCGGTGGGGAACAAATTGTAGGACAAGATGTTGGTTGGTTAGCAATTGGTAGGAGAAAAAGATGATAGGAAAGCAAATACAAAAAGAAAATTTAGATTTAAAAGTATACGCAAAAATAGCCGCATGGTGTAATGTGAATCATGCCGTAATTGAAGACAAAGGCGAGTATTACGAAGTAGTAGCTATTCCTGACCCTACACTTGACGAGATTAAGCAAGAGAAACTCAAACAGTTAGGCTCTGCTTTTGCCGTAAAGCGTGACGCTATCAGGTGGGTAGATGTATCTGGCGGACACTACGGTTTTGATTGCGCTAATGACGATATTACAAACTTCATGGCAAGTTGGAAAGCGGCAGAATTGGCAGGAAGTACACTATACAAAGTATGGACGTCTGAATCAGAAAAGGGCATGGTGACGCTTACGGTAGATGATTTTACCGCCGTATTTAATGCGGTACGCACATCACAGTATGAAGCGTACGCATGGTATGGTACAAAGAAAGCAGAAATTGAAAATGCGGCAACGGTAGAAGAAATAAATACAATCGAACTGGGGGTATAACTGTCGTGATAATTGACAATATCGAAACGATATTAGCTATGTTCGTAACAACTGCCGGAATGTTCGGCTGGATCTTCAAGGTATGGATAATCAATCCGCTATCCTTGTCTATTGCCGCATTAGACCGCAGTTTGAATAAGATAGACAACGCACTGACGGAAATTAGGGCGCAGTCTGTATGTATGCAGACGAACATGGCAAGCCTTGAAGAAAGCCTTAAGTCTGCCCATCGCCGCATTGATGATTTGGCGGAAAGGGCGGCAGTGATTGAAAGGGAATTAAGAGAACATGATTAAGTTAAAACAATGGTATACCGCCCTCACAAGGGGCGGCGACAAATACTATTCCTTGTCCGACACACAATTTTTCTGGATCACGTTATTTTGGGTACTGCTACTGCCATTCGTGGCATATGCAGTATTTTTTATTGCGAAAGCAACGTGGCGGGAATTAGCGGTGTATGTGGCGTTGGAAATCGCCGTGTTGGCATTTAAATACGCGAAGTATATCAAAGTCAAGTACGCAAGTACGGAAGTGGAATTGACGCAAGGGAGGGAGAATAAAGATGAAATACTTTAATTTGTGTGAGTTCGAATGCCACCACTGTGGTCAGTTACCAGATAAAGGCATGAACCCCGCACTGCTGGCAAAGTTAGACGAACTGCGGGAGCGGCTGGGGCGTCCTGTCATCGTGACGAGTGGATACCGCTGCCCCGTGCATAATACTAACGTAGGCGGGGTACGTAACAGCCAGCACGTAGCAGGTACGGCTGCGGATATCTACTGCCCCGGCGTATCTGTGGACGAACTGGCGGATATGGCAGCAGAGATCGGTTTTGACGGCATCGGACGATATCACGGGCAAGGCTTCGTCCATGTTGATTGCCGGGACAATGGGAACAGCCCAAATACATATCGCTGGGAGGGCTAATGCATGAACTTTCTTTCATTAACATATCTCTACCGAAAATACATTGTGGCAGCCTTTGCGATTTTAATCGCCTTTGGTTTTGGTTTTTACCGAGGTCGGGTAACGGCTCCGGAGAAAATCATCGAAAAGGAAGTACCGGTAGAGCATATAGTCACGCAGACGAAAACCG
>OLRX01002983.1_pt1 | contig 10082 bp, 9 predicted proteins | sample 1672991 | NCBI WGS metagenome assembly OLRX01 (sample SAMEA3136744, study PRJEB25190) | human gut metagenome | biome: human gut; feature: human-associated habitat; material: faeces | place: Austria | collected 2013
GATTTTCCTACAGAGGAAGAACAGTTCCAGGCATATAAGCAGGTTGTGCAGACTATGGCCGGTAAGAAGGTCATTATCCGTACCCTTGATATCGGGGCGGATAAGCAGGTGGACTATTTTAATCTTGGAAATGAAGAGAATCCGGCACTGGGATACCGTGCGATCCGTATCTGTCTGAAGCAGCCGGATATCTTTAAAACTCAGCTGAGAGCTCTTTTCCGCGCAGCTGTATACGGTAACCTTTCTATCATGTATCCAATGATCACTTCTGTTGAGGAAGTGGAAAAGATCTATGAGATCGTAAAAGAGGTGGAGATCGAGCTGAAAGCCCAGGAAATTCAGTACAGGATTCCGGAACAGGGAATTATGATTGAGACTCCGGCAGCAGCAATCATCAGTGATGATCTTGCGAAAGAGGTTGATTTCTTCAGCATCGGAACCAACGATCTCAGCCAGTATACTATGGCAATCGATCGTCAGAATCCTCAGCTTGACCTGTTTTTTGATCCTCATCATCCGGCAGTGCTGCGCATGATCTCCCTGGTTGTAGAGAATGCTCATAAGGCTGGTATCTGGGCTGGAATCTGTGGAGAACTTGGTGCTGACCAGTCACTTACAAAAGAGTTTCTGGCAATGGGAGTGGACGAGCTTTCTGTTTCACCGGGAAGTATTCTTCCACTGCGTAAGATCATTCTGGAAACCAATGTTACAGATTATAAGGCGGGAAAAGAATGTTAACACAGCAGCGACATGAGATCATTTTGGAGCTTCTGAGAGAGAAAGGAAGTATTACTGTCACAGAAGTGAAGGATCTTTTAGATACATCAGAGTCAACAGTGAGAAGAGATATCACTGCACTGGATAAGGAAGGCAAGCTGGAGAAAGTCTTCGGCGGTGCCGTAGAACTGAAGGAGCGGGTAACTGCATATGAATATTCAGTTGCCGAGAAAATGGGACTGAAGCTGGAAGAGAAGGACCGGATCGCAAAATATGCAGCAGGTCTTATCCAGGATGAGGATTTTGTCTATATTGATGCAGGTACTACTACTGGGGATATCTTGAAGTTTCTTAAGGTTACAAGGGCAGTATTTGTTACCAATGCAGTGGTACATGCCCAGACACTGGCAGGAAGAGGCTTTAAGGTTCTTCTTGTAGGTGGAGAGCTGAAGAGCACTACAGAAGCAGTAATTGGTAATCAGGCTATGAATACGATTCGTGGTTATCATTTTACCAAAGGCTTTTTTGGAACCAATGGACTTACCAGAAAGAGTGGCTGTACTACCCCGGATGCCAATGAAGCGGCAGTTAAAGCAGCTGCCATGGAGCAGTGCAGGGAGTGCTATGTGCTCTGCGATAGTTCCAAGTTTGACAATATCAGTTCTGTGACCTTTGCAGATTTTTACAGATCTACGATAATTACAGACAGGATTCCGTCTGGCTATGAAGATTGTGCTAATATTATAGAAGTACAGAAGGAACAGAAATAGAACATTTGAGAAGAGAAGTTTAGTTCCGTTTTTTGATAACTTTCCGGAAGGTCTGTGTGGACTGTTGAAAGCGTGAGAACAAACCATATTATGCAGTTTGCAGGAATGATTTTTTAACATACTCTGGATAAAGTGTTCCTTTCATAGTATAATAGTCCACAGGATTTCTGACAGATAAAGGTTGGGAGTTCTGTGGATTTTTATGGAATAGAAAATATGTTGGAATCCCCTGTTATGTACTAGCAGAATACATGAGGTAGAGCTATGATAAAACTGATCGCATCAGATCTGGATGGTACACTTCTGAAAGAAGGCACCATGGATATTAATCCGGAAATTTATGATATTATCCGAAAGCTGAAGGCTAAGGGAATTGTATTTGCGGCTGTCAGCGGCAGAGAATATGACAGTATTGAAAGAGTGTTTGCACCTGTAAAAGATGATATTTATTTTATTGCAGGAAATGGTGGAATCATTTCCTATCAGGGAGAAATTATTGAGAAAATGGCAATTCCTGCAGATATACTCAAAGAGGTTGTGGAGTATGTGAGAGCCCAGGAGGGAGCTTCTTTCATGACAGCAGGCAGTGCCCAGGCATACGTGGAGCGGGCAGACCAGGCTTTTGTGAAGAAACTTCGGGAAGGGTACAAGCTTCATGTAAATGAAGTGGACGATGTACTGAATGCTCCAGAAACTATGACAAAAGTTGCCATGTACAATGAAGAAGTGGATGCAGCTGTAGGAGCAGAGGAAGCGAAGCGGCGTTTTGGAGATAAGATTCAGATCATGGCTTCCGGTGATTACTGGGTGGATTTCGTGGATGTGCATTCCGGAAAAGGAAATGCTCTTCAGAAACTTTGTAACCGTCTTGGAATTACGAAGAGAGAAGAGGTTGTTGCTTTCGGAGATAACTGCAATGATGTGAGCATGCTGCTGGAAGCTGGAAAGAGCTATGCAGTTACTACTGCCCGCGAGGAAGCCAAGCAGGCCGCCAGATACGTACTGGAGAAACCAGGTCCGGACAGCGTACTGAATGTGTTAAAGATGATTTTGGAGTTATAAGAGAAAAGAAGAATAAAGAAATGGGAGTACATTCAATTTTGTAATTCCATTGGAGAAATTTTTGATATTGTAGTGGAAGATATGATTCATCAATCAAAGGGATTACAGGGATAAAAAATCCGGGCTGTGTGGAGCAGTCCGGATTTTTGTGGGGCAAAATCAGGCAAGAATCCTTCCATCTGTGGAGATGGTGTACACCTGCCATGGAAGAAATTTTCCGCTGGCTTTCATGGCATTTATGGCTGCATTCTGGATTCCGCCGCAGCATGGAACTTCCATACGCACGATGGTAACACTCTTGATATTGTTCTGACGGATGATTTCGGTGAGCTTTTCGCTGTAATCTACAGAGTCCAGTTTCGGACAGCCGATAAGAGTAATCTTACCTTTGATAAAATCCTGATGGAAGTTAGCGTAAGCATAGGCTGTGCAGTCTGCAGCAATAAGAAGGTCAGCATCGTCAAAATATGGAGCATTGATAGGAACTAACTTAATCTGTACCGGCCACTGTTGAAGCTGGGAGTGTGCTTCCAGCTTTTTCTTATTTTCCAGAACTGCGGCTTCGTCGTAAGCAGCTGCCTCCTTTTCTACAAAAGAAATGGCATTTGTTGGACAGGCAGGGAGGCAGTCGCCCAGACCGTCGCAGTAATCTTCACGAAGCAGTTTTGCTTTTCCATCTATAATTCCAATTGCACTTTCGTGGCAAGCGCGGGCACAGAGCCCGCAGCCGTTACATTTTTCTTCATCTATATGAATGATTTTTCTGATCATGAGAGTATCCTCCTTATCCCAACAACGTTTTCAAGTCTTCCTCTGGCGTAGTAATCGCAGCGATCCCAAAGTTTTCTACCAGATAATTCAGCACATTCTGTGATAAAAATGCCGGAAGGGTCGGGCCGAGACGGATGTTTTTGATTCCAAGGTGAAGCAAGGTAAGCAGAATGGAAACTGCTTTCTGCTCATACCAGGAGAGCACCATGGAAAGAGGAAGCTCATTTACCCCACATCCAAATGCTTCTGCAAGAGCGCCCGCAACCTTGATCGCGCCGTAAGCATCGTTGCACTGTCCCATATCCATCAGTCTTGGAAGCCCACCGATGGTTCCAAGGTCCAGATCGTTAAATCTGTATTTTCCACATGCAAGTGTAAGAATTACGGAATCAGAAGGAGACTGCTTTACAAAATCGGTATAGTAATTGCGTCCGCTTCTTGCGCCGTCACAGCCTGCTACCAGGAAGAAGTGGCGGATAGCACCTGTTTTTACAGCATCAATTACCTGATCTGCAACGCCAAGAATGGTTCCATGGGAGAAGCCGGTTGTAACGGAAGTTCCGCCGTTGATTCCGGTAAAATGCTGATCTTCCTGATATCCGCCAAGCTCCAGGGCACGCTGGATAACTGGTGTGAAATCTTTTTCTTCATTAATGTGAACAGTTCCAGGGAAAGTGACAGTTCCTGTAGTAAATACCCGGTCCATGTAGCCTGGTTTCGGCGGCATGAGGCAGTTTGTGGTAAAAAGAACAGGAGCCGGAAGCTCTGCAAATTCTTTCTGCTGGTTCTGCCATGCAGTACCGAAGTTCCCTTTCAGGTGGCTGTATTTTTTCAGTTCTGGATAAGCATGGCAGGGAAGCATTTCACCGTGGGTGTAAATATTAATGCCTTTTCCTTCTGTTTGTTCCAGAAGAAGTTTCAGGTCATGGAGGTCGTGACCGGTAATGACGATGAATGGGCCTTTTTCCACAGTAAGAGGTACTGTAACAGGAACTGGTGTGCCGTAAGTGGCAGTGTTAGCGCGGTCAAGAAGCTCCATGCAGGAAAGATTGTATTTACCTGTTTCCATTACAATAGGAAGAAGCAGGTCCATATCCCAGTCCTCGCCCAGTGCAAAAAGTGCTTTTGCGAAAAATTCGTTTACTTCTGTGTCAGTATATCCAAGTGTCATTGCATGGTAGGCATAAGCCGCCATTCCGCGGATTCCAAAGAGAATCAGAGATTTCAGGGAGCGGATGTCTTCGTCTGGCTCGTTCCACAGATTTTTCATATCATAGTTGGACGTATTTCCACATGGTGACATACAGCTGCTGCAGTTTGGTACAACTTTTGTTTTTTCTTCATTTACTGCCTGGATCATAGCAGTTAGTGTTTTTGCGTTAAAATTTACATTCGTGACGGTTGTAAATAATCCTTCAATGATGATGCGGTCGGTATTTTCTGTTTTCGGGTTATTTCCACAGGCTTTTGCCAGACCGATCAGGGCGCCGGTTAGTTCATCCTGTAAAGCGGCAACAGCTGCATTTTTTCCACAGATACCTGCGGCTCCTGTACAACCGTTGCATCCGGCAGTCTGTTCACACTGGTAGCAAAACATTTTCTGTTCCATAATAAAAATTCTCCTTTGCTGTAAATATGTTTTGGGTATATTTTGGATAAAATCAGTGATTAATAATTTAACATGAATGTATGTGATTTTGGTTGGCATAAACCAACATATTTTATTCAAAATCTCTACATTTTATATATCTAAATTATTTTGTAAAAAACTCTGTTATCAAAATACTGATCACATTATAACCAAAAAGAAAAGCCCTGTATGTTGTTAAAACAACATATCGGACTTTTCCTGTTATATTTTTTACATATTTTTAATTTATTATTCCGGTTTTACTGCTGTGATAGCCTCAGCATAACGCTGTACTTTTGCTTTATACTCATCACTTCTTGCAGCAGCACCTGCATTTTTCTCATTATTCTGAATATCATCCGCATGAATAAACTGACCGTTTAAAGTGTCATGTGCATGCTCAATCTGTGATTCATCAAAGGTAAAGCGAACCTTGCCATCCTCTGTCACTAATTTACCGCGGATACCACGCGGAATGATCTGATGCAGAATATTTCCCGGACAAACGATGATGCAGCTACGATACAGACTATGGTTGCTGCAGGTATGGGAATCGGGATTTTGACGGAACTGGAAGTAGAAAAGGCATCTATGCCGTTAAATCTTTCTTATATACCATTGGAAACGGATGGTATCCAGGAGATTTTATATGTGATTTATTCAAGGAAAAATGAAAATCCACTGATTCCACTGTTTTTAGAAGAAATGAAAAAATAGGGATTCCGGAATAAAAATTATTTATTGTATATAGAATAGTAGCGAAAATTCCTAATTAAAAGAGATACATAAAAATGAGTTCCACTTATCTGTACATTATATACAGAAAGCAGAACTCATTTTTTATTATCTACGGTAAGGAATTTTTTTGCCAGTTATTACTTTTATGCAATAACAGCTAAGAAAGCCTTTAACCTTGTCACATTTAGATTCTTTTCAGCAGAATCCTATCTTGCTTTTGTCTCAATTTCAGTTGTCAGTTTTTCAACGAACTCGTCTAATGGAAGAACAGTAGTCTCTTTCTGACCATGGAGACGGTATGCAACGGTTCCGTCCTCTTTCTCTTTCATACCGATAACAAGAAGATAAGGAACTTTCTGAACCTGTCCTTCTCTCATACGGTAACCAAGTTTCTCAGCTCTGTCGTCTAACTCAACACGGACATCTGCTGCATCCAGTGCATCGTAAATCTTCTGGGCATAAGCATTCAATTCCGGATCATCTGTTTTAACCGGCATAATACGTGCCTGAACCGGTGCTAACCATGTTGGCAGATTTCCTTTTGTCTCTTCAAGGATATAAGCCATGAAACGATCCAGAGAACCAAGAATTGCACGATGAAGTACAACAGGTGTCTTTTTCTCACCATCATGGTCTACATAAGTCAGCTCAAATTTAGCCGGCAGACAGAAGTCCAGCTGACAGGTAGAAAGTGTATACTCATTACCTACTGCTGGTTTTACATTTACATCAAGTTTCGGTCCGTAGAAAGCAGCTTCGCCGATTTCCTCAGTATATTCGATTCCGAGAGAATCCATAACTTCGCGAAGTGCATTTTCTGCTTTGTTCCACATCTCATCATCATCATGATATTTCTCTTTATCTTCTGGATCACGCAGAGACAGAACGCATCTGTAATCTGTGATACCGAAATCTTTGTAAGTAGAGAAAATTAAATCTACGACTTTGGAGAATTCATCTTTGATCTGCTCCGGAGTTACAAACAGATGTGCATCATTCTGGCAGAAATGACGTCCACGCTCAATACCTTTTAACGTACCACTTGCTTCAAAACGGAAGTCATGTGCAATCTCACCGATACGGATCGGAAGATCTTTGTAAGAATGAATCCTGTTTGCATAAATCATCATGTGATGCGGGCAGTTCATCGGTCTTAAAACGAAAGACTCACCCTCAACTTCCATAGCCGGGAACATGTTGTCTTTGTAGTGATCCCAGTGTCCGGATGTCTTATACAGATCTACGGTACCAACACATGGTGTCATGACATGCAGATAACCAAGTTTACGCTCTTTGTTTTTGATATAGTTTTCCAACTCCTGCCAGATTACATATCCTTTTGGAAGGAACATCGGAAGCCCACGTCCAACCAGATCGTCTACCATGAACAGTCCCATGTCTTTACCGATTTTTCTGTGGTCACGCTCTTTTGCTTCCTCTAATAACTGCAGGTGAGCTTCCAGTTCTTCAGCGGTTGGGAAACATACACCGTAGATACGCTGCAGCATTTTGTTCTTGCTGTCCCCTTTCCAGTATGCACCGGAGTGTCTGATCAGTTTGAAATGACGGCATAATTTTACATTGTCTACGTGAGGTCCACGACAAAGATCAGTAAAATCACCCTGTGTATAACAGGAAATATTGCCATCCTCCAGATTGGAGATCAGATCCAGTTTATAGCTGTCATCTTTGAACATTTCCAGAGCTTCCTCTTTGGTAATTTCATGACGGATAATCTTTTTACCGGATTTTGCAACTTTTTTCATTTCTTTTTCAATGGCTGAGATATCCTCATCACGGATAACGTCGTCGCCGAGATCGATGTCGTAGTAGAATCCTTCTGCAACAACTGGTCCAACCCAGAATTTTGCCTGTGGATACAGGTGTTTGACTGCCTGAGCCATCAGATGGGCACAGGAATGATTGAGCATGTTTAATTGTTCATCTTCTTTAAAATTAACCATTGTTTTTCCTTTCCAGAACCTTGTTTATTGATCTGCTACTATAAACTAAAAAAGCACCTTTAAGAATACCTGCTGCCAGATATACTTAAGGGTGCATATGATACACGGTTCCACCTTAATGTTTTACTTGATTTAGCCTGTAACGCGGCCATACGGTAACGCTTAAATAAATCCGGTACAATCTGCAACGGATATGATTTTTCACGCACAGCTCAAGACTGGTCTTCCTGCATGATTCGCATAAGCAACTTTCACCAATGCTGCTCTCTCTGGAATGTTTCTGCATACAGTACTTGTTCTTTCATCGCTTTTTTCAATATCGGATAAAATTATAGCACAGTCATAAATAATGCACAAGAGGAAAGATTCATAATTCGGGTGGATTTTTGAAAAATCACAATGAAATTCTGCAATCTATCAGGATTCTGTTTGTGGAGTTCCTTCTTCCTCTGTGTTTACCGGCTTTTCCCGCAGCTGTACAGCTCTTGCAGCCATTCGGCGGCGGCTGTCTGCCTGTGCGGCATAATGTTTCTTTGTCGTATTGACATCCTTGTGTCCCAATACGTCAGCTACCAGATAAATATCACCTGTTTCCTGATACAATGTTGTGCCATAGGTACTGCGCAGTTTATGCGGTGTGATGTTTTTGACTGTAGTTACCAGTCTGGAATATTTTTTTACAAGATTTTCCACACTCCGCACATTGATCCGGCGGTTTTGCATGGACAGAAACACTGCTTCCGTACTGCCTTCCTGTGGTTCCATTTCCAGCCGTTCATCCAGATAGGCATCCAGTGCTTCCGCTACTTCATCTCCAAAATAAACCATGACTTCGGAACCACCTTTCCGGTGCACTTTAATGCCGTTGTTTTTCGGATCGATATCATTCAGATCCAGACCGACACATTCAGATACACGGATACCGGTACCAAGTAAAAGCGTAAGAATGGCCATATCCCGTTTTTTTGTCTTGTTATGGTAGATTTTCTGGCGTTCTGTCAGTTTTTCACCGGATTCTGCTTCATCTAATAAAATGGCAATCTCATCCACATCCAGTCGAACGATATTTTTTTCATGCTGCTTTGGCATCTGCACAAGTGCAGCAGGATTTTTTTCAATGATTTCCTTGCGGAAAAAATAATTATAGAAACTGCGCAGACAAGCGAGTTTTCGCATCTGACCACGCTCATCATTGGTATATTCTTTCCCGTTATGCGTATAAAATTTCAGATACTGCAGATATTCTTCAATATCCATCGGTGTGATCTGTTCCAGAATATCAATGGGAAAATCCGTGATTTCGATTTTCGATAGTGTGGAATTATTCTCATGCAGATAATGAAAAAATACACCAAGATCATAAGCATAGGCGATTCTTGTCCGGGACGATGTTGACGGCTCAATACCAATAAAATATTCTCTGCAAAACTGTGGCAATTCAGCTACAAGTGCGCGCAGTTTCTGTTCATTTTCAATATTGATTTGCTCACTGTATTTTCGTTCTTTCATATCAAATCATTCTTTCTAAAAAATTGTGTTCGGATACTGCTTTTTCGTTTATCAGCAAAAAAATGTTACTCATTTTGATCTTCCCAGTCCGGAATATGTCCATTGATCAGTGCGGTAAACAGGCGCGTCTTTGTTCCCGGATTTTCATGGTTGATAGTTCGGATAAGCTGTTTGATATATTCGCGTTTTGTGGCACCATCCGCTGGACATGGATTTTTCACTACCGGAAGATGGTATTTATTTTTAAAACCGATCACATCTGCTTCTTCAACATACAGAAACGGACGGATGATTGTCAGATCCATGCGGTCTAAATATGTTTTTGGTGGGAAACAGTAAAAATGTCCCTCATAGATCATGGACATCATCATTGTCTCAATAAAATCATCTTTGTGGTGGGCGTAAGCTACTTTGTTACACCCCAGTTCTTTGACAGCATTATATAAAGCACCTTTCCGCATTTTTGCACAGAGAGAACATGGATTTTTCTCTTTTCGTTCTTCAAAAACAATCTGACGAATCTGCGTTTTTATAATATGATGGGAAATTCCAAGTTCCTTACACAGTTTTGTTACAGGAGTCAGATCAAAACCTTCCATGCCAAGATCTACACTGACGGCTGTCAGTGAGAACTTCTTTGGGTAAAAACGCTGCAGGCCATGCAAGGCATAGAGTAATGCGAGAGAATCTTTTCCTCCGGACAAACCGATGGCGATATGATCTCCTTCGTCAATTAAGTGATAAGTATCGACTGCTTTTCTGGTAAGGCTTAGCAGCTGCTGCAATTTCATAATATCAGTTCCTCGTTTCAGTGTTGATTTTTTAGTGACATGCTCCCACCACTTAAATCACAGATTTTGAAGTGTGGGCTTCTTGCTCAATGGCTCTACTGAGCCAAGTATCTACAAGCTATCCTCGCGT
>OLRX01002987.1_pt1 | contig 10068 bp, 8 predicted proteins | sample 1672991 | NCBI WGS metagenome assembly OLRX01 (sample SAMEA3136744, study PRJEB25190) | human gut metagenome | biome: human gut; feature: human-associated habitat; material: faeces | place: Austria | collected 2013
GATTAAATGCATTTATTTTATGGGCGGAGCCGTGGAAGGCGGAAATTCCAGCGCGGTGGCCGAATTTAATATATTTTTTGATCCGGAGGCGGCCAAAATTGTCTTTGGCTCCGGTATCCCCCTGGTTATGGTGGGACTGGATGTGACACTCCGGGCAGTTCTTTCTGATTCCGACTGTAATGGGATACGCGGGATCGGCACAACGGCTTCCGATATAGCGGCAGACCTGCTGGATTTTATGCGTATGCGCCGGGATGTATATAAAGGTGAGGACGTGGTCATGCATGATGCTTTAGCCGTGATGGCCATTTGCAGGCCGGAGTATCTTCGGACACATGATTACTATGTGGATGTGGAGTGTGCAGGGACATACACATACGGACACACTTATGTGCAGAAATCTACCCGCTTCAGTAATTATATGCCGAATTGCCGTGTGGCGCTGGATGTGGACTCCGGAGCGTTTGCAGCCTGGATGAAAAACTGTATCAGGCAGTGTGCGGCATCCGGGACCATGGATAAGAAGGTTCTGGAAGCGTAGAAGGGAGAGTTGATTTGCGTATTTTAAATTACGGTTCGCTGAATCTGGACTATACCTACCATGTGCAGCACATTGTAGCTCCCGGTGAAACTGTAGCTTCGTCCGGTCTGGAAGTTTTCTGCGGGGGGAAGGGGCTGAACCAGTCCATTGCGCTTGCAAAGGCCGGAGCCAGTGTGTTCCATGGAGGGATGACAGGGGAAGACGGCGATCCTTTGCTGGAGGCTTGCCGCCGAAGCGGTGTGGACTCCCGTTTTATCCGGAGGATAGAGGGCCGCAGCGGAAGTGCGGTTATCCAGGTGGAGCGGGGAGGGCAGAACAGTATTGTTTTGTACGGCGGAGCGAATCAGGCCAACAAACCGGAATTTGTGGATGAGGCTCTGGCCTTTTTTGAAGAGGGAGAGTGGCTCCTGCTGCAAAATGAGGTAAATGGGCTGGATTATATGATAGAAAAGGCTCATAGCAACGGATTGAAGATTGCCCTGAATCCGTCACCTTTTCAGGAAGACATTCTGAAATGCGGTATAGAAAAGGTGTCCCTTCTCTTTTTGAATGAGGTGGAAGGAGAACAGCTTACAAAAAAGACGGAACCGGAACAGATGATAAAGATTTTGAACAGGGAATACCCTGAAACGGCGGTTGTACTCACTCTGGGAGGAGCCGGGGCGGTTTATGCGGCCGGAGGTGAGGTTTTCCTCTGTCCGGCAAGGAAAGTAGAGGCCCTGGATACAACCGGCGCAGGGGATACGTTCACCGGCTATTTTCTTGCGGCCTTGACGGATGGAAAGAGGCGGCGGCCGCGGCGGCAATCGCTGTATCACGTTTGGGGGCTTCGGCTTCCATTCCTGAGAGAAGTGAAGTGGAAAAGCTGTTGAACGACAGTCCGGTCCGGTGAAAAGCGGATTTTTACAACGGCCGGTATATTTTATTGCTTCATATCATTTACAGGCAGCGCAAGATAGAACTTCTTGCGCTGCTTGCATATTTTACCGTCTTTTTGTATACTAACAGATAAGAAAACTTGTGAAGAAAATGAGGTGAGTATCTCCATGACGATCAAGGAGTTGGCTAAGCTGGCAGATGTGTCCATCGCCACTGTATCTAAGATTATGAACAATAAGGATGAGAATATCAGTCCTGTTACCAGGGAAAAGGTGCTTCGTATAGCACAGCAGCATAATTATTCACCCTATGCCAAAGCGATCAGCAAAGCATTTCCTAAAACCCAGCTTGTCGGTGTGGTAGTTCCTGATATTTCAGAGCGTCTGTATGCTTCTGTTGTGCAGTATTTAGACGGATATGCGATGGAACAGGGGTATTCCCTGGTAGTTACCAGTACGTTCGGTGATGTAAACAGGGAGACGCTGAGTATTGACTCTCTCCTGGGAAAGCGTGTGGAATATATCCTTTTTCTGTATAGCAGAATAGAAGCGGCCAGTCAGGACAAGCTGCGGGAGCATAATACTCCGTTTTACTGCGTGCCGTTCGGGCCAGACGAACAGGATGAGGACAAACCTGTTTTAGATTTTCAGTCGGCCGCGGAGGAGGCGGTTTCCTTTTTGTCCGGTCTTGGTTTTGAAAAAATGGCAGCTGTGCTGCGTGAAAAGAACGGTCCGCTCTGCCGCATATTACACAGAAGTATGGAGCGCAATAAGATTGTTTTTGACGAAAGCCTGATATTTGAATTCGGGGAACAGGAACCATCAGAAGTCCTGGAAATTCTGGCCAAGACTGGCGTTAAGGCGGTCGTGGTGCAGGATACGGAGATTGCAAGACTGATTTATAGCTGCGCCTATGCGCGTCATACGAACATCCCCGGCGATTTATCCGTGATATCCTTTGATTTTGGAGGGGAGGGACATACATTCCTGCCGGAGTTGTGCACACTCGTCCTCCCGCATAAGGAGCTTGCAAAGATACTTTGGGATACTGTTTTTCATATGGTTTCTACGCGGCGGGAACAGGGAATAGAGCCTGTCGGTCTGATGTTTAAGGAGGGAAAGAGTACTGCCAGAAGTACGGACCGGCACAAAGTGAAAATCTGCGTGATCGGCGGTGTGAACCTGGATGTGACATTTCTTGTGGATGAAATATTAGGAAGCACTGAGACTATGACGATTCATGAGCGAAGCATTCTTCCGGGAGGAAAGGCGGGAAATCAGGCCATCGGCGTGGCCCGCCTCGATGGCGCGGCAAGCATCATCAGCATTCTGAGCAATGATATGGATGGAAAAAACCTTTATAACAACCTTGCCGCCAATAATGTGGATGTGAGCGGAATCGGTTTCGATAATGCCGCATCAACCGGAATTGCCTATATTTTTGTGACCAAGAGCGCAGAATATCTGATTGGATATTATCAGGGGACAAGCGACAGCATCAGCAGGAAACATGTGGAAGAATGCATGGATATCCTGCTTTCTTCCGAATACTGCCTCCTGCAGAACAGTATTCCTGACGAGACACTGCTGTTTATCACCAGACTGTGCAGAAAGCATGGAATCAGGATAATCCTCAAGCCCTCCGGGTATAAAATGCTGCCTCCGGAGGTTCTTGAAGAGCTGTATATGCTGGTGCCCAACAAGACGGAACTGAACCAGATTATGCCGGGAGAAGGAAGCGTCGGTGAGAAAGCGGCAGCCCTCATTGCAGGCGGCGCCCGGTACGTGGTGGTGACACTGGGGGAAGAGGGGTGCTATTTTACCGATGGGAAGGCCGGGAAGGAATATCCGGCCATTGATGTGGAGCCAATCGATACAACCGGGGCCAGCGATGCATTTATCAGTGCGCTGGCAGTTCTGCTTGCGGAAGGAGAGTCTATCGATACGGCAATCGAGTATGCAACAATTGCCGCCGGTATCAGTACAACCCGTCTGGGTGCCCAGTCGTCTCTGCCGGACCGCTATACACTGGAAATGTACCGCAAGAAACTGATTGGACGTATTTCATAATTTATAATCCAATGCGGGTGCGGGTCAAGACGTTATACAAAAATCACCTTTCCGCTTATTATAGAGGTGTCCAAGCCGCTATCAGTGAAAGGAAAGGTGATTTATATGGCGAAGAAAGCCATTGTTTTTTAAATTATTTATTTAGTGTGAGTTAATTCCGGCAGCAGACTTAAAATTTCCGCCTCCTGTCTGATGGCTGTTTCTTCCAGGTCTTTCGCCCGGTTCAGCATCTCTCTCCGGTACGGTTCGTCAGTGATGGTCTTTACGTTAATTCTGATATTATAGACGGCTCCCAGAATTGCAGCACGCAGCAATAAGGCTCCGACCAGGGCATCAGGGCCGGCATTCCGATTTCCCTTCTCAATAGCCTCGCGGCATAGAGCCAGCGCTTTGACGGACTTTTCAGCCACCTCGAGCGGAGTTTGAACAGCAGCTTTTAAACCGTTCTGCATGGCGGCATTACGTACGGCGCTTTCCTCCTGTGTCACTTTGGGAAGGGCCAGCGCGGTTTTATATTTGCGGAAGGAATCAATATCATTCTGAATATCATCCAGCAGTGACTCACGTAATACTGCGCATTGCCGGTCCACTTCCTGAAAGCGGTGCTTTACATTCGTATATTTATTATTCGAAATGGTTTTTCTGGAAACCATTGATACAAGAGCGGCTCCATAAGCGCCGGAGAGAGCGGCTGCGCTGCCGCCTCCTGCAACGGGGAGCTCCGCACCGATTCCCCGGGCAAATTCTCCGACGGTCATATCTTTAAAATCCATATGTATTCCTTCTTTCTGTATTGGTCAAGGCAAACGGTTACAGCAGATAGGTCTCAAAAATCTGATCTGCAGAAAAGGGGCCTTCAAACAGGGATTCCAAATTGAGATATTCTCTGGCTATTTCAATCAGCATATCCAGAGACAGCATACCGATCTGACAACTGACGATAGGGATTCCGTGCTTTAATGCCAGCGCCCTGATACATTCAATGACAGTGCAGACAGAGGTTTTTTTATAATTTGTCAAATCCATTGAAACCTGGACCAAATTCCTTTCCTTCATTTCAACACCGATAGCTTTAACGTAACGGAACCCTCCGCTGCTGAAGCGCACACGTTTTGCAATCTCCTTTGCAATGGACAAATCGGTTGTTCCCAGATTAACATTCAGAGCAATCATAAAATCCCTGGCTCCGATGGCTGTAACTCCACCCGTCGGGTGAATTGTGTCCGGGCCGTAATCGGGTTTCCATTCAGGACTTTTCAGTTTTTCGGCCATGCCTTCGAATTCGCCCTTGCGTATTTCAGCCAGATTCGTTCTGGCAGGAGTGTTTGCGGACTTTTCGTATAGAAAGAATGGAAGATGATACTTATCGGCAGCTTCCGAGGCTATCTTGTGGGCCAGTTCGCTGCAATCCTCTATCGTACAATTACGCAGAGGGGTCAGGGGGATGACATCAACTGCCCCCATGCGCGGATGCTGGCCGTGATGTTTGGTCATATCGATCAATTCAAGGGCAGTGCCAATCGCCTCAAGCATGGCCTCATAAATCGCTTCGGGCGCACCGATCACATTAGCGCCAAACCGGTTATGATCCGGATCTCCCTGCCAGCGCAGAATCTGCACATGTTCTCTGTTGCGGAAGCAATCGAGAATCTTTTGAATTTTTTCCTGATCGCGGCCCTCACTAAAATTCGGCGCTGTTAAGATAATATGTTTCATAATTGTCTCCTTTATTCGGTTACATATTTTTATGTTATAGTTCAGACATTCATTTTATCGGGCTTATGCCAAAAACCGAGAACAAATTGCAATACGAACGCGATTAACATGGCGGCAGCGTAGACTAAGCCTACCTTTAAAGCTCCGTATTGCACAACCCATACGGGTGTCATGGCTGTCAGGATTCCACCGCCTGTCGCCCAGGCCAGCAGAGGAGAACGGGCTGCAAATACTTCCGCAGCGCCGGATTCCATTTTAGGATCGCAGGTTTTTAGCAAGAGAAGTCCGGTGGCGGTTACTCCGGCAAAGGCACCAAACAGCATTATTGAGTGTTCAAACCAGTTCTCACCAAATACGTGGCTTGAAACCCAGGTGCAGCACCAAACAAGCACGACGGCCGCCAGAAGCTGCTCGATTATTAATGGAGTTGCATATTCGACGATAACAGAAACATTAACGGAAGCCACGGCTCCGGCTACAAGAAATTCCAGTGAAATCCCCTGTATGTGGCTCATTGTGGGCTTATCCACAATATCAGCCCATTTTGTGCGGTTTAGAAGAAGCTGAACCAGTAAGCCGGCAAGCATGGCTGCGGTAAACCAGGCCATTGTGAAATGCAACCAGAGCTTTAGGGCTTTGCTAATCAGCCAGCCGAGTAATACGGCGACCGACAGCAGTGCCATATGGAACGCCATATTATCAATGACAGATGGATGGATTACCCGGTTCGTATCAGGTTCACGATCTGAGTGGTCGGTATATATTTCAGTATTCTTATTTTCCAGTCCGGCGGAGGTATTCAGAAAAGAGGTCCATCCCTTGCGTGCGCCGATATTGATTAATACGATGCCCCCCAAAACGCCGAATACCAGACCGATAGTAGCGGAAGTGACAGACAGGCTTGCACCGTCCATCCATTTTAACTCTTCAAATACGGCGGCCATTCCGCCGGCTGTTCCATGGCCGCCGGACCACCCCTGCTCGACAATTGTTCCGAACAGCGGAGATACTCCGAATACCGGAGTAAGTAGCAGTGCGGTAAGAAGCAATGGAACGGCATACTGTGTAAAAAATGTAAAATAGGAAAAAACCAGGGATTCACTTGCTCTTTTGATAAGCTTTTCACCGCTTTTCTGCCTTTTTCCCATCAGCATCGGGGCATAAATCAAAACAATGAGGCGGCTCGACATTCCCGACCAGACACTCATGATTTCCTTCGGAATTATGCCCAGAAAATAAGGCCCAAGGATTAAGCCGATGACACCTGCAATCAGGGATGCCGGTATGTAGTATTTTTTTAAGAGCGGAATTTTAAGTCTGAGCCAGGATGCGGCTAACAGTAGAATGCCAAGCAATGCCATATAAACAAATAGGGCGTCTAACGAGGAACCGGTGATTTCATTTAATGGGATCATGTTTGTACCTCCTCATAATTTAATGCTGCAGCATATTTATCATACATCATATGAAAATAAAAATCAACATTATGAAAATATAATTTCATATTTGTGGATTATGTTGAATTCTTTTGCGGAAATTTGCATGATAGTTACAAATTCCGCAGCATTATTCACAAGGTGGTGTTTAAAGACGGACTGTAAAAGTCAAGAGGATTAGCCAGACGGTTGATTTTTGCGCTGGGCTTTGCTATATTTGAACTATCTGTTATAGTAAACCGCGGGCCTGTATCAACCTCGTTTCCGATTTGAGGAGGAACACATTTGGAAAAAAATATTATTCAGCTAATAGAACAGAATTACGATTCTTGTTCAAAAACTAATAAAGTACTATCTGATTTTGTCAAAGCAAATATCCGGGCCATCCCGTTTATGTCTATTAATGAAATGTCAAAGCAATCCGGCGTGAGCTGTCCCAGCATTACACGTTTTGTACGAATGCTCTCCTTTGCTAATTTTTCTGATTTTATTGCCTGTGCCCGTAAAAATGTACAAAAAGATTTGACTCCCTGGGAGCGTATCAGGCGTGCAGCAATAGCTCCCAATGGAGGTTCGCTCAAATCCATGATAGACAGTAATGCCGCATCCCTTCGGAAGATATATAATGAAACATTCGAAGCAAATTTCTATTCCTCCGTACGGACCATCACGAAAGCGCGCCGCGTCTATATCATTGGAGCCCGCTCTTCCTATTCAATTGCCGTTTATCTGGGATCAATTTTAAATAATCTTCAGGATAATGTCATTCTGCTGAGGCAGGGGGATTTCAGCGCCTTTGCAGACGTTACGTCCGAGGACAGCCTGATTGCGATAGGATTTGCGCGTTATACAAGGATAACCTGTGAAACTGCAAAATATTTCTATGATAAAGGATGTACTGTAATTTCTATCACCGACAGTTACACCTCCCCCATCGCACTTTCTTCAGAGAATGTTCTATCGGTTTCAAATGCAAGCGGATACCCGGTTGCGGAGGCAATGTCAATCGCCGTATATCTGACCACGGCTGTGGCTCAGGTGAATCCGCAGAAATCCCTGGAGCGTATGGAAAACATGGAAAAGCTTGGTGACTCGCTTAGAGCCTATATTTGAATAAAATCTTATACGGGAGGTAGTGAGTGTTGATTTTCTTCAGAATTGATAGTCATTATTTTTAATCATAGGAGGCATACGCCGTGTTAACCGGCCGTATGCCCTCCCTTTTATTGGGGGCTGTGACCTGTGCGCGGAGGTGCAGGTTATCGTACCGAACGGCGGAATAACACGCTCCGCGATACACAGAAACGGCAAAAAGTGCCGTTTCGCGCCGCATAACTCGGGATTTTCGTGTGAAATACACACGAAAACACCTCGCGGAACATTCCCCTGTGAACAGCAGCGAACTGTTACATGAGTTTGCAGATTTATTAACAGGTGTCTTGTCATATGAAAAATGATGTGCTATACTGTTGCGAGTGCGGTTGGTTCCGCCGGCGTCTGCCTGGAAATGGACGAAAAAAGCAGGAAAGGCCGTTTGAAAAGCGGCAGAATAGAGGATGGTATGACAAAACAGGAAGAGATAAACCAGTTAAAAAAAGAGAAGGATGCAGTGATCCTGGCTCATTACTATGTGGAGCCGGAAGTGCAGGAAATTGCCGATTATGTGGGCGATTCTTTTAACCTGAGCAAGGCCGCAGCCGGTCTTCTCAACAAGACACTTGTTTTTTGCGGCGTTTCATTCATGGGGGAGAGTGGAAAACTGCTCAGCCCGGACAAAACGGTGCTGATGCCTGATGCCGGGGCGGATTGTCCCATGGCCCATATGGTCAGAAGGGAAGAGGTGGAGCAGGCAAGGAGGGAGTACCCGGATTTGGCTGTAGTCTGTTATATCAACTCTACGGCCGAGATCAAATCCTGGGCAGATGTGTGCGTTACTTCAGCCAATGCAGTGCAGATAGTAAAAAATCTGCCGAATAAAAATATTTTATTTATCCCGGACAAGAATCTGGGCCGCTTTGTAGCGGAACAGGTACCGGAGAAGAATGTAATGACGGTAAATGGGTTCTGTCCGGTTCATGAACAGATGCGGGCGTCGGAAATCGAAAGCCTCAAATGTGAACATCCGGATGCCAAAGTCCTCGCTCATCCGGAATGTAATGGTGCGCTATTGGAGAAAGCTGATTATACCGGTTCCACAACAGGAATAATAAATTATGCATCATCGAGCGAATCAAAAGAATTTATAATAGCGACAGAGTGCGGAGTCCGCTATGAGCTGGAACAGAAAAACCCGGGTAAGATATTTTATTTTCCGGCTACCGAGCCGATTTGTACCGATATGAAAAAGATTACACTGGATAAGATTATTGAAGTATTAAAAACAGGAGTCAACAGGGCCGAAGTGCCAAAAGACCTTGCCGCCCCTGCAAAAGCCACACTGACACGAATGCTGGAACTGGCCAGATGATAAGGGGGCATAATTATGGTGAGAAACCTTTATTACGATGTTGTGATTGCCGGCTGCGGAGTAGCGGGTCTTTATACGGCCCTCAGCCTGCCGGAGGATCAGAAAATACTGATGCTTTCTAAAGAGGAAATTGAAAACTGCGATTCCATGCTGGCCCAGGGCGGCATCTGTGTAATGCGGGATGAAGAGGATTATGAACCCTACTTTGAGGATACGATGAAAGCCGGACATTACGAGAACAGGAAAGAAAGCGTTGAAATTATGATACGTTCCAGCCGCGGAGTGATAGATCATCTCCTGAAACTGGGAGTACGTTTTGACATGAATCCGGACGGCAGCCTGAATTACACTCGGGAGGAGAATATGTTTCCACAAAGATATTACGGGAAAAGAAATCACCACGGTACTGCAAAAGCGGGTCAGGGAACTGCCGAACGTGTCGGTTATGGAATTTACGGCTATGACTGATATTCTTGTCTCGGGAGGCGCCTGCACCGGCATGATTGCAAAGACGGAAAAAGGAGAGATTCTTCATATACATACCAGGGATACCGTTATGGCTACGGGAGGGATTGGCGGCCTCTACGAGCATTCAACCAATTTCCCCTGTCTTACAGGAGATGCTCTGGCAATCGCAAAAAAATACGGTGTGGAGCTTGAAAACATGGATTATGTACAGATCCATCCGACCAGCCTTTACAGTGAGAAGCCGGGCAGAAGCTTTCTGATATCGGAATCTGCCAGGGGAGAAGGGGCCGTACTGCTGAATGGAAGAGGAGAGCGTTTTGTAGATGAACTGCTCCCCAGGGATGTAGTCACAAAAGCAATACATGCAGAGATGGAGCGGGAGGGCAGCCGCCATGTATGGCTCTCATTCGAGCCGGTGGGTGAAGCTCAGATTCGGAACCATTTCCCGAATATTTACAGAAGGTGTCTGGAAGAAGGCTACGACATCACAAA
>OLRX01002993.1_pt1 | contig 10063 bp, 9 predicted proteins | sample 1672991 | NCBI WGS metagenome assembly OLRX01 (sample SAMEA3136744, study PRJEB25190) | human gut metagenome | biome: human gut; feature: human-associated habitat; material: faeces | place: Austria | collected 2013
CCTGTTCCCCATCGACGGCGACCAGTACGAGCCTTTGAAGGAGGCGCTGGAGAAGCTGTCGCTGAACGACCCGGCGCTCGTGTGGGAGCCCGAGACCTCCCACGCCCTCGGCTTCGGCTTCCGCGTGGGCTTTCTGGGCCTTCTGCACATGGAGGTTATCAAGGAGCGGTTGGAGCGCGAGTTCGGGCTGGACCTTCTGGCCACGGCGCCCTCGGTGGAGTACCACGTGTACCTCAAGGGCGGCGAGATGGTGTCGCTCCACTCGCCCCAGGAGATGCCCGACCCCGGCTCCATCGATCACGTGGAAGAGCCCTATCTGAAGGCGAAGATCCTCATCCCGCCCGACTACGTGGGCGCTGTGATGGATCTGGCCGTGGGTCGGCGCGGCAACTTCGTCACCATGAACTACCTCTCCCAGACCACCGTCGAGATGCTCTGGGAGATCCCGCTGTCCGAGCTCATCCTGGATTTCTTCGACAAGCTGAAGTCGAACACGAAGGGCTACGCGTCCCTCGACTACGAGATGGACGGCTACAAGCCCTCGCAGCTCGTGAAGTTGGACATCCTGCTGTCGGGCAAGCCCATCGACGCCCTGTCGTTCATCGTGCACAAGGACAAGGCCTACGACCGCGGGCGCGTGCTCTGCGACAAGCTGAAGGAGATCATCCCGCGCCAGATGTTCGAAGTGCCCATCCAGGCGGCCATCGGAGGTAGGGTGCTCGCGCGCCAGACCGTGAAGGCCAAGCGCAAGGACGTGCTCGCCAAGTGCTACGGCGGCGACATCACCCGCAAGCGCAAGCTTCTGGAAAAGCAGAAGGCCGGCAAGAAGCGCATGAAGGCCATCGGCAACGTGGAAGTGCCCCAGGAGGCCTTCATGGCCATTTTGAAGGTGGACGAGTAGGGGAAAAACCTATCCCTCCAGCAGGTCCTCGCGGACGACGTTGGTCATCACCTTGGGCTCAAGCTCGGGCGGGTTGATGCCGGCGGCGCGGCCCGCTTCGATGCACTTGAGCATCCAGGCCATGTTGCGGCCGAGCACGCGCATGGTGTGCAGGCCCTCGCCGTCGCCCTGCGCCTCGCCGGGGTTGCGCCCGTAGGCAATGTTCCAGTAGGAGCTGGACACAATGGGCTGGCAGTTGATCTGGAAGTACTTGTTGATCTGGTCGGCCGCCTCGATGGCCCCGGCCCGGCGCGCCACAGCGACGCCGGCGGCCGGCTTGAAGCGGAAGTTCGTGCCGCCGGCGTAGAACATGCGGTCCATGAGCGCCCGCAGCGATCCGGCCATACCGGCGTAGTACACCGGCGACCCCACGATGAAGCCATCGCACTCGGCGGCCTTCGCGATGAGCTCGTTGCAGCAGTCCTCGGCGAACACGCAACGCTTATCGCCAGTCTTGCCGCAAATGCCGCAGGCGATGCACCCGCGGATCTCCTTGTTGCCGATCCAGACAAGCTCGGTCTGAACGCCCTCGGCCTCAAGAGCAGCGGCCGCTTCCTCCAGCGCCCGGTTCGTGTTGCCCTTCCAGCGCGGGCTCCCGTTGATGAGCAGTACCTTCACGATCGTCTCCTCTTCTTGTGATCTTGCCGCGACCGCGGCGCGCATCCATTAAACTATGCTCATTCTACACCGTTAAACGCAGCAGTCGAAAGAAGCACCGATGGCCAAGGAACAAGAAGACTACGACTGGATCAACGACCCCTTCGACGAGAAGAAGATCGCCGAGGAGCGGGAGCGCATGGGCATGAGCGGCACGTCCAAGACCTTCGTGGGCGTCGGGTGCCTTCTGTTCGTGCTCGGCTTCATCGTGCTCATCGGGCTTTTGCTATTCGGGATTCTGTAGCTGTGGAGGGACTCTTCGGGAAACACCGGGTGCTGCTGGCGCCCATGGCCGGTGTGTCCGACATCGCTTTCCGGACGCTGTGCCGCGAGGCGGGGGCCGACATGGCCTTCACGGAAATGGTGTCGGCCAAGGGGCTCTCCTTTGCCAACGAGAAGACGCGGCATCTGCTGGCGCTCGCCGACGGCGAGTCCCAGGTGGCCGTGCAGCTGTTCGGCCACGAGCCGGAGGTGATGGCCTCCCAGGCCGCCTGGATCGAGGACGAAATGGGGGAGAGCCTGGCCTACCTGGACATTAACATGGGGTGTCCCGCCCGTAAGATCGTGTCGAAGGGGGACGGCTCGGCTCTTATGAAGAAGCCCGATCTGGCCGCCTCCGTCGTGCGGGCCGTGAAGGGCGTCGTGGAGCATCCGGTCACGGTGAAGTTCCGCCGGGGCTGGGCGGAAGGCGACGAGACGGCGCCGGCCTTCGCGCGCCGTATGGAGGAGGCCGGGGCCGACGGGGTCACGGTGCACGGGCGGTTCGCCGAGCAGCTGTACCGGGGGAGTGCCGACTGGGGCGTCATCGCTCGCGTGCGCGAGGCGGTGTCCGTGCCCGTCGTGGGCAACGGCGACATCCGCAGCGGAGCCGACGCCATGCGCATGGCGGTCGAGACCGGCTGCGACGCGGTGATGATCGCCCGGGGCGCCGAGGGCAACCCATGGCTGTTCTCCCAGGTACAAGCGGCGCTCGCGGGCCTGCCCGAGCCTTCGCCGCCCACGGTGGACGAGCGCATTGCCATGGCCCGGCGTCACGCCGAGCTGCTCACCCATCGCGAGGGACGCAACATCGTGCGCATGCGCAAGCACGCCATGTGGTACATGGCGGGTCTCCCCGGCGCCGCCCAAGCCCGCGGCCGCATCAACTACTGCACAACGCTTTCGGACTTCGACGCGGTGTTCGACGAGCTTCTGGAGATTGCCCGGGAGCGTTCGTGATTTGTCCGTCTCGCGCCAATATCGCTCCGATTTCCTGCCGTCCATCTCGCATCAGGGTTGTCCGTCCGACGCTAGGAGGCATTGCAATTCGCTCAGACAGTCCTCGCCGGTATCGAAGGCGACAGGGTTCAATTTCCCGCATATCGCCGCGCCTTCGACACCGTCTGCGGAACTCGCTCGGTTGCAACGCCTCCTATCGTCGGACTACCCAGCCGGAAAGAGAGGTCTGTCGTGGCTTATGACCCTTATAAAGCACTGTACCTGCATATTCCGTTCTGCGTGAAGCGGTGCGGGTACTGCGATTTCGCCACTTCGGCGGTAGAACGGGACTCGCCGATTATTGACGAGTACGTGGAATCGCTCGTGATGGATATTCGCCGAGCCTCGAGGGAGGGGAAGCTCGGAGCCATTGAGACGGTGTATCTGGGCGGGGGGACGCCGAGCTATATCGGCATGAGACGACTTTCGATGCTTCTTTATGCGCTGTCGATGTCGATGCATCTCGAACCCGAGGTCGAGTGCACGATGGAGGCGAACCCCGAAAGTCTTACGGCGCCCATGGTGCGGGATATCTGGGCGCTCGGGGTGAACCGGCTCTCCCTTGGCGTGCAGTCCTTCGACGACGAGGTGCTGCGCATCCTGGGCCGCGCCCACGACGCCGAGGCTGCCCGGGCGGCGGTGCGCGCGGCCCAGGAGCGCTTCGAGAACGTATCGGTGGACCTGATGTGCGGCATTCCCGGGCAGAGCGCGGAGTCCTTCGCGGAAAGCATGCGGGAGGCGGTGGCCCTCGGCGCGAACCATGTGTCGGTGTACCCGCTGACCATCGAACCCCATACGCCCTTCGATGCCGCCATTATGCGGGGCGAGATGCTCGAGCCCGACGAGGATGCGGAAGCGGCGGCCATGGAGGAGGCTCAGCGCATCCTGGAGGACGCGAGCTTTCACCGCTACGAGGTGGCAAGCTACGCGAGGCCCGGGTTCGAGAGCCGCCACAACACGGCCTACTGGACGGGCAAGCCCTACCTGGGGCTGGGGCGCTCGGCCGTCACCATGACCCAGAACGCCGAGCGTCGCATGCGGGTGCAGGACGGACAGGTGGTGGATGATCTGAACGCGCGGCAGATGGCCGCCGAGGACCTCATGCTGGGCATGCGCATGGCCCGCGGCGTCTCCGACGAGCAAATGGAGCAGGCGGCAGCTGTCATCGATGGGACTGCAGTCGGTCGGAAAGGGGGGAAGGCGAGCTTGGAAGAGGTGGCGGACAGGTCCGCAGAAGAGGCCGGCTCGGTGCACGCTGCCTTCGACGAGCTGGCCGTCCTCGGCCTGGCCGAGCACCGCGAGGGCCGTTGGCGTCCCACCGACGCCGGCTGGCTCTGCGGCAACGAGCTCTACGGCCGCCTGCTCGACCTCGCCCCGTAGCCTGCCGGTGCCTTCCACCTTTGCTTGTGTGTCGCTTGCGTCGAGATGGGGGCTTTCGTTAGCACTCTCGTGCCGAGGTTGCTAAAATAGCGTCAACAACGGAAGCCCGCGCTTGGCGCGGGGGTGATGCGGGAAGGTGAGAGGAGCGGATATGCTGTCGGAGCGACGCCAAAGGGTGCTGCGCGCGCTGATCGAGGACTACATCGAGTACGCGCTGCCCGTGGGCTCGCGTACCCTGACCGAGCGGCACCGCCTGGGCGTGAGCCCCGCCACGGTACGCAACGACCTCTCTGCTCTGGAAGACGCCGGCTTCATCCAGCAGCCACACACCTCTGCCGGGCGCGTGCCCACCGACGCCGGCTACCGCACCTTCGTCGACGAGCTGCTCTCGTCGGGATTGGCCGAGGAGGAGCGCCCGCACCAGGCCATGGTTGACGAGCTGCGCGCCTCGGCCTCGGAGCTGGACGCGCTCATGGAACGCACCTCGGCGGCCCTCGCGCGGCTCACCAACTGCCTGTCCATTGTCATGGCGCCCTCGGTGCTCGCGGGCCGCATTCGTCAGATCACGCTGGTGTCGCTTTCGCCCTGGCAGGCCATCGTCATCGTGGTGGCCGAGGACGGCCAGGTGGTCAACCGCACGGTCACCTTCGCCGACGAGGTCTCCGCCGACGAGCTGGCAGGTGCCCAGAACCTGCTGAACCGGGTGCTCGCCGGGCACTCGGCCCGCGACGTGCGCCGCTCCATGGACGCCGGCACCGTAGAGGCCCTCAGCGACCCGCTCGTGCAGCTCATCATCGACGAGGTCATAGAATGCTTGGGCGAGTCCGAAAGCGCTCGTGCCCACAGCCTCGGTGTCTCGGCGCTTCTGCGCCAGCCGGAGTTCAGCGATTCGAAGGCCCTGCTGCCGGTCATAGAAGTGCTGGAGGACGACCGCGTGCTGCTGAACACCTTCGACGAGGCCGCCGCGGAAGGGGGGCCGGTCATGGTGCGCATCGGGCACGAGAACCCCGCCTCGGAGCTCGCCGGTGTCTCTATCGTGGCCTGCCCCTATGGGCGCGGCGAGTCCGAGGGCGTCGTCGCCGTCATCGGCCCCACCCGCATGAACTACGAGCGCGCCATCCGCGCCGTCCGCGCCGCCCAGTGCGCGCTGCACGGCGAGTAGACGTGCGTTACCCAAGAATACGGAAGAGCGAACGAAGAAAGGCAAGATTCACCTATCATGGCCGCAACTAAGGACCTCTACGAAATCCTCGGCGTCTCCCGCGACGCCTCCGAAGCCGAGATCAAGAAAGCATTTCGCCATAGGGCGCGGGAGCTGCACCCGGACGTGAACAAGGCACCGGATGCCGAAGACCAGTTCAAGGAGCTGAACGAGGCCTACGACGTGCTGTCCGACCCCCAGAAGAAGGCCCAGTACGACCGCTTTGGCACGATTCCCGGCGCGGCGAGTGGCGGCGGCCCCTACGGCGGCGTCGGCATCGATTTCGAGGACCTGTTCGGTGGCGGCTTCGGCGGCATGGGCGACATCTTTTCCACCTTCTTCGGCGGCGCGGCCGCAGGCGGCCGCCAGGTGCGCAAGGACGGCCGCGACATGGGCGTGGGCCTGCGCGTCACGCTGGAGGAGGTGGCCGCAGGCGCCAAGAAGGAGATCGTCTACGACCGCCTGGCGCCGTGCCCCGACTGCGACGGCACGGGCCTCGGACCCGACGGGCGCGAGGTCACTTGCCCGGACTGCGGCGGCCAGGGCCGCGTGGTCTCGGTTCAGCACACGTTCCTCGGCGACATGCAGACGGCCACCACGTGCAAGACCTGCAACGGCACGGGCCGCTCGGTGGAGAACCCGTGTCCGGAATGCGAGGGCCAGGGCCGCGTGCCCGACCGCCAGCGCGTCTCGGTGGAGATCCCCAAGGGCATTCGCGACGGCCAGCAGCTGCGCATCCACGGCTTCGGCGAAGCGGGCATGCAGGGTGCGCCGGCCGGCGACCTCATCGTCACCGTGCGCATCGCCCCCGACGAGTTCTTCGAGCGCGACGGCGACAACCTGCACTGCAAGCTCGTGGTTCCCATGGTGCAGGCGGCGCTCGGCGCCGACATCGAGATCGACGGCATCTACGAGGACGAGAAGGTCACGGTCGCCATCCCCGAGGGCTGCCAGAACGACCAGATCGTGCGCGTGAAGGGCTTCGGCATGCCGCGCCTGAAAAGCGACGCTCGCGGCGATTTGTTCGCGCACATCGCCGTGGAAGTGCCGAAGAAGCTCTCCAAGCGCGAGCGCGAGCTTTTGGAGGAGCTGGCCGAGGAGATGGGCGAGGACGTGAACGAGGAGAAGCGCTCGCCCTTGCAGAAGCTCCGCGACATTTTCGAGTAGGACTACTGATCATGTCGTTGCCGCGCTTCTTTCTGGAAAACCAAGTGCTCGCTGCCGAGACGGAGGCGGTGTTCCCGCTGCGCCTGGCACCCGACGACGCGAAGCACGCGCGGGTGCTTCGGCTGACGACGGGGGAGCACATCGCCGTGATCGACGCCGACCAGGATTACTTCGAATGCGAGATCGTCGATTTTGCGGACGAGCTGCCCCTCGTTTCTATTGCGCGCCATGAAGACGCGAGCGAGGCCGGCCCGCAGGTGATTCTGCTGCAGGGCCTGGCCAAGGGCGACAAGATGGAGACCGTCATCCGCCACGCCACCGAAGTAGGCGTGGCGGCCTTCGTCCCCCTTACCTGCGCCCGCTCCATCGTGAAGCTGGACGGCAAGAAGGCGGCTGCGAAGACGGAGCGGTGGCGGGCCATCGCCAAAAACGCAGCCATGCAATCGGGACAGGCCCGGGTGCCGGAGGTCGCCGAGCCCGTCTCCGTGCGCGAGGCGGCCGCGATGCTCGGCCAGGCGACGGCCGTGCTCGTGTGCTGGGAAGAGGCGCCCGAGACAGCGAGTCTGCGTGAGGCCGTGCACGATGCGCTCCTTGCGACGTGCACGCCGGCCGCCGACGCCCGCATCGCCGTGGTCGTGGGCCCCGAGGGCGGCCTCGCCGAGGAGGAGGTGCGCTGCTTTCTCGGCTGCAACGCCCGCGCGCGCCTCGTGACCCTGGGCCCGTCCATCCTGCGCACCGAGACCGCCGGCATCGTGGCCCCGGCGCTGGTGCTCTACGAGCTGGGCGGCATGGGGAATCGGCCCTCTCCCACTTACGAGGGCAACCGTGGGTAGGGCCCTCTTCGGCTACACGGTCGTGAACTTGGGCTGCAAGGTGAACCGCGTGGAGGCCGACGGTTTCGAGCGGCTGCTCGCGGAACGCGGGGGAGTGCCTGTTGGAGAGGCGGCGGCCGATCTCATCGTCGTGAACACCTGCACGGTCACCGGCGAGGCCGAGAAGAAGACCCGCAAGGCCGTGCGCCATGCCCTGTCGACCAACGACGGCGCACGCGTCGTCGTCACGGGATGCGCGAGCGAGCTCTCGTCGGAGACCTTCGCCGCTATGGGTGATCGCGTCGTTGTCGTACCCAAGGCAGGCGCGGATCTCTATCTCAGCGAGTTGGAAATGAGCGGCGCAGCTCCTTGCGAAACGTCTGAATCTTTCTCGGCATCGCCCGCCGATGGCCGCACGCGCATCGGCATCAAAGTACAGGACGGCTGCGACAACGCCTGCACCTACTGCATCGTGCACGTGGCCCGCGGCCGCGCGACGAGCCGACCGGCCGGCGAGGTGGTGGCCGAGGCGGTGGCCCTCGCTGAATCCGGCGTCCGCGAGGTCGTGCTCACCGGCATCAATCTGGGCTCTTACGACGACGGCGGGACGGATCTGACCGACCTATGTCGCCGCCTTCTAACGGCCACCGCCGATCTGTACGGCGCGGGCGAGCCTCCCTGCCGCTTCCGCATCGGCTCCATCGAGCCTATGGACGTGACCGGCGAGTTCGTCTCTCTCCTCGCCGAGGCCGAGGGCCGCATCTGCCGCCATCTTCATCTGCCCTTGCAGTCCGGCTCGTCCCGGGTGCTGCGCGAGATGGCGCGCCCCTACGACGCCCACGAGTTCCGCCAGCTGGCCGACTTCCTGCGGGCGAGCGTCCCCTCCATCGCGCTGACCACCGACATCATCGTGGGCTTCCCCGGCGAGACCGATGAGGACTTCGAGGACACCTGCGCGCTCGCTCGCCACGTCGGCTTCTCGAAGATCCACGTGTTTCCCTACTCCAAGCGAGAGGGAACGCCCGCGGCCGCCCGTGCAGACCAAGTGCCGCCCGAGGCGAAGGCCGCCCGCGCCGCCCGCCTGCGCGCGCTTTCCGACGAGTTCGCCGCCGCCGACCGTGCCTCTCGCGTCGGCACCATCGAGCTGGCCCTCGTGGAAACCCCCGAGACGGCCACCACCGAGAGCTACCACGAAGTGCCTGCCCCCGCAGATGCGGAGATCGGCTCTCTCATCCCCGTGAAAATAGGATAGCCGCGCGGCAGAAGCGCCTCTCCCGCTTGAAACGCGCTCCGGATTAAGGCTCGCGCCGCCCGAGCGACCTTTTTCGGTCGAGTGCCGATGGGGTTTGGCTGCGACATCGATGGGAGTTTTGGAGCAGGCGCACAACACAGCGCGCAACATAGGGTACAATAGCGAGCATGACTGATTTGATGCAGACAACGCTCACGGCGCCCGGCGGGGTGGACATGGCCCTCGTCGTCGGCGCCTCCGACGAGATCCTCCACGTGCTGGAGGAGTCCTTCGACGCTCGGCTCACCGTGCGGGGCAATCGCATCGTCATCGAAGGGAACGCCGTGGAGGTGCAGCAGCTCACCGCGCTGTTCGCCGACCTGTTCAAAACGGTGGAGGAAGGGCAGGCCCCCGACACCGACTCGGTGCGCCGTTCCGTCGAGCTGCTCCGCCAGGCGGAGTTCGCCCCCACCGCCCTGCGCGACGATGTGCTGCTCACCTACCGGGGCCGGGCCATTCGACCGAAGACCGCCGGCCAGAAGCACTACGTCGACGCCATCCGCGACAACACGGTCACTTTCGCCATAGGGCCGGCCGGCACGGGCAAGACCTACCTGGCCATGGCCATGGCGATCCAGGCCTTTAAGAACGGGGAGGTGGGACGGATTATTCTGACTCGCCCGGCCATTGAGGCGGGGGAGAAGCTGGGCTTTCTGCCCGGGGATCTCCAGAGCAAGATCGATCCCTATCTGCGGCCCCTCTACGACGCCCTGTATCAGATCATGGGGGCGGAGAGTTATCTGCACAATTCGGAGAAGGGGCTGATTGAGGTGGCGCCCCTGGCCTACATGCGCGGCCGGACTTTGGACAACGCCTATATTATACTGGACGAGGCCCAGAATACCACTCCGGCTCAGATGAAGATGTTCCTGACCCGGATCGGTTTCGGCTCCAAGGTGATCGTCACCGGAGACCAGACACAGAAGGATCTGCCCAGCGGGGCGACCTCGGGGCTGGATACGGCCATCAAGGTTTTGAGGCGGATCGACGACATCGGATTCTGTTACCTGACCAGCTCCGACGTGGTGCGCCATCCGCTGGTACAGAAAATCGTACAGGCCTATGAATCCTATGAACAGAAAAATACGCCGCCTGCAAAGCGTGAGCGCCGCAGGGAGAGATGACAGGGAATGCCCTGACGGATGAAAGAGGGAAAGGCGAGGAGAGGTTTACCTATGACAATATCCATTGAATACGAAGCAGAAAAAAAGCTGGACCTGCCTTATGAGGAGATCATTCATGATATGGTGCTGGCTGCCCTGGATTATGAGGAATGCCCCTATGAGGCGGAGGTGAATGTAATCCTTACGGACAATGAGTCCATACGGGCAATCAACCGTGAATACAGGGAGATTGAT
>OLRX01002996.1_pt1 | contig 10045 bp, 12 predicted proteins | sample 1672991 | NCBI WGS metagenome assembly OLRX01 (sample SAMEA3136744, study PRJEB25190) | human gut metagenome | biome: human gut; feature: human-associated habitat; material: faeces | place: Austria | collected 2013
ATTCCGCGTTATCAAGGGAATGGGTGAAGCACGTAAACTGATTAAGATTCTGGAGCCTGATGTTATATTTTCCAAGGGAGGTTTTGTCTCTGTACCAGTAGTCCTTGCCGGTAAGGGACAACATGTACCAGTCATTATCCACGAATCTGATATGACTCCGGGGCTTGCCAACAAGATTTCCATTCCTTCTGCAACGAAGGTCTGCTGCAACTTCCCGGAGACATTATCTTCTCTCCCGGCAGGCAAGGCTGTTCTCACCGGTTCTCCGATCCGCCAGGAGCTTTTAAGCGGAGATAAGTACCGCGCCAGAGAATTTCTTCACTTTACTTCCGACAAACCGGTCATTCTGGTTGTCGGCGGAAGCCTCGGTGCCGTTGCCGTGAACAATGCCATCCGTGCGATTCTCTCGGAGCTTCTGAAAGACTTCCAGGTCATTCACTTATGTGGCCGCGGCAAGCTCGATCCTTCTTTGAACGGAACAGAAGGCTACGCACAGTTCGAATATATCAAAGAAGAGTTGCGTGACCTCTTCGCACTGACCGACATTGTAATCTCCAGAGCCGGAGCCAATGCTATCTGCGAGCTTCTCGCCCTGCACAAACCAAATCTTCTGATTCCGCTGTCTGCCAATGCAAGCCGTGGTGATCAGATTCTCAACGCCCGTTCTTTCGAGCGTCAGGGATTCAGTATGGTGCTTGAAGAAGAGGAACTTACGAACGAAACACTTCTCACCGCAGTTCATGATCTCTATGATAACCGCGAGAAATACATCGATGCAATGAAGCATTCTTCCCAGCAAGATTCTATCGATACCATCATTGATCTGATCGAATCGGTGACTGCTTAGATACTTACAAAACTATCTGATTCTGACGCAAATATCTGATTCTGACGCAGATATCCGATAGAAGAAAACAGGTGTCATATCCGGCACCTGTTTTTTATTTGTCATCCAGTTGGTGAAACTGTTCTTCGTAGTACTTCTTAATCCATTGTTTTGCTCTGTATAATGTACTATGCAACGTATCCAGAGGTATCCCCATTTTCTCTGCAGCTTCTTTTTGTGGTTTATCCAAAGTATATGAAACGGTAACTGCCTCATACCATCTTGAATTTTTCTCATATAAATCTGCAAAGATCGTATCTTTTAGGTCGCAACATTCTTTCTGACGAAGCACTTCTATGAGTTGAGCATCCAGTCCTTCTGACGAATATGGCACCTCCTGCTCCGGGACCTCTTCCATCGGTGTCTCCCATTTACTATCTCTTAGATAGTTCTTTGCCATATTCTTTGCGGTAGTGATCAGCCATGCAGGCACGGACTCCATACATATATCTCCCAGGTTGTCGTATAATTTCAGGAAAACTTCCTGCACAATCTCTTCTGCCACATAGTGATCTTCGACGTAGTACAATGCCGTTCGGTACACTTTACTTACATTTTCTTTGTAAAGCCTGTCGATTTCAGCTTTCTTTACATCTTCAGATTCCACCATTTAATTTCCATCACTTTCAAGTTTATAATTTAGACAGAATATCCTGCTTATCCTCTTCGGTAAGCTCGCCCATCTTCCAGCCAAGTCCAACTTCGTCACCTTTATAACGCGGAATCATATGTAAATGGAAATGGAATACAGTCTGTCCTGCTGCTTCGTTATTATTCTGCACGATATTGTACCCATCACAGTGTAAGATACCTGTAAGCTTTGTAATCATTTTCTTAGCCAGCACCATAACTTTTGCAGCCTTATCATCGTCCAACTCATACAAATTGGCATAGTGTTCTTTTGGAATAATCAGTGCATGTCCTTTCGAAGCCGGGCTGGCATCCAAAATCACGCGGAAATCTTCATCTTCATACAATGTTGCTGTAGGAATTTCTCCATTTGCCAGTTTACAAAAAATGCAGTTATCATCTTTCATTTTCATGTCCTTCTTTCCTTTAAAAAGTCATTTTAAAAATTGTTGATTATTTTATCCGCCAATGCTACACTATGAAAAAACAAATTCATAAAGGGCGGTAATCATTATGTTCACAGAATCTGATTATGAAAAATTACACCAAATCATGGCAGAAAGTCCTGAGAAAGAAGAGCTTCTCACCAGACTTCTTCACTCCCACCGTATGGATATCAGTACCATCAGCCATGAAATTCGCAACCCGCTGACTCTTATATACAGTACCTTACAGATGATCGAAGCATCCAATCCGGAAGTTCTGAATATCCGGCACTGGTCAGACTTACATAGCGACATCGAATATATGAAACAACTACTGGAAGAGTTATCAGCATACAACAACGGTCAACGTCTGTCACCTTCTTCGACAGATTTCGACATCTTCCTCAAGAAAATTTCCTTATCCTTTGCTTCCTCCATCATTGAAACCGATATTGAATTTATCTCCCGGATAGAGCCGGGACTCCCTGTTATGCCTGCAGATTCCATCAAACTTCGGGAAGTTCTTCTGAATCTTCTTGGAAATGCGCGTGATGCAGTACTGATTCAACAATCTACATGCTCTAATCATCTTGATTCTGCCTGTAATTGTGAAAGTAACAGATCTTTGGATACCGGCAAAGCACTTACTTATTCTCCGCAAATTCACTTTCACGCATGGAAAGAGCATTCAAATCTGATTATCTCCGTCTCCGATAACGGCTGTGGTATTGCACCAGAACATCTATCTGCAATCTTCGAACCATTTGTCACGTACAAATCGTCCGGAACAGGCTTAGGCCTGCCACTTTCCCGCCGAATTATCGAAGCACATGGTGGAACACTGACTGTCCACTCAGAACCAGATTTGCCGGACTGCCAGCTAAAAACTACATTCACCCTTACAATTCCAATCCCTTAAAACATTTTTAATAATGTTTCGGCTTATGTTTCCAATATGTGAGTACCGCCAGTAAAAATCCGGATATCAGCCCGCCAATGTGGGCTGCGTTATCCACCCCTTGTGCGGTGAATCCATAATAGAGACTTAAGCCTGCCATCAGAACAAGTCCTCTTGTTGAAATCTCTCCGACTCGTCCATGATTACGGATTGCAACATAAAGAAGTGCTCCCACAATTCCAAAGATTGCTCCGGAAGCACCCGCTGATACCGCATAGCTTCCCTGATTCACATCAAACCATGCCGATACGAGATTTCCCATCAGTCCGCTTCCAAGATAAATGAGCAGAAAACGGATTTTTCCAATCTCTGGTTCCAGGCTGTAACCGATGACCAGCAGCATCACCATATTGCTCATCAGATGACTGAATCCAAAATGTAAAAATATACTGGTGATCAGTGTATAATATCGTTCTCCGTTCATGAGATATGGAACATACATTGCTCCGTGTTCCATCATAAATGCGGAATCCTCAGTCATACCCATAAAAGACAGTCCGAGGAAGATCAGAACATTCGCTGCTGCGATTGCAATTGTACAAATTGGTAATTTCTTGTAATTTCTCATAGGAAAATTCTCTCATTAATTTTCTGTAATGTCAACGTTATTCTGCAAGATTTTACTCATCAAACTCTACGATCAGATAGTATCCTCTGTCCGTATGTTGTATTTCTTTGATCACGCCCTGTCTTGCATGAATACGCTCGGATGTCTTGTAAATTCCGGACATTGCAACTGCTGGTTCCACTACATAAGTAAACAGGTTCGTATTCGGACTTCTCTCTGTTACTTCCACCTGCTGGCCTTCTTCCACCAGCCCTTGTCTTTCCATTTTAAACCGTTCCTGTCTCACAAACCGCCTCCTGTCTCTGATATTCCAGCCGGGATTTTTTCCGGCATCATTCCTGTCAGTACAGTATAACACTAGAGATCTTCTTCTTCAATATACAGCCCGTCCCAGTCTCCCCACTTTGGTTTTCTGCGTCTGTGAAGAAAACGCTTCATCGGTGTCCACAGATTTTCTGTCTCACGAAGTATCGTACTTCCCATTTCCTGGCTTGCGATCCAGTCATGTTCTGTCCGGTCAAAATATGTGCTTCCTTCCTTTTCTTCCCAAATCTGTATTTTTATCCTCTGCCAAAACATTTTCTTCCTCTTCTTTTACACACTCCTTTATAATCTGTTCCAGACTGTAATTTTCCTTCATAGTCTCTTTATGCAAAAGGAACACGATCTGAACACATTCTTTATCCTGATAATCTGCACATTTCACCAGATATTCGCTCAGATGGTGAAATCCTTCCCACAGACTTTTTTCTTTCGGTGGATAATAACAAAAATAATACTTTTCTTCTGTGTAAAAAATATACTCCGGATCCATCAGAATACAATTCACATTGAGAAGATACCTTTCTACTTCTTTCACGACACGCAAAATAGATTTTAGCAATATTTTTATTTCTTCTCCACTCATCGTATGCTTTTCATAGAGCGCTTTCATGGACACTTTTCCACTCACATCATAATCATAACAGCTTTTGTCATCCATTCCCCGTCCATGCATTTCCAGCAGTCCTTCCACCTGATTTTCTTCCATCATTTTATTTTGATAGTCCTCTGTATAAGGGACTGACTCTTCTATCGTAATCTTACGTTCCATTGACGAACTCCTTTATTTTCTTAATATCCCGAAGCTTTTTCTCCGGTTCTGTAATTGTCGCACGTTTTTCCACACTGACTTTCATCTTCCTCCATGTTCCCTGTGCACGGACACAGACTTCATCGCCTTCCACCATAACCTGTCCCTGGATTGTAGATAATAAGATACACTTTCCATTCACACGACTTTGAAAAAGTGTTTCCAGTTCCGCCACATCTGTCCCGCTTCTATCTCCAGATCCAGTCTGTGAATCCGGTTTTTCTCTCGCCTTATTACTGCCGACTACCGCTGTCTCATAAGCTGCTCCCGCAATTATATTCTTGTCATGGTAATAAAAAAATGCATAGATACTGCTCATGACCAGAAACATAATAATTGGCGTTAAAAAAGACATCTCTACTGTATAACCTCTCACAATACACCGCCTCTCTGCTCTGCCAGCATCAGAATATATCCAAGAGTCAAAAATGGGAAAAATGGCATTGTCTTCACTCGTCCGCGAAATGCCAATATCACCGAACAGACTCCACTTGTAAAAAATGCTGCTGCCAGCACTCCCACAACTTTCCAAAACCCCAGATATCCTCCAAGAATCATAATTGCCACGCTGTCCCCATAACCGATTGCTTCTTCTGTCACTTTACTGACAAGAAAGAACAGCACTCCCACTCCGATTCCTGCACAGATTCCAACAAGATTCTCTACATTCGTCTGTTCCATCTTTTCCAGGAACACTCTGATCTGATAAAAATCCACTATTTTCCAGAAGACTGTCAATATTCCCCACAACGTCAGAACTTTTCTGGAAACTTTTTTATTTCTAATATCTGACACAGACAGCCCGGTTAGGATTACTAGCACAAATATATCGACCATTCTATTTATATTTCCCACATCTTGTACCTCTTCCCATTCTACTTGTCATTCCCGGCATTCTACTTTCCACCACATTTTGAGCATGCGCGCTTTCCCGGTACTTCAGAAATTCTCGCTGTATATACGGTACGCTTTAATCCGCTGCATGTCAGTGAATTATGATACCGGTCACCCTGATCCGTAATATACACACTTCCACCCATACTGCTGCCATGAACACATTTCTCACAGGCATGATACTTTCCGCCACTTTCATTGCGAAGGCTATTAAGTTCCGATGACGCCGCCGCATGGATCGACAGGTCCAGATGCGTACAATGTGGATTTTTGTGATAGACAACTCCTGTATCCGTTACATATACAATCTGATCATCTTCTTCACCAAACCCTCCTGCCTCATAGCCGGTCCATGCCTTGATCCTCATAGTTTCCTTATAAGAAATCGGCGCTATAGAAAAGCCCGGAACCGGAATCCGCACCTGATAAGATGCCTGAATTTCTCCAATTCCCGTAAACGGCGACAAATAAGATTGATTGCAATTGATTCCTGAGCTGCCACCTTCTACAATGCTTCTCTCTAACCGTTCTGCTCCAATAGAATTTACAACATCACGTTCCAGATTTGACGGAATCACTGCCGGGACTTCTACTGCCTGCACTGCAAGCTTCTTTCCCGCTTCCTGAAGTCCGCTTCGCACAGCCGTCTGCACGGATAACAGCTCCAACAGTAATACCAATGCCAGCGTCGCAAAAAAGAAGATTGGTACTGCCATGGCAGCCTCCACGGTAATGCTTCCTTTTTTTCGGGTGGATGCAGATGCCCTTCCTGTATGCTTGGATTTGTATATGCTGGATAATAAAGGGATATCTTTATCTGAGTTCATCGAATCTTTCTCCTTTCATTTTTATGTTTTCAGTTAGCAGAAATTTTATAACTCCCGGTAGGGGGAGCGGAAGGACATCTGCACCCACCCGTTATTGATTCATTTCGTTATTGATTCATTTCGTTTTTAATTGTATCCAAAATATGTCGGAAAATCGTACATGATCCCACGACGCAGATTGCATGTGCTGTGAAATTCTACTCTGCTGATGCAGGCATCTGCCCGAAAAAATGTCTGTCCATATCGTATCTTTAAATTTTGTTCCACCATATCTAATGTACGCATCCCAACTTCATCCTGGGATTTCAGGAACAACAGCATGCGAAGGTATTCCCGATAAGCAAGTCCGCTTTCCATATCTTTACCACTATCTGCTGCCACATTTTCTCCTGCACTGCCAAGCTGCATCAGTCCGGAAAGGCTTAGTTTCCAATCCTCTGCGTTCTTTACAAGTGGTACTTTTCCTCCACTTATCAGCGTTCTAATATCCATGATTGCTTCACCATAAGCCCATGCAAGTAAAATTCCCTGCGCGGCACCCTCTGCCAGTTCCGGAAGTCCGATCACCGTACATAATGTAAGCGCTGCCGCCTCGGCTTCTGCTTTCTTTTCCGGATCCGTCTGGATATATGCATAATCCGGCACAAATCGGACCATAAGAAGCTTACTGGCAACTGTCTCCATATTTTCTCTGTCGCTGGCATGGCCTTCCAGAATATATTCCAGTTCATAGTCCAGACTCCCCGCACCTGCCATGTCACCAAGATTCCCATTGCCGAAGTCTTCATTAGCAGAATCTCCTCTGACAAAATCTCCACCGACAGAATCTCCACCATTATAATTTCCATTGCCAGATTGCAGGCTATCCGAAGCCATCTTGAAATGTTCCAGCACGTACTCTCCAAACAGTAATTTACTGATTGTACTTCCCGATCCTGCTACATCTGAGAAATCTCCATATCCCTGATTTCGTTTTCTATGAGATACCATTTCCGATAACGTAATACTTTTTTTTGACATTACACGTCCCTTTGGCACAATCAGATCTACAAGAGGCATGCTTTTTAATTTCGCCACATGCGATAAGGGATTCTCTTCCTCTGGAAATTCCTCCTTCTGCGACAACAGCTCCTGTAATTCCTGTTCCGTTTTTGCCCCGTCCCTTTCATAATTTTGTAAAGCCTCCTCTCCTGCTTTCCATGTATCTGTCTGTCCAACCAGTTTCTTCACCTTATCCAGTCCGTATTTATTTTCCATATATGCCGTCACCTGCTCGTAAAATGCACTGGCACCTTGGTCCGTCAATAGCTGAATTCTTGTAATTTCCTGATCCATCCCACTTGCTCCGTAATAGGTCAGCCGTTCCTTTAACAATTCTTCACTGTAACTGCCCGTCTCATAACTTCCTTCCAGTGCAAAAATTCCGTAGACTTCCCAGAGTTCCTTCTGATACTCTGCAAATATGCTTTCCACCGCCCGTGTCATATCTGCTCTTCTGTAATTTTTTACATTCTGTAAAGAGGCACTTTCCAGCATTGCTCCGGCAAATGAAATAAGTAAAATAAATACCAGACTTAAATACACTGTGACTTCCCCCTTTAAATACCGCTGCTCTCGCTTGTAATCTTCTCGAAAATCGTCTCGACCAGACTTGTGAGCTGAGATTTGAATATAACGACAAGTGAAATCAGTACAACCAAAATTAAGATAATTTCCACAACTCCGACTCCGTCTTTGTTTTCCAATATTTCTCTCACTCTGTGTTTTAAATACCAAACTCTCCACATAATTAATCCTCCCGCTTTTTCTATTCTTGCTTCTCTACACCCGCTTTTCTATTCCGTCATATCTTCTGTGGCATATTTTTATATTTTTACAATGCCTACATTTGTACGGTAAAAAATGCCGGGACTACAACAATCACAAGCACCTCTGCCAGCATCAGAAACATCGGAAGCAATAGCTTTGTTCCTGCTTCTTCCCCGAGCCGTCTTGCTCTTGCTTTTCGCTCTTCAAAAGACTGGATTGCTTCCAGCCGAAGCAGGTCATTTAGACCTTTTGTACCTTTTCTCAGGTTTTGTGACAGCAATGCACCAAATCTCATATATTCCTGTGTCCCGCATCTTCTTCCGAATTTCTCATAACATTCTGCTTCCGGAACACCGCCATCCATCTGTCGGCATGTATACTTCATTTCTTCATAAACTGCACGCTTCCCTTGCTGCTTTATCCGCGAATCGTAATCATTTACAATCTTTCTCCATGCTTTGCGGACCGTCATTCCTGCGCCTAAAAGTAATGTCAGCTTACTGATGACTTCCGGATAATCCAGACACATCTGTTTTTGTCTTGCCTGTTTTTCTTTTATCTCGTTCTGCTTGTCCAGCGCAAAAAACAGCACGGAAATCACAACTGCAGCCGCCATAATTACTGCACCTCTCCAGTTCATTACCGTATAAAAATGTATTTCCTGTCCGTCCACCTGTTTCGGCAATGTTAACGCCCCGGATTCTCTGGTATCCTGATCTTTTTCTTCCACTGTCCGGCGCACCTTTTCTAATAACGCTCCATCACTTCCGGTCATTCGTGGATAGACCATTGCCATACATTCATACAGTACCTGTTTTTCTACATCTTCCCGATACGTCAATATGGCTGTCAGCTTCACCGGTGTCCCTTCACTTACAAGCTTATCTTCCTTTAATTTTCCGTAAATATTGATCACATCATAGCGGTCAAGCTTCCATGTAACGTCGATCGGCTTTCCTGGAATCTCGGTCAGAAGATTCAAATCCCGGTCCACATAATCCAGACTTACATTCTCCCCCAGAATCAACGAATCCATTTTCTTTACTGCCTGCTTTAATACCTGACTGATTTCCTGTTCTCCATAGACCTGCTCTGTTACTTCGATCGGGATTTCCCCCAATACCCGATCTTTTCCCTCTACACGCAGTTCTTCCGTCTTCTTCCCTTTGCCATAAGTTTTTCTTGTGATCTCCTCTACATTTTTTCTGTAGGCACCATTGTAATCCCAAATAAGAGCTGCAACGCCCACCGAAAACACCACTAACATGATCCCGATACTCAGACTTCGATCTCGATGATCTTTCGCCCAAGTCCGTATGCGACCAAATATATAATCAGACATCCTGTCATCACTCCTCTTCCTGCTATATTTCCGTAAAGATTTCCCATAAATTCCGGAAAACTGACAGTCATATAAAGTACAATTCCAAAAGGAATGACCGACATCACCTGAAATTCATATTTTTTCGCCGCCAGCATTGTATCAATTTCCCGTTTTACATCAATTTTGTCTCCAATCTGATCCGCTGTATTGCGGATAATAGACATCAGATTTCCTCCGCTTCTCTTGGCCGTAACAAAGACTCCGGCAAAGCTTTCCACATCTGGAAGCTTTGTTCTCTCGGACAGTTCTTCTACTGCCTGTTCCACCGGTACCTGTACCCGGATCTGCCTGACCATGATTTCCAGCTCACGTAGAATTGCCGCATCATCAGAGTAAAAAACCTGCATCTCTTTCAGGCTCTCTTTCACTGCATTTTCCACAGAATATCCTGTATTCAGTAAAGCGGAAAATGTCTGTATCAGTTCTTTGAACTGTACTAGAAATTCCTGTTCTTTTCGCTTAATGCATTCGTCCAGAAGCTGTATGTAATACCACACGCCTGCCGGAATCAACAATATAACTGCCACCCATG
>OLRX01003003.1_pt1 | contig 10027 bp, 8 predicted proteins | sample 1672991 | NCBI WGS metagenome assembly OLRX01 (sample SAMEA3136744, study PRJEB25190) | human gut metagenome | biome: human gut; feature: human-associated habitat; material: faeces | place: Austria | collected 2013
ACTTCAATGCTGTTTGAGCACGGGCTTCCTCCCCGGGGACTCGGGCCGGACAGCCAAGCAGCTATTCGAACAATTTCCCAATAGAGCCGTTGTTGTACACGACATCGATGGTCTGCGCGAACAGCGGCGCGATGGAGAGCACCTTGATCTTGCCGGTCTGGCGCGCGAGCGGCACGGGCACGGCGTTGGTGACCACCACTTCCTCGATGCAGGAGTTCTCCAGACGCTCGTAGGCCGGGCCGGAGAACAGGCCGTGGGTAGCGCAGGCGTACACCTCGGCGGCGCCCTTGGCCTTCAGCGTGGCGGCCGCGGCCACAAGCGAGCCGCCCGTGTCGATCATGTCGTCGTTCAGGATGCAGATCTTGTCGGTCACGTCGCCGATAAGCGCGGTGATCTCGGCCTGGTTGTGCTTCGGGCGATCCTTGTGCATGATGGCGATGTCGCAATCGAGCGCCGTAGAGAACTTCTTCGCCGCCTTCGCGCGACCCACGTCCGGCGAGACCACGCACAGACGCTCGGGATCGAAGCCTTTGTTGCGGAAGTAATCCACGAAGATGGGCATGGCCGTCATGTGGTTCACGGGGATGTCGAAGAAGCCCTGGATGGCATCCTGGTGCAGATCCACCGTGATGATGTTGTCGATGCCGGAGACCTCGAGCAGATCGGCCACGAGCTTGGCCGTGATGGGCTCGCGCGGGGCGGCCTTGCGGTCCTGACGGGCGTAACCGTAGTGCGCGATGACCGCCGAGATGGAGCGGGCGCTTGCACGCTTGGCGGCATCGGCCATGATGAGCAGCTCCATGAGGGCGTCGTTCACGTCGAAGGTCTCGCTCGCGCACACCGACTGGATGAGGAACACGTCGGCGCCGCGGATGGACTCCTGGTAGCGGGCGTAGATCTCGCCGTTGGCGAACTTCTCGTGCTTGATGTTGCCGAGGTTCACGTTCAGGTACTTGGCGATCTCCTCGGCCAGCTCCGGATTCACCGAGCCGGAGAACAGGATCATGCGCTTGGTCATCTCGGTCATAGGGTGCGTCCCTTCTGCGACGGGTCTTTCAGCTTCGGTTATTGTAGTACGGCGCGCCGCTTCATGCGGGCTGAAGCGGCGCGACCGACTATTTCTTCTTCTCGATGGGGTGCGCCGCCACCCAGCCTTCTATCTCCTGCTGTCTGGCGCGCCCGAGGGCCAGCGCTCCCGGCGTCACGTCCTTGGTGATGGTGGAGCCAGCACCCACGAGCGCCCCGGCGCCGATGGTCACGGGCGCTACCATCATGGTATCGGATCCTACGAAGGCGCCGTCCTCGATGACGGTGGCGTGCTTGTTCGCGCCGTCGTAGTTGCAGGTGATGGAACCGGCGCCGATGTTCACGCCCTCCCCCATGGTGGTGTCGCCGATGTAGGACAGATGCGGCACCTTCGAGCCCTTGCCGATGGTGGATTTCTTGATCTCCACATGGGTGCCGGCCTTGGCGCCCTCGCACAAGTGCGCCGCCGGACGCAGGTAGGCGCGCGGACCGCAGGTGGCGCCATCGTCGATGAGCGCCTCTACCGCCACGGTCTCGTCGATGCGGCAGCCGCAACCGACGCGCGTGTCGGTCAGGCGGCTGTCGGGGCCCACGACGCTGTCCTCGCCGATCGTCGTCTTCCCCAGCAGCATGACGTTGGGCAGAAGCTCCACGTCGGGGGCGATCTCCACCTCGGGGCCGATGTAGGCCGTGGCCGGATCCCACATCGTGACGCCGGCGGCCATGTGCGCGTCGTTGATGCGCCGCTGCATGACGCGGGTCGCCTCGGCCAGCTGGCCGCGGGAGTTCACGCCCAGGCACTGCTCCGCATCGCTCGTCTTATAGGCGAGCACGGGCCGCCCGGCGGCGCGGCTGATGGCCAGCACGTCGGTAAGATAGAACTCGCCCTGGGCGTTGTCGGAATTCACCTGGGAAAGCGCGTCGAAAAGGGCGCGGGCGTCGAAGCAGTAGACGCCCGAGTTGCACTCGGTGATGGCCGCTTCCTCGGGGCTCGCGTCCTTCTGCTCGACGATGCGGGCCACCTCCCCGGCGCCGTCGCGCACGATGCGACCGTAGCCGAAGGGGTTTTTAAGCTCCATGGTAAGCACGATGACCGCCGCGTTGTGCTCCTCGCGCAGAGCCGCCATCTGGCGAATGGTCTCGGGCTGAATGAGCGGAGAGTCGCCGGAGAGCACCACGACGGCGCCGTCGAAGCCGGCCAGGGCATCGGCGGCGGCCAGCACCGCATCCGCCGTGCCGCGCTGGGCCTCCTGCACGACGACCTCGGTATCGCCTTCCACCAAAGGGATCACCTGGTCGCGCATATGCCCCACCACGGTGACGACCCTATCGGTGCCCGCCTCCTTGGCCGCTTCCACGACCCACCGCACGAGCGGGCGGCCCAGCACCTCGTGAACCACCTTCGGCTTCTTCGACTTCATACGGGTACCGGCCCCCGCGGCCAAAATAATCGCAGCAGTTTCCATGAAACGCCTTTCTATAGCTATACGTGCGCTCGTTCGCGCCCATTTCCAATTGGCCTAGTATAGCGCAAGGAGCCTATAATCGAGCAGGTCGACACTAGGGAAAGGAGGCGACCATGGCCCAAGGATTGGACGCGCTGACCCGTGAAGAGCTGGTCGAGCTTTTGGAAATCACCGCGAAGGATCTCATCGCGCTGGACGGAACATGGTTCCAATCGCTGGAACGCGAGCAGGGCATGGACACGGCCATGGAGCACGACCGTGCTGCCTGGCGACGCTTCGTGCCCAGCGAGGCCCGACGCTTGAAGAAGCTGCTCGACATTTCGGATAGATGCGGACTTGAGGGACTCGCCGAAGCGCTGCCTTTGCGCTGCACCTCACTGGCAAACGAATGGGAGATTCTCTGGGAGGACGACGCGCTCGTGTTCCGCATCACGGATTGCCGCGTGCAGAACGCCCGCGCGCGCAAGGGAATGGAGTTCCACCCCTGCAAGAGCGTGGGCGAATTGGAATACGCCGGCTTCGCCGCCGCCTTGGATGACCGCATCCACTGCGAATGTGTCAGCTGCTTTCCCGACGTCACCGACAACACCTGCAACTGCGCCTGGCGCTTCTGGGTGGAGGGGTAGGCCGCGCCCCCTTCTACTTGAACCGTTTCAGCAGAAGGGAGTTGCTGACGACGCTGACGCTGGACAGCGCCATGGCGGCACCGGCGAGGGCCGGGGCGAGGATGCCCCCGGCGGCCAGCGGGATCATGATGCAGTTGTAGATGAGCGCCCAGAACAGGTTCTGTTTGATTTTGCGCATCGTGGCCTTCGACAGGCGCAGAGCCACGATGAGGTCGGACAAGCGGTTGCGCATGAGCACCACGCTGCCGGCATCCAGGGCCACATCGGCGCCCGAGGCCAGCGCCACGCCGATGTCGGCGGCGGCCAGCGCCGGGGCGTCGTTGATTCCGTCGCCCACGAAGGCCACGACGGTCTTCGCGCCGGCGGCCGCATTCTCGGCGGCGCTCGCGGGCGACTCGAGGGGCACCGGCTCGGCGGGAATGCCCATGTCGGGGTCGGAGGCGGCCATGAGGGCGGGGTCAGTCGCTTCCATTTCCAAAATGCGCTCGTCATCCTTCTCGGTATCGCGGGCCTCGGCGGCGGCATTGCCGAGCATGGCGATATCGGCGGCGCCCCGCACGGCGCGCACGCAATCGGCCTTCTCGAGCGGTTTCACACCGGCGAACACGTGGTCGGGCGCGATGCCCACCTCCTCGGCGATGGCCCGGGCCGTGGGCGCGGCATCGCCGGTGACCATGTAGGAGGTCACAGCGAAGTCGCGAGACAGCTCGCGCACCGTGGCCGCCGCGTCCGGTTTGGGCTCGTCGCGGAACTGGATGCGACCTGCGGCCACCCCGTCGATGGACACGAGTGAGCCCGAAGCGCCGGCCCCGTCGCCTTCGGCCTTCCCGACGCCCACGAACACCTCGTGGCCTTCCACGACGCCGCGCACGCCCTCGCCGACGACGGCCTCGAAGGACTCGGCCGCGGGCAGCGGCGCCAGGTCGCGTCCGGTCGCGTAGGTCACAACGGCGCGGGCCAGGGGGTGCTCGCTCCTTTCCTCCAGGGCGGCGGCCAGGCGCAGGGCGTCATCGGGAACGTCGCAGGCCACAACGACCGGCTCGCCCTGGGTGAGGGTGCCCGTCTTGTCGAAAACGGCCGCCGACAAGTTGCCCATGGTCTCCAGCACCGTGCCGTCCTTAATGAGCACGCCGAGCTGGGCGCCCTTCCCCATACCCACGGTGAGCGCCGTGGGGGTCGCCAGGCCCAGCGCGCAGGGGCAGGCCACGCAGATGACGGCGATGGCCGGCATGAGCGCCTGCACCAGGCGGCCGTCGGAGCCGGCCGGTACGAGGAAGAACCATGCGCAGAACACGACGAGCGCGATCAGCAGGATGGCGGGCACGAACACCGCCGCAATGCGGTCGGCGATGCGCTGGATGGGGGCTTTCGTGCCCTGGGCGTCCTCCACGGCGCGCACGATGCGGGCCAGCGTGGAGTCGGCGCCCACGCGCAGGGCGCGCACGGTCACCGCGCCGGTAGTGTTCTGGGTGCCCCCGGTCACCGCGTCGCCCGCGGCTTTTACCACAGGCAGCGTCTCGCCGGTCAGCATGGACTCGTCCACTTCCGTGGCGCCTTCCACCACCACGCCATCGACCGGCATCTTCTCACCCGGCCGCACGAGCACCGTGTCGCCGGCCACCACCTGGGCCAACGGTACCTCGCGCTCCTCGCCGCCGCGCACCACCCGAGCCGTGGGCGGCGTCAGGTTCATGAGCGACTCGATGGCCTGGTTCGTGGCGCCCTTGGCGCGGCTTTCCAGCATCTTGCCGAACAGCACGAAGGTGATGAGCATGGCGCAGGTCTCGAAATAGGGCATGCCATCGTTGATGGCGAGCGCCGCATGGCTTTCCCAGTCCCCCGTGACCACCGGCAGAAACGTGATCCACAGCGAGAACAGAAACGCGATGGAAGTACCGAGCGCCACCAGCACGTCCATGTTCGCCGAGCCGCCCTTCAGCGACCCCCAGGCGCCCTTGTAGAACCGCGCGCCGCAGCCGAACTGCACCGGAGCCGTGAGCGCCAACAACAGGAGATTCGCCGCGAACATGGCCTGCACATGGGTGGGATCGGCCACGAACAGGCCGGCCAGGGCGCTGCCCACCCCCATGTGCCAGCCGGGAATCATGCCGATGGCCACGATGATCACCGTGAGCACGGCGGCCGCGCCGAACACCTTGCGATCGCGCTTGGCCCGGGCGGCCTCGCGGGCGCGGCGCTTCTCATCCACCAGCGGTGCGTCCTCGGGGATGATCTCGGCCGTGAAGGACAGGTCGTCGAAAACGGCGAGCATGTCGTCTACGCTGGCCTGGGCCGGGTCGAACACCACGCGCCCCGTGTTGTTGGCCAGGTTCACCGCCACATCCACGACGCCGGGCGTGGCGCGGTAGTGCTTCTCGATGTTGGCCGCGCAGTTCGCGCAGTGCATGCCGTCGATAGCCAGGCGCAGGTTGGCGCGAGGCGCTTCGCCGTTGGGCTGCGGCAGCTCTTGCCGAGTCGTCTCCTGCTGTATCGTCTCCTGCTGAATTGTCTCTCGTTGGGCCATAGCTTGCCTTCCTCACTTCGAGAAGCGGCGCATGAGCGCCATCACTTCGTCGATCACCTCGTCGTTGCCGGCGCGCACCTCTTCCACCACGCAGGTGCGCATATGCTCGGCCAGCACCATCTCGGAGACGCGCCGCACCGCCGACTCGGCGGCGGCCAGCTGGGTGAGCACGTCCCCGCAGTAGCGGTTGTCCTCGATCATGGCCTTCACGCCGTTCAGCTGCCCGATGGCCCGGTTCAGCCGCTTCTGCATATCCGCCTGCAGCTCGGTGCTGCGCGGTGTGTTCTTGTGCCGGCAGGGGCAATCGGGCACGTGGCCCGTTCTACCTGCACCAGTCTTGGCCGCTGCCTGGGCCGCCCCGGCCTTCGGCATTGTCTGCGCCGTCCCTTCCCCGCTGCATGCTTTCTCGTTCTTCATAGTATTCCTTCGCTCATAGTTCCGGCTTTCATTCTCGAAAAAAACTTATACCCCTAGGGGGTATTTTCGTCAAGCAGGAAAAACCGCAATCAACGAAGACCCCCGATTTTGCATGAGATTGACGGTTATGAGCGTCTAGAGAATCTAAGTTCACTCGAAATTGTCAATTATCGTTAATTCTAATCACTATAGCTGCCCTTCAGACGCTCATAACCGTCAATCTCATGCAGCGACAGGAGCCTTCACCGACTGAGCGAGACGAGATGAAGCGCGAAGCGGCCATTACCGGAAAGGCCGACCGGAATCGATTCTTATGGAAGTGGAGCGCGACCGCTCTTATCGAACGGGGCTCAGACACGTTTCCTCCGGCAAAGCGGCACGAGCCCAGACGGGCCTCTTTCGGCGCAGACACAGGGAACCAGACAACGAAAAAGGCCCCGCAACCTCACGGCTGCGGGGCCCCAGTTCTGCTGAAACGCGGCGGGCGGCTTACAGCGAGTCGATGTAAGCGACGAGGTCGCCCACGGTGACGAGCCCCTCGGGCTCGCCGAAGTCGACCTCGCAGGCCTCCTCCAAGTCGCAGATGAGCTCGACCATGTCCAGCGAGTCGATACCGAGGGACTCGAAGGTCGCCTCGGGGGTGACGGTGGCGGGGTCGATGTCGAGGTTGCTCTCGAGAACGCCGGCGATGGTGTCGATAGTGGCCATGAACTAATCCTCCTTTTGGGTGAGCAGACCGTAGCCGCCGTCCTCACGGCGGTACAGGATGTGCACCAGATTGGTGTCGCGATCAGTGTACGCGAAAAAGTCGTGGCCCAGAAGATCGATCTGGACGAGCGCCTCTTCTTCGGTCATGGGCGTGAACTCCGTCTCCTTGCGGCGGACGATCTCGTCCTCGGACAGCTCGTCCATCAGACGGTCGAGATCCAGCTCGCTCTCCGGGTGGGCGTCCTCGTGGGCGTAGTCGACGATGCGCTCGGTGGCGCGAACCTTCTTGTCCAGCACGCGGGTCTTGTACTTGCGCAGCTGACGGGCAACCTTGGCGGCAGCCACGTCGATGGCGGCGTACATGTCCTCTTCGCTTTCCTCCACGCGCACGATGTGGCCCTTGACGCGGACGGTAACCTCGCAAATAGCCGGCAGCGGGTTGGCCGGGTTCTTCTCGGTGTAAAGAACAATTTCCGTGGAGACGGTGTCGGCGTCCACAGCCTTGATCGCGTTACCGACCTTCTCCTCAGCGTACTGACGAAGGGCGTCGGTGACGGGCATTTTGCGTCCGGACACGGTGATCGTCATGATTTCCACCTCTTTTAGCTCGTTGCTTGCACAATCAGCGTGGAAGGCGCGAGCCCGCTGGGGCACCTGAGCGCACCATGCGTAAAACGCACCCTTCCAAACTGGAAAAAACAGCATAGCGCACTTTTCGCGAGATTGACCGAGCAATTTGAGGTTGCAAGAAAACGATTGCCGTCTGAGGACTGTTTTCGGAATGCAGCGCCTTTGAAGTCGAACGGTTCTCGTTTTCGTGTGAAAAAGGCTGCTACGGGGACTTTACAGATAGGGATTTTCGCTGAAGCGAAAGGGAAAGCGGTTACAATTAACGGATATCTGTGAAGCCGTCTTGCTCGCAGGCGGCTGAGTCGGTAAGAGAAATTGAGGATGTAAGGCATGGAACCCACTGCGAAGAATCCCGATCCGCATCATATCTTCATTGATGAAGTCCAGGGGCATCAGCGTCGCTGGTTGAAAGTCATCCAATTTACGAGTTCGTCCACGAAGGCGGCGGCCATCATGCTGGCGGCGGCTATTGTGGCCCTCGTTATCGCGAACTCGCCGTTCTTCGAGCCCTTTGAGGAGTTCTGGCACACCCATGTAGTGGTGGGCGTCGGCGGCTTTATCGGCGAGATGTCGCTGGCCCATATCATCAACGACATCTTCATGGCGGTGTTCTTCCTGCTCGTGGGGCTAGAGATCAAATACGAGATGACCGTCGGCGAGCTCACGAACATCCGCCAGGCGGCGCTGCCCATCATCGCGGCCTGCGGCGGCGTTCTGGCCCCTATCGTCATCTACTCCATCTTCAACGCCACCAACCCTGAGACCTCCCACGGCTGGGGCGTGCCGACGGCGACCGATATCGCCTTCGCCTTGGGCATCATGGCGCTGCTCGGCAACCGCGTGCCCAACGGCGTGCGCGTGTTCCTCTCCACCTTGGCCGTGGCCGACGACATCATCGCCATTCTCGTCATTGCCATCTTCTACGGCCAGAGTCCCTCGCTCATGTGGCTTGCCATCGCTGCGGCCATTCTCGTGGTGCTCGTACTGATGAACCGGGCGCACGTGTACGCCCTGACGCCTTACATGCTGGTGGGTTGCCTGTTGTGGTTCGCGGTGTTCATGTCCGGTGTTCATTCCACCATCGCCGGCGTGCTGCTCGCCTTCACGATCCCCACGGGGTCGCGCGTCGATCTGCAGAAGTTCATGACCTGGTCGGGCGACCGGGTTCGCGAGGCGCGCGCCGCCTATGTGGAGACCGAGCCGGTGACGCTCCAGAAGGATTACATGTTCACCGTCACCCGGCTCTCCAGTGTTGCTCGTCAGGTGGTACCCCCGGCCACGCGCTTGGAGCATATGCTGTACCCGTGGGTGTACTTTGCCGTGCTGCCCCTGTTCGCGCTGACCAACGCTGATGTGAGCTTCCTTGGCGGCGATGTTCTCGCCATGGTCTCGAGCCCGGTGTTCTTCGGCGTGTTCTTCGGATTACTTCTGGGCAAGCCCATCGGCATCCTGCTCTTCAGCTTCTTGACGGTGAAGCTGAAGATCGCCAACCTGCCCGATCATGTTAACTGGATCCATATGCTGGGTGCCGGCATCCTGGGCGGCGTGGGCTTCACCATGGCCATCTTCGTGGCGAACCTCGCCTTCCCCGAGGCGGTGCTCATCGCCGATGCGAAGATCGGCATTCTGTCGGCCTCGCTTCTGGCCGGCGTGATCGGCTTCCTCTTCCTGTTCATGCAGGCGAAGGCGGCCGAGCGCCAGGGCATCTCGTACGTGTCCGCCTCGCTGGATGAGGTGGTGCGCCAAACGGCCGGGGAAGAGGCCGCCGACATGGCCGACGACGTGGTTCTCGGCTGCGGCGACGAGGATCTGGTCGACGATGTGCGCGAGGTGCTGGAAGCCGAGGGCGGCGTGGCGGAGTTCGTCGTGCACGAGATCCGCGACGAGGCCGAGGCCGAGGAAGCCGAGGACGTCACCGGTACGCGGCCCTAGGGGACGCGTCGGTCCGCGGGCTTTTCGTACTTTCGGAGGGCGCTCTTTCGGGGGCGCCCTTTTTCATGCATCAAGTCGTTTTCGCAAACAGCAAGCTCGCTACAGCGCGGCCATGAGATCGGCGATGGCGTAAAGGGTGCCGAAGGCGACGACGCAGCCTTCCGGGCCGGCGGCGGCGCGGGCTGCGCGCAGGGCGTCGGCGGGAGCGCCGCACGCGCGCACGGGCACGTCATCGGCCCGGCCCTCTTCCACCATAATCTCGCGCACGCAGGCCTCCAGCTCGTCGGCCGCCAGGGCGCGAGGGCTTTTCGGGGCGTACACCGAGAAGCTGCGGGCCCACGGCGCCACGACGCGCACCATGGCCGGGTAGTCCTTGTCGGCCAGCACGCCCAAAGCAAAGTCGACCGAAGCGCGTCCCTCCTCCCCCAGAAGATCGGCGAGCGAGGCGGCCAGGGCCTCGGCCCCCTGGGGGTTGTGACCACCGTCCACAATGGTAAGCGGCGCGGTATCCACCACTTCGAAGCGGCCGGGCCAACGGGCGGAGGCGATGCCCGCGAAAGCGGCCTCGTCGGAGATGGCCCACCCGCGCCCGCGCAGCACGTCGACCGCCGTCAGGGCCAGCGCCGCGTTGAAAGGCTGGTAGCTGCCGAGCAGACGCGTCTCGAATCCCCTCCCCTTCCCCGAGAACCGGCGCAGGG
>OLRX01003005.1_pt1 | contig 10025 bp, 7 predicted proteins | sample 1672991 | NCBI WGS metagenome assembly OLRX01 (sample SAMEA3136744, study PRJEB25190) | human gut metagenome | biome: human gut; feature: human-associated habitat; material: faeces | place: Austria | collected 2013
ATCGAAATGCCATACACCCCGCCTCTTTATCAAGCTGAGAATACAGGCGGCGATTCGAATAGCTTTGTCTATCGTTTAGCCGGTCCTACATGCCTTTCCGGCGACGTCATAGGGGAATACTCTCTGCGTGAAAAGCTGCACGAAGGCTCTATCCTCATTTTCGGAGATATGGCAATTTACACTACCTGTAAAAACAACACATTTAACGGTATGCCTCTCCCTAATATATGGAAGCTGAGCAAAGACGGCAGCCTACAGCAGCTGACCCACTTTGGCTACTCTGATTTCAAAAGCAGATTGGGCATAGTTTAGTCTCTTTAAACGAGTATCACATAATTCTGCGAATTAAGAATCATGTTCGAGCATCCAATCTATATAAAGTCCATATCCCTGCGTCGGGTCGTCCACAAACACGTGCGTCACGGCGCCTATTATTTTGCCGTTTTGAATGACAGGGCTTCCGCTCATCCCTTGTACTATACCTCCTGTCAACTCAAGCAGTTTCTCGTCTGTCACTTTTATAGTAAAGCTCTTCTGATCCGGAGAATTTTGATGCGAAACCTTGGTTACCTCGCATTCGTATTCCTGAACGCCTGTGTCGTCTAATGTACAAAGTATTTTAGCCTTGCCCTTTTTCACCTCGTCTCTGTTGGCAGCGGGATATACGCTGTCGCTGTTTATTGAGCTGCTGTTTTCCAAGCTGCCGTAAATCCCATATTTTGTATTCTCCTCTATATTCCCCAAAACCTCGCCCTGCACACTGAAATATCCTTTCAGCTCTCCCGGCTCCCCTGTCTCACCTTTAACAATTTCAACAATATCGGACAGCACTATCTTCCCATCCTTTACATTGAGCAAGCTGCCAGTATCGTAATCTGTGATGGCATGGCCCAGGCCGCCGAAGCTTTTTTCTTCAGGGTCGATATATGTCAGCGTCCCTACGCCAAGCGTGCTGTCTCTTACCCATGCTCCCAGCCTTAAAGCGCCGTCAGAGCTGTCTCTGCACGGTGTTATTTTCAGCTCAAGGCTTTTATCGTCGCGCATAACCCCGAGAGAGAGCTCTGTCTCTCCGTTTTCTTCTACAAGCTCCGTTAGATGCTGCGCGTCTCTAATTTCAGTCCCATTTACCGCAACGATAATATCCCCCGGTTTCAGACCTGCCTCTGCCGCGGGATTATTTCCCGAAACCTCCATCAAGCCTACCACAAGAGCGCCGTTTGTGTACAGCATCACACCTATAGATTCGCCTCCTGCGACTAAAAGCTTTTCATCCGCACTCGTTACAGTTATATCCTTTACCGGAATACCAAACAGCTTTACCGTTAACTTTGCTTCTCCCTCGCCTTTGGAAGAAATTGTTACTTTATCTGAAAGAGAATATGTAACGTCGTCCAGGGTTTCTCCGCTCAGAGCTATCGCATCCGCAGTATCCTCAGACGCACTAAGAGAAAGAGGCAGCTCTGTCCGCAGCTCAGTTTCGTTTCCGCTCTGTAGATATACCTGTTCCGGCAACTTTAAAATTTCAAAAGCACATGCCAGCGCAGCCGCGAATATCACAGCCGCGAGCATTGATGCCGCAGTTCTAAAACCTGACCTCTTTTTCTGCAAAATAAAACACCTCGCTCAATTTCGTTGCAAGGTGTAGTGTGCATCCTGTTATCTCTTTTATGCTGTTATATCTTCCCGCTCAATCCATTTTGAGCAATTCGCGCGCATGAGCCAGAGCAGTATTCGTAATGCTGCCGCCTGAAAGACGCGCAACCTCGCGAACCAGATCCTCTCCTTCTATTCTTCGGACGTCTGTATTCGTCTTGCCGTCTTTTGTATGCTTTTCGATAAAAAAATGTGCTCCGGTCTGAGCGGCTATCTGCGGCAGATGTGTTACGCAAATCACCTGTCTTTCTTTGGCTATAGCGCTCATTTTATCACCGACAACAAGCGCTGTATTTCCGCTTATTCCCGCGTCTATCTCATCAAATATAAGCGTTCCCGCATCCTCAGCATCTGCGGTAACAGACTTGAGCGCGAGCATAATTCTCGACGCTTCGCCGCCCGATGCAACCTTTGAAAGAGGAGCGGGCGGAACTCCTTTATTTACAGAAATATAAAACTCAACTTTGTCTGCTCCGTTAGAACTCAGCTCTTTTTCTGAAAAACGTATTTCAAACTTTGCGTCTTTCATGCTGAGATCTGCTAATTGCTCAATAAGAATTTTTTCCAACTCTTTTGCCGCCGCTCTGCGTAGTTCTGTAATTCTCGACGCCTTATCTTCCGCCTTTTTTTGAGCCCTGGTCAGCTCCTGCTCCAGACGTTCCCGCTCAGCCGCACTGTCTTTAAGCCTGTTCAATCTGGCGCATGCGTTCTCATAAAAATCCAGCACTTCTTCTATAGTATTGCCGTATTTTCGCTCTATCTCTTTTATTTTAACCAAGCGCGAATGCACAGCGTCAATCCTCGTGGGATCGTTTGGAATTTCCTCTGCCAGCGCCGCTACTTCATACGAGGCATCCTGAGCGGAGAAATATGCTTCGCTCAGCTGTTCTGCCAATTTTTGGTATTTATCATCTATCCCTGAAAGAGATTCCAAAGCAGATTTTGCACGACTCAAGCAATCGAGCGCGCAATCCGAGCCGGAAAGAGCCCGATGCGCCAGAGAGAGCTTCTCTGCCAGACGCTCTACATTTTCCAGCAGATTCTTCTCATCGTTCAGTTCCTCTTCTTCTCCCACTCTGAGTTGCAGCTTTTCTATTTCCGCTGTTTGGTACGTCAGCATGTCAATCTGCTGCATCCTGTCGCGCTCATCTATCTCCAGCTTTTCCAATTCTCTCTTTGCCGCAGTAAACTCTTTATAAGCCTCCTGCATCTCATCCAGAGGCTTATCCATAACCGAGCCTGCATATGCGTCCAGCAATAGAACGTGCCGCCTCTCGTCCATCATGGTATGGCTCTGATTTTGACCGTGGATGTTTATCAGATGAGATGCAATATCGCGCAGAACCGTCAGATTTACCATACGACCGTTAATTCTGGTCACGCTTCTTCCGTTAGACGCAATCTCTCTGGATATTACAAGCTCATCCTCAGCTTCAATTCCGTATTTTTCAAGAAAGTCTCTGTTTTCTCCCAGCAAAACGAGAGCCTCCACGCTCGCCTTTTCTGCGCCGTGCGTGATAAGCTCTTTATCAGTCTTACTCCCTGTAATGAGATTCATCGCATCTATGATAATAGACTTGCCGGCGCCCGTCTCGCCCGTCATCACATTAAAGCCTTCCTGAAACGAAAGAGTCAAATCGTCTATTAAAGCGATATTTTTTATCGTGAGTTCGCAGAGCATAGTTATGCGCCTCTTTGTTATTTAACAAGCTGTTTGAATTTTTGCACTACAGCTTCTGTTTTTCCCGGGACTGTCACACAAAAAATAGTGTTATCGCCGGCTATACATCCTACAACGCCTTCTATTTCCATATTGTCCACGACTTCAGCAGCGGCGTTGGCACTCGCGGCAATAGTTGTAATTACTACAATATTTCCTGCGTCCTGCACAGTAAGAACAGTTTCTTTAAACACTCGCAGCAATCTTTCCGTATTAAGCACATTGCTGCTCTCGTTGACAGCATATTGATAAGAACCGTCCTCAATTTGAACCTTTACGAGATGCAGCTCTTTGATGTCACGCGAGATCGTAGCCTGAGTAACTTTAAAGCCTCGTCCCAGCAGCGCTCTTGCCAGTTCCTCCTGAGTCTCTATTGTCTCACTGCCTATTATCTCTAAAATGGCGTTTTGGCGGTCTACTTTCATTTTTCCCCCTTATCTACCGTCCATTCTGTCAGCTTTTCCCCCAAAAGCGAATAGAAGTTTTTGTCTTTAAAGTGTACAAATTTCGCTCCGCAATCCGCTTTTTTAATTATCACCTGATCGCCTATTTCCAGATCTATCCCCGGGAGTCCGTCCAATATCAGCATCGGCGCAGATCTGGCAGGAGTCAGCCTAACCTCAGAATCGCCGCTGATTACATAGCTGCACGAAATCATAGAATGAGAGCATACGGGAGTTATCAGCATAACATCCAACTCAGGCGCCACGACCGGTCCGCCCGCTGACAGCGAATAACCTGTAGACCCTGTAGGAGAAGATACCAGAACGGCGCTGCACGCTATACGGTTTACTTTATTTTTATCCACAGCTATGGCTATATCTACCATGCGCATACTGCTTTGAGCCGTAAGTGTGGCTTCATTCAGAGCGTAAGAATCGAACTTGCGTTTCCCATCTTGACTAAACACCTGAACATAGAGCAGCATCCTGTTTTCAGCTCGGAAATTCCCGGCTATAATATTATCTATCGCCTTTTCCAGTTCTTCAAGAGGGCAGTTCATGAGAAAACCTACCCGCCCGAGGTTGATTCCCAGAAGCATCACATTTTTTGGTGCATATCTGCGCGCCGCCGTGAGCATCGTGCCGTCGCCGCCCAGCACCAGCATAACGTCTATATCCACACCTTCGCACGTCTTGCGCGACGCGAGCGCTCTAGCCACTTCACCGTCAAAATAATAATCAATGTTCTTCTCATCCAAAACGGACATAACGCGCTTCGTAACTGCGAGAGTTGGGTCCTTGGAGAGATTAGTCATAATTGCAAATGTATACATTTTTATCCCTATGTCATGTCACAAGTAGTTTTTTCTGCTATATCCGCGTTTTATCTAACGCCGATATGCGCTAATATAGACAAAACGTGCATAATTAATTATATTTTATACGAAATTAACAAATAAATCAACACATCTGCTCATATTTTAACGGAATAGACTCATAGCGATTTGATATATCACCTGTCCAACTCACGATGAGCTTCTGCTACAGCCGCCTTGACGTCTATCTCAGCTGCTTCACATTCACGCTTATAATAAGCTATATATTCGATATTTCCGTTAGGACCTTTTATAGGAGAATACGACAGAGCCTGAGGCATAAATCCATGCTCCTCAGCCGACGCAAAGACCATTTGCACGACTTCTTCATGAACGGAACTGTCGCGAACCACTCCTTTTTTGCCGACTTTCTCACGCCCTGCTTCAAACTGCGGCTTTATCAGCGTAACCAGCTCGCTCACTCCTATACGTACTAACGCCGGAAATATAAGCTTCAACGATATAAAAGATACGTCTACACTTGCAAATTGCGCTCTGAGCTGCTCCTCTGTGAGGTATCTCGCGTTGGTTCTTTCCATAACGACCACTCTGTCGTCACTGCGCAGGCTCCATGCCAGCTGCCCATATCCCACATCTACGGCAAACACCTTTACCGCGCCGTTCCTCAGCATAACGTCTGTAAATCCGCCTGTCGAAGCGCCTATATCAGCGCATATTTTCCCCTCCAACGATAAGCCGAATTGATTCACCGCTTTTTCAAGCTTTAATCCTCCGCGGCTTACGTACTGTATCTCCGGCTGTTTGACCGTTATATCTGCGTCGTTCGGGAAATTCTCTCCCGCCTTTGTGACAACAGCTCCGCCCACGAACACCTCTCCGGCAAGTATCATTGCCTTTGCCTTTTCTCTGCTGGGCGCGAGACCTTTCTCTACGAGAATTATATCCAGACGTGACTTGTGCAATGCAAATTCCTCATTTCTTGCGGCTGAATACCGCTGCTATCTTACCCATCGTCGCTACAATTTTTACGTTGTTCTTCATAGCAATCGTCTTTCCTGCGGCTTTGCCGGAGACTGTCACCGCGGCTATAATCGCCGAAATGGCTATTCCTACCCACATTGAAGATTCGTCTCCGCTTAAAAACGAAAACTTCACGGCTATCGCCGCACCTGCCGCACCGCTGACTATTCCGCATATATCTCCTATGACGTCGTTGCAGATATTGCTCACTACGTCGGCGTTTTTCAAAAGTCTCAATGAGGACTGGGCGCTGTCCACCTTGCGAGAAGCCATAGATATAAAGGGCGTCTGCGCACAAGACGCGAACGCCACACCTACAATATCGAATAAAACGCCAATCGCGATTATGAGCAGCAGCACAAGAACAGCCGGGGCTGCGCTCAGCTCTGCCAAAAACACTTCGGATACTACACCAAACGCGGAAGAAATAATAAGCGTTATGAAAAAAATTTTCAACGCCCAAAAACGTATTCCCTTTTTCTTAGCTGCAGCCAAGATTTTTCCTCCTGAAAATTATAACCAAGAACACATGTTCCCCGCCGCCTATAGAGACGGGGTTACGTCTAGGGCTTAGCCCCTCGTTCACTTGTTGAATGACGGGGCTGTACCCCTTATTAAACAAAAGAAAATCAGCAAAACAAAAAAATAAAGATGGCGGCATATCGGATTAACATTGCGGCTCTGGTCCAGTAGATTTTCTCCCCGGTCTGCTCCCCGTCGCCGATAGGAGCGGTTTCCCTTTAAAGACCGGTTCGCAAGGTTGCCCGTTGCGCGACTGAATTACCGTTATCGTCCACACTACAATCTCCAAATATGCCGAATACAGCCTAGGAGCTTTCCTCAACAGCACACATCCGGCTTCTATCCTCTTTTGCCAATCGCAATTTCATCAGCTAAAACGCACGTAGACCCGCCCTTGGCCATGGGGGCCGGGCGTGCTCACTGAATCCCTTAACGTCAACTCAAGGCAGGCTACACTGCACACAGCTGCAAACCGCATAGCAGGTTTATATCCCATTCAGTAAAGAGTCGGTGCTCTCCACCTACAGGGTCTCCACGGAAGATGGGTTATAGCCTATATGCCGTTACAGGCCGCCCATAAACCTTAACTCCCAGCATCAGCCCCCGATTGGGCATCAGCGGCCAACACAAGGAACTTCATCGATATGCCATTGACGGATTTTTAGCCCCGCCTTCGAAGCCGGCAGTACCGACTAGGATACTGCGCCATCAATATTGTTTTTTAAAACATATCCGCAAAAAAACTGCGGATAGTAAAGCTAATTTTACCACAACGCACACCGCTTTGCAACATATTGAATGTTAATTAAGTGTTACTAAACAGATATGTAAAAGACGCCGCATCACGGCGTCTCTGTTCTGATAGCTGCTGTTTCAGCTCTAAAATCAGAGCCCCTGCTCGGCAGGATTCAACCGCCCCTCCCGAAGTTCTCGCAGGAGGCAGTATTCGGCGCCGCAGCCTCTGTCCGGGTAATCCGAACATGCGCCGATAAATTTATTTAAACTATATTATCTACATTTCCCTGACAACTGCGACCGAAAGCCTTACATCCTCCATGTTAAAAAGTTTTTGATATAAGCTGTATCTCTTCTTCTGCTGCTCGGTAGTCAACCCTCTGAAGAACAGCGGCGCTTCACGCATATCTGATATGTGCTCCTGCAAAAACTGATAAAACTGCCCCTGAGCCATAACAGTGTCTTGAGTTTCAAATTTTATACCCAAAATTTCATTGTAAAACACCAAAGTATCGCCTTTGCCCTTGCGCACTCTAAAAGTCACCTTGCGCTTTCTGTACGATTCCAAAATATTTGATAAATTTCTGCTTCCGACTTCTTCTATACAGCCATAATATCCGCAAGATGAGCACATAAACTCTTTTTCTGATATTCTGTTGCGCCGGGTGTTTCTCCCGCATTCCGGACAGGTATGGAAAACTCCTCTGGGGCTGACAAGTATCGGAGCCGGCAGTCCCGCAAGCTCCAGTTTATATGCCGACATAGCTATTACTTTATTGTATTCCCCTGCCGTCAATAACGGCAGCTTGCCTTCGAAAGCTATATTATCCGCCTTTTCTCCCAGTTTATACGCCACAACCTGAGCTTTATGCCGCAGAGCCAGAGCACAAATGTCATTCGCCAAGGCGTGGTACAACTGCTTGTCTGGCTTTCCACCCGATGGATAAAGAAGCTTTCCGCTGAACGGCTGATCCAGCGCTATAGAATACCTGAGCTGGCCTTTGAGACTTCGACAGACTCCCAGCGTCGTCACAGGCTTTATCTGCGGGCTTTCGCAGCACTTTATGTTAATAAGGATATAATAGTCTTTGCCCTTGGCAGTAAGGCGTGCCGTTTTAAGCATTTCAGGATGCTCTCGGCAGTGCTTCAGCATTTTGCGCTGCCATTTTCCCGTCTCAAGAGGTACGATAATATACCTTTCCTGCCTGTTATCCTCAGGGAGGTATTCCCTCTCTCCCGGAGCTATGTATTCAAGCTGAGTTGACCCTCGTTTTATGTTCCCGCGTCTCTTCTTGCTTTTGACATTCATCAGGTATAGCTTAGCGTAGTATCTGTCACGCTCCCTGTCGTACAGCAGACAGTAGTCTCTGGTCTTTGCATATCTGCCGAACAGAATTGATTTTCTCTTATTATATTTCCCATATACCCTGCTGAGAAATATATCTAATCTGCGCCGTCCCATCTCATCGCAGTCGTATCTCTCTATCGCATTGAAAACTGCATCGTTCAGCTGTTCTTCATTCAAGGTAAGTAACGGATACCCTGCGTTGTTCTGGCGTTTTGCAATAGTGAGATAGCCTATAACCCAAGAAGCATAGTCCATCTTTAAAGAATCCTTGAACGGTTCCACTCCAAATTTATTCAGCTCTTGCAACTCTTTTTTATCTATTAGAGCTGCTACACGCCTCATCCTGCCTCTGCCCGCACGTTCCGCCTCGCTGCGGATGCGCCTGATGCGGTCATGCGTGCTGTCCAGCAAGTATTGCAGAGCGTAGCTGTAGTTCAGCAGAGCCTCATCCATTATGCGGCGCTTGGTTTTTGACGGATTATGAAGTTTTAGTTGGAGAGTTTTGACTACCATAGCGCCCTCCCTTTTCTACGCTTTATTTCAATTTTACTGTATGTAAAAAGATTAATCAAGCGCTGAGTTTTTATTTTACTAAAAAATAATTTGCTACGCTCTTTAAAATAAAACGGTCTCTGTTTTTTCGAAAAAGTCAGAGACCGCTTATTTAGTTTTTTATAAAATCTTATTCTTCTCCGATCGCCTGCGACAGCTTTCGCAAAGCATATTTCTTAGCGACAACATCTCCTACTCTTACGAGCAGCGGGAGAGTCGCAACGAGCACTGCAAGAAGTATCCACATAGTCAGAGTCATTGGCTCGATATAGAAGAACGGTCCCGTAATCGTCACTGCAAGCACAAATACTACAAGCACCACGGCGAGCAATATACCACGCAATAAATTAGGTTTCCAACATGCCTGCGCCAAGGCCGCATAAGTCACTGCGGCTACAAACAGCACACAAATTGTACTTATCTGCTCTGTGCTCAAAGAGAGCAGATTTCCGATCTGAGTTACCAACACAACACCCAACGCAGCAGCCACGCCCATGGGCAGCGCACGAGACAGTATATTTATCAAAAAGTTCCCGCGTATTCTGTTTTTGTTAGGCTGAAACGCCAGAACAAACGATGGGAATCCGACGATAAGACTGGTGATAAGCGTGAGCTGTATTGGAACAAACGGATATGATCCGGGCAGAAAAACAAAGAGAAACGCAAGTAAAGTTGAATATGTAGTCTTTATTATAAACATTACTGACGAGCGTTCCAGGTTATTTATAGCTCTTCGCCCTTCCATAACCACATTATACATAGACCCGAAATTAGAATCCAGCAGAACTATCTGCGAGGCATTTCTGGCTGCGTCGCTGCCGGACGCCACGGCAATCGAACAATCCGCCTCACGCAAGGCCAAAACGTCATTAACTCCGTCTCCCGTCATGGCGACTGTCCTGCCTTTCGCTTTCAAAGCTTTTATCAGAACCAACTTCTGATCCGGTGTTACTCTGCCGAAAACGCTGTACCGCGTCGCCGCCTCTGCCAGTTCATCGTCACTGAGACCTGATACATCTATATATTTATTTGCGTTTTTAAGCCCCGCCGCCTCTGCGACTCTGGAGACCGTGAGCGCATTATCTCCGGATATAACCTTTATGTCTACGTCCTCTCGCTCGAAGAACGCTAAAGTCTCAGGGGCTTCTTTCCTGATAGCATCCTTCATAACAATAATTGCAATCGGAACAGCGGCT
>OLRX01003010.1_pt1 | contig 10001 bp, 4 predicted proteins | sample 1672991 | NCBI WGS metagenome assembly OLRX01 (sample SAMEA3136744, study PRJEB25190) | human gut metagenome | biome: human gut; feature: human-associated habitat; material: faeces | place: Austria | collected 2013
CAGGTTCCGGACATACCCGGAAGGCGGCGCATTTTAGGCTTCCCATTGCCGGGAGTCCCGTGACGGGGACTGGTCACAGGGAAATACCCTTGCCTTTCAAGCATCACAAACCACCCCCGTAGTGGGGGAAATACGTCCGGTGAATCGTTCAGTTAAATACCTTATCCGAACGAAATAGCAGATAAAAGGTGCTGGAGTTCCAGTGTATCCGGAACTGGTCGCGCTCATCGGCACGACTGTCCCGGATTACCGGGGCATCTTTTTGCGTGGTCATGGCTCCCAGGTGTCCACGCACTACGGCACAGTGACCCATGCCAGCGCCAGTTTGGGAGAACTCCAGGGAGATGCGATACGAAATATAACTGGGACGTTTGGGGGTCATGCCATCGGATGGAAAGGCGGTTGGGGGTCTGGTCCGTTCTCCTCATGAGATTCTGGGGATCGTGGCTCTGCTGGCAATGGCACTGGAACGTCTTGGGGATTTGATGCCTCTCGTGTAACTCCTGTAGCCGATGAGATCCGTCCAGTAAACCGCTCGGTCCGCTATTTCATCCGAGTGAGATAACGTCTTTCTCTGGTCCAACATCTCCTTTTTTATGGAGAAAATTCCTATTATCTTAGATTATCTGTTATAATCGGGGCATGCCTAGCTAAATTTCAAGTGGAAACTGCCCCTGATGGAAACAAAAAACCGCACTCAGGGCCGACCCGGGTGCGGTTTTGAATCATCTTTATCCTATGCTACAGAATCCTGAACTGATGAACCTCGTTTGTCCGGCCGTCGATAACGTGAACACCACAGGCGATACAGGGGTCAAAAGAATGTACCGTGCGTAAAATCTCCACCGGACGTTTGGGATCAGCCACCGGGGTTCCCAACAGGGCCTCTTCCACGGCGCTCGGGATACCCTGAGCGCAACGCGGACCGAGGTTCCAGGTAGAAGGCACAACCAGCTGGAAGTTGGCGACTTTCTTCTTTTCAATGACAAGCCAATGCGAAAGTCCGCCCCGCGGAGCCGTGACGAAGCCGACGCCTTCACCCTTTTCCGGTACTTCGCAGTCTTCGACGATTTTTTGATCCCCGGACTTCACATTTTCCTTGAAGGATTCAAGCCACACACACCCGTCTGCTTGGCAACGAGAGCGGCTTCCACGCCACGAGCCGCAGTACGTCCCAAAGTGGAGAACATGTCGGCGGGCGTTATGCCCAGACTGTTCAGTACTCTGTCCACAAGAGGAACAACATCGGAGTGCTGCTGGACATAGGCCACCAGCACCTGGGCCAGTGGTCCCGTTTCCACGGCGCGCCCATCGTAACGCGGCGCCTTCATCCATGAATACCTGTCCGTATCCCCCATAAAGGTGAACTGGGGTTTGGTTTCTCCCTTGTACGGCACCCGGGCCTGATCTCCCTCATACCAGCTATGGTGAACATGCTCTTCAATCCTGGAAGGATCGAAGGCAATCAGAGAGGAAAGGTCACGATCATACAGAACTCCGGGTTTCAGCCAGCGAGTTTCCAGCTTTCTCTCGTCGCCGGGGAATTCGCCGAAGGACATGAAGTTGCGCGTACCCCCGATCTTCGCCCAATCCTTGTAGGCCCCTCCAACAAGCAGCAGATCGGGAATATAAACCTGATTCACAAAGTCTCGAACCTCTTTGTACAACCCTTCGAATTCCTGAATGCGTTCCGACGTCAGACCATCGTAACAGATCACCCCACCGGCAACCAGGAACTGGGTATGCGGATTCTTGGCTCCGAAAATGGTCATGGCGCGCGGCCTTGACCTGCAACCGCAACGCCTCGAGATAGTGGGCTGTGGCCACGAGGTTCGCTTCCGGCTCCAGATAATAGGCAGGGTGTCCGCCAAGGAAATATGCATTGGTGAAAGGACCAAGCTGGCCGCTTTCCACAAAGGTTTTCAGTTTCTGCTGGACCGCCCTGAAATCTTCGGCGGATGCCGGACGTGCGGATATGGACGTCGCCAGCTTGGCCGCCTTGACAAGATCGGCGGCAAGAGCGGAAGTCACATCGACAAAATCAAGAGCATGCAGATGGTAAAAATGCACAATGTGATCGTGCATATACAGCATGCCCATCACAAGGTTTCGAATATATGTGGCATTGGCGGGAATGGAAACGCCAATGGCATCCTCAAGAGCGCGAGTCGAAGCCAGAGCGTGCGTATAGGTGCATACGCCGCAGGTTCTCTGGGTGAAGTGTTGCACGTCACGGGGATCGCGTCCGAATAAGGTAACAAACTACGCGGTTCACTGGGCGAATTTCTTGTGTGATTGGTGTATTCTTGGATACTTGAAATTCAAAATTTCGAAATTGTGCACGTATATTTCCAGAAGGTGACATCCAAGTTATATCGGGATCAAAACTAGAGGAGCTTAATACGCCAGAGTGTAAATCTTTTCCCGTTCCACCAAGCATGATGGCGTTACTTTTTATTTCCCTAATCGTATCCTCCTTGGAGTTGACCCAGACCAGCGCTGGAATGCGTCACAGTTCCATAGTGCGTGCTCGTCTGTGAGCCTTGACCACGCAGAAAAATACCCCGGTGATCCGGGACACTCCCCCCGATGAGTGCAATCAGTTCCGGATACACGGGGAGGAAGGCAAAAAGGGCTTGCCGTGCCTTGATTTCCGGGGAGTATGTCCGTAGGGTGGCGAAGTCCCGCAAGGGGCAATACGGGGCCTCCTCTCGCAGACAGGCAGGGATGGAAAGGAGGCAAGTTGCCAAGCAAACGGCGGATGTACCATCTGCTCAGGCTGGTGACGAAAGCGGCCCTGTGGGGCGCGTTCTCCCGTCTGGCAAGCTGGCTCATGGGTAAAATCCTGAGCTAGAAGGCAAGCCCGATGGAATGAAGCGACCCCCAACAGTGCTGCGAACACCGTTGGGGGTCTCCATCGGGTAAATAGGTCGAGAACCTTTTACCGGAGGGGAGGCCCTTAAAGAACCATCCCATGCCGGGGGCCGAGGTGTTAGCGCACCTTGGCCCTTTCTGTTTTGGAGAATAAGGAGTTCGGAGAGATTTGGCAAGTCACCTGGCCCGGATGAGGTAGCGAACAGCGCGGTTCACCGGGCGGACTTCACCAACAACCGGAGTTGAGCGAGACGCATAAAAGTTCATTGCACCTGATGGCGCCTTACCCGCGTCATTCATCCATTGATTCCGCCCTTCGTTCCAAAAGGCCAGTGAACCGGACTGGCCCACTTCTCCATCGCGGTTTCGGGGCAGATAGGAAAGCTCTCCCCATATTTTTCATATCCTATTCCCCTGAAGTTGGTCAATTCCAGCACTACCATGCGCCATGGCCCCATAGTAGGTACTCGTCTGTGGGCCATGCCCACGCAGGAAAATGCCTCGATAATTCGGAACACTCCCCTCGATGAGCGCGGCCAGTTCCGGATACACTGCGCTTAATATATAAAGTATAGAATGCAAAGTTATGAACATATTATGTATATGTGATTAATATGAAATATAGAAAGAATATAATTTATAATAAAAAACTAAAAATATAAAAAACAAGAGACATTGTTATTTTAAATAGTATTCTTTATCTGCACAAGAAATTTATCTCTATGTAACTACATGTGTGCAAGTCTTAGTTTTCTTATTGGGTATATATCAATATGTATTTATATATTCGCCTACGATACGTTTAGAAATAGATACAGAGTATTATAAAAATCGCATTGGATATTATCAATATAGATTAAAATCTATAGAACTAGATATAGAAGAATCAAATATAAAATTACAACATATTAAGAATGAAAATGGTAAATATAAAAATGAAAATAATATTTTAACGAATGGAATAAATAGAAAACTAAATTAGATAAAAAATCTAAATAGTAATATAGCTACTAAAACAATAGAAGAAGGCTTGGTATATCTATCTTTACGGAATATTTATTATAACTATTTTATAGATGCATTGATTTTATAATGTGCAGGAGAAATTGAGAAGGCTGTCAAAATACATAAAAAAATATCTATATATGATATAAAGGAAGACTATATCACGTTCAAAACCGGCCAGAGCAGAACTGAATTCCTCAACTTCGCATTCAAAACCCTTTTCCAGCTTTTGGAAATGAAAGCTCCGCAGAAATAATTCATCAAAAGGGGCAATTCAAGGCGAACCAGAAGGTGGTCATCATCAGCCTGTTCACCGTTTCTCCGATTATTTTTACGGGAATAAACCGTATTTTCCCGGCCGCTCTGAGTACGGCGTCATCAAAAACACCACACGAATAAACAGGATTGGAGTTAATCCGGTATTCTGGCCAGGTACAGATAGCGTCTGCGCCTTTCACTGCTGATATCGTCTAGCGCCTGCTCCGCTTCGTTCCAGCCGGCGATATATATGTCCTCAATGCCGTCGGCGATAAACAACTCCCGCAGTTCCTGCATGGCAGCCCGGCATGCCAGCCAAAAACCTTTGTCGCTCTCAGACAGGTCTTTGTATTCGTAAGGAAGGCCAAGTGTGGAAAGTGCCTCCGCAAGGTGCGTTTTATCCCCCTCAAGGCGCTGTTTCTCGCTATCGTCGCTGATCAGGGCATTGAAGAATATGGCCATTGTTCCGGCCGTTTTAATCACGCCCGCAAGGCTCTTAACAGGCAGTTCAAGTTGCTTGAAAAACTGGGCATGCAGGGAGTCTATGCAGATAGCTGCATCGAACGTGGCCGGCGGGAATGGCGGCGACAGAATATCCCCCCAAACAAACCGTATATTCTCCGCGCCTTTGGCGGCAGCCTGGTTTCCGCCGATTTCCAGAGCAGCGGACGCGGTGTCCATGCCCACCATGTGGGCGCCGGTTTGTTCGTGCAGCCAGCGGCACATCCATCCTGTTCCGCAGCCGGCGTCCAGGACGGTCATGTCCTCGGTAAGCGGGAGAGCCGCCAGCAGCGCTTTCCGCTGATCCGGAGCGACCATGTTGTATTGGCAGCCACCGGCGGCCTGGTAAACCGACTCGCAGAACAACCTATAGGCGGTGCTCTTTTCGCCCGCGATCATCCAGTTGTCAAAATCCGTAGGTTTCAAAACGGATACCTCCCGTTGAACAGTTCTCTGTAGGTCAGTCGCGTATCGCGCATTCCCATGGCGCAGGGCACGGTAAACAGCCGCTCCTGAACCGCCTGAAGGGGGTGGGACAGCGGTTGCAGGCCGGAGGCGATCACCCGGACGACGGGGATCCCCAGATCCGGGTTGGTAAGATTGACCCCAACCGCCTGAAGGCCGGGAATGCGCTCGGCCAGTAAGCGCAACGCCTTGGTAGTATCACCGGCGACAGTGCCTGTTGTCATATCCGGCACCTGGCTCATGGAGAGCGATTCTCCCCGCGCCGCCAAATCCGTCTGTGTGAAATGGTAAAGGTAAAACAGTGAATGCTTGCTGTTGAGTATTTCCCTGTTTCCCCTCGACATGTGTCGCGTGTTGGGTTCTTTCGTATACAGGGTCTGCGGCATGGCCAGCTTGGCTTCCGTCACCGCCCGCTTCAGCGCGAGATACTTGTTGAGATGGCAGCCCAGGCCGTGTGAGGCGAAAACTTCTATGGAATCGGGCTGAACCAGCCAGACTCTGAACACCGGAATGCCGACGTCTGTGGCCAAATACCTGATCCGCACCTGAAAACCGTGGCTTTCCATTCCCCGGATGATGTCCAGGGTTGTGGAATCCTCAATGCTTTCCTTTTGTATTTCAGGGCAGATTACCCCGTTGGCCTGCCAGATCATCCAGGCGTCGTGCTCGATGGCCTCCATGAGTCCCTGCAGAACGGCGTCTTCCATGGAAGTGCCCGCCGCCATGCCTCCGGTACTCGCGTTGTAAAATTTGCCGGCGAACCCGGTCGGGCCGACAAAGACCATGGACGCCGGCACGAGGAGAGGCGTTCCAGTGTACAGGCATTGACCCCAGACCCAGTCGATGGGCGTGCTTTCCGTGAACGGCTCGTTGTTTCTGTAGAAATAGACCGTGCCGATTCTTTTTGGCACATCTATCGCGCGCTCCTTTACCGCGCTCCAGGGCGCCCTGAGGAGCGGCATATTCCCGCCCGGCTCGGAGCAGAGCCGCTCCACGGCTTCAAACGCGGCGGAAAGATAGGCCTGCTCGTTATTCGTGCCTTTTCCGAATCCGAGAATGTCGTTGCCTTTTCCCGGGATGCGCAGAACTGCCCGGAATGACGGGATTACCTGATCCAAGGGGCCTGAATTCAATTTCGTCACCTGGATTTCCGCGCCCATCCGCGTAATCGCGGTTTCAACCAGTTCGCGGGCCGCCTGGCTGTCCAGAGCCCTGTAGCCGTTATCCGTGTGGCAGGTCGGAACGTCCTTCATGGCGATTACAGCGGAAGGCGGCGGCGGAAAATCCTCGGGATTTTGACGGAATAACGTTTCAAAACCGGCATGGCAGACCGGGCATCCGGCGTTGCGCGCGAACTTGGTGGTCTGTGCCTCCACTTCTGCGGCAAGAGGAACATGGGCCTGGCGCCCCATCAGGGCATTCACCCGCTTTCCGGCTGCGACGGCGAGCTGATCCAACACCAAATTCACGGCCCTCAAGGCGGCCTCGGGCACCGCCGGCTGATACGGCACGGCCGTTTTGATCCGTGTGGTTTCATCGCCAACTAACCGCATCAGCGGCTGCTTGGCCAGCTTATCCCGCAACCATGTCATCAGGCAGTCCAAGCACGGGGTTTTGCCCGGTATGACAACCGGCCCGGCAACCAGGCTTTGCCCGTTGAAATAGAGGAAACCGAAAGGACGGCCGCGCTCCATGCTTTTCCGGTTTTCCTCGGAGAGCTGCCCCCTGGTGGCCGATTCCGGGCATAGGATGGTCACCGCTTCGGCTGTATCCGTTTCGGCCTCGTGCTCGGGCATGCCGATAACCTGCTGAACGGCAATGCCGGGGTATCGTTTTTCCAAGGTCTCGCACACGAGATCCGCCAGATATCCCGTTCCGCAAACAAGGGCTGCCGTTAAAACCTCTTTTTCCGGGCACCGTGAATCGTAGGTCAGAACATCGGCTTGCAGCAGCCGCTTTTCCCACTGGGACAACCCCGGATCTTTTTCCAGGGAGCGTTGCGCCCTATGGGCGTCATAATTTTCGAACAGATCGGGCGTGCCGGGTTGCTGCTCCCACCGAAGCCGCTTTATTTTTCCGTACAGCGAGAATACGGCTTCTCCTTTGGTTGATCTGATAACGGAAAGATATGGGTTCACTACCGGATATTCATGGTCATTGCTGGTGATTGTCATTGTACAGTTCCTTGAAAGAAAGTCTCTTGTCGCTGTATCCGAGCTTTACAGGCTGGATGAACAGCCGATCTCCGGGGAAGTTCTGCAGCGGCTGTGAGGCATTTTGCAGGCCGGAAACGATCACGCGGACGGCCGGGATGCCGAAAACCTCCCGCGTGAGGTTCACCACGATGATGTCGCTCCCAGGAATTTCCCGAACGATGCGTTCCATAGTGGCATGGATATCCCGCAAAATATCCCCGGTAGACAGGTCCGGGAGGCTGTCGAACGCGACCTCGGGCCCGCCGGTCATTATCTCGGTGATGTTATCCTGGTAATGGCAGAATATGGCGGGTGTGTTGTACCCGAAGAGGTCCGTGTTGCTCTTGGATGCAAAATACGGAGCCGAGGCCTGACGCTCGCTCGGCCAAGCCTGCTTTGCCTCGGTGATTGCCCGGAACAGGGCTATTTTCGGGTTTAAGCTCGCGCCAAGGCCCGAAGCCGCGTAGTTCACAGGATTATCAGGCTGCACGATCCAGGCCCGGAAAACGTAGATTCCCAGATCCGTCCTGTGATCCCTGACAATCAGTTCGCACCCCAAGGCTCGCAGTTGCGCGGCGATATTCTGAATTTCCACGGGCAGGCGGGTAACTCTCGGCGTAATCACGGGATTGGCCTGCCAGATATATCGGGAGTCGTGTTCAACCACCTCCAGCAGCCCTTGCAGAATGGCGTCTTCCATCGTTGTGCCTGCGGCAAGCCCGGTCGAGAAGTTCAGAGTGAACTTTCCCTGGAAAACGCTACGGGTCAGGAAAACCATGCTCGCCGGGACCAGCACGTTTTTATTGTGCAGGATTGACCGCCCCCAAACCCAGTCGATGGCGGTGTCCATGTCTGTAGAATCAACATTTCTGAGGTAGTACTGCTTGCCAACCTTGAATTTCAGATCAAGAGCGTGGTCCTTCACCTGGCTGTACGGGCACTGCAGCATTTCGATTTGTCCGCTGTACTCCGAGCAAATGCGCTCCACAAGCTCAAAACCCGCCGAGAGATAGGCCTGTCGCTCGTTAAGGCCTTTGCCCCAATGTTTGCGCGCGTAAACGGTAAAGGGAAGATCCGGCGAGTAGAACGTCGATGTCGATGATCGGAAGCTGGGAATGATGTCGTCCAGCATACCGCCCCGGCACAGCCTGATATTGACGGTGGTTTTGAGCAGGGCCAGCGCCCTGTCCAACATGGCTCTCGCATCCTCCGCGTCAAGGGCGCGCAACCCGTTGTCGCGATGCCTGACTTCGTTTTGGCTGAGAGATATCTCCACCCGGCCGGGATTGTTGGGCGCAGTGGCGGGAGCAGCCGCCATATACCCGAGATTCAACCCCTGGCATGCGGGGCAGGTGGTGATCGGCTCAAACAGGGTTTCCGCCATTTGGGGAACAGCCAGCCGTGGAATCTGGATTTGGCGCTTCATGTACATCGGCGGGCTTTGCGATGAGATCAACCGCTTCATTTCCTCGACCATCAGCCAGGCCGTCCACCTGATGGAACCTTCCCAGGACTCGCCAGCCGGGAACGGATGATTTTCCACGCAGCGCATGAAATCCTCCCGGCCGATTCCCCGCGCCGGATCAAGAGCCCTGAGCCTGTGTTCGGAAAGGCACTCCAGGCATGGTGTTTTAAGAGGGATCACCGTTGGCCCGAGTATGAGGCTGCCGCCGTTGAAGTATCCCAGAACCCAGGGAAGGCGCAGCGTGATGCAGGCCCGGTTCAAGGCGGATAGCTTCAGATAATTCATGTTTTCAGGGCAGACCGCCAAAGCGGACAACGATTGAGCGTCAAGGCGAGCTTCGAAAAAAGCCGTCCATGCGGCCAGATCCGCCAACTCGGAAGCTACCGAAGGTTCCGTTCGGGCATCATCGCCCAGGCGGATAAATGGCAACGGCTCCGCCAGAGACTGTACGGCTTCCGCGAGCCTTCCGCTTCCCAGGCAACCGAACCGTTGCGCAATGCCCTGCCGTGCATCGGTTTCCGCGGCACCCAAACGGTAGCCGTCCTCCATAAGAATGCCGGTTGCAATCATCTGATCCAGGATTTTTGCCGCGGCATCTTGCGGATAGATCTGGGCGACAAGCTGCAAAAGCTCGGGCTTCATCCGGTGTTCATCCACGTTGTCGAGAATGTGGTCAATGAGCCGGACAGCCCCCCGCAACAGCTTTACCTCCCCGTAAAGGGAAAAGAGCAGCGCATCTGCCTGCTTTTTGAGTACCCCGAAGCCGGGATTGACGGTAAGCACTGTGGGAGTCATTGTGTCCTTCCTTTTGTTACGCATAAGGCATGGGGTTTAAATTCAGCTCCCGGCGCGGTGAAAAGCCGAGCTTGCCGGGGACGGTGGCCAATCTGACGGCGGCGAGCGGAGGGTACAGCGTTGCCAGGTTCGGTACGGCGCCCGGCGCCACGATTCGGAAAACAAGCCAGCCGACGTCCGCGACGTCCGGCGTGGTCAGCTCCACGCAGATGGGTGAAAGGCCGGCCGCTACGAACCGGCTGATCAAACTGCCGTATTCGTTGCTCGGAGCGCTTTGCTCACAGTCGAGAAGGCTGATTGTCCGCCGGGGAGATATGAGCGGGCGCAGGATATTCCAGTTGGAGGTGTCCAGGTAATACCCCAGGTTGAAAAGCAACTGGGTCATGGGCAGTTTCTTTCTGGCGGCCGGATCCAGAAACGCCGGTAAAATGGCGCCAGCCTTG
>OLRX01003013.1_pt1 | contig 9995 bp, 11 predicted proteins | sample 1672991 | NCBI WGS metagenome assembly OLRX01 (sample SAMEA3136744, study PRJEB25190) | human gut metagenome | biome: human gut; feature: human-associated habitat; material: faeces | place: Austria | collected 2013
CTCACAGTTGACTGCCTTTGCAAAAATCTTCGCAACCGTTGTCTTACCGGTCCCTCTTGTTCCGCAGAACAGATAGGCATGTCCGATCCTGTTTGCTTCAATCTGATTTTTTAATGTAGTAATAATATGTTCCTGACCCTTGACATCTTCAAATTCAACGGGACGGAACTTTCGGTAAAGTGCCGTATACGACATGTATTACACCTCTGTTTTCCAAGTCTTTTATTGATCTCCAAAGCTGATGCCGATGGTTCTTGCCTCTTTGATGATTCCATCCTGCGGATCTACCATTTTCAGCTTTCCTGCCACATCCTGAAGCGGTACTTTTGTAATCTTCTGATTCTTCATGGCGATCATGTAGCCGTATTCCTGATTCAGAATCAGCTCTGCCGCAGCCGCTCCCACTCTTGTGGCAAATACACGGTCATACGCACATGGAGAACCGCCTCTTTGCGTATGCCCCGGCACCGTAATCCTTACTTCCTTGTCTGTCTTCTGCTGGATCTTCTCTGCCAGTTCGTAGGCGATGGACGGATATTTCCGTTTTGCAAGCTTTTCTTTATATTCTTTTTTCTTCAGCCTGGCATCTTCTTTTGAGATTGCACCTTCTGCAACCGCAATGATCGTAAACTTCTTATCTGCTGCCGCACGCCTCTGGATCACATCCGTCACCACATCGATATCATACGGAATCTCCGGAAGCAGAATCACATCTGCACCGCCGGCAATTCCCGCATGCAGCGTGACATGTCCCACCTTATGTCCCATTACTTCAATGATAAACACACGGCTGTGAGAGGTTGCCGTTGTATGGATCCGGTCGATCGTGTCTGTCGCAATATCCACTGCACTCTGGAAGCCAAATGTCATATCCGTGCCCCACAGATCATTGTCGATTGTTTTTGGCAGTGTCACAACATTTAAGCCTTCTTCTCTTAACAGATTCGCTGTCTTGTGTGTTCCGTTTCCTCCCAGGATCACCAGACAGTCAAGACTTAACTTATGATAAGTATGCTTCATTGCCGCCACTTTATCCAAACCGTCCTTGTCCGGTACACGCATCAGCTTAAACGGCTGTCTGGATGTACCAAGAATCGTGCCTCCTCTTGTCAGGATTCCGGAGAAATCCTTTGATGTGAGCATATGAAAGTTGCCATAGATCAGACCTTTGTATCCGTCTTCAAATCCATAGATTTCCACATCATCCCGTTTTGTGCAAACACCTTTTACAACACCGCGCATTGCAGCATTCAAAGCCTGACAGTCCCCGCCACTTGTAAGCATTCCGATTCGTAACATATCCGTATCCTCCTACTCTTTGATTTTATCAATTCCGCACCAGAAATCGGTGCTAAAAGACTTTATTTCCTGTTTTATCTTATCACAAACAGGCGAAAATGAACAGTTTTATATTCTCCCTCAATTTTTCTCAAACTTTCCGATTGGTAATTTTCTTTCCATTGTGTTAAAATAGACACATCGTAAAACAAAACAGATTTGAAGGAGATAACTAAACATGGAAAGAAATGATCCTTGCTGGTGCGGCAGCGGCAAAAAATATAAAAAATGCCATATGCCGATCGAAGAAAAAATAAAACTGCACAGAGACAGAGGGGAAATTGTACCTTCCAGAAAGCTTTTGAAGACTCCGGCGCAGATCGAAAAGATCAAAAAAAGTGCGGCTCTCAACACGGCTGTTCTGGATGAAGTTGCCGCACACATTCGCGCAGGCATGAGTACTGCTGAGATTGACAAGATTGTATATGATTTTACAACTGCACACGGTGGAATCCCGGCTCCTCTGAATTATCAGGGCTTCCCGAAAAGTGTATGCACCTCTATCAATAATGAAGTGTGCCACGGAATCCCGGATGAAAACATCATCCTGCAGGAGGGTGATATCATCAACGTCGATGCGGGCAGGTCTGCGGGACACACGAAATGGGCGTTATGCAGGTCTTTCCCGAAAAATCGCAGCAGGTCGATGTAGTCGCACCATTCCGTCGGTTTCCCGATAGCGTACCCGTTACGGATGGCGATACGGATGGCCGGCCAATAGTCTGCGATATTGCGGGAGGAACGGGCGAAAAATCGCACGAGTGCCGTTTGTCCCGCTTTAAGCAGCGTTTCGGCCTTGTTCTCCGAGAGCAGCAGGTGGATAAGGTCGAAAGGGGTTACATCGGGGAGTTGTTTGCCGTAACCGCTTCGGCGCAGTTCGGGGATAAGCCGTTGCCGGGGATAGATGCGTGTGGGCGTGATGTTGTATTTCCCGTCGTTCTCCGCCCGCAGTTCCAATGCGCTCGACCAACTCCACCCGTGAACGAAGAAGCCCATCGGGCGCAGCCGTGCGAAGGTTGCGGAGCGTCCGTCGGGGGCAATCCACCGCTGTACGGCTTCGATATGGGTGTAAACGGGCGTCTGTCCCACTTTCGCCCAACACTCGATATAGACGAAGCGCAGGACTTGAAAACCCTTGCAGCGGGTTACGATGCACAAATACTCGTAATCGTTGAACTTGCGGCGCAGGGTGGTTTCCACTTTCAGCGTGGTGTGGCAGTGCGGACACTCGCACCCTAACAGATTGTCCGTGAGTTCTCCGTTTTCGCTCTGCCACGTGTGGCCGCACTCGGTGCAGGTGATAAGTCCTTTCGGCGTGCGGCGTCCGATATGCTCGATGCAGTTCTTGTACCCCCATTCGATTTGTGCGGGGGTAAGCGGCGGCAGGTGTTTGCTTGCCGCCACGACGTTCTGTTGGAATTTTGTTCTCGGTTTCATAACTAAAATAGACTGGGCATTAGTTTGTTATCTTCGATTTTCTTGGGTTTGGACTTGGCTTTCGCCAACTTGGCGTAGGCTTCGCTCTCGGCCTTCCGTATGGCGTTCCGCCGTGCCTCGGCTTTTTCCTCCTCGGTCAGTTCGACGGTGTGATTGACCACTACCTTGCAACTGACGGGTTTGCCGATGTCGATGTCCTCCTCGTCGTAATAGTGGAGTGCCATAGAGTATATTTCCTCGTCGGCAAACCCGTTGCAACCGCTCTGCCGTACTTGGTTGATGATGAAAGTGCAGCAATCGTCAATGTTCTTTTTCGGGTTGGCGTATCGGGGTGCGAAAAGTTCGTCCTCCCGTGCCCGTGCGTCGAGATAGTTCTGTATCGTCAGTTTGAAATAATCTGTTCCTTGTGCCATGATTTTTTGGTATTGTGGGGCGGCGAGCCACCCCGTGTTCAACATTTATTCGTCCTTTCCGAGAAGCCGTCGCACCTCGTCCTCTTTGGTCTTTTGGAAAATCCATCCCGCTTTCTTCTGCCCGTCATGCGTCAGCCGTGCGTTGAAGCGTCCCCCGAGTGCGTGAAGGGCGTCCTTGACGGGCTTGGTGTCCCCGAATACGGCTATCGCCTTCTCGGAATAGTCCACGATGATAAACCCGCCTTGCACGCTCGTTTCAGTGCGTTCCGCCCGTTTTTCGTCTTTCGGCTCGGGCAGACATATATTCTCCTCGTTTCCTGCGATATATGCCAGCCTGTCGATGTACCCTTCACGGGTGTAGTGGGTCAGTTTGCAGACACTCCACCCGTATTTCGGACTTTTGCCGAGCGTGAAAACGGGATAGCGGTGTTCGTTCTTGGGGTCGTATTCGGAGAGGTGCGCCGTTTGCGGGAAATTGGCCGCCGCCTTTCTCAACTCCCCGAAGCCGTTGCGGGAGGTGGCCGAAAAGCCGAGAATGACGGTACGCACGCTTCGGGTGGTCGAACACTCGTAAGAGGGGTCAGTGTATTCCGTTTCGTTGAGTTCGGCGATGATTACGCCCTGCACCCCTTCGGGCATGATGCGGCGTAACCTCTGCGCTCCTATTTCCGCTATGCGGTCATGCTCGGCTTTCTCTTTGGCGGCGGCGATGGCCTGCGCCGTGGCTTGCTCTTCCGCCTGCCTCACGAGCAAAGCCACCTCGAAAGCGTCCATGAACTCGGGGTTCACGTCGTCGTAGTACCTGCCGATACCGAATGTTTGCGAGAGGGGTCGCAAAATGTCCGTTTGGCTGATTTCCTTTGTTTCGGTATCGACCATGTGGTACACGTAGCCACGGGCGGTGTGTTCCACCTTGTAAACGACGTAACGCTTTCTGCTCGCACCCGCACCGATACCGATGATTACCTGGTTTTCCTTGACTACCTGCACCTGCGTGTCCGTGGTAGTCGCTCCGAATAATGAAATGTACTTTGTCATACCTGTAAAAATTTAGAAGATGTGAGTGAATAGGAAATAGAAAAAGCCGGTTAGAGCCACGAGAGAAACAAGGCAGGAGAAAATGCCCCGCAGGATGTCATAACAGAACGTGAAGCCCAAAACGACCCAAATAAAGTCGATACCCCACACGTGGAAGCCCAAAGCCACCGCCCCGACCTTTACCGCCAACCCGACCTTTGCCTTTATGCCAAGTGGAAGGTTGGAGGATTTCTGTTTCCATTTATTTTTCTCTTCGTTTCTCATAACCTTTGACTTTTTTTTTATGCCGTAGCGGAGCCGGTATGGATGGAATCTGTTTCGGTAGCATCAAAAGGTGTCGGGGATAGCTGCTGCAAGATTTTGTCGGAAAATACGCTCGCCCGCAGGGAAAGAGGAAGATTTTGCGGCAAACCGCCCCGCGGCCCGATCTTGCAGCAGCGTGAGCCCCGTAACTACCTTTGCTACTGACAACAGATTTCCATACCGCGCTCCGCGGCATGAAAAAAAAGAGAGGAAAAGGTTATGGGAGAGAAACGGGGAGAAAACGATATGCCGTGAACGCTCGCGAAAGTCGGTTCACGGCTCACCCTGCATGGAATGATAAATCGCCCGCGAACATTTCCTTTCACGGGCGATTGGCGTATCGGAGCGTGCCGATCCCGTATCGGCGGAGGATCGTTTCCGCCGGACGTGGCGCCACTCGCTGCCACTTTTAAGACGGATACGTCCATATACCACTGGCTGATAACAAGATACTGTTCATTTGTGTACTTTTGGGCATCCGGGAAACAAAAAATGAAACAGAACATGGAAATAATAAGTATGGACGTGAAGGCTTTCGACGCGCTGGCAGGGCACGTGGAAGCCATTGAAAGAAAAGCCGAGGCGTTATGCCGCAGGCAGGAGGACGTGAGTTTGAAAAAATGGCTGGACAACCAGGATGTCTGTGACGTGCTGGGGATATCGAAACGTACCCTGCAAACCTACCGGGAGAAAGGGTTGCTGCCTTTCAGCCGCATCCGTCACAAAATCTTCTACAAACCGGAAGATGTCGGGAAACTGCTGCAATCGTCGCACTATCCTAATACCGCCGCGTTATGAGCCATTATTTCATCGACAAGCACGATCCGCGTGTGGCGGATCTCTTCCGGCGTTTGGAAAAGGCCGGCAAGGCACTGGATAAACTGGAATCCTCCGGAGGCCGGACACTCAAGGGAGAGCGGTTCGTCACCGACGAGGAATTGTCCCGGCTGCTGAAAATCAGCAGGCGTACATTGCAGGAATACCGCACGGCGCGGATCATTCCCTATTATTTGATTCAGGGCAAGGTACTATACATGGAATCCGAGATACAGAAATTCCTGGAAGATTCCCGGAAGAAATGTATCGGGGGACAGGAATGGGTATAAAAGAAGAACGGCCAACGTTTTGGCCGTTCTTCTTTTTCAGTTCAATATCGTGTTCATGCCGGGGAGCTGCCAGACGACGGCGGTCGTCGTGGCCCTTCGGACAAGCCACCGTCGGAAGGCTTCGGCATTCCCGGATTTTAAGCGGAAAGCCAGCGCGGCGATCATTTCGAGCGAATACAGCTCGACAATACCGCCGTCACGGTTGCGCTCCCGGCGGTAAACCCTCTCCTCACGGAGTATGCCGCTTTTGAGTATGGAGCGGATGTTGCTCCCCACGGCAGGAACGAAGACTCCGAACAGGTCGGCAATCTGGTGGCGCGTGAGCCATACACGGTTCTCCGGCGCGTGGATTTCCACCCGCCCGTTTTCAATGCTGATAGGTTCTCTTGTCGTCATAGTCATACAAATTTATCAATTTTTGTTATACTGTTCAACCGTTTACCGTTATAATATCTGCCGTTTCCGGTTCGTCCTCCTCGTAGAGATTTATTTTCCGGCCTTTGGTCTGTTCTTTCAGCCGTTTCATGTCCTCGTCCACCTTGCGGTCGGTCACTTTGGCGTAAATCTGCGTGGTGGAAATGCTCTTGTGTCCCATCATGCGGCTGACAGTTTCGATAGGCACACCCAACGAGAGCGTGATATGTGTCCCGAAATTGTGCCTCGCCTTGTGAAAGGTCATGTCGAAGCCGTATGTCCGTCCCAGTTCTCTGGTGAGCTTGATGAGATACCCCCGGCAATAGAGGTTGAAAATCCTGTCGCTTTTACGCTCGTGGCGGTATTTCTCGATGATCTGCAACGGCACGTTCAGCAGGCGGATGGCCGAGGGCGTTTCGGTCTTCTGGCGCCGGATGTGTATCCAGTACGTTCCGTCGTCCGACTGCGTGATGTCTTTTTCGGACAAGCGTTTCAGGTCGGCGTAGGACAACCCCGTGAAGGTAGCGAAGAGAAACCAGTCCCGCACCCGCTGGAGGTTGGGTTTATCGACGGGAGTTTCCATCAGCTTTTTGAGGTCTTCGAGTTTCAAATGGCGGCTCTTGCGCCGGGGCAGTTCCGGGTGCAGCTTCCCGTAAGGGTCGCGCCGGAGTGTACCCTGACTGACAGCCCGCTTGGTCATTTTCTTCAACCGGTAAAGATGCTCGTGTACTGTCTTGGGTTTCATTTCACGATCTGTACGCAGGAATATTTCAAAATCATAGTAGAACTCCCGGTCAAGGCTCCGCAACGCTACATCCTCCTTTTCCTTCCTTTTTTTCACGAAGGAGGCTAAAATATTATAGGAGTTCTCGTAACTTTCATAAGTTTCTTCCTTGCGATCCACGCCGACACGCTTGCGGAACTCCTCGTTATGCTCGCGGAACAAGGCAAGGAGGGTGAACGGTTTCTGCCCGATTCCTTCCACGGCGTTTTTGACCAGCTCGGCCGTCACGAAACCGAGGCTTTTACGAATATGACGGTAATGTCCGGTGATTTTTTCGGTCAGTTTCTCTATTGCCAGGTTTACCGTTCGGGCGTTCTCGCTTCGTCCGTTCGCCCTTTTGGTTTCCGGATTCCAAAGCGATGGATCGACAAACGCGTTGATATTGATCGGGGCCGACTTGGCGTCGATGCTTACCTTGCATAACAATTTACATGTTCCGTCCTTGCGGACTTTCGTGCGGTTGATGTAGAACAGCAGGGAGAACGTGCTGCGACGTTTTATCTCTTTATTATTCGTTTCCATAATCGTTGTGAATTTGATTGTCAATGATAGATTAAATAGCTACGGAGAAGCGGCCGGCAATCTTTTCCTCTAAAGACCGGGTATCCATGTCGATCTTGTCATCGGTCACTTTGGCGTAAATCTGCGTCGTGGAAATGCGGCTATGCCCCAGCATTTTACTGACGGTTTCAAGCGGGACACCATGCGAAAGCGTGATCTCGGTGGCGTAGGTATGGCGTCCGCAGTGAAAGACGAGCTTCCGTTCAATTCCGCAAATGGCGGCAATACGTTTCAGTGTCCGGTTGAGTTCGTTGTTGCTGTACATCGGCAGCAGTTTCCCTTCCGGGGCCATATCCCGGTACTTGTCGAGGATGAGTAACGGGATGTCGAGCAACGGCACTTCATAGTCGATTTTCGTCTTCTTGCGGGCGGTCTTGATCCATACCTCACCGTCCTCGGCCACTTCCAGATCCTCCGTCGTCAGGCGGCACATGTCCCCGTAAGGGATACCCGTGTAGCAGGAGAAGAGGAACAGGTCGCGGATATGGTAGAGTTTCGGGTCGTGCAGGGGTGTGGTCATCAGCCGTTGTAACTCCGCTGCGGTAAGGTATTTCTGTTCCCGCTCGGGATGTTCGGCTTCATAACCCGCGAACGGGTCGGCAGTGATAATCCCTTCCGCGATGGCTTCCCCGACAATCGTGTTCAACCGTGTGACAAGCAACACGATAGTTCCCAGGGCAAAGCGGCGCTCCGTGCGTAGGTAGAGGTCATAGTTGTCGATGAATGAACGGTTCAGGGCCGTGAAAGGAACATCCGACAACTTGTATTTCTCCTGGATGAAAGCAGCCACACAGTTACAAGCATAGCGGTAAGATTGCGCTGTTCCCTTTTCCCGGTTCACGCCGACACGTTTTTCGAAATGTTCGATGAACGTCCGGAAATAACCCAACAGGGTTTCCTGCCCGAAAGCCGTCCCCAACAACAGATTCCTTATTTCTTCAGCCGTTACATTCTCACGGGTGGCTGACAGTTCGTCATAAATGGAAATGGCTGAAGCTCGCAAATCGTCCAGTTGCCGGTTGATTTCCCGCGCGGCGTTACTTTTACCCGTGGCACGTCCGGATGCCCACAGTGCAGCGGGTACGGACATTTTCGCACTAAAAGCCGCTTCTGAAAATTTGCCGACAACAAGTTTCGCCATGACCGGGCAATGTCCCTCGTCATTCATTTCGCTCTTTTTGAGGTAGAACGTAACCGTTACATCCGTCTGTTTCATAACTCTATTTTTTATGTTGCAAAATTACTTGATATAGAGTTATTTACAGTTATGAAAATTATAGCGGAACAAAGAATAAAACCCCGGATGCCGGTAACATAACCTGTATTTCCATGAAAAACGGAAAAAAACGGTTATCTTTACGGGCAAAATATAGGGTTCTTTGCATGGTGAACGGTAAAACCGCAGGTGGTCAAGCGTTATTTTGCCGGATTATCCGGGGCTAAAAAAGGCAACGGATAAGTAGCAAATCTTTCTCTTAACCTTTCATTATCCTGCATTTTAGCGATTTGGAAAGGTATAGAAGAATTTGGCTTAACTCTCCTCAATACCAAACACTTACTTTATTTATCCAAATTTTGCCGTTTTTTTGCGAGTTCTTCGTATATTTGTATAAAATATTCGCACCATGGAAGAGAACTATCAAGGTTACAACCAACCCGAATACGAAAACGACGATCCCCGCAAGGGCGCGAACAAGTCGATCCTCGGCTACCGTATCGTCATCATCATCCTGGCGGTGATCCTGGCTGCCATCACGGTCCTCTATTACAACATTCCCCGCCAGCAGCAGGCCGACTACGACCTGTTGGTCATCGACCGCGATTCGATCCAGAACAACTTGAGCGACTTGATGCAGGATTTCGACGACCTGCAACTCTCCAACGACACCCTTTCGCTCCAGATGGGCATCGAACGCCAGCGGGCCGACTCGCTGATGCAGCGGCTCAAACAGGAGCGTTCGTGGAGTCTGGCCAAAATCAAGCAATATGAAAAAGAGGTCGGCACGCTGCGTACCATCATGCGGGGTTATCTTCACCAGATCGACTCGCTCAACACGCTCAACAAAAAGCTGATCGACGAAAACGTATCCTACCGCAAGGAGATCACCACGGCCCAGATGCGTGCCGAGATGGCCGAAGAGAAGGCCCAGGAGCTCAACAACAAAGTACGCCAGGGATCGGTTATCAACGCCCGGGGTATCCGCATGGTAGCGCTCAACGCCCGCAGCAAGGAGGTGTCGCGCATCAAGAACGCCGAGCGTCTGCGCGTGGATTTCACCCTCACGGCCAACGCCCTGGCGACTCCGGGCGAAAAGACAATCTACGTCCGCATCCTGTCGCCCGACGGATACGTGCTGTCGAGCGAAAGCGTTCCGACGTTCGAATTCGAGGGCGAACGCCTCTCTTACTCCGCATCGCGTGACGTGGATTACCAGAACGAAGACCTCAACATCGGTATCTTCTACACCGGCAGCGGCTTCACCGCCGGTACCTACCAGGTACAGATCTATTGCGACGGGTTCCTGATCGGCTCGATCGAGCTGCCGATGCGGTAAATAAGGCTTCGTCCGACACAGACAACAGAAAGCGTCCGGCCTTGCA
>OLRX01003016.1_pt1 | contig 9988 bp, 10 predicted proteins | sample 1672991 | NCBI WGS metagenome assembly OLRX01 (sample SAMEA3136744, study PRJEB25190) | human gut metagenome | biome: human gut; feature: human-associated habitat; material: faeces | place: Austria | collected 2013
CCTTTCATTGAGAAGGACAGGGAGTCCTTGCCGTACCACTGCCGCTCTGATACTGAGAGGCATACTGTCTTATGAAAGAGAGCCTGTTATGGAAACATCTGCCACCACGATTGTTGTCCCCCCGACGGCTGAGGAGCAACGCATCGCATCCATCGCCGATTCGATAAACCTCGCCGATCCCTCCCTGACCGTCACGTATGGGACGGAGGCCATGCAGGGCATCTCCCGGTTCGCGGACGATCTCCTTTCCCGCGTGCAGGCCAAGGATTCCGGGGAACTCGGCGAATCGCTCACCAACCTTATGCTCAAAGTGAAGGATGTGAACGTCTCGGAAGTCATGGGCTCGCCGGGGTTCCTCCAGTCGCTGCCGCTTGTGGGCTCGCTGTTCTCTTCCGCCAAGCGCACGGTGGCGAAGTTCAACACCCTTTCGGAACAGATCGAAATCATCGTCGACAAGCTGGACGAGGCCATGATCGGCCTGCTCCGCGACATCGAGACGCTTGAGATGCTCTATGAGCACAATGCGCGGTTCCACGCGGAATTGACGGCGTACATTGAAGCGGGCAAGCGCAAATTGGAAGAGGCGCGTACTGTGGAACTGCCGCGCCTCAAGGCGCAGGCGGATGCGTCCGGCGATCTCATGGAAGCGCAGCAAGTCCGCGACCTTTCGGAGCAGATCAACCGTTTCGAGCGGCGGTTGCACGATTTGCAGCTTTCGCGGACCATCACGGTGCAGACCGCGCCGCAGATACGCATCATCCAGAGCAACAACAGGACGCTGGCGGAAAAAATCCAGACCAGCATACTCGCCACCATCCCCATCTGGAAAAGCCAGATGGTCCTCGCCCTTTCCCTGCACGGTCAGAAGAACGCGGCGGCGCTTCAGAAGACCGTCTCCGACACGACCAACGACATGTTGCGCAGCAACGCGGAACTGCTCGAACAGGCCGCCGTCGATACGGCCCGCGAGGTGGAGCGTTCCGTGGTGGATATTGAAACGTTGCGCGAGGTGCATGAAAAGCTCATCGGCACCATAGAGGAAACCCTGCGTATCGCGCAGGAAGGCCGGGAACGGCGGGCGGCGGCTGAAAAAGAGCTGGCCGTCATGGAAACGGAACTCAAGGACAGGCTTACCTCGTTGGCCGCACGCAAAAGCCGGGAAGAAATCGCCGCCGCATCCGGAACGGAAACGCGGCAGAGCGCCCCCGGACAGGGCGGCACCGGCTCCGGGGTGTAATCCATGCACGAAGGCGAAAAGGAACATACGGTGGTCGGACCGAACGCCGAGGAACCGAAGGGTTCGTTTTGGGATGCGATACGTCGGTTCTTCAAGCGTATCCTCTTTCATATCAGCGCGTTCATCATTGGGGCGATTCTGTCTACCCATGTTCCGCAAATACATCCGGGCGAGGCCGCTCTTGGCGTCTACCTTGGCCTTATCTGCATCGTCGCGCGCGGCGCATCCCGGAAACCGTCGTGGATCGTCCCCGCCGTATCCGGCGCGGGGCTGGCCGTCTTGCTGATCCTTTTCGGTATGCCGTTCCCGTATGCGCTGTTCTGGGGAGGCTTGCAGTCATGGGTACAGCGCCTTCTGGTGAAATCCTTTCGCATGGGCACGGAATGGGTTCCGTTTTCTCTGTTGCTCATCATGGCCTTCTCAGTGAGGCAAACCCTTTCCCTGCCTCTTGCCATGCTGTTTTGCGCCCTCCTCGCCGGGGGACAGGGCATCCTCTGGGCCTTGGCCCGCAAGCGTGCGGCGGAACTGGCACCCAAGCCCAAACCGGAACCGAAGCCAGAACCAGCCCCCTCCCCGGATGAACCGGCGTCCATGAAGGCGTCCCGAGCCTCTCTCGCGGAACTTGAATGCAAGCTGCCCGGCCTCCCCGTGGAGACGCAAGCCTCCGTACGCGCCATCATGCAATCCGCCAACAACATTCTGGGCTGCATGGCTACTGATCCGCGAGATGTGGATCACGGCGCGCGTTTCCTCAAGCGCTACCTCGCCGCCACCCACGGCATCGTGGATACGCACCTGCGTTTCGCCCACGACAAAGACATATCCCCGGATGTCGCCAGCGCCCTTGCCCGGAGCAACGACATGCTCGCCCGGTTGAAGGTCGCCTTTGCCAAGGAGCACGCCCTGCTCCTGCAAAACGACGTCACCGATTTCTCCGCCGACCTCAAGACGCTCGACACGCTGCTCAAAATGGACGGCAACTAGAAGACTAACCGGAATATCCGCTGCAAACGGAACAAAACGAAGCGGGCCGATGAGAATATTCATCGGCCCGCTTTATTTTGCACGGAACGGCGCCACGGAAAAGGCTCTCACTCCTGCGGGGAGACATGATTTGATAAGGCTTGTTCTGTCCGCAACAAAAGTGTGGAGGCGGGAACCCCATACATTTCACCCAACAAAATGAGCACGTTTATTGAGGGAAGAATGATGCCCCTCTCCATGCGAGATACGTAGGATCGCTCTGTCCCAAGAGCTATGGCTACTTGCTCTTGAGAAAGCTTGAGAATGGATTTCCGGGCTTTCTTCAGTTGCTCACCAAGAGCGGCTTTGAGGTAGGGAACTTTTTTCACTGTGCTGTCGATTTTCCAAAGCTATTCAGTCAAGGCTGCTCCCTACCCCCCTCAGGCTCTTCTATCACGGGGATGGAGGGCATCAGCTCAACTGTTTTACGGAATAATATACAAGGATCTATCTCAAGAGCATGGGCGATCACCACAATTGTGGAAAGTACAGGCTCGTTTTCACCTTTTTCCAGCTTGGCCAACTGCTGTGGGGTGCGCCCGATCAATTTTGCCAAACGATACCGTGAAACACCTTGCTCTATCCGGGCAGCAAGAACAACTTCTCCAAAAGGGCATGGCGTTCTTTCAGTTTTCTCACTCAACAGGCACCATCGGCTCTTGTTGGGCACTCATGGCTTTTGCCGCCTCATTCACCAAAGTTCCCGGCTCCATGCCCAGCGCGTGGGCGAGCAAAATCAGCGCTGAAAGTTTGGGTTCCCTTTCACCGCGTTCAATTTGGCTGATCTGCTGAATGGAACGCCCTGCCAGCCGTGCAAGCCGGTATTGCGTGATACCACGCTCTTCACGGGCGGTTACGAGAATTTTTCCAAACGGGCATGGAGAAGATTTCTTACTCATCTTCTTCCAAGCGCATCAGCCGATCCATTTCGTTCAGCAAGTCACCGGGAGAAACGCCAAGCCCCCGTCCAAGACGAATGATCATCCGGGCTTTGGGCTCTCGCTTGGAGTTTTCAAGCTTATTCAGGTATTCCTCAGCGATACCTGTTCTTTTGGCAAGCTGGTATTGCGATATCTGGAGAGACTCCCGGATATTGACAAGTGCCGCTCCGAACAGACATTGCTTTACAGTTCCTGCTCTCATATTCTTTTTTTTACTTTTATTGTCTCCAGCTTCTCACTAAAAATATCAAAAAAAACTCCAGCATCAACACCTGTAGCCATAACCAACTTTACAGCGTTGATAATACCAGGCAATTGCGTTCCTTTTTCCACCTTCTGGAGACTTCTATGATCATACTTTGCTATGGAAGAAATATAATTTTGGGAAAGTTTTGTAACAGATCTACATTGCGAAAGGAGCATTCCAAAAATTTCCGCTTCTTCGAGTGGTGTCAGAACGGAATTCAACTGCTCCTGAAATTCTTTTTGGGATAGCGATGGAATTTTTGATACATCGATACAATGAGATAAAAGAGAGGCTAGCTCCATAAAGAAGCTTTGTATGTCGGCATTTACGGCAAGAATAACGTTAGGCTCTTGATTTCCCGCTTCTACTTGATTCACATTACTGAGATGTGTCCCTGCTCTGACGGAAATCTCCCACTGCGAAAGAGCGGTTTGAGAACGAGCCTCCTGAAAAAGGCTACCGAATATGCATACTTTCTTAGTCATGCCATAGCAGATGCCTCAAAATTTTAAATCATACCAGATGGCTAAAATCATACTTGGTATTCACCCAATTCGAGACAAAAAAAAACATAACTGCTCAAAAAACTGTCCCGGCGGTACATCGATCGCAGCAACCAATTTCACCGCAGTCGTTACCAGAGGCTCTTGTTCTCCCTTCTCAACACGTTGCAGGCTTCTTAAATCATAATGGATATTCTTTGCTATGCGCTTTTGAGACACTCCTCTCTGTAATCGACAGTACCGCAGCAACTCCCCATAACCGGAAACCTCATGAGGTTCGGGAGTGCGGGAAAACATGTCCTCCTTTAGAGATTCGAAAAGGTACGGGGCTATTCGCTCAGAAGATGTGCACAGCTTCATTTCTTCAGTTAATTTCGAAAAAAAAGAGTTTAAATCTACATCACATGCGGCAACAAGCCGTACCGCCACATGGACGCGTGGCTCTTGATGACCTGCTTCAATTTGGTTGACATTGCTCAGATGAGTTCCGGCTTTAACAGAGACAATCCACTGTGAAAGTCCACTGCTCATCCGAACATCTCGAAATAACTGACTAAAAATATACGCTTTTTTACTCATTAAAATAATTGCCAGAAAATATCGAATCAAGCTAGGCGGTCTAAACAACGCTTTGAATTAACACAACAACATTATATCTTCTGAACTAAGGATGATTTATTTAACCTCTTTTTATCAACGGAGAGAGCAAGTTGAATCTTCTTTATGAAGAGACGATGGCTCGGATTAAAATCGTGTCGCGCACCCAGACACAGACCGAACTAGCCAAGTTACTTGAAGTCAACCAATCCAGCGTAGCCGAAGCCAAGAGACGGCAATCCATCCTGGCGGACTGGTACCTGAAATTGTTTGAAAAACTGGGAGTGAATCCCGATTGGCTCAAGAAAGGCAACGGCCCGGTATACCTGCGCACAGAGGCCGGATACGTCCCCAGCGACGGGGACGGGCCGCCCATAGATCCCGGCTTGTTGGGATCGCCTCTGGCGCAATCGGCGCTTGCCCCGGTGTACGCCATGTGCGGCGACAGCACGAAAACCGCCTCACCAGCGGCGGCGCTTCAACCGATAGGAAAGATCGCCCTCCCCAAGCCATACGCCCGAGAAGGGATCATCGTTCTGGAAATGGACAACGAATCAGCCGCCCCCACAGCGCGCTGCGGCGCTTATGTCGGCATCGACACAGCCGCAAGCAGTCCCGCAAGCGGAGAACTGTTTGCGGTACTGCTTCCCTATGAAGGGATCATCTTGAGAAGGCTGGCTTGGGATCGGAAGGAAAAATGCTTTGTGCTGCGGGCGGAAAACCCCGCTTACCCGGAAATTCGGATTCAGGAAGACCTGACGGGCCGGATTCTTGGACGGCTGGCGTGGGTCATGCAGAAAGTCTAGGCGGGGACTTGCTGAAGTCAGGGCTTATCCGAAAAGCATGGGGGACAGGATACGTGCAGCCTTTATATACTGCGTCTGACACCTAGTCCTCATCAAACAAGTCCTTGATGTTGGCATCCAAGACCTTAGCCAATGCGTCAAGCGTGGACAGTTTGCATTCATAAATCAAGGTTCCCCGAGCCCTGTTTATCGTCTCCCCCGCGACGCCGGAAAGCTCCGCAAGACGCCGATACGTCAGTTTTTTCTCTTTCATCAGTTTGGCAAGATTGCTTTTCACCATCCCTGTATCCCCCTGCGCGAGCGGCTTGCCGTGTTTTTCGAGTGCTCTTGGCAATAAAAAAATCCATAACCGCTTTATTTCAAGCTGTTATGGACTACTTTGAAAAATATGGAAAGAGTTTTGGCGGAAGGGGAGGGATTTGAACCCCCGGACGCCTCACGACGTCAACGGTTTTCAAGACCGCCGCATTAAGCCGCTCTGCCACCCTTCCGCTCATGCCGCTCGTCAAGCGAACGACAAGTACTGAACGTCATAAAGCGGAGCGGCCCGTGGGTCAAGTGGAAACAGAGGCACCTCCCCGCCGCCGAACCGCCTTGTTTTTCCCTTCCTTCCCTTGCTGTTCCCGTGGAAGCTTTCGATTTCATAAAAATCTCATACCGTTTTTTTACATTTTTTTAGCCTTTCCAACACGGGTGATATATTGTACGGTATGACGATTTTGACAGAATTCGCATACTTCGAGAAAAAAAGCACATTTCGGACCCACCCAGAATCTCCTGAAAAAGGAATGCGTTCCGCAAGAACGCTTTTCAGGAACCACATGCTTTTTTGATCGGACGTTTTTTGTCAGGACGGCATGTTCGGCCGGCGGCGGCCGACCGGGGCCACATGTTGCCAAGCGCTTGCCATGCCTTGCGTCTTGACACGTGTTTGCCCGGTCGCCTACACCATGATGACGGTGAAAAAGCGCGTCCGTTCCCCTGTGGGAAGAGGCGCCAAGGACGGTTTTCCTGTCGCATGACGTGTCGCGGCCAAGAGGCGAATGGTTTTCAGCAACACAACCATTTCAAGAGGCGAAGGGTATGGAGGATAGGCAGAACAACGCGCCTTCCCACGAGAAGGCCCGCAGTCTGGCAAAACGACTTGAATTCGGTCCCGCACCGTTCATCGTCGGTCTTGTCGTTGCGCTCGTGTTTGGCTGGTGGATTTTCCCGGAACTTTTGTTCAGCAGACAGGATCAACCCGTGCAGTTCAGCCATGAGACGCATCTCAAGGATGCTTCTCTGGACTGCTCGGTCTGTCACCATCTCCGTGCGGACGGGACGTTCGACGCCCTGCCCTCTACAAAGGACTGTGCTGTCTGCCATTCGCAGATGCTCGGCAAAAGCGAGGCCGAACGGGTCTTCTTCAACGAATACGTCAAGAAGGGCAAGGAAGTGGACTGGAAAGTCTACCAGAAGCAGCCTGACAACGTGTTCTTCAGCCATGCCGTGCACTCGCTGGCAACCTGTAACAACTGTCATGAGTTCTCCGAGCGGGAGCTTTGCTCCACGTGCCATCTCGACATGGCTTCCAGCAAAAAGCCGCCCGTGTTCCGCGAGAACAGGATCTCCGGCTACAGCCAGAACACCATGAAGATGTGGCAGTGCGAAGCATGTCATGCCAATCCCAATCACCTTGGCAGCACCAATGCCAGCAACGCATGCTTTGTCTGCCACAAGTAAGGAGACGCCAATGCTTGACAGACGAGGCTTTCTGAAATTCATCGGCGGGGCCGCCGTGGGTACGCTGGCGACTCCTGTGGTCTGGAAGGGTTTGGACGACATCTCCATCTGGTCGCAAAACTGGCCGTGGATCCCTTCCCTGCAATACGGCAATCACGAAAACACCTATGTCCGCACGGTCAGCAAGCTCTGTCCCGCCGCCGGAGCCACCAAAATCCGTCTCGTGGGCGGACGTCCCGTGCGCGTCCTCAGCGATCCCGAGAGCCCGCTTGGCGGCGGCGTCTCCGCGCTGGCCGTCACCGAAGTCCAGATGCGCTACAGCCCGGCCCGCCTCAAACGGCCCCTGCTCCGCAACTCGGACGGCGGCTACAGGGAAATCACCTGGGAAGAGGCTGAAAAGCTGCTGCTCGAAAAACTCGCCGCAGCCAAGAAACAGACCGAGCACGACAGCGTGGTCTGCATTTCCGGCGACGAAAACGGCACCATGAATGAACTGCTCGCGGGCTTCGCCGCCCAGACCGGTTCGGGCCGCTTCTTTGCCATGCCCAGTGACGCACAGGCCACCGCGCAGGCGTGGAAGCTCATGGGCGGACGTGGGCGCGTCGGCTTCGACATCCCCAACAGCGACTACGTGTTCGCCGTCGGCGCGAACGTGCTGGAAACGTGGGGCTCGGTGGTCGTCAACCGCCATGCGTGGGGACAGGCCCGTCCCGCGGGCGCCGAACCCGCCATGCGTCTGGCCTATGCCGGGCCCGTGCAGAACAACACGGCCGCGGGCGCCGATCTCTGGCTGCCCATCAAGCCCGGCACGGAGCTGTTCCTGCTCCTCGGCGTCGCCCGCCAGCTCATCAAGGACGGCGTGGCCGCCCCCGCCGGAGGGCTGGATGACTTCGCGGCGCTGGTCGCCAAGTGGACCCCGGAAAAAGTCTGCGAAATCACGGGCCTCATGCCCGAACGTTTCACCGCCGTCGTCGACGGGCTCAAAAAGGCCAAGAAGCCTCTCGTGGTCGTCGGTTCCGACATGGATCAGGGCGGCGGCACCGGCCCTGTCCGCATCGGCATGGCGATCAACATGCTCCTCGACCGCGTGAATAAGGAAGGCGGGATGCGCATGATCCCGCTGGCCCCCCCGGCGGTCAACGGCGCGGCGTCCTACGATGTGCTCATGCAGGGCGATCTCGTCCGCTACGCCGCCGACATGGCGCAGGGGAACATGCCCGAAGTGGGCGTGCTCATGGTCTACGAGGCCAACCCCGTCTATGCCCTGCCCGGCAAGGACATTGAAGCCGTCTTCAAGAAAAGCGACTTCTCGGTGGCCTTCACCTGCTTCTTCGACGAAACCGCCCGCCGCTGCGATCTCGTGCTGCCCAACGCCCTCGGCCTCGAACGCTACGACGACGTGGCCGAGCCCTTCAGCTACGGCAAGTTCGTGTACGCGCTGGTCCGCCCCGTGGCCGCTCTATCAGGCCCGCCCCGCCGGCGACGTGGTCATCGACATGGCCTACAAGCTCGGCATCAACCTCGGCGTTTCCGACGTCGTGACCATGCTCAAGGCCAAAGCCTTCAACATCGGCGCCGACTGGGGGTCCCTGAGCGACGGCAACGTCTACGTCAGCGACATTGTGGTCCCCAACAAGACGTTGGCCTACCGCTTCAGTCCCGACGACCTCGCTCTCGTCGAGAAGGCCGAAGCCGCCGCTGCCTCCTCCGGCAAGGAGCTGGCCGTGGCCTTCGTGAGCAAGCTTGGCCTCGGTACGCCCGAAACCGCCATTCCGCCCTTCAACACCAAGCTCATCACTGACGATGAGCTGGACAAGAACATGCTCGTCGCCGCCGTCAACGGGGCCACGCTCAAGAAGCTCGGCCTGTACGAGGGCAACCGCATCGTCCTGACCAGCAAGGCCGGGAAGGTTATGGCGAAGATCCGCGTCTTCGAAGGCGTGACCAACGATACCGTAGCTTTGACCATGGGCTTCGGGCATACGGCTTTCGGAGAGTTCAACGACGGCAAGGGCATGGATGTTATGGCCCTCGTCACGCCCTCTTCCGAACCCGGCTCCGGCCTCTCCGTCTGGAACGATACCCGCGTGAACGTCGCCCAAGCATAAGGATTCGTAATCATGTCCGAAGTGAAAGAATTCGACATCAAATGGACGATGGTCGTCGATCTTGACAAGTGCACGGGCTGCGGCGCCTGCATGGTGGCCTGTCAGGCCGAAAACAATGTCGCCCCCAACCCCGACGGCACGAACAAGGTCCGCTCCATCAACTGGATGAAGGTGTATCGCCTCTCCAACCACAAACCGTTCCCGGAACACGACACGGCCTACCTGCCCCGCCCCTGTATGCAGTGCGGGAAGCCCTCCTGCGTGTCCGTCTGCCCCGTCGTCGCCACCGACAAGAACGAGGACGGCGGCATCGTCAGCCAGATCTATCCCCGCTGCATCGGCTGCCGGTACTGCATGGCCTCATGCCCTTACCATGCCCGTTATTTCAACTGGTACGATCCGATCTGGCCGGAAGGCATGGAAAAAACCCTCACCCCGGACGTTTCCGTGCGTCCCCGCGGCGTGGTGGAAAAATGCACCTTCTGCCATCACCGTTGGATGAAGGCCAAGGACAAGGCCATCGCCGAGGGACGCAACCCCTATGAGCTGGCCGACGGGGAGTATGTGACTTCCTGCACCGAGGTATGCCCCAACGGCGCGATCTCCTTCGGCGATTCCAAGAATCCCGAACACAAGGTGTACGAGCTGATCCGAAGCCCCCACGCCTTCCGCCTTCTGGAGCGCCTGGGGACCGACCCGCAGGTGTACTACCTGAGCAAGCGCGAATGGGTGCGCCGTCAGGGCGACAACTACCTGGAAAACGAAAAGACCAAGGGGTAGGTCAATGGAAGTGAAAAACTA
>OLRX01003017.1_pt1 | contig 9985 bp, 9 predicted proteins | sample 1672991 | NCBI WGS metagenome assembly OLRX01 (sample SAMEA3136744, study PRJEB25190) | human gut metagenome | biome: human gut; feature: human-associated habitat; material: faeces | place: Austria | collected 2013
GCTGAGGGTCGTCTCCGCTCCGCTGCGACGACAGCCGCCACGGCGACGGCGCAGAAGCCGTCGTCTCGTCGCGCGGCGTCGTCCGGTGAAGGCGATGGCGCCCGCGAAGTGCGGAGGGGGAGGGGAGGCCGTTCGAACACTGCGCCTTCTCGCAAACGCCGCCATCCGGTGCGGGTGGCGGTGGTGTCCGTAGTTGTCGTTGTCGTTTTGCTCGTCGGTGCGGCGGCGGGCGGATTCGCGTGGCTCCACTGGTTCTCCGAGGACGATGCGGCCGATTTCGCGGGCACCTGGTATTTGGCCGGCACGGCTACGCCCATCACCATCACCGAGGATCGCATCCAGCTGACCGATGATGTGTCCTACCGTTATGCGCTGAACGACCAGGACAAAACCTTCGAGCTATCCTTCGGCAACTTGAAGGGCGGCGGCCGCTACCGGTTCTCGCTCGATCGCAACCAGCTGGCCCTGGTGGACGGCGACTTCTCCGGCGCCGACACCTTGGGCGACGATATCGCCTGGACGCTGCGCGCGCTGGCCGAGGGCGCCCAGGGGCGCGTGCTGGCTCCGGAGGAGGCGGCCCGGGGTGTCACGCTGCTTTCCCGCACGCCCACGGGGACGCCGTCGCTTCCCGAGGCGACTGACACGCCCGAGGCCCCGGCTGGCGAAGATGCCAGGGCCGACACCGGTGATGGCTCGAAATCCGGCAACGACGACGGCGGCGCAGAGCCCGACAAGGCCGACGCCACCTCGGCCCCCGACACCTCGGACAAAGCTGACGACCGTGCCTAGGCTCGCCGTCGAGCGCATTGCCGTCGAGCGCGATCGCATGGCCCTGCTCGTGCGCGTGGCCGAGGGCGCGGACGCCTCTTTGGGCGCGCGCGCCGCCGACCGGCTGCTTGCCGCGCGCCCCTCCCTCGCCTTCCACACCTGCTTGAACGCCGAGGACGCCCCCTTTGCCGAGGTGCTTGCCCGCACGTCGCTGCCCCATGCGCTGGAGCATCTGGTCATCGATTTGCAGGCTGCGAACCCCGCTTGCGCCTCCGATGCCACGTTTGTAGGTACGACGGAATGGCTCTCGAAGCGGGACGGTTTGGCCCGTGTTACAGTAAACTTTACCGATGACCTCATCGCATTGGGCGCCCTGAAGGACGCCTTGGCGCTTCTGGAAGGGACGGTTGAATAAGATGTCGTCAGCTCACATCACCTTCGACACCACCGGCGACAAGATCGCCCGACGCGTGCGCAAGATGCGCCCGTCGGCCGTGCGCAACCTGTTCGCCGCTGCTACGCGCGACGATGTAATCTCGCTGTCGGGCGGCATGCCCGCTGTGTCGCTTCTGCCCGAGGAGGACATTCGCCGCGCCACGCTGGCCGCCATTGAGAGCCCCGAGGCCCGCGCGGTATCGCTGCAGTACGGCCCCACCGACGGGCTCGCCGGGCTGCGCGCGGTGCTCGCCGACATGATGCGCGACCTGGGCATCCGCGTGAAGGCCGACCAGGTGCTCGTCACTACGGGCGCCCAGCAGGCCCTGACGCTCATCGCCGAGGCTTTCATCGACCCCGACGACATCATCATTAGCGAGGGCCCCACCTATCTGGGGGCGCTGCAGGCCTTCTCCGCCTTCGAGCCCGATGTGCGCGCGATCCCCTTCGACGAGGACGGCATGCGCATGGATCTTCTGGAGGAGGAACTCAAGCGTATCGGCAAGGACAATCCGCGTTTGAAGTTCTGCTACACCATCCCGAATTTTCAGAACCCCGGCGGCGTCACGATGACGGCCGAGCGCCGGCGCCGCCTGCTCGAGCTGGCCCATGAGTACAACTTCATGGTGGTGGAAGACGACCCCTACGGCCGTCTCCGCTACGACGGCGGCCACCAGGTGCCCCTGAAGGCCATGGACGATTCGGTCATTTACCTGGGCACGATTTCGAAGATGCTGGGGCCGGGGCTGCGCACGGGCTGGATTGCCGCGCCCGAGGCCGTGCTCGCCCGCATCAACCTGGTGAAGCAGGGTGCCGATTTGTGCGGCAGCGCCTTCGACCAACTGGTCGTGCAGCACTACTTTGCCGATGTCGCGTGGCAGCGCACGCTGCAGAAGTTCATCGCGCTGTACAAGGAGCGCCGCGACGCCATGCTGGCGGCCCTCGACGAGTTCTTCCCGCCCGAGGCCACCTGGACGCATCCGGCCGGCGGCATGTTTCTCTGGATTACGCTGCCGGACTATATGGATACCGATTCGATGCTTGCCGAAGCGCTGGAGTCGGGCGTAACCTATGTGCCGGGGAATTCGTTCTTCCCCGATGGCAAAACCGGGCGCAACTCCATGCGCGTGAACTTCAGCTTCGAGACGCCCGAATCCATCACCGAGGCCATCCGACGCCTGGCGAAGGTGATCGAGGAGCGCCTCGAACTCTACCGCGTGTTCATTGAGGCCGGCGCGCTGCCCGGCTACGACAGAAAGGATGCAGCCATGGACGAGAATGCCACTTCTTGGAAGGACGTCATCGTCGATTCCGAGCAGAACGAGGAAGCGGTCATGCAGGCCCGCGAAGGCGATGCCGAGCAGATCGAGATCGCCGAGGAGAAGGTGACCGAGGCGCAGGAAGCCGCGGCAGAATAAAGGCCGCCCCCGAGGAGTTTCAACAACAAAGGAGACGTGTATGAAAGTTGCAGTGCTCATGGGAGGCAAGTCCTTCGAGCGCGAGGTGTCGCTGGCCTCCGGCAAGGTGGTGTGCGAGGCGCTGGAAGAGGCCGGCCACAAGGTGGTGCCCCTGGACACCAACGCCGATCTGGTTCCCACGCTGCGCAGCGAGCGGCCCGATGTGGTGTACAACGCCCTGCACGGCAAGCACGGCGAGGACGGCACCATCCAAAGCCTGCTGGAGTTCCTCGGCATCCCGTTCGTGGGCTCGCCGGCGAGCGTCTGCCATCGCGCTTGGAACAAGGACGCCCTGCACTCGTCGCTGGCGAAGTACCGCGACCTGACCGGCGAGGAGGGCTGCGCGTCCTGGCCCCAGGGCGTCTACCTGGCGCGCGATGCTTTCAAGGGCATGGGCGCGGCCACGGCGCTCGATATGGTGGCCGACCGCGTCATCGGCGGGTATCCGGTCTGCGTGAAGCCGGCCCATGGCGGCAGCGCCCTGGGCGTTCACAAGGTGGAAAGCCAGGAGGAGCTGGGCGAGGCGGTGCTCGATGCGCTGTCCTACGACGAGGCCGTGAACATCGAGCAGTGGGTCGATGGCGTGGAGCTTTCCGTGTCCATCCTCGGCACCGGCTGGGACGCCCACGCGCTGCCGCCGGTAGAGATTGTGGCTCGCGAGGGCTTTTACGACGCGGCGGCCCGCATGGCCGACGACGCTGTGGAGCTCTTCTGCCCCGTGCGCGACGAGTCGCTTTCCCCCAACGCGGTCGATGCCCAGGCCATCCGCGCGGAAATCGAGCGGGCGGCGCTGGAAGTCTACCGCGCCTACAGCGTGCGCGACCTCGGGCGCGTCGACCTCATCTGGGACGGCGGCGCGGCCCGCTGCTTCGAGGTGGACGTGTCCCCGGGCATGACCGAGCGCTCCCTGTTCCCCATGGCCTGCGCCGCGGCCGGCCTGTCACTGCCGGCGGTGCTCGACACGCTCGTGAACGAGGCCTACGCCCGCGGTGCCTGTTTCTAGGTTCGCACGGACTGAGGTTTTATCTGAGAGATTTCCTCATCTATGACGAATTACAACTTGTTTACCGTAAGGTGAGCAATGAGCAGCGAGAGCCCCCGCGCGGGGCTCTCCGCCTATAATGGGCAAACCTGATACTCTGTCGATAAAGGAGGCAGTTATGGCCAACAAATTTGGAATGTTCCTCATCGGTGGCGTCGTTGGCGCCGTTGCAGCTCTGCTGGCCGCGCCCCGTTCTGGCGCCGAGACGCGCGCCATGGTGGCTGACAAAGCCGGCGAGTTCGCGGGCAACGCCCAGCAGTGGGGCGATTCCGCCGCCGCCGGGGCCCAGCACATCTACCAGGAAGCGGCCACCAAGGGTGCCGAGGTCGTGAACAACGTGACGGCCCGTGGCCAGGAGATCGCCTCCGAGGCCGCCGCTCGCGGGGCCGATGTGGCCGCCACTATCCAGGAGGCCGCCAGCAACATCTCCCCGACGATCAACGAGAAGGGCGACGAGCTGCGCGACAAGATCGAAGCCGCCCGTCAGCGCATTGCCGATCAGGTGGCCAAGAACGCCGACGCCGACGCCGATGCCGCCGAGACCGTCAAGGACGTCGCCGAGACGGCCAAGGAAGCCGCAAAGGACGCCGCCGCCGCGGCCGAGGAAGGCGCCAAGGAGACGGCCGCCGAGGTGAAGGAAGCCGCCGGCGAGGTGGCGAAGGCCGCCGAGGGCAAGAAGGACGAGAAGTAAATCATGGCCAAGCGATACGGCACCACGGGCGAGATCGTTGGAAAGCGCGTGCTTCTCGACAAGAGCACGCCGAAGAAACCTGAGGCGGTGAAGCGGCTCGGGAAGGTGCGCCACTGCGTGTTCCACCCCACCCAGCGCCGCTTTGTCGGCTTCATCGTGAAACGCCCCGACTTGCTGTGGATGTTCCGCCGCAAGGACGTGTTCGTGGCCTACAACGGCTACGACGTGGTGGACGGCCGTATCGTGGTGTCTCAGGCCCCCGAGGCTACGGGCAAGGGCGCCTGCAAGGCCATGGGCGTGAACTACGATGACTGCGTGCTGTGGGCGGGGCTGCCCGTCATAGGCGAGGACGGCACCGTGTACGGCACGGTGGGCGACGTGTCCTTCGATCCGAAGACCGGCGAGGTGCGCTCGCTCACGGTGACCCAGGGGGCCACGGCCAACGCGCTGCTCGGCGTTCGCGAGATCCCCGGGCACCTCATCCGCGGCTTCAAGCGCGGCATCGGCACGGCGCTTTCCGTGAACGGGCAGGACGAGGGGGAAGAGCCGATTTTGGGCGCCATCCTCGTGTCCGACGAGGTGGCCGAGCTTGCCGTCGAGGGTGGCCTGGCCGCGAAGGCCGGCGAGGCCACGGCCGTGGTGGCCGACCGCGCCCGCGAGACCGTAGAGGCCGTGAAGCCGGCCGTGTCCACTGCCACCAAGGCTGCGGGCAAAGCTGTGAACAAGGGGGCCTACGCCACGGGCCGCCAGATCAAGCGCGCCAGCGGCATGTTCTCCGCCTTCAAGGAGGAGTACGACAAGGCTCGCAAGGAAGACGACTAGGCCGCGCGCTGTGGGCGGGCGCTGGGCGCCGACGTTTTGGGCGCCGAGGCGCCGACCTGCGCGCCGCGGGCCTGCGGCTTACGATTTCGTCACTAAGGTAAAGAGTTCCTGAAAGCCGCCCCCGTCGTGGGGCGGCTGCATTAGACTGGAAGCCATGGAAAAGCACCCGAACAACCACCACCATTCCGAACGGCTTGAGAAGCTCGAGGCGAAGGCCCACGAGGAGAAGTCGGTCGCCGGGCATCCGATGCCTGCGGCGGACATCTTCAAGTTCGTGGGGCTCATCGCGTTCTTCGTCATCATGATCGTGGTGGTCGTGCTCATCTGGCCCATGATCCACGAGCTGTTCGAGCCCGGCGGTGTCGACCGCGTCACCTCCGACATCCGCAACGCCGGCCCCTGGGGCTTCCTCATTCTGCTGGCCATCCAGTTCCTTCAGATCGTCGTGGCCTTCATCCCTGGCGAGGTAGTCCAGGTGGCCGCCGGCATGATTTACGGGCCTTGGGTGGGCGCGCTCATCATCTGGCTCGGCTGCATTATCTCGAGCTCGTTCATCTTCGTGCTGGTGCACAAGTTGGGCGCCCCGTTCGTCCAGGCCATGGTGCCCGAGAAGTACATGGGCAAGTTCCGCGATTGGGAGACCTCCGACAAGTTCAACGTCATCGTGTTCATCCTGTTCCTCATTCCGGGGCTGCCCAAGGACGTGTTCACCTACATCACGCCGCTCACGCACATGTCCATGAAGAACTTCGTGCTCATCTCGAACTTCGCCCGCATTCCCGGCATCGTGCTTTCCACCTACGCGGCAGCGGGGCTTGTGTCGGGCAATATCGTGGAATCGGTCATCATCTTCGCCGTGACCGCCGCTGTGGCCATCGTGGCGCTTGTCGTATACGGACGCGTGACCAAAAAGTCGAACGGCTCCGAGAAGTAATCCGTGCCAGCGCTTGGGCGCAACGAGAGGTTCTGCGCCTACTTTCTTTGTGAAAGAAGGCGCGGTCAGGCTTTGTTTCTGTACAATAAGCGCGTTATTGCAACGACTCTAACGACTCTCTAGGAGGAAACCCATGCCGAAGATCACCCGGGAAGAGGTGCGCGTTCCCGCCGACGTCATGCCCGAGGCCCGTGACGAGTACATCACCAACTACCTGAAGGCCACGCGCGAGACCGGCCGTCTCATGCTGTTCGCCTGCGATCAGAAGATCGAGCACCTGAACAAGGACTTCTACGGCGAGGGCATCGACATCGCCGATCTCGATCCGGAGCATCTGTTCAAGATCGGCTCCGAGGGCGTGTGCGGCGTGCTCGCCGGCCAGCGCGGGCTGGTGGCCCAGTACGCGGCTGACTACCCGGAGATCAACTACCTCATCAAGATGAACTCCAAGACCAACCTCGTCGGCACCAAGCAGGAGGATCCCTACTCCCCGCAGCTGTACGATTTGGACGCCGTGCTGGCCATGAAGGAGGCCGGCGTGAACATCGTGGGCCTCGGCTACACGATCTACCTCGGCTCCGAGTACGAGGCCACCATGATGGCCGAGGCGGGCGAGCTCATCGCCCAGGCCCATGCCAACGGCCTGCTGGTCGTGCTGTGGATCTACCCGCGCGGCAAGGCCGTCACGGCCGAGAAGGACCCGGCGCTCATCGCCGGTGCGGCGGGCGTGGCCCTGTGCCTCGGCGCCGACTTCGTGAAGGTGAACCCGCCGAAGCCCGAGGACGGCCGCACTCCGGCCGAGGCCCTGAAGGTGGCCTCCACCGCCGCCGGCCGCACGGGCCTCGTGTGCGCGGGTGGCTCCACCGTGGATGCCGAGACCTTCCTCACCCAGCTGTATGACCAGATTCACGTGGGCGGTGCCGACGGTAACGCCACGGGTCGCAACATTCACCAGCGCTCCCTGGACGAGGCGGTGCGCCTGACCAAGGCCATCTCCGCCATCACCTTGGCCGACTGGGCCGTCGCCGACGCCCTGGCCGTGTTCAACGGCGAGAAGGACTTCACCCTGGCCGACATTTAGTCCGCTTCTGAGGTTTGCTCCGAGAAAGGCTTCCGCAAGGGAGCCTTTCTTTATGCAGAAAGGAATTGGCGCTATGAGCGCACTGGATACATTCGCCTTGAAGGTCACTCGTCCCTACCGGGAGGAAGACTTGCCGGCGATGGCGGAGATCTGGAACGAGGTCGTGGAGGCGGGCAACGCCTTTCCACAGACCAAGTCGCTGACGCTGGAGGAGGCGCGAGCCTTCTTCGCCGAGCAGTCCCATGCGGCGGTGGCTACTGTGGGTGGGCGCATCTGCGGGTTGTACATCCTGCATCCCAACAATATCGGGCGGTGCGGCCACGTTGCCAACGCGAGCTTTGCCGTGGCGGGGGCCAGCCGCGGCGAGGGCATCGGGCGCTTGCTTGTGGAAGACTGTCTGCGCCAGGCGGCCGCCTGTGGGTTTCGTGGTCTGCAGTTCAACGCCGTAGTGGCGAGCAACGAGCGGGCCCGGTCGCTTTACGAGAGCCTAGGGTTCGCGCGCATTGGCATGATTCCCGGAGGCTTCTGCAACAAAGACGACGTCTACGAGGATATGTACATCTACTATCACCCGACGGTTTAGCTTCCTCCTTGAACTTCGTTCTTGATCCAAGCTCTCCGCCGCAGCCTCCTTTTTTGGCGGTTAGCTAGAAGATACGCAAGGCGGCATAAGCCTCTCTTCGTAAACAAAGGGCCCTATGGGGGCATTGCAGGTTGGAGTACGGCTATTGAGGCGTTGGGATCGCATTCGCAAGAGCGCCCAGCCATGGGTATCGTATTAGCCCTGTAGTCCTGCTGCGTTTCCGGGCGGTTTCATCTCGAGGCGGCCTAGGGTGACCGGCGATATGTCCCGGTTTCCAAGCAGACTGTTTTTTTGCACCAAACTCCGTTAGGTAGATTGCCGGTTTCGAAAGCTCGCGCTAAAGCAGCCCAAACAACTCGAACGTAAGGCTAGGTTTGTCAGAAAAAGGCTTCCGAAACCGGCTCCTGTCTTTCCGGCAGGACTCATGAATCTGCATAACGGAGTTTGATGCAGAATTTTTGGCTTGCGAGAAGCTCGGAGAGTCGCTATTGGCGGCATAGCGCCTTTTGCCCAAGGGTTTTGGTGGCACTGAGGATCGCTTTCCTGGGGATGCCCTTGAAATCGCGATGTCTGCGCGTAAAAGGCAAGCGATAACGCGCGACAGTATGAGTCGAATTATGTGCGATGGCCTCAGGAATGGAGGCTAGATCGATTCTTCGATATTGCTCGTACGTACAATCTGCGGATCGGTTATGCTAGCGGAATGAATATCTATCCTAGTCATACACTCGCTTTGGGTCTTTGGCGTGCGTGGTCGTTGGCGCATCCTGTATCGCTGTCGGCTTTTCATGCATCGAGCAAGCGGAACGGCCTGCCCCTTCCCGTCCATGCGCTGCCGTCCTCATCAGTTGTAAAAGCCGCTGCCTCGAAGTGGGCCGATGTGGTTGCGGCCTTGTCCGCGTTGCCGTCAGCGCTGCTCGCGGAAACTATCGAAGATGCGCAGAATGAGAGAAGGCCTCTTGAGATTCTTGTTGGGACAAAACGCGGCGCGCGCAGCACGAACTGCATTCAACGCCACCAGTGTCAGTTGCGCTTTCCCCGTAATGCGTTTCTTGAGATGGTGCCCGAAGTGTGGGTGTCTGCGCCAGAACTTGTCTTCGTGCAGATGGCCTCGCGACTTGAATACGGGGCTTTGCTTGCATTGGGCTATGAGCTGTGCGGCTGCTATCCTCTTGGAGAGGGTTCAGGGTTTCAGGTGCGCGGTCCTCTGACGACCCCTGAGCGTCTCGTGGCGTTCTCCGGGCAGCTGGGCGGTGCGCGGTCGGCGAAGCTGGCGCGTTCTGCGGCGCTGCAAGTACGAAGGAAGTCCGCTTCAATTATGGAGACCGAAGTGGCTATAGCTGCTCTGACGTCTCGGAGGCGCGGCGGCTTGGGCTTGCCTCCCGCGCGGCTTAACGAGCCTTTCGCTTTGGGAGAGAAGGGCCAGCGCATCGCCCATCAGAAGAGCGTGGTGGGCGACATTTGCTGGTGGGACAAAGGTGCTGTGGTGGAGTACGACGGACGTGAGAGCCACGGGAGCCGTGAGGCTCAAATCAGAGATTCGCGTCGGCGCGACGCCCTCTTGGCCGAGGGGATCGATGTCACGACGATAACCTCCTCGCAATTCGCGAATGTCTGTGAGTTCTCAACGCTTATGGGTGAGGTGTCGCAAAAAGCAGGGAAGGTGTTTCGGGGATGGCGGCCAGGCCAGATTGAAAAGCATATGAAGCTGCGGCAGGACGTTCGCTCTTTTCATCGGGATTATCCTTCGCGACGTTGATGAAGCGACTTCGGTGTGCTTCTTCGCTGCTTGTCGATTCAGGGGGGCGATACCCATCATGGCGAGAGTGGCAGATCGGCTTCACGCTGAAGAGCATGTCGAAAGGTGACGTAGCGGGGAGGGCGAAGAAAGGTGGTTTATGGGCGAGGGACGGCGCGGGCGTGACGCGTGAACGTGACGCGCGAGGGCAAGCGCGCGAGAGGGCGCTGCGAGGGCTCATAAGGTGAAAGAGCGGTGCGGATATGTCGTGTGCGAGAGCTATGACGGAAAATGCTGGTTTATAGAAAATCGTTGTCTGCGGAATGCCGGAAAATGGAACGAGCGCTTGAAAGCTCGGGTATGGTTTCTGAAAGAGGCTACCCGCTGTTAAACCACCATTGACATATAGCCGTACCTCTCCCCGATGCTGACGC
>OLRX01003023.1_pt1 | contig 9970 bp, 7 predicted proteins | sample 1672991 | NCBI WGS metagenome assembly OLRX01 (sample SAMEA3136744, study PRJEB25190) | human gut metagenome | biome: human gut; feature: human-associated habitat; material: faeces | place: Austria | collected 2013
GGGAGAGGGAAACTTTCTCCAGAAAGTTTCCCTCTCCCCTCCCCCACATTTATTGCTCTAGAATCCCTTTTCCTTCATCCACATGATGAGGTCGGCGACGCGGTTGGAGTAGCCCCATTCGTTGTCGTACCACGAGACAATCTTGGCGAGCTTTCCGTCCTGCACGGTGGTGTACTCGGCTTCGACGATGGAAGAGTGCGGGTTGCCCTTGAAATCCATCGAGACGAGCTGGGCGTCGCTGTAGGCGAGGATACCCTTCAGTTCGCCCTCGGCAGCTTCCTTGAGTGCGGCGCGCATCGTGTCGGTGTCGGTGTCCTTGTTCAGGATGGCGGTGAAGTCCACCACGGAGACGGTCGGGGTGGGCACGCGCAGGGACCAGCCGGTGAACTTCCCCTTGAGCGAGGGAATAACCTTGGCCACGGCCTGCGCCGCACCGGTGGAGGTGGGGATGATGTTGCAGGCGGCGGCACGCGCCCGGCGCAGGTCCTTGTGAGGCAGATCGAGGATGCGCTGGTCGTTGGTGTAGGCGTGCACGGTGGTCATCGCACCGGAAACGATCCCGAAGAGGCGTTCCACGACGAGGGCTACCGGAGCGAGGCAGTTCGTGGTGCACGAGGCGTTGGAAACGACATGGTGCTTGGCCGGATCGTAGTCGTTGTGGTTTACGCCCATGACGATGGTGAGATCCTCTTCCTTCGCCGGGGCGGTGATGATGACTTTCTTGGCGCCGTTCTCGATGTGGACATGGGCTTGTTTGGCGGAGCGGAAAATACCCGTGGATTCGACCACCACGTCGACGCCATAGGCTCCCCAGGTAAGGAGCTTTGGATCGCGTTCCGCGAAGCAATGGATCTTCCAGTCGCCTACGGTGGCATTGTCGCCTTCCACCACGGCGTCAAGATTGGCACGGCCGTAGTTCGTATCGTATTCGAGCAGATGGAAGTTGGTTTCCGCATCGAAGAGGTCGTTAATGGCGACGACTTCCACTTTATCCTGATATTTGGCGTGCAGAGCGCGGAAGACCTGCCTGCCGATACGGCCGAAACCGTTGATGCCGACTCTTACTTTTTGCATGTGGAATCCTTTAGTCTTCAAAGACCTGATAGTTGTAGGACGTCAGCAACTCGTAGTTGAGGCGGGTCGCTTCGTGCATACGGGCGTTTTCAATGGCTATGGCGGAAATGTTCGCTACGCCGAGCATGAAATCGCATTCGTCCGGGGTGAAATCGCGCTCTTCGCTGGAATAGACGCGCAGGATGCCGATGGCTTTGCCGTTCACCATCAGCGGGGCGGACAGGACGGAAACGAGCCCTTCGGCCTTGGCGCTCTCGGGGTACTGGAACCGGCCGTCGCTACACGCATCGCGCAGGTGGATGAGTTTGCCCTTGAGGACTTCGCCGTCCAGCCCGCTCTTGGCCACTTCGACGGGGCCTTTGCGCATGTAACCGGAAGAGAGGCCCCACGCCGCGCTGGCGAGCAGAAGCTTTCCCGTACGGTCAAGCAGGCGAAGCGTGCTTGCCTTGCAGTTCATGGCTTTGGCAGTCTGTTCCGTGATCTTGTGCAGCACCACGGTGGGTTCCAAGCTGGAATTGATCACCGTCGCCACTTCCAGCAGAGCACGAAAATAATCATGACCTGTCATTGCGTTTCTCCTTTGCCGCCGCCCGCCATGCCGGGCATGGCCGCGACGCGTTACGGAATTACGGGGAGACGCGCTCCGCAGGCGTTTGCGGAACGGCGGTCCGCCGTGTAAATGTCTCGAAAAACGTTCCGCCGGGCCGTTTTCCAGGCCACCGGGGGATGGGAAATCTCTTCCGCTCCGGGCTAACTCTTTGCGTAGGCGGCGAGTACCGCGTCAATGAGGTGGCCGCGCACGGCGGTGCGATCGAGGTGGTTGACCGCCGCGATGGTCACGCCCGCCGGTGAGCACACCTGTTCGCGCAGGATGGCGGGATGGCTCCCCGGCAGTGCCGCCAGCTTGGCGGAGCCGAGGACCAGCTGCGTCACCAGCTCAAGCGCCTCCTGACGGGTAAAGCCCATGGTGACGCCCGCCTCGGCGAGGGCGTCCATGAAATGGAAGACATAGGCCGGGCCGCAGCCCACCAGCGCCATAAACGCGTTGAACTTCTTTTCCGGCAGCACGATGGTGGAGCCGAGCAACCCGAACAGGTCCAGAATCATGGCGAACACGTCTTTGGGCAGCGCCGGATCCTCCTGGATGCCGAACACGCCTGCGCCCACGAGGGCGGGGGTATTCGGCATGACGCGCACCACATGGCAGCGGCCCTGTACCGCGTCGCGCAGATCGTGCAGCGTAACCCCGGCGGCGATGGAAATGACGACGGTTTCCGGCTTCAGGGAGGGCAGGGCTTCGGCGAGCACGCCGCCGACGAGGTAGGGCTTCACCCCGATGACGAGGATGTCGCAGCGGGCGGCGATGCCGGGGATATCCGGTACGGCGGTTACGCCCTTGGCACAGAGTGGCTCAAGACGCTGAGGCGTGCGGTTGTAGCCGTAGAGTTCCAGACCGGGAACCTCGGCGAGCCCGCCGAGGATGGCCCCGCCCATGTTGCCGCAGCCGATGCAGCCGATACGCTTGCTGGTGAGGGATGCCGGTGTGTCCATGATCTTCCTTTTCTGAAAATGTCGCGTGCGGAACAGGTCCGGCACAGGGAAATGAAGGGGCCGCTTTCCTCCGCCGTCGTGCGGGAAAGCGCCGCATCCCACCTTTGCAGCCGCACCCAAAGAGGATCGAGATCCTCAGGAGGCTTGCTACGGCTAATGCTCGATAGGCGACGTGGGATCGTCCTGCCGTTCGGAGGGGATGTCTTCCGAGGCAAACGTCTCTTCTTCGACGGGCTGGAGGCGCAGGGGAACCAGGCGGATGTCCTTGTCCCGTTCCTGCGACCACCGCTTGAGCGCCGCGAGTACGTGCGGGGCAGGGGTGGCTATGACCACGGCGTGCCCTTTGGCCCGCGCCGTTTCTTCCGCCTTTTTCAGGTCGGCGAGCACGGCGCCTTCGGTTTTTGGGCCATCATTCAGCGTGAGTGCCCTGCGCCACGCCGGAAGGCCGCGCCTTCGCGCCTCCGCGTATAAAATTGACTCCTGATGGGTCACGTCGTCAAGCACATATAGCCCGGAACGTGCGAGAATTTCACAGAAACGTCGTGTCGCCGCCGTATCCGTGGTCAGCCGGGAGCCCATAAAGTTGCTCGCGCCCGTGGCGTAGGGCACATGGCCGAGGGCGTCGTCCATCAGGATCCGCATGTCTTCCTCGGACATCTTCGTGGTGATTTCGCCGGGGCCCGCCTTGACGAAGGGCGATTGCATCGTCTCCATCGGCATGTCCACAAGGACCTCCTGCCCGGCCTCGTGCGCGGCCGTCGCCGTCGCCGCCGCGTCCTTGGCAAAGGGCAATACGGAAAACGTGATCGGCAGCTTCAGGGCCAGCAGCGAGGCCGTTACGGCCTTGTCGCCGCCCAATTCGTTCATGACGATGGTCAGGCGCGGGGCTTTGTCCGTGGGCGGCAGGATGGGGAAGGCATCGGTCGTGGCTTCAAACCAGATTTCGTGCGTCAGTACGCCCTTGGTCGCCAGCGTGAGCTTGCCCGGCGATTCGGTGAGCACGGCGCGGTCGGCCCATGTGTCGAGGCTTTCGGCCAGCGCGTTGAGGAAGCGGAATACCGGTTCGGGGGGGCCTTTCACATCGCCCGTTTCGGCGGACGGCGCATTCCCGTTTTCGTTCCGAGGCGCTTGCTGGGCCGGATCCTGGACAACCGGAGGCAGATAGATGCGCATCCGCTGGAGGTGGTAGATATCCTTGCCTTGCGTGCGGTAGTCGGACGTCAGGAGGAGGATGCGCCCCTTGTCGAGCTTGAGCCGCAATACGGTCTGGAGCAGGGCGAAGTCGATCTGGCGGGCAGCGTCGGTCAGGGTTCCCGAACCCTCCTGATAGGGCAGGGTATTCTGCCGGATGGCGTCCTTCATCTGATTGCCCAGATGGCTGCCCGGCGGGAGGATGGATTCGAGGGAGGCTTCGGTAACCGGGGCCGGTTTGGGGAACAGGGCCTCCACTGCCTGTCCCGCTTTCTCGGTGACGAGGCGGGACGTCGCCGCCGTCGTCTCAATGGTCATGAACGCGGTCCGCTGTACGCTGCGCGCCGTGTAACTGGCGGCTTCCCACACCGCATACGCGATGAGGAACAGGATGGCCGCCAGCAAGGTGGCCAGAACCGATCCCTTGAACGTCCTGGCTGTGTATGGATACGGATCAGGCAGGTGCACGCCACGCGCGGCCAGCCGTTTCCGCAGTGCGGGAAACCACTCCATGAAACTCCAATGGCATCGGCAGGGAACTGCCGTTGTACATACGGACAGGAGGGATCGCGGGAAAACCGGCGATGCCCTCCTGCCGAGGATTGCTGTTAGTGGATGGTACGGATCTTGGGAAGGCTCTTCACGAACTGGAGGCTCATGCGGAGCTGGTTGTCACGCTCAAGGAACTCCTTCGCGTCGGGCAACGGTTCGTTCGCCGCCGGAGCGGGCGTTTCCACCTTCTTGCCGGACGCCTTGCCCTTGTCGCCGTCGGTCTTTTCAAGATGCTTGTTCAGATCCTTCTCACGGATCATGCGCAGGGAGCTGAGCGGCGCGGGCTTTTCCTTCGGCGCTTCGAAAGGCACTTCCAGATCGGGCATGATGCCTTCGGCCTGGATGGAGCGGCCGGACGGCGTGTAATAGAGCGCCACGGTCAGCTTGAGGCCCGAGCCGTCGGACAGCGGGATGATGTTCTGCACCGACCCCTTGCCGAAGGTGCGTTCGCCAACGAGCAGGGCGCGCTTCTGATCGCCGAGCGCTCCGGCCACGATTTCCGAGGCCGAGGCCGAACCGCCGTTTACGAGCACGACGAGGGGGGTGTCGATGATGTCGGTATCTTGCGGCTTGGCGACGAATTCGCGGGCGGTTTCTTCCTGGCGGCCGCGCATGGAGACGATGACGCCCTTGTTCAGGAACGCGTCGGAGACGCTGACGGCCTGATCCAGCAGCCCGCCGGGGTTGTTGCGCAGGTCGAGGATGATGCCCTTGATGGGGCCCTTGCGCTTGGCGTCGGACAGGGCGTCGAGCAGCTCCTGCGTGGTGCGTTCGCTGAAGCGGGTGAGGCGGACCCAGTAGTAGCCGGGCTCGAGTTCGCGGGACTTCACGCTGATGAGCGGGATGGCGTCGCGCTTGATGCGCAGGTCCACGGGCTCCTTGGAGTCGCGGTGCAGGATGGTCAGCACCACTTCGGAGCCCTTGGGGCCGCGGATATGCGAGACGGCTTCCTGAAGCGTCATTTCCAGTGTGGGCTTGCCGCCCACGGCGAGGATGATGTCGCCGGACTTCATGCCGCCCTTGTCGGCGGGCGTATCTTCGATGGGGGTCACGACGGTCAGCTGGTTGTTCTCCATCGTGATTTCGATGCCGATGCCGAAGAATTCGCCGGACGTGCTTTCCTGCATATCCTTGAATTCTTCCTTCGACAGCATGGTTGAGTGGGGATCGAGGGATTCGAGCATCCCTTTAAGCGCGCCGTTCACCAGATCGGGGCGCGGGGTTTCCTTCACGTAATACCGCTCGACGATGTCGAGGACCTGGCTGAACCGTTTGAGCGCATCGAAGCGGCTGTCTTCTCCGGCGGCAAAGGCCTGTCCGAATGTCAACGAACCGACGGTCAGGAGTGAGAGCAAAAAGAGCGCGACGGCCCGTGACTTCCTATACATACAACAGCCTCCGAAGCTGAAAACAGTAGCTGAAAACAATGGGGTTGAAGATACCGGGGTTCTTTTGAAAACGCAAATGTTCTGAAAGGGCGTATTTCCTGGTTTCTTTCCCTCCAGCCGGGATGGGCCGGCTGGAGGGCGCGGACATGCCGCCGGGAAAGCCTTGAAGATTCATTTCCAGCCCTTACCATAAGAGTGGGCGGGGCAATGTAAAGAGGCCGGGATAGCGGAAAAGGTATGGCGGGCATGAAACCGCGGATCTTTTTTTCTCAGGAGAGCATTTTTTCTGTTGACAGATCAGGGCAGTCCGGGTAAATACCTCTCCTGCATGGGCAGTTAGCTCAGTTGGTAGAGCATCGCCTTCACACGGCGGGGGTCACAGGTTCAAGTCCTGTACTGCCCACCATGCACGGAGCGGTAGTTAAGTCGGTTATAACGCCGGCCTGTCACGCCGGAGGTCGAGGGTTCAAGTCCCTTCCGCTCCGCCATTTTTTAAGGACATCCTTTGTTGAGGGTGTCCTTTTTTTGTGCCGTTGACGCCAGACGGGTGCCCCTGTATACACGGTACCTTTTCAGGCTCTGCCGTCCCTTCCGGCCTGTCCCATTCATGATAAAGATCGCCTTTCAGGCAGGTTCCCCTCCATAAGGTTTTTCCCGAAAAGGGAACCGCGGGCATGAACGCCTTCGGGAGATGCCGCCTTGCTCTTTTCCCTTCCCTGATGGCCGCCTTTCCTGCCGTTAGGGTTTTGCTGCTTCCCGTTTCTCGGGGCATCCGGGCTGTTCCATGCAAAAAAAGCATAATTTTTTAGGGGGGAGACATGAAGAAACAGCTCATCCTCGTAGGCGGGGCAATGGGCGTGGGGAAAAGCGCCGTCTGCCGAGAGCTGTTGCGGCAGCTCACGCCGGGCGTCTGGCTGGACGGCGACTGGTGCTGGAACATGAACCCTTTTGTCGTTTCGGAAGAAAACAAACGGATGGTGCTGTCCAATATCACGCATCTGCTCAGAGCCTATCTGAACAATTCGAGTTACCGCTACGTGCTGTTCTGCTGGGTCATGGATCAGCCCCTCCTTTTCGAGGCCGTGCTCGGCCCGCTTCGGGATATCCCCTTTACGTTGCACAGCTTTTCACTCGTCTGCACGGAGCAGGTTCTGCGGGAACGGCTGGAACGCGACGTACGGGACGGCATCCGGGAGGCCGACGTCATCCCGCGAAGCCTCCGGCGGCTGCCTGCCTACGCCGCACTGCCGACATGCAAACTGGATGTGACGTCCCTGACGCCCTACGAAGCCGCCTGCGCAATCGCTGCATCCGTAGGAAGGGCGTCTTCCCGAAGAGTGCCGGGTCTCTCCGGGGCCGGCGAAAGCTGGCACGGGGCCTGACGGCACCGGACGTCTTGGAAGAAAAAGGAGGGGCGTTCCGGCAACAGAGAAGGGGAAGGAACCCTCTCTCCAGAAAGGCTTCCTTCCCCCGTTTTCTTTTCCAGCAACCCTTACTTGTAGCTTTCGATCAGCGCGTTGGCGCGGCCCTGCGCCTTCTGGATGCGGACGCGGAGGCTGGCCTTGTAGACGTCCATGTCCTCAATGGGCTTGCGGGCGACGCCGGTGTCCATCGCGGCTTGCGCGACAGCCGGGGGCAGCCATTCGATGAGGCGGGGATCAAAGGGCTTCGGGATGACGTAACCCTGCCCGAAGCTGAAGGTCTGGCCCTGATAGGCGGCGGAAACTTCGGCGGGCACCGGCTCCTTGGCCAGCGCGGCGAGGGCGCGGGCGGCGGCAAGCTTCATGGCCTCGTTGATTTCCGTGGCGTACACGTCCAGCGCCCCGCGGAAAATGTAGGGGAAGCCGGAGAGATTGTTGATCTGGTTCGGGAAGTCGGTGCGGCCCGTACCCATGATGCAGTCGGGGCGGGTTTCCATCGCCAGCGGATAGGCGATTTCGGGATCGGGGTTCGCGCAGGCGAAAATGACCGGATGGTCGGCCATGCCCTTGATCATGTCGGGCGTGAGGAGATCCTTCTTGGACAGGCCGAGGAAGAGGTCCGCGTCCTTGAGGGCTTCGGTCATGGTCATGTCTTCGGACAGGGCGAACTGCGCCTTGTACTTGTTCAGATCCGTGCGTCCCTTGTGCAGGATGCCCTTGGAGTCGAACATGCGGATATTGGCGGGATCGATGCCGAGCTCGGTGTAGAACTTGGCGCAGGCGATGGCCGCCGCTCCGGCCCCGGACACGACCACGATGAAGTCTTCGGCCTTCTTGCCGGTGATTTCCAGCGCGTTGATGAGGCCCGCGCCGGAAATGATGGCCGTGCCGTGCTGGTCGTCGTGGAACACCGGGATGTTCATTTCCTTCTTGAGCACCTCTTCGATGTAGAAGCACTCGGGGGCCTTGATGTCCTCAAGGTTCACGCCGCCGAACGTGGGGGCCACAAGCTCCACCAGCTCGACAATCTTGGCGGTATCCTTGGTGTCCACGCACAGCGGGAAGGCGTCCACGTCGCCAAACCGCTTGAACAGCAAAGATTTGCCTTCCATGACCGGCATGGCGGCACCCGCGCCGATGTCGCCGAGCCCAAGCACGGCGGTCCCGTTGGACACCACGCACACGAAATTCGAATGGTTGGTGTAGACGTCGAGCATGGCGGGATCTTTGTTGATTTCCTTGCACGGCTCGGCCACACCGGGCGAATAGGCAAGCGTCAGGTCATCGTTGTCGCGCGCGGGAACCTTGATCCGGATGTCGATCTTGCCGACGTTGTCCTTATGCAGGGCCAGAGCTTCTTCACGGAGATTTTTGATACGTGACATGGGGAGCCTCTTCATTAGGGTAACGGCGGAGCGCCGAAAAAAGGGTACGACAACAGAGCACCGTCCCCCACGGCGTTACACCTTTGTGTTCGGAGAGCGGATCTCCCGTACAGGGCATGATCCGAGATCTTGAAAAATAAGGGAGCAATTCCGCCGCCCTTTCCGATCCTGCCGGAAAGCGCGAGCGTATCAGGGAGTCATGAACAGAGGAAACGGACTGTCGCTGTGAACCGGCCTTGACGGTATGAAGAGACGTTCCGGGAATCCGGCGCAGTCCCGAAGGAGGCCCCCGCCTCCCCGGAAAAACACCTGCTTCCGGAGGCGGCCCATCCCTGCACGCGAAGGTGCCGGAACGGGCAAACCCGCTTGTCGCGCCGCAACGCCCAAAACGTCCTTTCAAACCGTCAAGGGGCGGGGCATGTCCGACGGGCATGCCCCGCGTAACAACCTATTTCTTTACCTTGGCGTCGATTTCGGCCTGAGCGGCCAAAATGTCCTTCGCGTTGAGATACACCGGGGTATCGACCATCTTGCCGAGGTAGGAAACGGCGGCCTTGCCCTTGGCGAGCCCCTCTTCCTCAAACACCTTCACAACGCCGTTGGCCCATTCCACGTCGGCGGGATCGGGAGCGTAGAGGCGGTTGGAGGGTTCCACCTGGCTGGGATGGATGATCATGCGGCCTTCATAGCCCATCTGCTTGCCTTCCATCACGTTGCGTTCGAAAGCCGGGATATCCTGATAGGCCACGAACGGGGCGTCGATGGCGACGATGCCGGCGGCGCGGGCGGCGATGGCCATCTTGGCGCGGCCCCACATCTGTTCGACGGCTTCGGAGGTCAGCTTCACGCGCATGTCGCGGCAGTAGTCCACGGCGCCGAAGATAGCGTTCACATTGCGGGAACTGGCCATGCAGCATTCATAGGCGTTCATGATGCCCTTGGCGGTTTCGAGCAGCATGGAGATCTTCACGGTCCCGACCGGGATACCGCGGCGGCGTTCCAGTTCTTCGAGCTTCCAGTCAAGACGCTTGACGTCATCCGGATGGCCGGTCTTGGCGAGGGTCACGCCATCAAGGCCTTCCCACACGACGGCTTCGAGGTCGTCGTTGGTCATTTCGGTTTCCCAGTTGTTGATGCGGACGTACACCTGAGCGCCGCCGGAACCGGCGTATTTAAGCTTTTCGGCAACGAGCTTGCGGGCCGCTTCCTTTTCGGACGGGGGCACGGAGTCTTCGAGGTCGAGGGTAATGATGTCGGCGGGGATGCTGGGAGCTTTTTCAACCATCTTGGGGTTATTGCCGGGAACATACATGATGGAACGCATAACGGCCATGGGAATTCTCCTTTGAGGAACGGATGGAAGTGATGATCAGCACAAGTATTGTCATGAAGAACGGCACCATATCGA
>OLRX01003024.1_pt1 | contig 9968 bp, 12 predicted proteins | sample 1672991 | NCBI WGS metagenome assembly OLRX01 (sample SAMEA3136744, study PRJEB25190) | human gut metagenome | biome: human gut; feature: human-associated habitat; material: faeces | place: Austria | collected 2013
CGCCCGCTGTCGCGGCCGATAGCCGGGGCACTTCCTCGAAATCGCCTCGCTTCATCCGCCACCGGCGGCGCTTCGGCGATTTTCCCTCTCAGTCGGCTGCGCCGACAGCTCCCCCAAAGGGGGAGCCAGGGGGACGTAGGCCCCCCGCTTACATATTCAAAGGAGGCGACGCCTGTGAAAAAAGCGCGGATGGGGATCTCCGGCGCTCTGGCCGGGGCCGTCAACGGTCTGTTCGGCGGCGGAGGCGGCATGGTGCTGGCTCCGCTGCTGGAGTCCTGGTGCCGGGTGGAGGAAAAACGGGCCCTGGCCAACTGCGTGGCCACCATCCTGCCCTGCTGTGTGCTGTCCGGCGGGGTATACCTGGTGCGGACGGGACTGGACTGGGGCATGGCGTGGCCATATCTGGCAGGCGGGCTGGCCGGGGGCTTTGTGGGGGGGAAGCTCTTTACCAGGGTGCCCGCCGTGTGGCTGCGGCGTCTGTTTGCGGCGTTTCTGGTATACGGCGGGGTGCGGTATCTGCTGTGAAGGACATTGTATTGCCCCTGCTGGCCGGGATGGGCTGCGGGGTGCTGTCGGCCTGGGGCGTCGGCGGCGGCACCCTTCTGCTGCTGGTGATGACCCTGTTTTTCGGGGTGGACCAGGCGGCGGCTCAGGGGGTAAACCTGCTGTATTTCCTGCCCACTGCCGCCATGGGCCTGATCTGGCACCGGCAGAACGGCCTGCTGGACAAGGCCCTGCTGCGGCACACAATCCCCTGGGCGCTGGTGACGGCCGCCGCTGCCTCCTGGGCGGCCACGGCCCTGGACGTGACCCTGCTGCGGCGCCCCTTTGGGATTTTTCTCCTGATTGCCGCCGCGGTAACGCTGCGGCGCAAATAGGCCCCGCCCCTTTCCGCGAGATTTCGCGGAGCCGTCCCTGTATAATGGACGGCGGAAAGGAGGCGGAGCCATGACGGTGGTGTATCTGGACCGGGTGGTGCTGCTGAACCTGGCGGTGGACTATCTGCTGCTGCTGGCCACGGCCCGACTGGCGGGCCTGCCCCTGCGGCGGGGACGGCTGGCCCTGGCGGCGGCGCTGGGCGCGCTGTACGCAGCGGCGGTTTTTCTGCCCGGGTGCCGGATGCTGGCGCACCCGGCGTGCCGGCTGGCGGCGGGGGTCGCTGTGTGCCGTCTGGCCTGGCGGCGGGAACGCCGTCCCTGGCGGCTGACGGCGCTGTTTTTTCTGCTGTCCGGGGCGCTGGCGGGGCTGCTGCTGGCGGCAGGTCTGGCGGCAGGGTCCCCGGGGGCCATTCTCAGCCGGGTATATTACGCCGACATCAGCTGGTCGGTGCTGCTGGGCTCCGCCATAGGCTTTGGGCTGCTGCTGCACCTGGTGTTCCGCCAGGGGGCGCGGCATGAAGGAGGAGAATTGATGGATGTGACCGTTTCCCTACAGGGCCGGCGGCTGAGGCTGCGGGCCCTGCACGACACCGGGAATACCCTCCGGGACCCCGTCAGCGGCCAGCCGGTGCTGGTGCTGGAGCAGGGGGCCATGGGGGAGCTGTGGCCGCCCCAGGCGGCAGAGATCATTGCCATGGACCTGCCGCCGGAGGAAAAGATGGCCAGGCTCCACCGGTTGGATGGCGGCTGCCGGTGGAGTCTGCTGCCCTTCTGCGCCGTGGGCACGGCGGCAGGGCTGCTGCTGGCTGTCCGCAGCGACTATGTAAAGGTAGGCGGCATTACATATCCCCGGGTGCTGCTGGCCCTGACCCCGGGCCCCGTCAGCGACGGCGGGGGCTATCAGGCCCTGTGGGGCGGAAGAAAGGAGCGGCGTCATGGAACTGCTGCGGCGGCTTCTGCGGTGGCTGAACGGCCGGCCGGATAAGGTCATGTACATCGGCGGCAGCGACACGCTGCCGCCGCCGCTGCCCCGGCAGGAGGAGGCGGTGTGGATCGCCCGCCTGGAGCGAGGGGAGCTGCTGGCCCGTCAGACCCTCATCGAGCGAAACCTGCGGCTGGTGGTGTACATCGCCCGCCGGTTTGAGAACACCGGCATCAACATCGAGGACCTGATCTCCATCGGCACCATCGGCCTCATCAAGGCCATCAACACCTTTCGGGCCGACAAGAACATCAAGCTGGCCACCTACGCCTCCCGCTGCATCGAGAATGAGATCCTCATGTACCTGCGGAAAAATTCCGCCCAGCGCACGGAGGTCAGCTTCGACGAGCCCCTGAACACCGACTGGGACGGCAAGGAGCTGCTGCTGTCCGACGTGCTGGGCACCGACGGCGACGTGGTCATGGGGCCCATCGAGGCCGACGTGGACCGCAAGCTCCTGGCGGAGGCAGTATCCCGGCTGTCTCCCCGGGAGAAGGACATCATCTCCCTGCGGTTTGGCCTGGGAGGCCGGAAGGAGCTGACCCAGAAGGAGGTAGCCGACCGCATGGGCATCTCCCAGTCGTACATCTCCCGCCTGGAAAAGCGCATCATCTCCCGCCTGCGGCGGGAGATGCAGAAGCTCAGCTGAACAGGCGGAAAAGGCAGGCCGAAGGCCGCCGCGCCCATGCGGGCAAAAAAGAAAACCTTGAAACCAATACGGTTTCAAGGTTTTTCGTTGGTGGAGATAAGCGGGATCGAACCGCTGACCTCTTGAATGCCATTCAAGCGCTCTCCCAGCTGAGCTATACCCCCATATTCGCTCCAGCGATTTTGGCTCATCGCTGTCGACTTGCTCAGTATAGTACGGCAGCCCTGATTTGTCAACACTTTTTTTCAAAATTTTTCGGTTTTTTTCCAGACGGGGAAGCCGCGGCCTCCCCGTCCGACAATGGGCTACTGCGTTTTTCCGCAGTCCGGCCCGGTGCACAGCTGCTTCACCGCCTGGTGCGCGCCGGTGGCCGCCAGCCCGGACACCATGCCGATGGCGGCGGCGGTGATGACGTCATTCGCCGGAAAGCCCGGCATCACATACAGGCCCACCGCCCCCAGGATGCCGCCCAGAACGGCGCACACCGTGGGGATCCACCGCTCCCCGCGGCCCCAGGCCTTCATGGCCTGACCCGCCGCATAGGCGATCACCGTAATGGCCGCCACGCCTGCGATTCCAAAATCCATTCCTCATCTCCTCCCGGCCCAGTATATGTGCGCCGCCGGTGGGCAGACACCGGGCCGCAAAAAAAATCTTCTCCTGGCCGCAGGATGGTTTGCAAATGGAATAACAGTGTGCTATAATGTTCCCCAGTTGGATCGATGAGATCCGACAAGATTTATGGAGGGGTAATTCTATGACCAATCAGAGCATTCCCAAGCGCAGCGAGGTTCCGGAGGAGATGACCTGGAACCTGAAGGATATGTTTGAAAGCGATCAGGCGTGGATGGCGGAATACGAGGCCATGAAGGAATTCCCCGCCAAAATTGCCGCCTTTCAGGGCACTCTGGCCCGCAGTGCCCAGGATCTGCTGGCCTGGTTCCGGCTGCAGGACGAGATCGAGCTGCGGCTCAGCGTGCTCATGGGCTACGCCAGCTGCAAGGGCGACGAGGATACCGGCAACAGCTTCTATCAGGATGTCCGCGGCAAGGCCATGAACGTATATGTGTCCATCGCCAGCGCCGCCGCCTTCGCAACGCCTGAGATCATGGCCATTGCCGATGAGACGCTGGACCGGTTCTACGCCCAGCAGCCGGAGCTGGAGACGTATCGCCGCAGCCTGTACCAGATCCGCCGCCGCAAGGACCACATTCTCTCCCCTGCCGAGGAGCGTCTGCTGGCCTCCGCCGGTGAAATGGCCAACGCCTCCGAGAACATCGCCGGCGTTTTCCGCAACGCCGACCAGATCTTCCCCGACGTCACCGACAGCCAGGGCAACGTCCATCCCCTGACGGACGCCACCTTCGTCCCCCTGCTGACCAGCCCCGACCGGGAGCTGCGCCGCCGGGCCTTTGAGACATATTACAAGCAGCTGGGCCAGTATAAGAACACCATTGCCGCCACCCTGGACGGTCAGTTCAAGCAGCTGTGCTTCTTTTCCAACGCCCGCCATTACGACAGCACCATCCAGGCCTCTCTGGACGCTACCGAGGTGCCCGTGCCCGTGTACATGAACCTCATTGAGGCCGTTCACAACAACCTGGACAAGATGTACCGCTATGTGGCCCTGCGCAAGAAGCTGCTGGGCGTGGACGAGCTGCACATGTACGATGTATACACCCCCATCGTGGCCGATGCCGACCAGGCCATTACCTATGAGCAGGCCAAGGAGACCGTTCTGGAGGCCCTGCAGGTGCTGGGTGACGACTATGTGGACCTGCTGAAGGAGGGCTTCAGCAACCGCTGGATCGACGTGTACGAGAACGTCGGCAAGCGCAGCGGCGCCTACTCCTCCGGCAACAGCCGTCCCCACCCCTATGTCCTGCTGAACCATAAGGACAATCTGGACTGCCAGTTTACCCTGGCCCACGAGATGGGCCATGCCCTGCACAGCTATCACAGCTGCAAATATCAGCCCGTCAGCACCAGCGACTATGTGATCTTCGTGGCCGAGGTGGCCTCCACCTGCAACGAGGTGCTGCTGATGCGCCACCTGCTGAAAAAGACCACGGACAAGAAGCAGCGGGCCTACCTCATCAACCACTTCATGGACCAGTTCAAGGGCACCGTGTATCGCCAGACCATGTTCGCCGAGTTCGAGCTGGCCATGGGCAAGATGGCCGAAAGCGGCCAGGCCCTGACCGCCGATGCCCTGTGCCAGAAGTACCATGCGCTCAACAAGCTGTACTTCGGCCCGGATATGGTGTCCGACGACCAGATCGCCCTGGAATGGGCCCGCATCCCCCACTTCTTCTACAACTACTATGTGTTCCAGTATGCCACCGGCTTCTCCGCCGCCGTGGCCATTGCCAACCGCATTCTCAAGGAAGGCGCTCCCGCCGTGGCGGACTACAAGAAGTTCCTGTCCGGCGGCTGCAGCACCGACCCCATCAGCCTGCTGAAGATCGCCGGCGTGGACATGAGCTCCCCCGAGCCGGTGAACAGCGCCCTGGCTCTGTTCGGCGAGCTGGTGGACGAGATGGAGCAGCTGGTGTAACACCGCAGAATTCCAGGCATACCGGGTCACGGCCCGGTATGCCTGGAATGATAAGCATCCCTATTTCGCCCTCACGTCCAATATCGTGCACAGCAGGGAGGCGCCGACCTCCCACTGGCAGCGGTCGAATTCCTCCCGACCAAGGCGGTATGGGCGCCCCCAGGAGGACACCGTCAGCCACCGGCAGTCCGTCCGCTGCTGCCGCAGATACAGCAGCAGGTCCGGCGCCGCAATAACGCCGCAGCCGCATTGGCGCAGCGCCCCGCTGTCCAACCATCGCTGGCTGCCGCCGTAAGACAGCACGCCGTTCCGAAGGACGGATATATACTCACCATTCAGCGCATGTTCTTCCATTTCTGCGTTTCCTCCCCATAAGCCCCCTTCACCATACCGTTTTCCCCGAAGCTTGCCAATGCACCCCCTGGCCGGCCGGCGGTTTCCTCCCCGTCTCGCGCCTTAAATTGCCATATTTTTAACATTTTTGCCAAAAATATCACATAAGTTTCCTTTGTGGAAAATGCCGTGATTCCTCCCGGATTTTTTGTACCTCTCTCCAAACTTGTGCCGCAGGTCCGTTTTCGGCCTGTTTTTTGCCCCTCCTTTTCTTTACATCGTTGTGGATTTGTGCTTAAATATAGCCGTAAGCGTATGCTTGTGCCCGGCAAGGTGCACAAGCACATGGCTATGAATTTGAGGAGGAAGCATTCATGGTACAATTCGCATCGAGGATGGACCTTTTGAAGGGGTCCGAGATCCGGGAGCTGTTAAAGCTCACCGCGCAGCCCGACATCATATCCTTTGCCGGCGGCATGCCCGCCCCGGAGCTGTTCCCCGTGGAGCAGATGATGGAGGCCTCCCGTGCCGTTTTGGAGGAGAACGGCCGCGTGGCGCTCCAGTATTCATCCACTGAAGGCTATCCCAAGCTGCGCCAGCAGATTGCCGACCGCATGCTGGCCAAGAACAACATCCACACCGACGCAGACCACATTCTGGTGACCTCTGGCTCTCAGCAGGGTCTGGATTTCTCCGCCCGGGTCTTTCTGGACCCCGGCGACGTGGTGCTGCTGGAGAGTCCGTCCTACCTGGGCGCCGTCAACGCCTTCAAGGCCTGCCAGCCCCGGTTCATCGAGGTGCCCACCGATGACGGCGGCATGATCATGGAGGAGCTGGAGAAGATCCTGGCCACCACCGAGCGGGTAAAGATGATCTACGTCATCCCCGATTTCCAGAATCCCACCGGCCGCACCTGGGATCTGGACCGCCGCCACCGGTTCATGGAGATCATCAACCGCTATGAGATCCCCGTGGTGGAGGATAACCCCTACGGCGAGCTGCGGTTCGAGGGTGAGTCCCTGCCCGCGCTGAAGAGCCTGGATACCAAGGGCCTGGTGGTGTTCCTGGGCACCTTCTCCAAGATTCTGGCCCCCGGCTATCGTCTGGGCTGGGTCTGCGCCGAGGAGCATATTCTGGCCAAGTACAACTTTATGGAGCAGGCCGCCTCCCTGCAGGCGTCCACCGTGGGCCAGATGGAGACCTCCAAGTGGATCGAGATGTTCGACCTGGACGCCCATGTGGCCACCATCCGGGCCTGCTATGACAAGCGCCGGAAGGTGATGCTGGAGACTCTGGAGCGGGAGCTGCCTGAGGGCTGCACCTTCACCCACCCCGTGGGCGGCCTGTTCGCCTGGGTGGTGCTGCCGGAGTATATGGACGCCAAGGAGCTGCAGATGAAGTGCCTGGAGAAGAAGGTTGCCTTTGTTCCCGGCGGCTCCTTCTTCCCCAACGGCGGCCACGAGAATACCCTGCGTCTGAACTACAGCTGCATGCCCGAGGAAAAGATCGTCCAGGGCATCACCGCCCTGTGCCGGACCATCAGGGAGAACCTGCGGTAATTTTGCTTTTATAGTTTAAGGAGAATCTGACCCATGAAAAACGTCAAGGTGCTGATCGGCAATTACGGCAGCGGCAAAAGCGAGCTGGCGCTGAACTTCGCCATCCGGGCCGCCGCCCGGGGCGACCGGACAGAGCTGCTGGACCTGGATATGGTGAACACCTACTTCCGCCTGACCGAGCGCGGCAAGCTGGTGGAGCAGAAGGAGATCCGCCTGGTATCCCCCAACTTTGCCTGTTCCGGCATCGAGACGCTGTCTCTGCCGGCGGAGGTGTCGTCCGCCTTTGTGCTGGATTGGGACAGCGTCATCTTTGACGTAGGCGGCGACGATGTGGGCGCCACGGCCCTGGGCCGCTACCACCAGGACTTCATCAGCCTGGAGCCCGGTGCCCTGGAGGTGCTGAACGTGGTAAACATCCGGCGGCCTCTGGCCAGCACCCCGGACAAGATCCACCATCTGCAGGACGCCATGCAGCTGCATTCCCGTCTGAGCATCACCGGTATGATCAACAACACCAACCTCTCCACCATGACCAGCGCCGACGACCTGTGGGACGGCTACCTGGTGCTGCGGGAGGTGGCGGACCGCACCGGCATTCCCGTGGCGTATACCACCGGCAAAAAGGAGTTCCTGGACGATTTCCTGGCCCGGAACCCGGACCCCGCTTATGTGGGAACGCCCGTCCCCATCGACGTGTACATGCACCGCGACTGGGATTCCTACATCCAGCACGGTCTGAACACCACCGATCCCCGGAAGGAGATCTATTAACGCGCGACCCCCGGTAAGCGGGATTTTTATAGATACCCATTGGAAAGGCAAAAATCCAGAAAAGAGGTGTAAAGTGTGGTAAGAGTTACTATCAACGAGAATCTTTGCAAGGGCTGCGGCCTGTGCGTTCGGGCATGTCCCAAGCACATCATCGCCCTGTCCAAGACGAAGATCAACGCGAAGGGCTATCATCCGGCTGAGGTCACCGATATGGAGGCCTGCATCGGCTGCACATCCTGCGCGCGTACCTGCCCTGATGTGGTGATCCGCATCGAAAAAGACTAAGGAGGATTAATCATGGCTTTGACTCTTATGAAGGGCAGCGAAGCTATTGCGGAGGCTGCCATTCGCGCAGGCGCCCGTTTCTTCTTCGGCTACCCCATCACTCCCCAGACGGAGATCCCTGAGTACATGTCCGCCCGTATGCCCGAGATCGGCGGCTGCTTCCTGCAGGCCGAGAGCGAGGTGGCGGCCATCAACATGGTGTACGGCGCTGCCGGTACCGGCGCCCGCGTCATCACTTCTTCTTCCAGCCCCGGCGTGTCCCTGAAGCAGGAGGGCATTTCCTACTGCGCAGGCGCCCGTGTTCCCGCCGTCATCGTCAACGTGATGCGCGGCGGCCCCGGTCTGGGCAACATCCAGGCCTCTCAGGGCGACTATTTCCAGGGCGTCAAGGGCGGCGGCAACGGCGACTATCACCTGCTGACCTATGCCCCCTCCTCCATCCAGGAGTTCATCGATATCATGATGTTCGCCTATGAGAAGGCTGAAAAATATCGTATTCCCGTTCTGTTCCTGGCCGACGGCATCATCGCCCAGATGATGGAGCCCGTGGAGCTGCCCGAGATGGTGGACTACAAGGTCGACCCCGAGGAGAAGCCCTGGGCCTGCACCGGCTGGAAGCCCGGCGACGATCCCGCCAAGCGCGGCGTTATCAACTCCATCTATATCGACACCGAGAGCCTGGCCGTTCACAACGACGAGCTGCAGGCCGTGTATAAGGAAGTGGTGGCCAACGAGCAGATGGTGGAGACCTACAACTGCGAGGGTGCGGAGTACATCATCACCGCCTTCGGCACCGTGGCCCGTATTGCCAAGAGCGCCATTGCCGAGCTGAAGGCCAAGGGCATCAACGTGGGTCTGGTCCGTCCCATCACCGTGTGGCCCTTCCCCTACGACGCCGTCCGCGAGGCCGCCTGCCAGGATTCCGTCAAGGCCGTCCTGGACGTAGAGCTGAACGAGGGCCAGATGCTGGAGGACGTGAAGCTGGCACTCAACGGCGCCAAGCCCATTGATTTCACCGGCCACTGCGGCAGCCAGATGCCCACCACCGATGAGATCGTCGAGAAGATTCTCAGCATGAAGGAGGGCAAGTAACATGGCCGTATTATTCGAAAAGACAAAGCTGCTCACCGATAAGCAGTTCCATTACTGCCCCGGCTGCAACCACGGCATCATTCACCGCCTGGTGGCCGAGGTCATCGACGAGATGAACCTGGACGGCAAGGTCATCGGCGTGGCCCCCGTGGGCTGCTCCGTCATGGCCTACGACTTCTTCGGCTGCGACATGATCGAGGCCGCGCACGGGCGCGCCCCGGCGGTGGCCACGGCGGTGAAGCGCGTGCATCCGAGCAACGTCGTGTTCGCCTACCAGGGCGACGGCGACCTTGCCTCCATCGGCATGGCCGAGACCATCCACGCGGCCACGCGCGGCGAGAACATCACCGTCATCTTCATCAACAACGCCATCTACGGCATGACGGGCGGCCAGATGGCCCCCACCAGCCTGCCGAACCAGGTGACGCAGACCTCGCCCTACGGCCGCGACACCGACGCGGCCGGGTTCCCCATCCGCGTGTGCGAGCTTCTGAGCTCGCTCGACGGCGTGGCGTACCTCGAGCGCGTCACCGTCGACTGCCCGAAGAACGTGCGCAAGGCGAAGAAGGCCATCAAGAAGGCGTTCCAGACCCAGATCGACAAGCGCGGCTACTCGCTCGTCGAGATCGTGGGCACGTGCCCGACGAACTGGGGCATGACGCCGCAGGACGCATTCGCCTGGATGAACGAGAACATGCTGCCGTACTATCCCTTGGGCGTGTACAAGGACGTGGTGGCCGAGGGCCACGCGAACGCGGCCGAGGCGGCTTCGGCTCGCAACGCCGCCTGCCCCATCGCGCACCCCGACCCGCAGGTGGAAGGAGGCGCACGATGAGCCGTTCCGTCAACATGGTGCTGGCCG
>OLRX01003028.1_pt1 | contig 9960 bp, 8 predicted proteins | sample 1672991 | NCBI WGS metagenome assembly OLRX01 (sample SAMEA3136744, study PRJEB25190) | human gut metagenome | biome: human gut; feature: human-associated habitat; material: faeces | place: Austria | collected 2013
TATCTACCCCTGGTTCAACCAGGGGTTTTGTTAAGCCTAAAGGCAGCAAAAAAACTGTTGCAAAATGAAAAACATTTTGCAACAGCCCTCTTTAAAAACACAACAAATGGATGAATTACATCGCCTCGACGATCGCCTTCGTATCGCGCGCGATCATCAATTCTTCCTCTGTGGGGATGACAAAAATGCGCACCTTAGATGCGGGTGTGGAAATTTCGGCCTCAACGCCGTGCAGCGCCTTTGCATTGATCGCATTGTCAATCTCAACGCCAAGATAGGAAAGATTGCCGCAGATATCCGCGCGGATGAACTGGCCGTTTTCGCCAATGCCGCCTGTAAAGACGATTGCGTCCACACCGTCGAGCGCGGCAACATAGGAGCCGATATATTTGCGGATCTGATACCACAGCATTTTACGCGTCAGGAGGGCGCGCTCATTGCCCTCGGCCGCCGCTTTGGCCAGATCACGATCGTCGCTCGAAATGCCGGAGATGCCGAGCATACCGGATTTTTTATTGAGCACCTCATCGGTCTGCTTGGGCGTCCAGCCCTCTTTTGCCTGCAAGTAGGTCACCACGGACGGATCAAGCCCACCGCTGCGTGTGCCCATCATGAAGCCGTCGAGAGGCGTGAGCCCCATGCTGGTATCAATTACCTTGCCATCCTTGATCGCAGTGATGGAGGAGCCGTTGCCTAAATGGCAGGTGATCATCTTGATCTCTTCGAGATTCTTGCCCATCAGCTCTGCACAACGGGCGCTGACATAGCGGTGAGAAGTGCCGTGGAAGCCATAACGGCGAATTTTATACTTTTCGTAATATTCATAGGGAATGGCATATAAATACGCCTCCGGCGGCATCGTGCTATGAAAGGCGTTGTCGAATACGACAACCTGCGGCACGTTCGGGCCGAATACCTCCTGGCAGGCACGAATGCCCTGTAGGTGCGCAGGGTTATGTAAGGGCGCCAGATCACGCAGCCGATCAATTCCCGCAATCACCGTATCGTCAACCAGCATGCTCTTATTGAAGGTTGCGCCGCCTTGGACGACCCGGTGGCCGACCGCCCGGATTTCATCAAGGCTCGCAATCACAGCGCAGTCGCCCTCGGTCAAAACAGCTTTTACCTGTTGGAACGCCACGGTATGGTTCGGCATTTCAACGTCAAAGTCGAATTTGCGCCCATCCGCTGTGTTGCCGTGCATATGGCCGCCTGCGCCGATGCGCTCGCAGATTCCCTTCGCCAGCACATTTTCCCCATCCATATCAATCAGCTGATATTTCAGGGAAGAGCTTCCCGCATTGATGACCAGGATTTTCATTCAACAATTCCCCCGCTTAAACAAAAATAATTTGCAGATTCTCTGTTGCCGTTTGGAACGGTAGCTGATATATTATAGACGGGATAGCTTGATTTTTCAAGGGCTTTCCGGCTTTTTGCGCCTAAAATAGCGCAAAAAAGGAAAAATCTTCACGCGGAATGAGAGAATGCCTGAAAATATGTCCCGGATCATCCCCAAAAAGGAGATAGCCAACATGAAAATTGCGGGAATCATTGCGGAATACAACCCTTTTCACGGCGGCCACGCCTACCAGATCGAGCAGACCCGCAAAGCAGGCGCTTCCCATATCGTAGCCGTGATGAGCGGGAATTATGTGCAGCGTGGTGAACCTGCCTTCCTTGAAAAACACGCCCGGGCGGAGATGGCGCTGCACGGCGGCGCGGACCTCGTGCTGGAGCTGCCGGTGCCGTGGAGCTGCGCCCGAGCGCAGGATTTCGCACGCGCGGGCGTTTCCCTCTTACACGCAATGGGCTGTGTGGAGTTGTTGAGCTTCGGCTCGGAATGCGGAAGCACCGCCCTCCTCTGCGAAACGGCGCAGGCCCTGGAATCCCCAGAGATGCGCGATTGCCTGCGCGGGTGTCTGGATGAAGGGATGAGCCTGCCCGCTGCGCGGGAAAAAGCTGCGGCCCAATGCCTTGGGAAAGAGGCCGCCGCCCTCCTGCAAGGGGCGAACGACGCGCTTGCCTTTGAATACCTGCGGGCGTTAAAAAGCCTGCATTCTCCAATCCGCCCGCTCGCTGTGTTGCGCAAAGGCGCACGGCACGATGAGACAGGTTGTGCCGAGGGCTTTCCCAGCGCCGCCCAGATACGAAGCCTGATTCTTCAGGATAACCCCCAAGGGAAAAAAAGCCTCCCCTCCTTCTCTTTTGAAATCCTGCGCCGGGAAATCACCGCAGGGCGCGCGCCCGTTTCCTATTCTGCAATGGAAACCGCCATTTTATCACACCTGCGCCGCCTATCCCCTGCCGATCTGGCACTTCTGCCGGATATCAGCGAAGGGCTGGAATATAGGCTATATGAAGGCATACGCTCCGCCTGCTCTCTCGGCAGCCTGTTCAGTTGCGTGAAAACCAAGCGCTATACGCATGCGCGCATCCGTAGGCTTACGCTGCATGCTTTTTTGGGCGTCACACAGGGGGATACCGCCCTCTCCCCTCCATACCTGCACGTGCTCGGCTTTAACGACAGGGGGCAGGAGGTTCTGCGGCGCATGCGGGATACGGCGAAGAAGCCGGTGCTGATGCGTGCCTCCGGCCTGCGAACCCTCTCCCCCGCCGCGCAAACGATCTACCGGTTGAACGCGTGCGCAACGGATCTTTTCGCCCTTGCCATGCCGCAAAAGCAACCCTGCGGCATGGAGCAGACGAAAAACGTGGTACGCCTTTCCAGCACGGGTTGACACCAGCCAAAGCATCTGCTACAATAAGCGGAAATTGAATCGTCCGTCCGGTCTGCCCGCCGGGGCTGGGCCGAATCAAACGGAGACTGCAAAGTATCGCTAGGCCTTTGGATACTTTGAGGTCTCTTTTTTCATTCCGTTCCCTTGAAAACGGTAAAAACAGGGTAACATAAATAGAAGAATCCCAAAGGAGGCTACATGGTGCAGCGCGAAGCAATTTTAAAAGGGAATATCACCGGCGTTTTCTTCCGCTATGTCACACCGGGTGTCATCGGCATGGTGGGGATGTCGCTTTACATTCTAGCGGATACCTACTTTATTGCCAACGGCGTGGGGCGCCTTGGCCTTGCGGCTCTGAATATCGGGCTGCCGGCTTATAATTTGATTTTTGGCATCGGCGCGCTGCTGGGCATTGGCGGCGGAACGGTCTTTTCCATTTTGCACGGGCGCGGGGAACTAGGCCGCGCCAATCGTCCCTTTACGATATCCGCTGTGCTCGGCACGGCGTTTTCCCTTCTGTTCGCTCTGCTGGGGCTAGTTGCGGCGGAACCGATCGCTTTCCTACTGGGCGCAACAGAAGAAACTGCCCTATACACCACAACCTATCTGCGCGTAATTCTGCTTTTCTCCCCGGCTTTCATCCTCAATAATATCATGACCGCTTTTGTGCGCAACGATGGCAACCCGCATCTTGCCATGGCTGCCATGACGATCTCCACGCTGACGAATATCGTTCTCGACTATGTATGCATCTATCCGCTGAAGCTCGGCATGTTCGGTGCAGCGCTTGCAACGGGCCTTGGCAGCGTGCTGGGACTTCTTATCCAGCTGACGCATTTTCTGCGCAGGGGCAACAGCCTGCGCTTGCAGCGCATTAGGCCGACTGTGCGCGAAACGCTCCAGATCATGCGCTGCGGCATTTCAAATTTTATCACAGAATTTTCCGCAGGCATTGTCATCCTCGCCTTTAACGCGGTCATCCTGCGGCTCGCCGGTAACACGGGCGTTGCAGCTTATGGGATCGCAGCGAATATCGCCATTGTCTGCACCGCATTTTTCAATGGCATCGGCCAGGGCGTGCAGCCCATCATCAGCACCAATTACGGCGCGTTGCAGATGGGGCGCGTTTGGCGCGCCTTCCTGCTGGCCGCCGCCTGTGCCGGCGTGATCGGCCTGCTCTTTTATGGCGCTGGCATGCTCTTTCCCACCCAGATCGCCGGGTTATTCAATCAGGAAAAATCGCCGGAGCTTACCGCGCTCGCTGTGCGGGCGTTCCATCTATATTTTCTCGCCTTCGCCCTGATGGGCTTCAATATCATCACGATCACCACCCTCTCCGCCATGGCGCAGCTCAAGGAGGCATTTGCGCTCTCCATCCTACGGGGCGTCGCCGTCATTCTTCCGGTGCTGTTCTTGCTTTCCTATTTCTTCGGCCTGGACGGCGTTTGGCTGACAATCCCGGTCACCGAGCTACTGATCGCCCTGCTGGGGGTCATCCTCCTGCTGCGCGCGCGCTGGAAGCTGAAAAAAGCGCATGAAAACGATCAAACGGCTGCATAAAAGCAGTAGAAAGGATGATAAAATGTTGACGATTTCATATGCCACGCAGGCGGATCTCCCTTCCTGGATGAAACTCGTTCGCCTCCTTCGTTGGAACTTTCCCGGGTTAGAAACGGAGGAGGCGTTATCGGAATATGAAAAAACGCTGCGCAAGAATATTGGTCGCAGCAGCGCAATCTGTGCAAAGGATCACGAGCAAATTGTTGGAATATTGCTTTTTTCGCCCCATCACAACGAGCTTTCCTGCATAGCGATCCACCCCGACTACAGGCGGCGGGGAATTGCCTCAAAGCTGATTGGCAAAATGCTTCCAAAGCTAGACGCCACAAGGGATATCACTGTTTCCACCTTTCGGAAAGAGGATCCAAAGGGCAATGCCCCGCGCGCGCTTTATCAAAAATTGGGGTTTAAAGCGGGCGAATTGACCGAAGAGTTCGGATATCCTACCCAAAAATTTATTCTACGCGCAAATTTGCACGCAAAAGAAACGCCATGTGACAAAGTTCCTGAAAATTGACTGATTTGTGCTATACTAATTTTAAACGGACAGAATATATTTTGATAGATCAGATTTCGGAAACGGAGGCGTCACTTATGACGGATGTTATCATCATCGGCGCGGGCTGCGCCGGATTGACTGCGGCTATCTATGCACAGCGGGCGGGGTTGAGCACGATCCTGCTGGAGGAAAATTTCTATGGTGGCCAAATTGCCATTTCGAATGAAATTGAAAATTATCCCGCCATCCCCAGCATCACAGGGCCGGAACTCGCCCAGCAAATTTACGCGCAGGCAGAATCGCTTGGCGCGCAAATTCACTTTGAAACCGTCACACAGGCAGAGCTTTCCGCCAACCCCAAGGTAGTAACAACTCATACCGAGCGCTATGAGGCAAAGGCTGTTATTATTGCGAACGGCGTGAAGCGCCGCAAACTCGGCTGCCCCGGTGAGGAAGCGTTCACCGGCCGCGGCGTGAGCTACTGCGCCACCTGCGACGGCGCGTTTTTCCGGGGAAAAGACGTCGCCATCGTCGGCGGCGGCAACACGGCGCTGGAGGATGCGCTGTATCTTGCCAACGTCTGCCGCACTGTCTATTTGGTGCACCGGCGCGACGCATTCCGGGGTGAAAAGGCGTTGGCCGACCGCGTCAGGCAGAAGGAAAACATCAAAATTCAATATGACAGCGCCGTGTCTAAAATCCGCGGGGAAAGCGCCGTCTCCTCCGTGCTGCTGGAAAACACCAAAACAGGCGCACAGCAGGAGCTACCGGTCAGCGCCGTCTTTGTCGCCATTGGCCTGATTCCGGAAAACGAGATTTTCTCCCGCCAACTCCCGCTCGACGATAACGGCTATTTCGTCGCCGGAGAGGATTGCAAAACCCTGCTCGAAGGCGTGTTCGTCGCCGGGGACTGCCGCTCGAAGCTGCTTCGCCAGATCATCACTGCCGCGGCCGACGGAGCAGTGGCGGGCTATCAGGCGGCGGCCTATGTCAACGGGATATAAATCATTTTTTGCTTTTCTATTTTCCTATGCACCAAATCGCCTGCCGCGGCTCTGTCCGGCGGGCATTTTTTCATCATAAAAAGCCGCGCCAAGCTTCGGCCAGTCGTTGCATGGCCGCCTCAAATCCTTTATAATGGAAAAAGCTTGGAAAAGAGGATGGATGACGGCAGAAAGCGGCCCTCCCCGCTCATCCGCCCTGTGAGCCTCGCGGCATTGAGCAGATCTTTCACCGCACGGGCCAATGAGACGCGCGCCGCTTTTTTACTTCCTCGCAGAGAAAGGATGATCGTATTCATGAAGCTAACGGATTGGTATTTCCACAGGGGCGCGCTGGAGGATGGATTTCAGTTCAGCGCGGACATGTGCCGGTTTGAAAAAATTCAAATTCCACACACCTGGAATGCGGCAGACGGGCAGGATGGCTGCCCAGGCGGCAAGGATATCAACGAAACTGACTATTACCGTGGCGACGGCTGGTACCGCACAACGCTCACCCTCTCCGCGGAATCGCTGCATAAGCGGCATTTTCTGCGATTTGAGGGCGCGAATATGCGCTGCGACGTATTTCTCAATGAACAACTCATCGGTTCACATGAGGGGGGCTACACCGCCTTTTGCCTGGAGATCACAGATGTTCTGCGGGAGGGCGGTAATCTGCTCGCGGTCAAGGTAAACAATGCATTTTCCCAGCGGATCGCTCCATTGACGGCAGATTTCACTTTCTATGGTGGCCTTTACCGCGAGGTGGAACTGATCGAAACGGAAAAGCTCTGCTTCTCCCGGACGCAGCTTGCCGCTCGCGGGCTGCGGCTGATCCCTTCTTCGGTAAGCGATGCATCCGCCTCCTGCCGGGTGGAGGCGACGCTCGAAAACCGCGAGGCAGAGGAAAAAACAATCCGGGTGCGTGCCCGCTTTGGGGATAGCGTGCAGACGAAAACCATACAAATCGCGTCAGGGCAGAATCTGGCGATCGGATTCGATTTTCGGATCGACAGCCCGCACCTATGGAACGGGCGTGAGGATCCGTACCTTTATTCCGCCTCCATGGAGCTATCCGCAAACGGAGAAACCATCGACACGCTTTGGGACGAAGCCGGCCTGCGGTATTTCCACATCGACCGGGAAAAGGGATTCTTTCTCAACGGTCGCCCCTATCCCCTGCGCGGCGTAAGCCGCCATCAGGATCGGGAGGCCCTCGGCAACGCGCTGACTGAGGCGCAGCATGATGAGGATTTTCAAATTCTTTACGACATTGGCGCCACCGCCGTCCGACTTGCGCACTATCCGCAGGCGGAATACTTTTACCGGCTATGCGACCGACACGGCATCCTAGTGTGGGCGGAAATTCCCTTTGTCGATCTTGTGGGCGGTAACGGAAGCTATGAAAGCCCCAATACCGACCGGGAGGCCTTTTTTGAAATTACGAAACAGCAACTTACTGAATTGATCGAGCAGAATCGCAACCATCCCGCGATCTTCTGCTGGGGCTTGCAAAACGAGGTAAAAGCACAATTCGACGATGTGATGATCCCCTTCACAAACGAGCTACATGCGCTTGCAAAGCGGCTCGATCCCACCCGCTACACTACGCAGGCCACCAACCAAAAAACGGCTTACCATTGGAAAAGCGATCTGATTGCTTGGAATATTTACCCCGGCTGGTATGGCATGAACCGAAGGCAGCTCGGTTCCTTTCTGGATAAAATGCGCTGCGATAGGCCCGTGGGCATTTCGGAATACGGCGCGGGCGGCAACCATTTGCAGCATGCGGAACGGCCGAAAAAACCTTTACATAACGGCAGCTTTCACCCCGAAGAATACCAAACCCTCTGCCATGAATCATTTCTTCGGCAAATCGACCGGCGGGACTACCTTTGGGCTACTTTTGTATGGAATTTGTTTGACTTCGGCTCGGATGGACGCAATGAAGGAAATCGCCCCGGCATGAATGACAAAGGCCTCGTTTCGTTTGACCGAAAGGTAAAAAAGGACGCCTATTACGTTTATCAAAGCCGGTGGAGTAAAACACCCATGCTTCAAATTGCGCAGAGCCGCTGCATACAGCGGAAAAGGGCGAAAACAGAAATTAAGGTTTATTCCAATACCGATGCTGTTACCCTTTTTGTCAATGGAAAGCAAATCAGCACAAAAGAGCAGAAAAAAAATAAGCAGCCAGGCATCTTTCGCTGGAAGGGATGCAGGCTACAAAAAGGAAAAAATAAAATAATAGCGATTGCTAGGGCGGGGAGCAAAGAGCTGAAGAGTGAGGCGATATGGATACTCGCGACGTAATGTTTCGTCTGATCATAATGGCACGGAAGCCTTTCCCCGCCCACCTATACTAGGGCAGGCGATATGCTGGAATCGGAAAGCCGAATCAAGCGGCAGGCTGAGAAGTCTGCTTGCTTGATCCGGCCTTTTTCTAATGCTTCTAAGTTTCAAAGCCTGAAACTTTACGATCTCGTTTGAAGCTATTATATCATACGCACCAGCCATCCCCAGCGAAAAATGGCGTTGCCGCTCTGCGGCAGGAGGCGTTTTGCGCCGACAGGCATTTTTCCAATGCTTTAAACGACCCCGTTTGAAGCTATTGACTCGTGCAAAACAATACAATGATCATAGAGGTGCATCGCGCCATTTTTCATTTTATAATAATCTCCATATTTGGGGTTAATCCATAACTTACCTCTTGCGCAACGACCGTTTTATGCTATAATTCTCAGCGCGGGATGAAACCGTAAAACGAAATTGAATCATTCACGTGAAAAACGGTATTTTCACATGGAATTTACGAAAGGATGAAGGTTTGTTATGAAAAAATTATTTTCAATTTGGATGGCTGCGGTTTTTGCCATTTTTCTCTCATCGGGGCTTAGCCAACCGGTGCAGGCGGCAAACAGCGCTTCCATTGCAGGCACGGTAACAACTGCCTCCGGCGCCCTCAACGTTCGTTCTTCTGCTTCCACATCCGGTAAAATTGTAGCCAGCCTCCCACGAGGCAGCAATGTTACCCTGCTTTCAAAAAGCGGCTCCTGGTGGCAGGTCGAATATGCAGACGGTAAATATGGCTATGTACATGGCGATTATATGAAAAGCATCTCCGGCAGCTTTGCCGCGCAGGTCAATACGAGCTCCGGCAACCTGAATGTCCGTCAGGGTGCAGGCACGAGCTACGCTGTACAAACTTCTCTTCCCAAGGGGAAAACAGTAGTAATTCTCTCCCAGTCTGGCGGATGGTCAAAAATTTTGTATCACGGCACACGCACCGGTTTCGTCAGCAGCCAATATTTAAAGCAATTCTCTGGGGATACCACATATCCGGCTGTAAAGCTCTCCGTTGTCAGCTTTAAGCAGACCGATCCGCGCTGGGTGTATGCGGTTGTTTGGCAACGTCCTGGGTTCCTTCGTCGTTATGGAATTGATCAAGCAGGTATGCGCACTGATCGTGCCCATCCCCTTCAGCTTTTACTTCGACATTTTTGACGGGCTGATACAGGCATATGTATTTGTGTTTCTGACCGCCTTGTTCATCAAGGAAGCACTGGAAGATTAAAAAATTCTAAATCATTCAAAAAGGAGAGTCTTACTATGTCAACATTAATCGCAATCGGAGCAGGTATCGCAGTTCTCACAGGAATCGGAGCAGGAGTCGGAATCGGAATCGCCACCTCCAAGGCAGTGGACGCCATCGCCAGACAGCCGGAGGCCGAGGGCAAGATCAGCAAGGCGCTGTTACTTGGCTGCGCATTGGCCGAGGCGACCGCCATCTACGGTTTCGTCATCGCCCTTCTGATCATTATGCTGTTAAAATAATTTCAGGAAAGGCAGGCGAAACGAATGCTGCGATTAGATTGGAATATGGTGATCACAATCGTTAACCTGATTGTGCTCTGTCTGTTATTGAAGAAATTTTTGATCGGGCCGGTCACCGCCATTATGGAACAGCGGGCCGCTCTGATTGAGCAGCAGCTCGCCGATGCCAAAAACGACAAGCAGGCGGCCGGGGATTTAAAAGCCAGCTATGAAGAAAAGCTGAAAACCTCCGATGCCGAGTCCGTCCGGATCGTGGAGGAGTCCAGGGCCAGCGCCCGGGCGGAATACGACCGGATTGTGGCCGAGGCGGACCGCAAGGCGGCCAGAATCCTGGAAGATGCGA
>OLRX01003030.1_pt1 | contig 9942 bp, 8 predicted proteins | sample 1672991 | NCBI WGS metagenome assembly OLRX01 (sample SAMEA3136744, study PRJEB25190) | human gut metagenome | biome: human gut; feature: human-associated habitat; material: faeces | place: Austria | collected 2013
TCGGCATCTCAGAATTCTTCAGGATCACACGACATGCCACATCACACCAGATCAGAAAAGACGCGCCAAAAAGTGCACTCAGTGGAAGTAATCTTCTGTGGTCAGTTCCAAACAGAATCCTGACTACATGAGGAATCACAAGTCCTACAAATCCGATCACGCCAGCACAATATACGGCAAATCCAATCATTACAGAAGCAACAATCAGGTAAAATGTTCTCAATCTGTGTAAATCTGTTCCAAGTGTGATAGAAACTTCATCTCCCAAAAGCATCAGATTCAGGTTTCGATACTGCGTCCAGAAGATGACCACACATATCAGAGTAACCGGAAGCATCACACCTACTCTGGCCCAGCTTGCCCCTGCAAGACTTCCCATGCTCCATTTCATAACTTCCGTAGCTGCATTTTTGTCATTCGTAATGTAAATAACAAAATTTGAAAAAGCAGAGCACACCGCACTGACCGCCATTCCGGCAAGGATCAGCTTAGCTGATGTTGCCTTTCCTCCCATATTTGCAATAGCAATAACTGCAAAGGAGGTGATCATCGCGCCAATAAAAGCAGTAACTCCGACAGAATTCCCGCCAAGAAAGCTTCCGATTCCGAGCATGATTGCCAGCGTTGCACCAAGAGACGCGCCGGATGAAATACCAAGTACATACGGATCTGCCAGCGGGTTCTGCACGATTGCCTGCATTACTACGCCACATACAGAAAGAGCCATTCCAACTGCCAGAGCCAGCAGGACTCTGGGCAGTCGGATCAGCCATACAACATCGTGAATTGCACCTTCTGCATAGGCGGACAGACTTTTTATATGAAATAATTTATAAACAATGACACTGTACACATCCTTCAGTGACAGGTCAGCATTACCAAAAGTAATCGCCGCAAGTATGGAAAAAATAAGAAATCCTGCAAGTCCGATGAGGACTGCCACATACATGGATGTTCTGAGCACATTGCCTTTTTTTGTCTGTGAAACCTGTTCTTTCACTGTTATGTCCTCAATCAGTCAAGATTCACATCCGGATATAATCCTTTTGCGAAAGTTTCAATACCATCCTGTGTACGTGTTGCACTTGCGTACATTTCACTGAGCATGATCGGATAAACACGACCGTTCTTTACAGCGTCAAGGCTCTGAAGTGCTTCGTCATCCTTGATAACGGCAAGCTGGCTTTCTTTTACAGTTTCCGGATCATCACCTGCATATGGCATGTATACAACAAAAATCACATCAGGGTTTGCTGCAATGATATCTTCTTTTCCTGCTGTAGAAGCATCCGGGTTTGCCAGAGTCGCACCCAGTTGTGTTACCATATCTCCACCAAGGCTCTTTGCACCATAGTTTGTGATATCTTCTCCAAGAGGTTCCAGAACCATTACGCTTGGTTTCTCTTCTACATCTGCTGTTGCTGTAAGAGTTTTATCGATCACTGCCTTTGCATCATCTACGATTGCCTGTGCTTTGTCCTGTACATCAAAAATCTTTCCAAGATTTAAGATGTCTGTAAATTCATTTTCCAGAGTTCTGTCTCCGTCAGGGCGTGTGTTTGTGTTGTAATAAGTGTTGCAGCCTTTGTCGATCCAGTCTGTTACATTTCCGAGATTTTTATCAGAAAACAGGGAGCTCCAGGATAAGATCATGTCTGGCTCCAACATCGTTACAGTCTCAAGGGATGGGGTAAATTCATCAAGATAATTTGTTTTTGAAAATGCATCTTTAAGTTCATCCGGAACTTCATTGTCAAGACCTGCAGTAGCTACCAGACGGTCTTCCAGGCCAAGTGCAAGCATGGTTTCAATGCTTCCCTGATATACAGCAAGAACTTTCTCCGGTGCCTTTTCATAGGTTGTTTCGATTTCATTTCCATCATAATCATAGGTTGTGATGGTCAGAGGATATTCTGTCTTTGTACCTTCTGCGTCTGCTGTCTTATCTGCATCTGCTGAATCCTGTGCGTCTGCATCTGCTGCCGGCTGATTGTCCTCTTTGATTGTCTCAGAGTCTGCTCTCTCTGCTGCAAAAGCTGCCGGAGCTGCGGAAACTGCCATAGCTGCTGCCATCATAATTGCCATGATTCTTGTGGATAAATACCTGTTTTTCATTTGACTTCCTCTCTTTTCGTATATGTTATTTACCTGTTCGTGTAACCGAAAAGATGGGACTTCAGAAAAAGTAAAATAGAAGTGATAAGAATAACGGATACTTTTTACGGAAGCTCCTTCTTTACGCTGTCAGGCAGGTTTCCTGACTCACAGATCACAGAAAATTTCCACAAAATAAAAACTGATACAACATCCATGCTTCAGCAGTTCATGAATGTTGTATCAGAAATATTTCCAGATACTCTCTGACAGCCGGATTCCGCCTTCTCACATATTTATGCAATGACATATTACAATCCCGCTTTTTTTCTGTATACAGTGGCCGCAACCGTTCAGGCATTTCACCTGATTCCCTCTCACATTACCATACACAAAATCTGCATATGATAATGTTCACTTAACAGCTTATTCAATTACGCTGATACAATTTTAGCACACTGCTTTTATAATTACAACCATATTCGAGACACATCAGAATTCTTTCTTCTCCATAAGCCGGACACCAATCCAAAAAGATCCCATATATACAATTACTGTAAATAATACAACTCCGGCCAATACCATTCCCCAGTTAAGTCCACTCAGCCATGCATCGACTGCGTCTGCTGAAAGTCCCATTGTTTTTATAAGAATATAAACTACGGCAATTATAATAGCCCACATGACCATTGCAATATAACGTCCTTTTTCCGCTCCAAAATGTATTACAAGCGGGAGCGATACCGCCAGCACAAGAAGTGCCAGTGGAATGTATATCAGAGTGCCAATAATTTTCTCACTCAGGCACCCCTGAAGCTCTGCCACACCTTTACAGACCACTCCCGTTATTGCTTCAATTCCCCACGCTGCAGCCGTAAGCCCTGCTCCCAGCAGATATTTCTCCGCCACATATTGTTTTCTGGTAACCGGCAAGGTCATAAGAAATGCAAGACCATTATCAAACTCATCATAACTTATAGTCGTAATGGCAAAAATTGCTGTGACAATCGTAAAATATCCTATAGCAAAACTGACGCTCCCGCTTCCTGCCAGATTCAGGATGACTCCCATTACAACAACCAGGACAAAAAACTGTTTCTGCTGTTTCATCAGTTCTATATCCTTTACAAATAATCCCTTCATACCTGTTCCTCCATCATCACTACCAGATCATCAATTTTTCCATTCTCAATTACAACATCCGGGTAATTTTCCATATAAAATTGTTTCTGGTTTGTCAGACACCTGTATCCATAAGCTTCTTTCCGGATCTTAATAAGGTATTGTTGATCCAGTTTTTCGTACTCTTCTTCTGAAACTTTAAGAACTGCATAATCTGACAGCAGTACATCTGTATCCTCATGAAGAATATTTTTTCCTGCATGGATCATATAAAAATCGTCACAAAGACTTTCCAGATCTGATGAAATATGCGAACTGATTAGAATAGAACTGCTTTCATTTTCTTCCATATATTCTCTCAGCATGTTCAGCACTTCATCCCTGGCTATCACATCCAGACCAACTGTGGGCTCATCCAGAATCAGCAGTTCTGCCTTATGGCTTAATGCTGCCAGTACTTTAAACTTTGCTTTCATGCCAGTGGAAAATTCTTTGATTTTCTTGTCTGTGGGCAGATTGAATCTTCTGCACTGCTGCAGGAATTTCTCTCTGTCAAAATCCGGATATATGCTTTTCATAATATTGGCCACGCCCGCTGCTGTCAGATACATACTGAAACCTGAATCTGCAAAAACAACTCCCAGTTTCTGCTTATCCTCCGGCTTAAGTTCTTCTGCCTTTTTCCCAAAGATCTCTATCTCTCCGCCATCCGGATGGATCAGGCCAAGCAAAGCTTTAAATGTGGTGGATTTCCCGGAACCATTTCTTCCAATAAGTCCTGTAATCATCCCAGGCTGTACTTCCATAGAACAGTCCAGCGAAAAACCTCTGTAATTTTTCTGCAAATGACTGATTTTCAACATGTCTTAGTCCTCCATGATCATTTCAAAAAGATTTCTGATTTCCTCATCGTTCAGTCCACATCTTCTTCCCTTCATGATCGCCTGCTCCAGATCATGTTCTACTTCTTTGAGCTGTTCTTCCCTCATCAGGTTTTTATTTGTGGCTGCAACGTAGGTTCCTTTTCCATGAACAGTGACGGTAAATCCCTCTTCTTCCAGATTGTCGTAGGCTTTCTTCACAGTCAGGGCACTGATCTTCAGTTCCTTTGACAAACTGCGTACTGAAGGTAATACAGTGTCCGGCTGTAACTCTCCTCTGATAATCGCAGACTTAATCTGGTCTATGATCTGTTCATAAATAGGTACCATGGATGAATTATTGATTATTATATGCATATGTTTCTCCTCCATCTGCAAACAGTATATAACAGTGCATAACTGTTGTCAACTGTTTTATACTGTTATACATTATATTTTATCCAGTATTCCTACTGTTCACTGATAACCTCTCACTTTGCTCAATTACGATCAGTGCTACCGATGCACGATACTCTTATAATAATTTTTATAAATAATCAGTTATTTCCCTCTAAGTACTAAAGCGTGTCTGAAAAATCATTCCCGCAATCTGCACGCCCCACTTTGCGGGATATTTCACCCGAATTCAGTTGCCGTAGCCCGCTACGGCGCCCTCATCCGGGCAAAATATACCACAAATTGTGACGCACATCTTGCAGAAAGCCTTTTTCAGACACGCTCTAATCTATGTTTAATTTTATAGTCTGGCAAATATATAAAAAAGATATGTTCAACAGTAGATTTGTCTGAACATATCTTTCTTTTTATGTATCTTTCTATATTTGTATTTATATCAAACGGATAAAATAATAATCAAATAAGTGATTAGCAGTTGAATTGAGTCCGGCGGATATCTGCAATCTGATCTACTCTGCCAAATACGCCTTCAGTTTCTCCATATCAGCTTTCATCACTCTCCGTCCCACCTCATAAATCTCCTTTAAATGGGCGGGATCACGCTCAACCGGTTTTGCACTGATGTCTCTGTCCGGGCGGATAACATGGATCCTGCCCTCTTTTTCCAGATATGCGATTTTATCCAGCATACGATTATACTGAATATGACGTTCATCCAGAAGCTTTACAAGCTCCGGATACTCCCTGAACTTCAGTCTGAGCAGCGGCATCAGCTTATTATGTTCTTTTCTGTATCCCGGATGACGGGTACATACTACCACATTTTTCTCATAACCCTGTGAAAGCATCCAGTTTACAGGAATCGGATCTGAGATACCACCGTCCAGATACATTCTTCCATTCAGCTTTACCGGTCTGGCGGCCAGTGGCAGGGAAGCTGATGCGCGCATCCATTCCACATCCAGCCTGTCTCCCATTCTGCATTCCTGATAGCAGGGTTTCCCTGTTTCAATATCTGTGCATACAACCGTAAACTTCATGGGTGATCTGGCAAATGTCTCTGTGTCAAAAACATCCAGCTTCCAGGGCACCTCCCCATATGCAAAATCTTTGCTGTAAAGATCGCCGGTAGTGATCCAGCTTTTCAATCCCATATATCGTTTATCCTTGCAGAATCTGGTATTATAACGAAGAGTTCGTCCAATCTGGCGGGACTTATAATTACATCCAAAAATTGCACCGGCGGAAACACCAACTGTAGAATCTGCATAAATCCCCTGCTCCATCAGCTCATCCAGAACTCCGGCTGTATACAGTCCCCGCATACCTCCACCTTCCAGAACCATTCCGAGGCCTTTCTTTTTGTTGTCTTCCATAGCTATTCTCACTTTTCACTTTCTTTCACATATTCATTTCGGATTGCAAATCCATGATCCATAGGGCCACTTCCCTTTCCCAGGTCAAACATTGCCGCCAGTGCTCCTGAAATATACTGTTTGGAACGTTTTACAGCAGTCTGCAGGTCATATCCCTTTGCAAGATTGGAAGCAATGGCACTGCTCAACGTACAGCCTGTTCCATGTGTGTTTGGATTATCGATACGCTTTCCTTCAAACCAGCAATATTTTCCATCATAGTAAAGCAGATCATTTGCATCATTAATGCTGTGTCCGCCTTTGCAAAGTACTGCACAATGATATGTCTCAGAAATCTTTCCGGCAGCCTCTATCATTTCCTCTGCATTGGTCACTGACATTTCAACCAGAACCTCTGCCTCCGGAATATTCGGAGTAAGCACATCAGCCAGTGGAAACAGTTCCTGCTTCAATATCTCCACTGCATCATCACTGATCAGCTTGGCACCGCTTGTTGCAACCATAACAGGATCCACAACAATGTTTTCCGCTTTATATTGTTTCAGTTTCTCTGCTATTACATGAATCAGATCTTTATCTGATACCATTCCGATTTTTACCGCATCCGGATAAATATCCTGAAAAACAGAATCCAGTTCCTGCCCCAGAAATTCCGGTGTTACATTTAATATTGCCTGTACACCGGTTGTATTCTGTGCAGTTAATGCGGTAATGGCACTCATTGCATATACACCATTTGTGATCATTGTCTTAATATCTGCCTGGATTCCGGCGCCTCCGCTGGAATCACTTCCTGCGATCGTCAGTGCAGTTCTCATAATTGTCTTCCTCTCATTTCTGCTATCATACAATCTTATCTACTGCCTCTTTCAGTTCTTCTGCTGCTTCTTTAATGTTATTTTGAGCATAAATGGCACTGATCACTGCCACACCGCAAATCCCTGTTCCCTTTAGCTGAGATATATTTTCTGCTGTGATCCCCCCGATTGCCACCACAGGGATAGATACCGCTTCACAGATTGCCTTCAGTGTTTCATGGGGAAGTTCTGCCGCATCTGCTTTTGAACCGGTTGCAAATACTGCACCCACCCCCAGATAATCTGCACCACGCTCCTGTGCAAGCAATGCCTGCTCTACCGTTCGTGCCGAAACTCCCAGGATTTTATCCGGTCCAAGTTTCTCACGCACAGCACCTGCTTCCATATCACTCTGCCCTACATGAACACCATCTGCATTCATCTTCAAAGCAATTTCCACATTGTCATTTATGATCAGAGGTACCTTATAATCTCTGCATAATTCCTGAAGTTCAGCTGCTTCCTGCAGGAAAGTTTCATCATCTGAATTTTTATCTCTGAGCTGCAGAAAGGTTACGCCTCCATCCAGACTCTCCTTTACCACTTCCTTAAGGCTCCGCCCATTAAGCCAGTGACGGTCCGTTATTGCGTATAAGCGCATTTTCTCTTTATCGAATTTCATGTTTCACTCCTCTTTTCTACTCTTATCTATAGCAATTTACCCCAAAAGTTCTGCTGTAATTTTCTCCAGCTCATCTCTGATCTTAATATGCTGCGGACATACTTCTTCGCACTTACCACATTTCACACATTCATTGGCAGATTTCCTGCCATGTTTGCCTACCAGCCATTCTTCCTGGTGAACTGTGCAGTTGCTTCTTCTCTTGTCTTGCAGTTGATCCATGCTGCATTCTTTGTAAAAAGAGTCATATATTTTTTACATACTGATAATTCCCAAAACGTTTGCAATAGAACTCAGCAAAATAATAATCAGACAAATCGTTGCAAAGTATTTGATAAATACTCTGTACAGTTTCTTTCTGCGGAATGGAGAAGACTGTTCAATTTCTTTTTCCATTCCATCAATACCAACAACACGAAGAATCAGAATACAGGTTGCAAGTGCTGCCAACGGCATCATTACTGAGTTTGTCATAAAATCGAAGAAATCAAGGAAGTTCATTCCAAAGATACGAATGAAATCCAGAAGTCCATATCCCATGGAAGATGCGGTTCCAAGTACAATCATGATCACAACCATCAGACCGCAGCATTTCTTACGGCTCCAATGAAGTTCGTCCATGAATGTGGAAACACTGGTTTCCATCAGGGAAACTGCACTTGTCAGAGCTGCAAGTAATACAAGTATGAAGAATACGATTCCTGTTGCAGTACCAAATCCCATACTTGCAAATACTTTTGGCAATGTGATAAACATCAGAGATGGTCCTGCCTGAAGTGTTTCAGGATTTCCACCGGAGAATGCAAATACCGCCGGAATAATCATCAGTCCCGCAAGGATTGCGATACCTGTATCGAAAATCTCAACCTGTGTGGTAGATCTCTCGATATCCATATCTTTACGGACATAGGAACCGTAAGTATACAGGATTCCCATTGCAATGGACAAAGAATAAAACATCTGTCCCATCGCTGCTACTACTGTCATCCAGGAGAAATTTTTCACATTCGGGATCAGGAAATATTTCACACCTTCAACAGCGCCCGGACGTGTGACAGAATAGATTGTAACTACGACTGCCAGAACTACCAGAACCGGCATCATGATCTTTGACATTCTCTCTACACCGTTCTGTACACCACCGAGAATGATGATGAATACAAGCGCCGCAAATACCAGAAACCAGAGTTCCACCTGCCAGGAATCGGAAATAAAGTTTCCAAAATATCCGTCTTCCGCTACTGCCTGGACATTTCCTTTGAAATATTCCACAAGATACTTAATTACCCATCCGCCAATCGTACTGTAATAAGGAACGATCAGCATTGGAATCACTGCATTTAACCATCCGCCGATTTTGAATGATTTCGTTTTTCCAAAATGCTCAAATGCACCTACCGGACTCTTTCTGGTCATTCGTCCAAGGGCTGTTTCTGACATGATCAGTACATAACCAAATGATGCAGTCAGAAGAATATAGATCAGCAGGAAAATTCCGCCTCCATATTTCGCTGCAAGATACGGAAATCTCCAGATATTTCCCAGTCCTACTGCAGAACCTGCAACTGCCAGCACATAACCAATCCTTCCGGAAAAGCTTCCTCTGTTATGGTTATGTGCAGAATTGTTTTCTTTTTTCATTATACACCTCACCTCGTTACAAAAACCTCCCATAGGATTTCTCCCATGGGAGGTCTGCTAGTTTTTTACTGATTCTATAGTATCAAAAAGATGCGGGAATGTCAAAGACTAATAATAATTACAGACTTAATTGTAACATAGTTACTGTTCACACACCACTATCCCAGTATATATTTCAAGTATAGTCTTTCTGTACACATTGTTCTATGATATAATAGTTGAGCTACCACCCCTAGACAGGTGCAGAAAGGGGGTGTGTTGTAAATGGATATGATCTTATCATTTATGCTTTCTATCTTGGCAAGTGTAATCGCCTACTACATTTGCAAATGGTTGGATAGAAAATAGTAGCTGGTAGCCAGCCTGGGGGAATAAGCCACCCTGCCCAAACGGAATAAAAAAGCCTCAGAGGTCGCAACTCTGGGGCTTTTGCTGTGTTATAAATGAATTTAACCTTATCATTTTGCCTACTGGCATTATATCATATGCATTTTTTGTTTGCAATATACTCAATATACTTTTTCGAATCAAGTCAAACTTTTGGTTACTGTTCACTTCGTTCACAGTAACGTATTGGACGGTCTTTGGATCAACACCAGCATAGAGAAGATTGGTAATGTAGGTGTGCCGCAGCTGATGCGGGGTTACATCAAAGTCCAGCGTATATCTGATTTTGGGTTGATTTTTCTGGGTCATGCCCAGCGTTGGGGTAACCGTGTATTTGATGCTCTGTACACCATGCCCGCCTCACCGATAGATAAGGTGTATCCTCGTCCAGAAATACACAATCCCATTGCAGTCTGCCTGTGATAATCTAGTTGATTAAAGTCTGCTGACTTTTCATCCCTTTCAACCCCTTACAAAAATCGGCATAATCAAGCCTATTGACCGATATAATAACAGGTCTCCGCTGGCGCGGCTGTCATAACTCCGCAGCATCGTTCGTATCGTGT